>WNFS01000452.1_pt1 | contig 31909 bp, 29 predicted proteins | sample 5400141 | NCBI WGS metagenome assembly WNFS01 (sample SAMN13153358, study PRJNA577476) | soil metagenome | isolation source: 60 cm saprolite under Madrone tree | place: USA:California | collected 2016-06-14
GACGGGGCATATCGTCCGTAGTACTCGATCCAAGTCCGCAGGAGTGGATTGAGCTGCCGGGCGATGTCCGGCAACGATAGCTGTGTTCCCCTCATCCATCGCGCAGCTTATCCACACGTTTATTAGTTCATGATTGAACTCCTTATCCGTGTGCTTCTTACAGCACACCATGGCCCAAAACCTGGATCCCAAAAACGCCTTTTTCGATATACTTTCTTGTAAGCAGTGTCCCTCGTGGTCGGTTGGTGATGGCAATACTTGATCTCGACACTCCGGGGTCGGTGGGCCGCTCCTCAGCGGTGGGGCGTTCTTCGGCATTTCTGCGTCTCTGCCTCCCGGGTATCTTGATTTTCTCTTGCGTCATGGTTGGTGTGGCCCCGTGCTCCGCTCAGGATGTCGCCGCAGCAGCTCGTCAGCAGCGCACTCAGAAGGAAGGTAAGCAAAAGAAATCGAAGCACGTTTACACCGAGCAGGACCTGAGACGCGCTCGGATTCTCACCCCGGAAGATCGCGCACAGCTGGAGGCTAGGAAAAATCAGACCGCTCCTCCTTCGGCGGAAAAATCCCAGGAAGCCGCTGACGCGCAATCGCTTCCTCCCGACGTGCCCCTCGGTGACGTCGCTCGCCGTTTCCGCAGACAGAAAGAGTCACAAAAATTTCAGCAGTCCGCGGAGTTCCATCTTCCGTTCTCCGATGCGGTACTCGCTTCACCGAAGCCTCTGGTGGTGCCGCTTCGTCCACCAGTTTCCACTCCTGCTGCACCAGAATCTGTCCCCTACCAGCCGCCAGTGAAGCGTTCGCCTTTTGAGCGCCCCAAGGTTTTCATGCCTGCTTCCCCTCGCGCCTGGCCTTCGCGCCCGCCTGGCAATCGAGTGGCACCTAGGGAGCCAGCCGCTCCCATCGCTCCTGCAGGTCCGGCAGGATGGCATGTAGTGACGGTAAAACCTGGTGACTCACTCTGGAAACTCGCGCGGCAGAACCTCGGCAAGGGTCCCCGCTGGCGCGACCTCCTGGCCGTTAATCCGGGCATCGTTGACGCCAACCATATCGCGGCAGGTTCACAGATTTACCTGCCGGCGGTGGCCTCCTCCCTCCGGACGGCATCCAAGATTATGGTGCGCAGGGGCGAAACGCTTACAAGAATCGCCCAAACCCAGTTCGGCCACGCGGCCTATTGGTCCTGTATCGCGCAAGCGAACCCGGCGATCCAGGATGCCAATCGGATCTACCAAGGCCAGTTGCTCTCCCTCCCCGCCAGTTGCGGGCCGTAGCGTTTCCTACTGCCGTTTAAGGCTAGCCGGCTCGTCGTCGGGTGGGTTACCCAGACGCAAACCGGAAATCCGCTTAATCTCACACTGGCAATCCGCCCGGGGTCAGTCTCACAGTCCGGCCCGACGTGACCGGACCGATCCAGACGACAGGAAATCCGGCCGGTTGGTTTAGCATCAAAAGCGTTTTTGTTTCGCCGTGCGCCCCTGCAGTACCTCCGGCTCTGCCTACCTGCCATCCTGGCAACCTGAGCCGCGACGCGGTCACGGGCCGAACTTCATCAACACTGACATTTCTGTCTTAAAGGATACGAAACTAACTGAGAAGGTTACCGTGCAGTTCCGGACTGAGATGTTTGATGTTTCAACCACCCCAATTTCGGGAATCCCGTCCTGACCACCATCAACGCAGTATTTGGACAAGTTCAGAGTACGCGTTTCCCGACCGGTGACTTCGGTTCGGCGCGTCAAATTCAGTGCGCTCTAAAGCTTGCTGTTCTAAGGCTTCGCTAAGACCATACTTTCACCAAGGGCGGGCTTCGGCCCGCCATGCTGCTTTCCCTCGGCTAAGCGCCCACGGCTCTCTCCTGCCCGCTCAGAGTAAGGTTTTCGGATACAATAGAAAACAGTTCGAGTTCTTTTCGTGAGGCCCAGGTGATCCACCCGAACGTGTTCCACAACGAAGGCCTGCAGCCCATCGAAAAAGTGCGGCTTTCCCCCGGCCAGGCCGGGCTGATCTGCGGCTGGGGCATCTTCACCACGTTGCGCATCTCTTGCCTACGAGCGTCACTGGCGCCGTCTCGAAAAAGACGCCACCATCACCCGACTTCCCATGCCCTACGCTGCGGCGAAAGTGCGCGTCCATCTCCACGAAGTCATTCGCGCCAACAAAGTAACCGAAGGTTGCGCACGCATCTATCTTGTCTACAACACCATCGGCTTCTGGCAGAGCGAGGAACAGCAGCCGCCGGTCGACCTCATCATCTACACCGCCGGCCTCCCCGAACATCGCGAGATCGTGCGCCTGGCCCTCCGCGAAAACGGCCGGCACGCCGCGTCTCCCATGACTGGCGTGAAGAGCATCTCCTGGCTGAGTAATGTCTGGGCCTTTGCGGAAGCAGTCAAAGAAGGTTTCGACGAAGTCATCATGCTCAACGAGCGCGGCGAAGTTGCCGAATGCACTTCCGCAAATATCTTCGCCGTCAAAAACAAGAAGGTCCTTACTCCCCCGCTCACCTCCGGCTGCCTTGAAGGCGTCACTCGCGGCATCCTCATGGAAATCGCTCCGGAAGCCGGTGTTTCCGTCCTCGAGCAGGCGCTTCGTCCGGAAGACCTGTACTCAGCCGACGAAGTTTTCGTCTCTTCCACAAATCGCAATCTCATCGGCGTCGGCGAGATCGCCGGCAACAAAATTCCGGCTCCCGGTCCGGTCTGCAATCGCCTCAATGATCTCTTTGACGCTTACGTCGCCGACTACGTCTCGCGCCGCCTGGCCTCGGCGGCAATGTAAGAACTATGTGGCCCTTCACCAATGGTTCGGGAACCCCGGCTCTAGATGGCTAGCGACACAAATTTGACTGCCATTCGAGCAACCGCTCCGGCAGATACCGGCGAAAAAACCGTCTTCAAAATTCTTCTAACCATCAGCTTCTGCCACCTCCTGAACGACACGCTGCAATCGCTGATCCCGGCGATCTATCCCTTACTCAAGAACGCCTTCCATCTCGATTTCGGCCAGGTGGGCCTGATCGCCCTCACGCTGCAGCTGACCGCCTCCATCCTCCAGCCGCTCGTGGGTCTTTATACCGACCGGCGCCCGCAACCGTATTCCCTGGCGTTGGGCATGGGTATCACACTGGCCGGCCTGCTGGCTTTGGCGCTGGCCGCCAGCTACGCGACCGTCCTGGCTGCAGCGGCCCTCATGGGCATTGGCTCCGCCGTGTTTCACCCGGAATCTTCGCGCGTCGCCCGCATGGCATCCGGCGGACAGCACGGTATGGCGCAATCGCTCTTCCAGGTCGGCGGCAACGCGGGCTCCGCCCTCGGTCCTCTCTTCGCCGCGTTCGTGCTCACCAAGGGACAATCGAGTCTCGCGTGGTTTTCCCTTCTGGCTTTCTTCGGGATTGTCCTGCTATCCAACATCGGCACCTGGACAAAACGTCACAAATCCTACTCGCCAAGATCCATCACTGTTGATGCCGCGTATCTCGCCGCGGCGCCTGCGCACGCCCCCTTGCCCACCGACAAAATTGTGCTGTCTCTTGCCATCCTCGTGGCTCTGATGTTTTCGAAGTTTTTCTACTTGGCCAGCCTGATGAGCTATTACACGTTTTACTTAATGGGCAAATTCCACATGTCCCTGCAAAACGCTCAGCTCCATCTTTTCATTTTTCTCGGCGCCGTGGCCGCGGGCACCATCATCGGCGGCCCGGTGGGCGACAGAATCGGCCGCAAATACGTCATCTGGGTTTCCATCCTCGGCGTTTTGCCTTTTACTTTGCTTTTGCCTTATTCCAATCTCTTCTGGACCAGCGTCCTCAGCGTAATCATCGGCTTGATCCTGGCCTCCGCCTTTTCTGCCATCCTCGTCTACGCTCAGGAACTCCTGCCCGGACGAATCGGCGCCGTCTCCGGCCTGTTCTTCGGCTTCGCCTTTGGTCTGGGAGGAATCGGCGCGGCGCTCCTCGGCAAACTCGTCGATCTCACCAGCCTCAATTTTGTCTATCACCTCTGTTCATTCCTTCCCACCATCGGCATACTCACCGCCTTCCTCCCCGATCTAGCCCCCGCCAAGACGACTGCAGACCAGTCACCGACCGCCTAACGTGGCATTGCCCACGTGCTTTAGCAGGCGCCATAAACATGCGATGCCGTTTTGTGCGCCCGCCCTCCGCTGCGGGGCCTCGTAGGTGCGGCAGCGGTTCTGCCTCTGCGGTCCCCGCGTTCAGGCAAATGGCGCAGCATTTGAGGTATTTCCCTGATTGTCTGCTCCAGATGATCCGGGCTATGGTCTGAAACAGCCTTGCGTCAGGTCATCTGCTCCCAATTACCCTCTCAAGTCCGACAGGGCTTTAGGAGATCTCTGGCAACCGCACTGGCAAAGTCAGCCACCAGGGACGACGTATGGGTCTATTGGCGCTGTGGCGGAATGGATGATGTTTCCCGGGTTTGCGACCTGAGCGTGGGAGGGCTATTTCTGTCCACGCCCGTTCCGCGGCCCGTGGTGAGCGCCAAGCTTGATTTTCTTGTTCCGGGAGGAGCGCTCCGGGCCGCAGCCGTCGTGCAACATCTGATTCCCAGCGGCGGAGTGGGTTTGAAATTCACTGCCATAACCGACCGGGATTGCCCGAACCTGGTAGCACTAATGAACCGGATTCGCACTTTGGCGTGCACCCGGCGGGCGCCTTCTTTCGTAGTCCCGTCCATTCGGGTGGTCAACTGCTTTTATGGAACCCGCTTTACTTGAGTCAGCTGGCTCGCGCTGCGAGCTGGCGATCCAGGTTCATTGAGAGACTTTGGTCAAGAACGACCGCCGCGTAGCGCGAGCAGATCTGCATTTCGCCCTTCGCCCAGACGGACATGGAGGGCAGCGTCACTCTGAAAACTTGCTCGAGTTTCGCAACGGCACGGTAATAAACCGTCACTTCCTTAAGCCAGGGACTCGATTTTTTCAGTTCAGGGGACAACTCGTTGCAGAGATGCAGGAGCGAGCCGAAATCGCCGGCCCCGATGGTCGCGGCGTCAATTCCAGCCGCTAGCTGCAACGAATCAGACAGCGGCTGATTGGCGGCCGCTATCCAAATCGCACGCCATTGCGAGATTCCGAATCGCACCAGGCCAGTTACGGACAACGCGAGGATGAAGAGCGAGACCATTTTGGTTCAACGGAAGTCTGACAGGTGCACTCCGACTGACCAATGGGACAGGAGTACCAAGCAAATAGAACCCTTGCCGAAATTGGTCAAACTTTCGTAAGTGGTTCATTACTGGCATGTTAGCGAATTCTCAGCCCGTTGGATCGCTGTGCATTCAGATTCACTGCAGTCATAACTAACTTGTAATATGACTACAAAACTGTCTTGACCCCAAAGTCCCAACTAATTAGCTTAGAAGGGTTGGGGACACCGGCCCCTCACCCCACCCATGAGTGATCCTCCGCACATCCATCCCCTTCCGTCCTCTCTAAAGGCGACCGACCAAGAACTGGCGAACCAACTTCGGCAAATTGAGAAGCGTGATTGGTGGGTCTGGGGCTATTCGATCTTTGTTATGCTCCTGCTCACGTTTGCAGTCACGGCCCTGGCTCTCCCCTCAATTCGTCAAGGCGCGCAGACCATCTTCAAGATCAATATAATTGAGGTCGTTTTGGGTTTGATCGCTTTGGTGGTGCTCTTTAACGTCTATGTGATCAGTCAAGAAATTCTCATCAAGCGGCTGCGGCGCCAACTGGCCGAAAAACAGGGCCACTCCGACCTTCTTCGCAATCTGGCCATGGTCGACCCATTGACGGGTCTGTATAACCGCCGTTTTGCCGAGCAACGCTTGGCCGCGGAGGTGGCTCGCTCGGAGCGCAAGGGGCATCCGCTGACTGTACTGACCGTGGACTTGAACAATTTCAAGCAAATCAACGACACCTACGGCCATCCGGCCGGCGACCAGGTCTTGTTGGAATTTGCCGCGCGTTTGAACCACGTCATTCGGGGATCGGACTTGGCTGTCCGATTAGGGGGCGATGAGTTTCTCGTTCTGCTCCCGGAATGCACCTTGGAACAGTTGCAACTTGTCCTGGGACGTCTCGGTTCATTGGAAGTGAACTGGCAGGGCCAGAAGATTCCAGTCTCCTTCTCGGCAGGTTGGAAGGAGTACGAAATGGGAGATCGGCCCGAGGAACTGCTCGCGTGCGCCGATCAAGCCCTGTACGCTAGAAAGCGGGCCAGCAGGGAGACTCCCTCATCAGCGGAGCTTATGGAGACAAGACCCGCCCCTCTCCGCGTTATGGTCGATCTCACTTGCCCGCATTGCCAGAAAATGAATTCGTTTGCAGTCATTCAGAACTCAGGGGCCGGCAATACCAGTCGGAATGAAGTGCGATGTGCCCACTGTAAAGAAGCTTGGGCGCCCTTGATGCCCGGCCCGATCATGGCCGGCCCGTTTCCGAAATGACTTGACATCCTCCTCTCCCTCGTAAGGGAGAGGATTCCTACGGGGTCTCGCTGGTCTTGCGAGACTGCTGGGTTCCTCCCGCAACGCCCTTACTTCAGGCCAGCGCAATACCAATAGGCCGATGAAGGAGCTTCGCATGACCCCATGGTGAGCGGAAGCCCTGGCCTTTCTGGGCGGGGTAAGCGATTGCCTTTCTTTTCGGCATGGTATATGTTCTTCGCGTCCAAAAGACCTACGGCCTGCTTCTCCCTACCTCCTTGCCTCCTCCCGCATGCTACAATTCATGCCTTGGGACTGGCCCATGCCCGACACCGTTCCGCTACCCGGTGAAGCGGTACTTGAAGTCGTCTCTCCGGACGGCGCGAGGCGCTACGCCCGCGTGACCCAGACCCCCTTTATGATCGGCCGGGGCGCCGAAACTGGCAATCATTTGCAGCTCTCTGACCGCCGCATTTCCCGCAACTGTGCCGCCGTGGTGATCGAAGCCAATCGTTTCTATGTCGAGGATCGCGGCCAGCGTCGCGGCCTGTTCGTCAACGGCGAAAAAGTCGAAAGCCGTGAACTCCAGGATGGCGACGCCATCACCTTCGGCCTCGATGATTCCTACGAGATCATCTTCCGCTCCGCCAAGAGCTCGGACGAGGATTCCCTTCCTCTCCTCCTCACCCGCATGGAGCATATCACCAGTTCGGCGCCCACTGGCGGCGGCCTGCTCAAGCTCAAGCGTCTTCTCGAAGCGACCTCATTGCTCCATTCCCAGCTCCCTCTCGACGTCGTGCTCGGGCACATGCTGGACCACGCAGTATCCGTCACCGACGCCGATCGCGGCCTGTTGCTAGAGACCGACAGCGCCGGCGCCTTGAAAGTAAAACTCGCGCGACGCAGTGGCGGACTTCGCCTTCCCCCCGAAAGCCTCACGCCTAGCCAGACGGCCATCCAACTCGCGCTGAAGCAGCAGTCTCCGGTCATCACCGAAGACCTCGCACAAGCCGACGTGGATTTGCAGGCCGCGCAGAGCATCGTCGCACAGCGCCTGCGCGCCGTGGTGGTGATTCCTCTTTACGCTTTGTCCCGCGCCAGTACTCAGGAATCCATGGTCAACATCAAGCACGGTGATTTTCTCGGCGTCCTGTATTTGGATTCGCGACGTCCTGCGGCTTTCTCGAAACTCGACCGCCAGATCCTCGACGCCCTGGCCGCCGACGCCGCCAGCATTCTCGACAATGCCCGCCTGGTCGAACGCGAACGCGAGCGCCAGCGCCTCGAACAGGAGATCAACATCGCGCGCGACATTCAGCAGGCGCTTCTCCCGCGGGATTTCCGCGAATACCCGCACCTGTCCGTCACCGGCCTCAATCTTCCCTGTCTATCGGTGGGAGGAGATTACTTCGATGTCTTCCCGCTCGGCGATGGCCGCACCGCGTTTCTCATCGCTGACGTTTCCGGCAAAGGACTCGGCGCCGCGCTTCTCACCACCATGCTTCAGGGCGCGCTCTCAGGCATGACTCTAGGCACCGATCCCGCGCGCCTGTTCAATCACCTCAATCGCTTCCTCTGCGATCATTCGGAGGTCGGGCGGTACGCCACCATGTTCTTCGGCATTCTCGATCAGGAAGGACATCTCGAATACATTAACGCCGGCCACCCTTCGCCTTTCCTGATCCGCGGCGGCACCGCCGAAGAGGCCTTTACGGAGGGCTCCTTTCCCGTCGGCCTCGTACCCGAAGCCCAATACACCGCCGTTTGCCTGAAACTGGAGCCTGGGGACACTCTGGTGCTCTTCAGCGACGGCGTCACCGAGGCAGTGGATCCCGACGAGCAGATGTTCGGCATCCCGCGCCTCAAGGAACTCCTCACCGGCCAGCTCGAGTGCCCCCTCGAGCAGCTGCAAAAATGTGTCCTCGAAGCCGTCGAAAACTTCGCCCGCGGCGCCCACCAGGCCGACGACCTCACACTTCTAATCGTGCGCTACCGGGCCGCCGCTGCCACCTCAGACACTGACGTGCCCATATCCGCTTCACCCCCATCCTCCGCCCCCGCTGCTGCCTCCGCATCCGGCTAATGGCCATGGCCCTGGGCGTCGCGAGATTTTTCCGGACGCTCTGGTTCAAAAAATAAGGGCGAAAGCCATAATCATCGGCCTTCGCCCGGCCTCGACTTCGTGCAAGTCTTTCTCGAACTTCGCCGAAAGGTCCTTCTCCGGTTGCGACCTTACGCGCCGAGATCCCTCAAATCCTCCTTCGCTTGTTGCTCGGCGTTTTTGGTTGCGCCCTTTGCATCGGCATTGGGATTCATCTCATGGATCGCCTTGTTCAGGCTCTGTGCTTTGTCGCCGATCGAGCCTTTGCAACTGGACAGGTCCACGTTAGTGTGCACGCCCGTCACATTCGCGCGTAAGCAGTTGAACTCCAACCCAAGATTATGGCTGGCGTGCAGCGCGCCAAGGCACTCATTCAGCGCCGTGAAGGGTGCGCAAGCATCGGTGGCGTTCGATTTGGCCGGCAAGATGCCCTGGGCCTGCAGTTTCGGCGTTAGCCTCTTCTCCACATCACTCCTGCTGCCGCTCGAATCAGGTGAATTCTTGGAACCCTTGTCTTTCTTAATCCACTTGATGGGATTGAGGGAATGGGAGCTATGCGAGCTCGAGTTTCCCTGTGCCGCGGTGGATGCGCCAGCGCCAGCGGGGCCCTGCGCCCCCGCGCGCTCCGCGCCTACCATCAAGTAAAGAGAAACACTCAGAATCAGGACTACCACAATCAGCAATGATCTTTTCATGTTGACTCCTCAGTGAAAAATCTCCGGACAAGGCTGGGGGATGCGGCCTCATCCTCAGTAGGCCACAGCCGGTGGATGAGCGCATGCTCTCGGGAGGCGGTACTCCCCCAATTGGTCACACTGTTCGTTGGTACAGGTTTCCATGCTCGCGTTGTAGTTCTGTTCCGGCAGTTGAAAAGCCCGCTGGTTCGAACGCTACGCGGCGGACGTAGATCAGGATCTGAACTTGAGAAAGAGGCCGTAGAGTGTCACCCCCAAGCCGACGACGAAAAGCAGCGGCGTGAGGTATTGCGTTATGAGGGGAAGGACCGACGCTGGCAGAGGGACCTGAATGGGATTGCCGTACCCGCCGGCAAAATAGTGAATCACGCCTCCGAGGAGTATATAAAGAAGGCCGCGACGAATCTGTTCCCGCCCGTTCGGTCCCGCGCGGCGAGACAATTGCACCTGCGGAACGGCCTCGCGGCAAAAGGGGCACTGGGTCAAATGCGCCGCCATATACTTGCCGCAAAATACGCAGCGGCGCGTGTCTCCGGTCATTTTTCCAAGAGCGCTCATGCGGCTCCCAATGTCATCTCTTCTAGGCTAGATTCGCGGTCATGCGTCGTCAAGGGACACCATACCGAAGAGTAAAACACGAAATCGAAAATAGCGTTAGAAAAATGGACCGGGGTTCCACTCCACGGCTAGATTGAGCCCGATGCATGAAGTCTCGCCGTGTCCGTACCCTTTTGCTAACAGGAGAGTCCGCTACGGGGCTTCTATTCCTGCGATTCGTGTTACAAAAATATTGCAGACGAAAGTTCATGCGAATTTAGGTGCTTGGCGACACAAACCAATTCGTAAGCCAAGGAGAACTAATGATATCCCCTTCCTACAGAACGCTCCCGCCCCTCCTTGCTTTGGTACTTGCATTCCTGGCCGCCTGCGCAGCCGCCATGCCGGCTTGGGCGCAGGAAAAGAAGGTAGCGCAAACGAATGGCGTGGATAACTCAAAAATGGGAGCGTACCGCGCCCTCGCTCAACACATCTATGCGGATTTCCAGAAAGGCGACTTGGCAGGGGCCGCGCTGATGGCCAAGGTGCTCGAAAGAGTGTGGGACAAAGCGGAAGATTATGGCGGGGATACGGCGCTGTCAAAGACTAATCATGGCCTGTTCGAACAGATCGACAAGGCTATGGACGATTTTCTCTCTCAAATCACTGACGCGAAAGGCAAAGCTCCCGATCCCGCCACGGTGAAGACCGCCTTCAAAGCCTATTTGGATAAACTCAAGCTCGCGGATTAATCCTAAACGCGAATCGCGCCTCCGAGAAAACGACTCTCAAGCGCATCGAAACGCAAGTCCGCCTACAGTTCGCGAAGTGCACTAGCAACGGGGCGGCTTGCGGCGCGGATGGCCGGGGGCATGCCACCGAGGACACCCATGACCAGAGCGAAAAGAACGCCCATCCAAAGAAGGTCAAAGGTGATCTTGAAGGCGAAGGCCAAGTTGGAAAAAGTCTGAAAATTCATGGTGCTGGTGGTCAGGCCGTTGAGGGGCAGAACGGCGAGGCAGCCAAGCAGACCGCCAACAAAAGAAATCAACAGGGCTTCAAAGAGAAATGAGACAACGACGTTCCCGGAGTTGAAGCCGAGCGCGCGCATGGTGCCAATTTCACGGCCGCGTTCGGCGACGGCGGAGTACATGGTGTTGAGGGCGCCAAAAACAGCGCCGATGGCCATGATCAGCGCGACGAACCCGCCCAGGGTGGTGATGAGTTGAGTCATGCGCGTAGACTGCTTAGCGTAGTAGTCGATTTCGCGGGTTACGTCCACATTCAAGCGCGGATCGGCGGTGAGAGTATCTCTCAACTGTTGAAGGGCGGCAGGGGATGTCAGGTGCACGGTAACAGACTGAGAAAAAGTGTCGGGACGCTTATAGGCACCGTTCAGGAGGTGGGCGTCGCCCCAAACCTCGGAATCGAAGGCGCTTCCGCCGGCATCAAAAACACCCACCACTTGCCAATGTCCGCTGCCCAGATCAATGGCGCTTCCCAGAGTCAAGCCCGAATAGGTGGCCTTGGCGTTCTTGCCGACGACGAGTTCGGACAGACCGGGCCGGAACATGCGACCCTCGGTGATTTTGACATTGCTGCGAATGGCAAAAACGTTTGGCGCAACGCCGCGAAGCTCAACGTTGGCATCCGTACCGGTGGAACGCAGCGGAATCGGCGCCATCAGGACAGCCTCCGGGGTCAGCAACGGGCCGTCGGCCCCGCGAGCGATGCCCGGGGCATCCTGGATAATCTTAACCGCATCGAGAGAGACTCCGCTGGTCATTTCCGATGTGGCTCCCGCGCGGGTAATGAGCGCGTTGTCCGCGGATCCGGAAGAGACCAGTGTGGCCCTGAATCCGCGCGCGAGCGACAGCATGGCAATGAAGACACCCACGGTTCCGGCAATCCCCACCACCGCAACGATGGTGGAGGTCCAGCGAGCTTTGACGCTCCGAACGTTGTAAACGAGTGGAATCGCCATTTAGGCTCTCCTCAACGCGTTAACCACGCGCATGCGCATGGCGCCGATCCCCGGCAGCAGGCCACTGGCAGCCCCAACAAAGAGGGCGAAACCAAGGCCCAGTGTCAGAAGCGACTTGGAAAGGATAAGCGGGGGTAGAAGACCGGTGAGAGCCACGCCGACGACGGGGATGGCCAAATAGGCGAGCGTCAAGCCCAGGAAGCCGCCCACCAGGGCGATCACGACGGACTCTGCCAGAACGAAGAAAAGCACCGCGCGCCCGGAAAAGCCGATGGCTTTTAGGACCGCCAGTTCCGAGGTGCGCTCCCGCACAGAGATAGCCATGGTGTTGCCGGTGACCAAGAGCAAGGTAAAGAAGACGACGCTGCCGATGGTGAGGATTAAGAGTTCGATGTTTCCGAACTGCTTGACGAAACCTGCGGCGAAGGCGGATTCCGTCTCGGTCTTGGTCTCAAACGACGAGTTGGCAAACTTTTCGTCAATGGCCTTGGCGACGCGGACAGCGTCATCGGGGCTGTCGAGCTTGACCACGTACCATCCGGCCGTGCTCTTGATGACAGCTGGAGCGTTCTCGTCAAAATATTTCCACTGCAGCCAGAACTGGCTTTCGTCGCCGCCGGGGCGATCGCTGTGATAAATGCCGTCGAGATTGAACTCCCAAGAGCTGCCGCCGTAGAGAGTTGTTCTGATAGGGATGCGATCGCCAATTTTCCAATGGAAGCGTGCGGCCGTGCGAGCGCCCGCAATAGCGCCCTGGCGGTCTTTCAGGAAATTGTTCCACTGGTCGTCCGGTACCACCAGCTCAGTCATCACCTGGCGTTGATTCTCCGGATCGATGACAAACTGTGGAAAAAAGTTCTTTTCATCCTGATAGACGCCGCCAAACCAGTGATTGTGGGTGACCGCTTTGACACCGGGGAGGGCCAGGATTTTGTCGCGGTGGGAGATGGGCATTAGTTGCATTAGGCCGATACGGCTAACGACTACCAGACGGTCCGCGCCCGCGATTTCCGTACCGCGGCTGAAGGCGCTCTTCACCACGGCAAGAAACGTGAAGAGAACCAGTGCCACGGCAAACGAGCCGATGGTGAGGATGAGCCGAACCTTTTTGCGGAACAGATTGGCGAGGATCAAGCGGCTGAATTTCATACAGCACCTCCGGCCATGACGTTCTCACGGGAAGTCTTGCCTTCGACGAGCACGCCTTTTTCAAGATGCAGCGTGGTGTGAGCACGTGCCGCGACGACGGGATCGTGCGTGACCATCAAGATGGTCTTGCTGTACTTGCCGACAAGCTCATCGATCAGCGCCATGATTTCGTCCGCGCTCTTGCGGTCCAGGTCGCCTGTCGGCTCGTCGCAGAGAAGAAAGGTGGGGTCGGAGACAATGGCGCGAGCGATGGTGACACGCTGTTCCTGACCGCCGGATAACTGGCGCGGGTAGTGATGCATACGATCGGTCAGATTGACGACGGCGAGCGCGGTTTCGACGTGCTTGCGGCGATCGGATTTCGAGAGCTTGGTCAGCAGCAGCGGAAGCTCGACGTTCTGAAACGCCGTAAGCACAGGGATGAGGTTGTACATCTGAAAAATAAAACCGACGTGGCGGGCACGCCATTGGGTGAGTTTGTTGCCCGACATGTGCGTGATCTCGTCGCCATCCACGGTGATGCTGCCCGCCGAAGGGACGTCGAGACCGCCGAGAAGATTCAGCAGAGTAGTCTTTCCGGAGCCGCTGGGGCCCATGAAGGCGACGAAGTCACCCTTGTCCACGTCCAGGTTCAGACCTTGCAGAACCTGTATTTTCTCGCCCCCGCGGCTGTAGGTCTTGTTCAACCCGCGAACCTTGATGAGGCTGGCAGAACCACTATTTCCATCGACTCGGATCATTCTTTGCTCCTGGGGGAGTGAGGTATCCCATCCGCCTAGCGAATTTCGACCTTGTCACCATCGTGCAAACCTTCCGGACCCTTGACCACCAAAGAGTCGCCGGGCGCAACGCCGGACAAGACCGCGACTTCCGTGCCGTGGCCCAACCCGAGACTCACAGCGCGGCGTTCGACTTTTCCATCGCGAACCAAAAGAACGAAAGAAATGTTGGCGTCCGAGCGCACTGCGCTCTTGGGGATGAAAGCGACTGCCTGGGGGCCCGTTTCTTTGTCTTTGCTCTTGCCTCTTCGAGCGGGCTGCTCATTTTCGAGGAAAGCAACCTTTACGCCCATGTCCGGCAAAATGAAATCGTATTTCTCCAGATTCAGAATCGTGATGCGAACTTTGACGGTGGCTTTTTGGCGGTCGGCGGTGGGAATGACGGTACGAACTTTTGCGGGGAACGGCTTATCCGGATAGGCATCGAGAGTGGCAGTGACCTGCTGGCCGTTCTCGACCCGAGCAATATAGGATTCGTTGACGTCGACTTCGATTTCGTTGGAGTGCATATCGACGATGGTGGCGATCCCCGTGCGCGTAAAGCCTCCGCCGGCGGAAATGGGAGACACCATTTCGCCGACTTGCGCGTCCTTGGAGACGACGACGCCGGCAAACGGTGCGCGGATGGTGCAATTGTCCACCGCCTGCTGAGCGACGCCGATACGAGATTCCGTGGCGGCTACTTGCTGCTTGGCGAGCTCGATTTTAGCTTTGAGGCTGTCAACCGCGGTGCGCGCGTTGTCTAGTGCTTCCTGCGTCTGCACCCCGGCAGCCTGCAGGTCTTGAGCGCGCCTGAGTTGGATGTTGGCGTTGCGAAGCTGGACCTCATAATCAGCAATAGCAGCCTGGGCGGAGTCGCGGTCGGCTTTGGCAGAATCGAGCGAGCGCTTGACGTCGGAATCGTCCAGGGCGGCGAGGAGCTGGCCTTCGGAGACGCGCGTACCTTCATCAAAGAACACGCCAGTGACGCGGCCGGTAATCTTGGCGGCGATGGTGGCGCGGCGGCGGGGTGTGATGTAGCCGCTGGCATTCAGGAGCGCCTGGCGACCGCCAGCATCCGGTTTTACGGCAGCGGCGACCTCGACCACAGGCTTCTGATTGCGGAAGGCGAAAGCCGCGGCCACGATGATCGCCAAGATGAGCACCGGGATGGAGGCGATCAAGACGCGTTTGCCCATCTTCGACTGGCTGCGCTGGCCATCTTGAATGCGCAGCGAGCCAAGGTCAGGTTTTGCGGAAATTTGTGAGCTTGCCATTAGCGCGCCTGTTCCTCGTATCGATACGAAAGACACAACTCCAGTTACGTACCGCAAAGCCAGAAAATTACACAAATGGCTCGGTACAGGATCGGGGAATCCACATTGTAACCCAGCAATCGGCTGAATGAGGCTGAAATTCGCTTTGGCGGAACGGACCAAGTCCAAGAGACGCCAAGGCTGACTGCGGCCCGAAGATAGCATAATGGCATCCGCTGGCACGATTGGGCACAGGAATGAAAGGCGCGGGCCGTTCCTCGCGGCAGACGGCAAGATCAGTAATCCAAACGGTGGGCAAACACCGGGACACCGCGGGCAGCACGCGCCAAGCCATTTAAGTCCGATGCTCAGGGCGACTCGATGGATACAGAGAATTTGAGCGTTCCCGAGTCACGGCAGATTCTCGCATTCACTCCTTGACAGCGCGGCCAGTAAGTCATATTAAGGTTTTCTGCGAGACGCGCCCTTCTTACTTTTCGCAGATGGGGGTCCCAGCATGAACCCTACCCGCCGTGATTTCCTGAAGCTAACAACCATCGGTGGAGCCGCAGCCGCGGTGTTTGGCTTTGATTTGAAGCCGGCGTTTGCGCAGCTCCGGACGCTGAAGATCGCGCGGGCAAGCGAGACACGGTCGACCTGCCCGTACTGTGCGGTTGGCTGCGGCACCATTATCTACACGATTGGCGACCGCGCGAAGAATGTGACCGCGCAAGTGGTTCACGTTGAGGGCGACCCCGATCATCCTACCAACCGCGGCACGCTGTGCCCCAAGGGTTCCTCGCTGCAGCAAGAGATCATGAACGATCGGCGCCTGCTTAAGCCCCTGGTGCGCCGACCGGGTGGTACCGAATGGCAGGACATTTCGTGGGACGAGGCGATAAACGAAATCGCGGCTCAGGTGAAAAAGACGCGCGACGAGACTTTCGTCGAGAAGGATGCTGCGGGACGCACGGTAAACCGGCTGGAATCGGTCGCATCGATCGGCGGCTGTACCGATACCAATGAGTTTAACTATTTGGTTGTGAAATCGATGCGCGCCCTGGGGGTCGTGCATTTAGAAAACCAGGCCAGGGTTTGACACGGCCCCACGGTCTCAAGTTTGGGACCAACGTTCGGCCGGGGCGCGATGACCAATGGCTGGGTGGACATGAAGAATACCGACATGATGCTCATCATGGGCGGTAATCCGGCCGAGAATCATCCCTGCGGATTCAAGTGGCCGGTCGAAGCGAAACGCACACGCAACGCAAAGATGATCGTGGTGGACCCGCGTTTCACGCGCACCGCATCCGTCGCCGATCTTTTCTGCCAGATTCGCGCCGGGTCGGACATCGCTTTCCTCGGCGGCGTCATTCGCTATGCCATCGAGAACAGCCGCATCGCGAAAGATTACCTGGTCAACTACACGAACGCGGCGTTCATCGTCAAAAGCGATTTCAAGCTGCCCGCCGACACGGATGGGGTGTTCTCCGGCTTTGACGCCAAGACGCAGAGTTACGACAAGTCCACGTGGAATTATGCAGGGACGGGAGGAGGTGGAGGAAGTGACGCGACGCATGCACCAAGCGGAAGTGCCCCGCCCGCTCCCCGGCTTCCGGAAAAGGTCGAATTCGATCTTTCACTCCAGAATCCCAATTGTGTGTTCCAGCTGCTGAAGAAACACTACTCGCGATATACGCCGGAGATGGTCGAACGCATCACCGGAATTCCAAGGGAACAATTCCTTAAGGCCGCTGACCTCTTTACCTCGATTCGCAAAGACGGCGACATGAAGAAAGTGGCGACCATTATCTACGCCGTGGGATGGACGCAACATACGTTTGGCACGCAGATCATAAGAGCCGCGGCGATCCTGCAACTGCTGCTGGGCAACGTGGGCCGCGCGGGCGGTGGCGTCAACGCGTTGCGCGGGCACTCGAACATTCAGGGTGCCACGGACATGGCCGGTATCTTCGACAATTTGCCCGGCTATCTGAAAGTTCCGACGCCCGCGGACACTTCCTTTGACTCTTGGATGAAACGCATTACGCCGACACCGTCGAAGCCCGGCCCGTGGGATTCGTTCAACTACTATGGCAACACGCCGAAATTCGCGACCAGTTATCTGAAAGCTCTGTTTGGGGACGCGGCCACCAAACAAAACGGCTGGGCGTTCGATTATCTGCCGAAAGTGGATCGCAACTACTCGTGGGTGCAGATGTGGGACGACATGTACAGCGGAGCGGTGAAAGGCATGCTGGCTTTTGGCATGAACGGCGTAGCGATCGGTCCCGACTCCAGGAAAAATATTAACGCGCTGAAAAAAGCGGATTGGCTGGTGGTCGGGGAAATCTACCCCGACGAAACCAGTGAATTCTGGAAATCGCCGGGCATCACCCAGGACGAAATGAAGCAGATTCAAACCACGGTGTACCGTCTGCCTTGCGCGGGATTTGCCGAGAAAGACGGGTCGTTCACCAATTCCGCACGCTGGCTGCTATGGAAGAATACGGCCTTGCCGACGCCCGGAGACTGCCGGCTGGACCAGGCTATCGTGTCGCAAATCTTCTTGAAGATTCGCGAGCTGTACAAGAAAGACGGCGGTAAGTTCCCTGATCCCGTTTTGAACCTGACTTGGAACTACAGCGTCCCGTCGAGCCCGGCCCTGGCCGAGGTATTGAAGGAAATCAACGGGAAGGCGCTGGTAGATCTGGAGGATCCAACAACCAAGCAGCAAATCAAGGCCGGCCAGCAGCTTCCTGGCTTTGCTTGGCTGAAAGACGATGGTACGACCTCCTGCGGCAACTGGATTTACTCCGGCTCCTTCACCGAAGCCGGCAATCAGACGACGCGACGCGATCCCTCGGACCCTTCGAATTTGGGTTTGCATCCGGGATGGGGCTGGTCCTGGCCTGCGAATCGCCGGGTGCTCTACAACCGTGCGTCGTGCGACGCTGACGGCAAGCCCTGGGATCCAACCCGGAAGCAAGTCTGGTGGAGCGAAAGCACGCAAAAATGGGTGGGCAACGACGTGCCGGACTTCAAGACCGATTCCAAGCCCAAGGATCACATGGGCCCGTTCATCATGAATCCGGAAGGCGTAGGGCGAATCTTCGCGCCGCTCGGGGTCTTTGCCGATGGACCGTTGCCGGAACACTACGAACCAATTGAAAGTCCAATTGACAACCCGCTTCATCCTGGACAAACGCACAATCCGGTGGTGAAACGCTACAAGACCCCGGACGACAAATACGGCACAACGAAGGACGGCTACACCGTCGTCTGTACGACTTATCGCCTGACGGAGCTTTATCACTACTGGACGAAGAATAATCCGATGAACGTGCAGCTGGTGCCCGAGCCATTCGTGGAGATTTCTGCGGAAATGGCGCAAGAAATGGGAATCACGGGGGGCGAGAAGGTTAAGGTGTCGAGCATCCGCGGGGAGTACATTGCGAAAGCGATGGTTACGAAGCGCATCAAGTCGATGATGATCGACGGCAAAAAGGTCTACCAGATCGGCATTCCCATTCATCAGGGTTATCGGGGCATCAAGGAAGACGAGAACAACGATGCGAGGACACTGGTAAATCTGCTGACGCCGACGGTTTTTGATCCCAACGCCTACACTCCGGAATTCAAGGGCTTCCTGGTGAAGCTCGAGAGAGCGTAGAGGGCGCCATGAGCCAAGAAATACTGCGCATTCAAAAAATCTCCGGCCACGCCGGGAGCGTTCCCGGCGAAGACACGCAGCGCCAATATACCGTCTGCAAACTCATTGATACAACTACATGCATTGGCTGCAAGGCATGCGAAGTGGCGTGCATGGAGTGGAACGACTTGCCGTTTGGAGAAACGGTTTTCGACAACACCTACCAGACGATGCCGGAGACGCGCTGGAATTACTGGAACCTGATTCTCTTCAACGAGCACGAGCGCGAAGACGGCACGCTGATGTGGCTTATGCGCAAGAATCAGTGCATGCATTGCGCGGAGCCGGGGTGCCTGGCGGCATGTCCCGCGGACGGGGCTATCGTGCAGTACACCAACGGCATCGTCGATTTTCAGCAGGCCAATTGCATCGGGTGCGGCTACTGCATTACGGGATGCCCGTTCGACATTCCAAAGATGAATCCGAAGACTAATCGCGTGTTCAAGTGCACACTGTGCACGGACCGCGTGAGCGAAGGCCTGGAACCGGCGTGCATCAAATCGTGCCCGACGGGCTGCCTGCACTTCGGCAGTAAAGAAGACATGTTGGACCTCGCGGGCAAGCGAGCCAAGCAATTGCGTGAGCACTCCAACTTTCAGAATGCCGGCGTTTATGATCCCCAAGGCGTTGGTGGCACCGGCGTAATTTACGTGCTGCATGACGCGACCAAGCCGGAGATTTATGGCGGCCTGCCGAGAGATCCGCACGTCCCGTGGACGGTGAAGCTGTGGAAAGGGCCATTGAAGTGGCTCGGCAACGTTGCCATGGTTGGCGGATTGATCGGACTGTTTGTGCACTACCTGCGCTTCGGTCCGAAGGCTCGCGAGGATGAGGACATCAATCCGCGAGGAGAAAAATCGTGAGTCCATCCGCACAGCTACTTCCTCACGGGCACGTCCTGCGGTACACACTGAAGGAGAGATTGACGCATTGGGTCGCGGCCGTGGCGTACATCTATCTGTTGGCGACCGGGCTGGCGTTCTGGTCGCCGTGGTTGTTCTGGGTGGCGGTGATTCTGGGCGGGGCGCCGGTCTCCAGGATGCTGCATCCCTGGGCCGGGCTCATCTTTTTCGCGGCGGTGTGGAATATGTACGTGGTGTGGGCGCCGCAGATGCGCCACACCGATGTGGACTGGGCGTGGTGGAAAGCGGTCCGCTACTACAGTACGAATCAAGATGACAAGATGCCTCCTGCGGGGCGCTACAACGCCGGACAAAAGTTTCTCTTTTGGGGATTTTTCTGGAGCTCAGTGGCGTTGCTGGCGAGCGGCGTGGTGCTGTGGTTCCCGGAGCACATCCCGTGGAATCTTCGCTTCTTGAGATACATTTCTGTCGTCGTTCACCCGGCGGCGGCGCTCTTCACGATTGGATTGTTTCTGATCCACATCTACATGGGCGTGTTTGCGGAGCGCGGAGCTTTTGGCTCGGTCATTCGCGGCGATGTTTCCATCGCGTTTGCCAAGCGATATCACCCTGGCTGGTATGATGAGATCGTCGGCGGATCGTCTACCCCGCGCAAATGACGACCGCACAAACCGGTGCGAGCGACTACGATGCGCAAATGCGGCGCGCCGAGCGGCTGTCCGCGGAACATTCGTTCGCAACAGAGTTCCTCAAATTTTACAAGCACATCGCTTCGTTTCAGAAAACGCTTCGCGCAAACCTCGCGGCTAGCAGTGCAGTGAAATCGGGCCGCGCGCCTGTGGCCGGGCTGCGCGATCCATTCGACCGCACCGTGCTTCTTCCCCACTTCCGAGGTTTTCTCTCCTTGATCGAACAGCATGCTCCGCCGGCACTGAGGGAGTCCGCGCATCAGATGTCCCTGCTGGCATCGGATTCCTGGATTGCGCACCTTGAGGCGTACTGGGAGCATGCCGGCAAGTACGACCAGCAAGTCGGAGCGCTGGCACAGTTCCTCGCTCGAGCGTTCCTCGAACCCTATGCCGAGTTTCGCGCTGCAGAAACAGCCAGGGCTCCCCTGGTAATGACCATGCGGCTCTGTCCGCTGTGCGGCGCGCGGCCGCTCTTGGGGGTGTTGCGGCCGGAAGGCGAAGGCGGGAAACGATTTCTGCTGTGCTCGTTTTGCTCGCAAGAGTGGGAATTTCGACGCATCTTGTGCCCGACCTGCGGAGAAGAGGCGGAAGGTAAGCTGCCGGTCTACGTTGCGGAGCAGTTGCCGCACATCCGCATGGAAGCGTGTGATACCTGCCGGTTTTATCTCCGGACGGTCGATTTGACTAAAGACGGCCGCGCCGTCCCGCTGGTCGATGATTTGGCGGCCATTCCGCTCACGCTGTGGGCGCATGAGAAAGGGTATTCGAGGTTACAACCCAACCTATTGGGCACATGAGGTCCGCTGTCGCCCGCCGCTTTGGGCTCCTCGGGATAGAAAACGTTCCGGGATTTCCAGTGAACAAAACGGGCCTCTCCATGCAAGCTTCGTTGGTCGTGGGTCGTGGCTATTGGTGGGACACGAGGGCGAAGCCGCATCCAAGCGGCAACCATGCGCCCCGCATCGGATAAAGGTTGCCAAGACCGGAGGCGTGGGGAACCAATTGACGCGCTCCGTAGATTAGGACAAATACCGAAAAATATACGCCCAGGACGTTAACGAACCGAGCCGCGAACCGATCCTCAGGATCATTGCGCAGCTTCCAGAACCATAGCAGGACGATACCCAGAGAACACGCGTAAAAGATATTTCGCGACAACTCGATGACAAAGCGTGCTGCAACCCTATAGCCCCCTGACGATGCGTCCGACAAACTGAACAAGGCAATCGCAAGAAGTGCACCCGCGCTCCACAACGCCACTCTGCTCGGAGGCAGCTTGTCTCCGACGAGGCGCAAACTCAGCTCACCTACGCAGATGAACAGGGTAATCGTCAACGGGGCCTCGCTAAAGTAGTAGAAATAAAGATACTCCGGGGAGGTATATCCGAAATGATAGAGCACGGCGTACCGGCCGATACTGCTGGTAGCCGAGAGAAGTAAATAGAAATTGAGGAAAAGGAACTTGCGGAATAAGCCCCGAATCAAGAAGAGATAGACCACGAAAGCTTCGATCAAGGTCGTGAGCAGCCAGAGCACCAGTTCGATCAGCGTCAGGTCGATCAATGGCAACATACGCTCGTGCAGGAAGAGCGCTCCCGCTTTCCGAGAAACTTCTGCCAACTATGCCACATCGGCAATACCGGCAACGGGGGTTTGGCGCCAGCCGATTGTCCAATGGGCCAGCGGGTCGCCGGAGATGAGTACGAAAATCGGTTGTCGGGTGAGGACCGCCCGGCGGTCCTTCGGCTCCCGATGGCCTTCGGAGCAGCCGACCATGTGTCCGCCATCGACTCCCGGTCACTTTAGGATCGATGCGGAACCGCGATGATTGACAGGACTGCAGCAGCGCCCTACGATCTTTCTGCGGAGAAATCGAGTGAATATGAACTCTGTCTGGAAAGAAAAAGCCGTTTTGCGCAGCGGCAAGGGACACCTCCAGTTAATTCTTGCATTTGTTGCGCTGTCGCTGATCGCCGCCGATGCGCCAACTACGGTTGGCACCGCCAACGAACAAGGCTTTCTGACCGACATTAAGTCGCTGACCGCTCCCGCGATGGAGGGCCGCGGCGCAGGTACCAAGGGCCTCACGAGAGCTGCGCATCTCATCGCACAGCGCTACAAGTCCCTCGGCCTCCAGCCCACCGGCAAGAACGGCTTCTTCCAGCCCTTTGACGTCATCACTGGCGCCCAGTTGAGGCCTGGCAATGAGCTTGCCAAATACGTTCAAGGAGTCGGCAGCCTTCACGCGCGCGAAAACTTCAAGCTCAACGAGGACTTTGTCCCACTGAGTTTCTCGGCGAACGGTTCCGTGTCATCTTCCGCTGTCTTTGCGGGATACGGCATTACTGCTCCCGAGTTCGGCTATGACGACTACGCCGAGCTAAACGTGAAAGACGGAATAGTCGTCGTTCTGCGGAAGGAACCTCCTGGCCTGGCCAAGAAGTCGGGCAGCTCCGAACCTACCCTGCATGCCGGATTGGTGACCAAAGCGATCAATGCCCGCAATCACGGGGCGAAAGCCATCATCTTTTTGAATGGAATTCTGGATGCCGGGGAAGACGATCTTTTGCCTCGCTTCGAAACCTCCGAAGGACCCATCGACGTTGGCATCCTCTGTCTGCAAGTGAAGAACAACGTTGTCTTTTCTTGGCTCCATGCCGAGGGCAAGTCCGTAATTGACGTGCAAAAGGGAATCGACGAATCGACGCAACCTAGCTCTCTACACCCCTCCTCTCCCTTGAATCTCACAGTAAGGGTCAACATCGAGCGTCTCCACGCCACCGTCAGCAACATCCTCGCCTACCTGCCCGGCAAAACCGACGAATATGTCATTCTTGGAGCCCACTACGACCATCTCGGCCGCGGCCAATCGCATTCGCTGGCGCCTTCACAGATGGGCCAAATTCATCCTGGTGCCGACGACAACGCTTCCGGCACGGCTGGCGTTCTCGAACTAGCGCGCCTTTTTGCCCCGCTCAAGGGCCAGCTGCAGCGCGGTATCCTCTTCGCAAATTTCGCCGGTGAAGAACTGGGCCTCCTCGGCTCGGCGGCCTGGGTCAGGAATCCCACTCTGCCGCTCGCCAAAGCCGTCGCCATGCTCAACCTGGACATGATCGGCCGTATCAAAGACGAAAAGGTTTACATCGGCGGCCTCGGCACCGGCACGACCTTTCAGTCCATCCTTGACCAGGCCGAGTCCCACACCTCCTTTAAGTACGAAAACTCCCCCGGTGGCTACTCCTCGAGCGATCACACTTCCTTCGTCACCAAAGGCATTCCCGTGCTTTTCTTTTTCTCTGGTCTCCATAGCGACTATCACAAACCCTCCGATACCTGGGAAAAAATCAACGCCGATTCTGGCGCGCACCTGCTCGACCTGGTCTCTAATGTGGCCTTGCGCTTGGACAACGCGGCCGATCGTCCGACGTTCGTTTCGGTGGTCGAAAATCCTAATCCGCACGCGGGAACGCCCAGCGGCGGCGGTGGCGGCTATGGCCCGTACTTCGGCTCGATCCCCGACTTCGGCCAAACCGAAAATGGCGTGCGCTTTTCCGATGTAAAGCCCGGTTCTCCTGCCGCCAAAGCCGGCTTCCAAGCCGGAGACGTCCTCATTCAATTTGGCGACAAACCCATAAAGAATCTCTACGATTTCACTGATGCCCTGCGCCGAAGCAAAGTCGGAGACAACGTCCAAGTCACCGTTCTGCGCGACGGCAAGCCCGTTACCGCCGCTGTCACGCTTGAGCAGCGGAAATAGGCAGAGAAAGGGAATGACCGGTCAATGATAAGAAGAGTGCCTGGGTTGGCCTTATCACTCGTCCCGATAGCCTTCGCCTGCTTGCTCAGTGGTTGGATGATTAGAAACCCGGCTCCGCCAACTCCGCGAGCGCCGGCAACCTTCGGCGCTCCGGAGGTCCCGGAAGAGGCCAAGCATCTTAGCAATGTTCGGCAACTCACGTTTGGCGGCCAAAATGCCGAGGCCTATTTCTCCCTCGACGACAAATATTTGATTTTCCAGCACCAAGGCGAAGGCGTTCCGTGCGATCAAATTTACACCATTCCAGTAGACCCACCCGAGGGGCACCCTGCCGTACCCAAGCTCGTGAGCACTGGCAAGGGCCGCACTACTTGCGCCTACTTCTTTCCCTCCGGCGATCGCGTTCTCTTTTCCTCGACTCATGCCGCAAGCCCGGACTGTCCGCCGAAGCCCGATTATTCCCACGGCTACGTCTGGCCAATTTACGATACCTATCAAGTTTTTACGGCCAAGGTAGATGGGAGTGATTTGAAACAGCTTAGCCGCGCGCACGGCTACAACGCCGAGTCCACGATCACCCGGGACGGCAAACACATCGTGTTCACGTCCACCCGCAACGGCGACCTCGACATCTACACCATGAATGCCGACGGCTCCAACGTGAAACAGCTCACCAACGAGCTGGGTTATGACGGCGGCCCCTTCTGGTCTTACGATGGCAAGAAAATCGTCTACCGCGCCGAGCATCCCAGGACGCCCGAGGAAATCGCCGACTACCAGGGTCTACTTTCGAAAGGTCTGATCCGACCGGGCAATCTGGAAATCTGGGTCATGAACGCGGACGGTTCGAACAAGCACCAGGTTACACACAATGGTGCCGCGAATTTCGCGCCCTACTGGTATCCCGACGGAAAACGTATCGTCTTCGCCTCGAACATGGCCGATCCAAAGAATGGCCGCGATTTCGACCTGTACATCATCAACGAAGAGGGCACCGGCCTCGAGCGCATCACCTACGCACCCGATTTCGACGCCTTTCCGATGTTCTCTTCCGATGGCAAGCGACTGGTGTGGGCCTCGAATCGCAACGGCAAGGCCCCACATGAGACCAACCTCTTCCTCGCCGATTGGTCCGACTAACTCTCTCGGCCAACTTCGCAATCTCTAGCCTGGCAGGTCAATGCTTGACAGGGCGTTACCCGGAAACTGAGCAACGGGTGTCTTCGACAGTTCCGGTTCTATGCGCTCGGGCGGTTGCAAAGGGCGGCGGGAATGGGGCAAGCTAGCCGGGCTTGGCGGGGGTGATGAATGATGAGGAAGCCAATTCTGTGCGCCGTGGCAATACTGGCGATGAGCGGGAGTGTTTCGCTGGGGCAGGGCGCAGCACCTTTGACGGTGATTCGCGCGGGTACGCTGATCGACGGGGTGAGCGAAGCGCCGCGGAAGAATCAACTCATTTTTGTGCGCGGGGAGCGCCTTGAAAAAGTGGCAGACGGATCGGCGGCGATCCCGACTGGGACGAAGGTGATTGATCTTTCCAATGCCACGGTGCTCCCGGGGCTGATCGATGCGCATACGCATATTTTCCTGTGGGGCGAGGATCCGGCCAAGGGCGGTTACGACGCGAACATTCTGAAGGCGGGAATCGCCTTGCGGGCGGCGCGGGCTACTTACGCGGCGCGGCGGGCGCTGGAGCAGGGCTTTACGACGCTGCGAGACGTGGAAACGGAGGGCGCCGGGTACGGTGACATTGAAATCAAGCAGGCGATCGAAGAGGGAACAATTCCCGGGCCGAGAATTTTTGGTGCAACGCGGGCGATATCGAGTACCGGCGGATACAACCTGGAAGGGTATGCGCCGGAGCTGGAAATGCCCAAGGGCGCGCAGCTTGTGGACGGGCCGGTGGAAGCACGGAAGGCGGCGCGGCAGCAACTGGAGCATGGGGCGGACTGGATCAAGGTGTACATGACACACCGGTCATGGGTGGACAAACAGGGAAACCTGGTTTCGCAGCCAACCCTGACGGTGGAAGAGTTGCGGGCGATCGTAGATGAAACACATGGTTGGCAGAAGAAAGTGGCGTGCCACGCGTACAACGGAATCGGTCTACAGCGGGCGCTGGACGGCGGATGCGATTCGATCGAGCATGGACTAGAGATTACGGATGCGCAGATCGCGCAGATGCAACGCCAGGGGACGTGGTATTGCCCGACGCTTTCGCCGTACTACGATGATTGGGCGCCAGCAGAGACTCCGGAGGGAAAGCGGGACCGCGCACGAGCGGCGGTCCATGAAATCAGTTTCAAGAAGGCGCTGCAGGCGCATTTGAAAATTGTTTATGGGACGGACATGGGCGGAATTCCGTGGACCGAACCGATCGCGCAGGAGTTCAAGAGAATGGTCTCTTTGGGAATGACACCGATGGACGCGATTCAATCGGCGACATCGCGAGCGGCGGAGATGCTGGACATGAAAGGTGAGATCGGTGTGATCGCTTCCGGCGCATATGCGGAAGTGGTCGCGGTCTCAGGAGATCCGCTGAAGGACGCCGGAGAACTGGAGCACGTGCGGTTTGTAATGCACAACGGGGCAGTTTTCAAGAATGACATGGCGAAATAGGGAGAGGCCCGGCGGGTGGAGAGTCAGGAGGTTGCTGAAAGATTGAGCTTGGGTGAAGCTGCTGAAGTTGAGATTCGTCGGACATGCTCATCGGATGCTCTCAGAACGACGGTCTTGGCTCCTTCAGCACTGCTAGATCTCGACGCACACGCCTTTCCAAAAGGCGATACGGTCCTTGATTTCGGCGGCTGCGGGCTTTGGTTCGGGGTAATACCAGGCGGCATTGTCATTCCGAATGCCATTCACTTCGACATGATAGTACTGGGCGGTGCCCTTCCAAGGACAGACCGTGGTGTGATTGCTGGGCTTGAGAAATTCCTTTTTGACACTGTCGGGCGCGAAATACTGGTTACCCTCCACCACCACCGTGGCGTTGCTTTCCGCGATGACTTTTCCACCCCAAGATGCTTTGGCCATTTTGCACGCCTCCCGGCGCAGAAGGATTGCTCAAATCAGCATATCGCCACACGAATGAACATGTCTAGAAGATGAGATGCAGCTGGGGCGGAATCGCTTCGGAAATCCGCCGGCAACAGAAAATAGATTTGCGCATCGAAACGGAGGAATCGGCAGAAAGCGAGTCCTGGGGGAAGGGCCATGGGGGTGCTACAATCGCGCGAGTAGCCAGGGAGGAGAACAATGGCCGAGCAGAATTTCGCGAATCATGTAAAGTTTGTACCTTCGTTTCATTTTTTTGCGGTGCCAGTTTTTCTGATCAACTTCGTATCGTCGCTGTTTCGGCTGAAGAAGCTAGGGATTTCCTTCGAGGGAATCTTTGGAGTGATTTTGGCCGCGGCGTTCGTCGTTCTAGTCTTCCGGGCGCGACTATTTGCGCTAGCGGTGCAGGACCGGGTCATCCGTCTGGAAGAGCGCCTGCGCTACGAGCGCGTGCTGCCTGCGGATCTGCAGGCGAGGAGCGGCGAATTCACGACGGGACAATTCGTGTCGCTGCGGTTTGCGAGCGATGCGGAATTGCCGGCCCTGGCGAGAAAAGTCTTGGACGAAAGACTGACCAAGCGCAAAGCCATCAAGCAACTCGTCAAGAGTTGGAAACCGGACTACCTGCGAGCGTAGTTCCTCTCTATCCCGAACCATTGCATGAAGGTGGGCGGCGCCTGATCGCTGCACGCCAACGCCCAGGTTCCCACCGGCGAAAATCACAGCTCAAGGCAACACTCTTAAAGTGAGGAGAATTTCACCCTCCAAACCGAGGGTGACCCGCCCACGCGATGCTGCCCTCTTGATTAGATTCAGCGGGCGGTGGCCGCGGCGGCGGCGCCTTCTATTTCCCCGATCTCTTCGGCGCTGAGCTTTAGCTCAGCGGCGCGCATAACACGTTCGGATTGCATGGCGTTGCGGGCGCCCACGATGGCACCGGTGATGGCCGGCAAGCGCAGCGTCCAGGCAATGGCAACTTCACCGGGAGTTCGCCCATGGCGGCCACCGACCTGCCGTAGCCTTTCGACTAGCTCCAGATTCTTTGACAAGCGAGGCTCGTGGAACTCCGGATTGCGGCTGCGAAAATCATCGGGCGGCAGTGCGGCGGCGCGCTGGCGAGTCATCGCCCCGGTGAGCAGACCGGAGGCCATGGGTGCGTAGGAGATCACGCCGATGCCCTGGTTCTTGCAATACGGGAGAGTCTCCGCTTCAATCTGGCGGCGGATGATGGAGTAGGGCGGCTGCAAAGATGTGACCGGAGCAATTCTCTCGGCGCGCATGATTTGGGCTGCATGGAAGTTGGACACGCCGATCCAGCGGACCTTGCCCTCGGTCTTTAGGGCAGCGAGAGTTTGCCAGGCTTCTTCCAGACCGGGTTTGCCGTCGTCCGGGGGCCAGTGCATCTGATAGAGATCTATGGATTCAACTTGCAGGCGGCGTAGACTGTCTTCGCATTCCCGGCGAATGGATTCGGGAGTGAATTCCTTCCAAATTTTCCCCTTCTCGTTCCAGCGCAAAACACACTTGGTGAAAACGTAGGGGCGGGGGCCGCGCCATTCCTTCAGCGCGCGCGCCACGATCTCTTCGGAGTGGCCAATACCGTAGACGGCGGCGGTGTCGATCCAGTTGACGCCTAGCTCCAGCGCGCGATGAATTGCGGCAATGGAATCGGCGTCGTCCTGCGGGCCCCAGGCAAATTCCCAGCCGGAACCACCGAGGGCCCAAGCGCCAAAGCCTACAGGGGTAATTCTGACATCTGAGTTTCCCAGTTTTCGCGTTTCCATTCAAAACCTCTCAAATAAATTGCGCGCCGAGTGAAAGTCCCTTGAGGCGAATCGGTTTCTTGACTCTTCAGTTGGATGAGCATACCGCGAAATGGTCAGAGAGGGCATCCGGAAGGTCAAGAGGCAAGAACGCGCGCAGTTGGCGGCCAAGGCGGCGTGCAGCGAAACTGTTTCGCCGCCGGGATTTCGCCCCTGGCGATGACCTTGTGAACCTTCTGGGCAAACGACTACCAGACAAATGAGGGCCGGGACCGGCGATAATGCCTCTTATTTGATTTTGACTTTTATTAACCAATGGATGACATACGGTAGTAGCGGAATAACAAATGACGCCCCGAGCGGGTGGGGGCGTCGTTCGTCAAGAAGAAGCTTGGATGTGGAGGCAGCTTAAATGGTCTTGGTTGCCGGTGCGCCTGAGGACGCCGAAGAGGTCCGGGCAAATGCATTCCCGCCGGGTTCCTTTTCTGGACTCTTGTCGATCTCGATGGAGCCTTTGAAGTAGGCGCCGTCTTCGATCATGATCCGGGAAGTAGTCAGGTCACCGTTGACCGAACCATCTTTTTTGATTTCTATTCTATCCTTGGCGCGAAGGTTTCCCTTCACGTTGCCATACACCACCACCTCGCGGGCAATGATGTCAGCGGTCACTTTCGCGGTGGCCCCCACAGTCAGCCTCCTCTCATCGAGCTGAATCAGTCCTTCGACCGAGCCATCGATCAACAGATCTTCGTTGCCGGAGATCTCACCTTTCACGTGCAGGCTGACCCCGAGCCGCGCCGTGGCGCGGTCCGCGGTTGCACTCAATGGACGCATCGCATCTGTACTCATCGCGGGTTTATCCTCCCAAGCCGCCGGAGCGTGCTTCGGCGGCTGATTCGTTTGTAAGTTTCTTGGATCCGGTTGCCTTGCTTGCGGTGCATCCGGTTTCTTATTGCCCCACATCGGACCTCCCAAGGGACAGCACCACCCCACGCAGATTTCCAGCCGGGGGTACTGCAAACTGTATTCCTCGGAAGTGCGTGCGGCAAACAAAGTGTGAGAGCGCTGTTCCAGACAGTAACTGGACTTTGGGACAGGGCATGCCGGGGCTGGAGGGCGGTCCACGAAAATACTGAAGGAATTCGCGCCAAATGTAAAGCGGGGTGCGGCGCAAGAAACGATCCTAAGAGCTTGGTTTGTCGGGAACCGGCTGCGTGGCAACGAAATCTTCCTGAAAACGGCGCGTGTAAGCATCGAGCAACTGCTGAATTCGCTCGTGGCTGTGGGACTTCAGAATGAAACCCGCGTGGTGATACTTCGTGATGCGGTAAGTGATTTCGGGGTCGGTATATGCGGAAGTATCAGGGTGCTCCTGGCGCGCCAGCGAGAGAATGACTCCGGCGTAGTCGCCACGAGCAGAGGGAAGCTGGTAGGGCTGATTCCCTGCACCAACTTCGAGCCGCGCCCACTCGCGCCAGAGGTTGATCCCCGTTGCGGCCTCGATGACATTGGAGATATAGGCCCCGCCGACGCGAGCGGCGACTTCGATAAAGTAAAACCTGCCATCTGCGTGCGCCTGCAGGAACTCGGCATGGGTCACGCCGCGCACCAGCCCCAGCCCCTCGAATAGATGGCGATTGATTTCGAGGAGTGCTTTGGTTTCTTGGGCTTCGCGAGGAAGTGTGCGCGTCGTGAATACGCCCCCGTGATGTGAGGTATCAAGCGGCGGGGTACCGTAGACGTGAGCTTCGGCGAAGACAATCCGGCGCTCTGAAACCACGCTATCGACGTGATAAATCGCGCCCGGAACGAATTTCTCAAGCAAGTAAAACGATTGCCGATCGCCGAGTTGATCGAGCCATGGCCAGAGCTCTTCCTGTGAATAAATCTTTTTCATGCCGATGCCAGAGGCCTGCGATCGGGGCTTGAGCAGCCAGGGACCAGGAACCCGGGACATGAATTCGCGAAGATTATCGTAATTGAGAACGTGGACGAAGTCGGGGACCAGGATACCTGCTTCTTTGGCCTGCGCGCGCATGGTCAGCTTGTCGCGAAAATGGCGAATGGCAGTAAGTCCCATGCCGGGGAGGCGGAGATGCTCACGGAGAGCGGAGACGTTCTCCATGTCGAACTCATCGAGTGCTACGATGCGATCGATGGACTGCGACCTGGCAGCATAGCTCACGGCGTAAATCAGATCTTGCAAGGGAAGCTCTTCCGGCATGGTGAATACTTCGTCGATAGATTCGAATGGCCAGTCGGCGTGGCGAAGTTTCTCGACGGTCAGGAGAAGAACGCGGCAGCCGGCCGCTTTGCAAGTGCGGATGAACTCCTGACCCTTTTCGTAGGAACTGACACACAGGATCGTGAGAGGCTGGCCCTCCGGCATTCGACGCCCCCTGAAAACGAAGTGACTAGAGCGCGGATTATACAGCGGCCTCGTACGCGGGATACAGGAATTGCAGAAACGGTCCGACGCGGCGCGCCCAAGCCACTTCGTTGTGCTCCGCGTCTTCGACGCGCTCATAGTGCAAGTCATTCCCAAGCTTCCAGCCTTTTTCGAGAAGCACGTCACGGAACTTCTCGACGTCCTGCACGATGCGCGGTCCTTCTCTCGTACCAATGTCCAGCCAGATCCGCGGGCGGGGCTCGGCGGTCGCGGTCCGGGCAAATCGGTGAATGACCAGCTGGTTCCACCAGACCGACGGCGAGAGTGCGGCGATTTTTCCAAAAATGTAGGAATGCTGGAGTCCCAAATAGAGGGAGACCAAACCGCCCAGCGATGAACCGCCGATGCCGGTGTGTTGTGAGCCGGAGAGCGTGCAGTATTCGCGGTCGACGAACGGCTTCACTTCTTCGATCAGAAATTTTGCATAGCGGTCGGCGCGGCCGCCCCCCAGTTTAGGGACCTGGGTGGGAGTGTATTCCCGAATTCGCGCTTTGGTGTTGTACATCCCGACGATGATCAGAGGAGCGACCACGCCGGCTTGAATGTACTGATCCGCGGTCTGCCCGACGTGCCAGTCTTGGCCAGGGATAAAGGAAGTGGCTCCATCGAAGAGATTCTGGCCATCATGAAGATAGAGGACCGGAAAACGGCGCCGGGATCGGTCAGCATACCCGGGCGGCGTGTAAACGATGAGGTCGCGCTGATTGCGAAGAAAGCGCGAGCGGAATT
>WNFS01000399.1_pt1 | contig 31904 bp, 21 predicted proteins | sample 5400141 | NCBI WGS metagenome assembly WNFS01 (sample SAMN13153358, study PRJNA577476) | soil metagenome | isolation source: 60 cm saprolite under Madrone tree | place: USA:California | collected 2016-06-14
ATTCTAAAGCACTTTCCAACTTTACTGCTACTCCGATCCGTCGAGTTTGCCTCGACTGTGCCAAAATTGTGCCAATCGTTTCACTGGACCATCCGCCTGCCAGAATCCAGCGGCATTTCAGACAACATACGCTCTCTGCGACCTACTCCTCGAATGGCATTTCGTATGCACGCAATCGCGTTTGGCTCAGCGATGATATCCTCAATTCCTTGCCGTACCCATCTTGGAAGGGTAGAGTCTCGACAAACCAGATTTTTCTGACCGTTGTCTCTGCGAATAAGACGAAGAAGTGAATAGTTCTGTGGCGGCCCATGTCTGGAGCGGATCTAGCAGCCAGATGGACTCAACTCCTTCCATGAGAATGCCGGTTCCGCGCTGAACCCGATAAGAACCTATATTCCAACAGAAACGGCTTGCCACTGCAGCCGTCTTTTCGCATCCTAAGGCTAGGAGTGTCACCGTGAAGCGAGCCCTCTCTTGCGGAGCTTGGAGCGCTTGGGTTGTGATCGCCCTGCTGCCCACGGCAGGGCTCGCAAGCCCGCAGTCTTTGGGCGAAGTGGCGCGACGAGAGCGGGAACGTCGCGAGCTGGAGGGCAAGAAGTCCAAGAAGGTCTACACGAATGACGACTTCCCGAGCATCGCACCTGCCGCCATGGAAGCGCCCAGCCCACGTGCGCTCGCTGCCGATAGCAAAGAGCCATCGGCAAAGGTCGATGAAGCGGAATTGGAGAAACAGTGGAGAAGGCGGTTTGCGGAAGCCCGTGGGCGCCTACGCAAAGCTGAACTAGACGCCTGGCAGACTCGCATCAAGACGGTGTTCGTTGGCGGCGGAAGCATTTCGGGCCTGACCAGCGGTGCGGCCGTTCCCGTACAAATGCAGGTGCGGGAGTTTGTGGAAACCGATGAGTTGCGCCTGGCGCGGAAGGCCCTGGACGATCTCGAAGAAGAGCTGCGCCACGCCGGTTTGCCGCCCGGCTGGGGACGCTAATCGGTCGCGAGACAAAGTTCCCGTAGGGAACAGGCTGCGGAAGCGAATTTAGCCAACACTGTCAGAGACTGAGTGCATTGGCAATTTGAATTGCGAGCACCCTCAAGGTTTCGCCGTCAATAAACTCCATCGTAATGAACTAATCAGTTTGCGACGATCAACGAAGTCCCCGATAGCTCCCAAAATGAAGAATGGCAAAGCCTGCCTCGTGATCGCCGCCGCTGGTGTTGGTTCCGCGTTCCTGCTGGACACCGTGCGTCATTATGCGACCGACTCAGTGAGCTGAGCAATGCGCGCGCGGAGGTCCCCGTGTGCGCAGTCCTCCGCACCAGTTTTCTTGATTCCAGACGATCGACGGCTGCCGTGTTGGAGCCGCTGGTGAGCGAAGCCTTTTTTGCCTATGACATCCACGGGCTGCGGAACTTTGTGAAGAAGCACTTCCAATACCGCGAACTCCGAAAGCCCGAGGCCCAACGCGGAGACGCTCCGAACCTGCCGATTGAATTGGATTTGGAGGAGCGCCTGCAGTCGGCGAAAAAAGAGGCAGCGAGCCTGCGCATCGAGGAGTTGCAAAGCGCCGCTATTCCCACGCACGGGTTAGCATCGCCATCGGACCGATCGAGACATGTTGACCGAGGCCTCGCACAGAATGCGAGCGGATGTGCTGATGATCGGAGGAAGTTCGCAGTCCGGCATGCCGGGTCGCTTGCGCGATCTCAGCTACGCAATAGCGCGTGACGCACCATGTCCGGTGTTGAGCGTCTGATAGAGCAAGCGCCCGTCTCGTCGGTGCTGTCAGGCTCGAGTGCACTAGTTGGCTTGCTGGGCCAAAAGTATCAACTTTGGCAGGACATCGCCCAACGACGTGTTCTGCGGCCGGCCAAAAGAGAAATACAGCTTTTGATAGAGTGGATAGAGCGAGTTGTATACTCTTTGCGCCGCTGGGTCAGGCGCAAATATCGAGTGATCCGGGCAAATCTTATCTTGAGCCTCTTCCACCGTCTTGAACGTCCCCGCGGCGAGAAAAGCGAAGATCGCAGAACCCAAACTGACGACACTCTTGCTCGGAACGAGAACCGGCCTCTCCAGCACATTCGCGTAGATTTGATTCAGCACGTTGTTTTTTTGCGGAATGCCACCTGCATTGATCACGCGCTTGATGTTCACACCATGCTCGGCCATGCGATCCAAGATGATCCGAGTATGGAAGGCAGTGCCTTCGATCGCGGCAAACAGTTCATCCTGGGACGTGCTCTGCAGGTTCCAACCGAGGGTAATCCCTCGCAAATTCGGGTTTACAAGCACCGTCCGGTCTCCGTTGTCCCAGGTCACGCGGAGAAGGCCAGTTTGTCCGGCGCGATAATTCTCGAGTCCACCACTGAGCGCCGCAACATCGGTTCCGGCGCGGACGGCAATTGCATGGAAGATGTCTCCCACGGCCGAGAGACCGGCTTCAATTCCAGTGCGGTGGGGATGCACGCTCCCCTGCACGACTCCACAGACACCAGGAACCAGGTTTACCGACGGCGTGATGCCAATGATGCAAGTCGAAGTGCCGATGACATTCACCATGTCCTCGGTGCGGCAGCCGGCGCCTATGGCATCCCAATGAGCATCAAACGCGCCCACGGGTATGGGCGTACCCGCCTTCAAGCCGAGCTTTTCGGCCCAGAAGGGAGAGAGACTGCCAGCAATGTGCTCCGAGGTTACATATTCGCCCTGCAGTTTTTCTCTCACTCCTGCAAACAATGGGTCTACGCTAACAAGGAACTCTTCTGAGGGCAGGCCACCAAGCTGCGGATTCCACAGCCACTTATGACCCATTGCGCAAACGCTGCGCTTTACTTCCCGCGGCTCGGTAATGCCGCAGAGAGTAGCGGCGATCATGTCGCAGTGTTCGAACGCGGACATGAATTCCGGGCGCTTCGCAGGGTTATGTCGCAGCCAATGCAACAGCTTTGAGAATCCCCACTCGGACGAATACACGCCACCGCACCACTGAATGGCTTGCAATTCTTCACGATTTGCCGCTTCCGTGATTTCTGCCGCTTCAGTTTTGGCGCGGTGATCGCACCAAAGATAGTATTCACCGAGCGGATGTAGATTTTTTCCAACCGGAATCACAGAGGAGCCGGTGGTATCGACCGCCATCGCTTGCACTTGATCGCCGGAGACATGGGCCTTTTGTAAGGCTTCACGGGTGGCGATGGCCAAAGCGCGCATCTGATCGTCATGCGATTGCGTTGCATATTCGGGATCTTCGCGCTTGCGATGGAGCGGGTATTCCGCAAGCGCCGTCGCCAGTAGTCCGCGCTCGCTATCCACGAGAGAAACGCGAACGTTGAGGGTGCCAAAGTCCACTCCCGCCACAATTGCCATGGTGTTAGTATCCGCTCCGAACGAAATAAACCGTTACTCCGTGTGAGCGTACATGTCCCAGCCCAGATAGCGCGCGGTTGCTTCGTGCACAATCGGGGCGACGCTCGAAAAGTTCGCAGCGACGTGGTGTTCAAATCCTTTCTCGCAAATGTAGTGAAGAAGTCCTTGCAGTCCAGGGATCTCCACGACGCCAGCGCCGCCGAACGTCTCTAGGGGATCATCCGTAAATCTTCCGCTGCCAGTATAACCACGGATTCTTCCCTGGACATCGTCGGTGGAAAATCGCGCAAAGCTCATGGCGCCGGACTTGACGCGTCCAACACACGTGCCAAAGGTATTTTCCTTGCCTACAGTACCTGCGATGATTTCCTGGAAATCCATCTTCACGTCTTTGAAGAAATGTTTCGGCAAGTTGCTGCAATGAAAACACACGGCCTTGTTAGGATCGTTTCCGTAGTTGTTATTCCAGTCGAGCAGCGCGCTGGGCGTTTCCGAAGCCAGTTGCAAAGCGTGCATACCGAGCACACCGCAAACGTCAACTTCGCAAGCGCTAGAAAGCAGTGAATCGCTCATCATGCTCATGACTGTGCATGGAACGACTCCCAGGTTTTCTTCCAGCGAAGTCCAGCACTGAACCGCGCTGATTTGCACCTGTGCGCTTTTCATCCAGTCGTCGACAACCGCCCCGAGCTTGGCCATTTTGATGAGCGCCGCGTGGGGAATGTCGGTGGTCGTCACATAGGATTGTATGGACTTCAACTTTAGCAAAACGTGCTCATCGGTGTCCTTCATGCGGCTGATGCGCCCCAGCACTTCGCTCAGGTCCAGCGTCTCTACGGAAATCCCGCACGACTCCAGCAGTTTCTCGCTATAACGGACCGTATTGAACGCCGTCGGTCGTGCACCCAGCGCACCAATGCGCAAATTGCGCAGTCCCTTTACCACACGGCATACGCCCGCAAACCATTCCATGTCTTTCTTGAACTCCGGGGAATCTGGCGTCATGGTGTGCAAGGTTGTCAATGAATACGGAATTCCGAACTGGCGGAGGTTGTTACAGGCGGACATTTTTCCGCAGAAACTGTCGCGCCGGTGCGTGATAGCCATTTTGCCAGGCGTATCCGGCGTGGCTTGCACCAGCACCGGCACGTTCAATCTCGAAAGCCGAAGTGTGTCTGCGACGGCGCGCTCATCTCCGAAATTCGGCAGCGTGATGATGACACCATCGATTAAATCGGCTTTGGATTTGAACAACTCCGCGCAGCGCTTTGCTTCTTCGTACGTTTCCACAGCCCCATGCTTGCTCTGCTCCGACCCGAGCACGACGACATTTATGCCTGCATTTTGCAATACGAGAAGCATCTCTTCCCGGCCGGTCTTCGCCAAGTGATCGGGGAAAAATCCCCGATTCCCTACGATCACGCCCATCGTCATCTTCCGCATGTTAGCCATGGTCGGTTCCGTCGCTTTCTCCTTCAGAGGCGGCCTTTTCCCGGCGCAAAATAAATGCAGTAAACACATCCGATCACCGCCAGTATCCCGCCCCACCAGACGTTCGCGTGCAAGCCATACAGCACAACCCGCTCTTCTGGCGGGTGGAACAGTTCATACGCACCTGCGCCGAAAATCAGCAGGCCATTGACGAGAAGTGACACTCCGATAAAAAACCATATAGAAAGCGAACCGCCAGTTTTCATAGCGCCTCACCAAAAAACTACGTTAACCACCAAGAAGAGAACAGTAACCACTGAGGCCCAGAACCACGGCCGGTGGAACACCGTGACATACGACTCGGATGGAATATCCGTCACGCCGTAAACCAAGCCCTTCAGTTCGGAGTCCGGTTTGGGTTTGGTGAGCATGCTCACAGCGATGGTCACCAACACGCAGACGACCCAGGACCACAGCGCCCGGTACATGTTTTCCGCCATATCGCGTGCGTGCGCGGAAAGCGCGACGTAGCGCAACGCGGAGGAATCGACCTTGACCCATGCCCACATTCCGATTGAGGATAAGGTCCCGGCCAACAATCCCAGGAACCCGCCTGCGGGTGTCGCACGCTTCCACAACATTCCCAAAATGACCGTTCCAAATAGTGGTGCGATAAAAAAGCTGAAGAGCGCCTGAACATAGTCCATGATGCTTTTGAAATCCATCACTAGATAGGCCGTGCCCACACTGATAATCACTCCGACGATTGTGGACCAGCGGCCCATACTGACATAATGCTGATCGCTGCCGTCTTTTTTTATCAACGCACGGTAAATGTCGTATGTCCACACCGTAGTAAACGCACTCACATTGCCAGCCATCCCGGACATGAACCCCGCAATCAGGGCGGTGATTCCAAGTCCAAGCAAGCCCGGGCCGCAATATCGTGCCAGCATGAGAGGTAGGACTTCGTTGTAACTATGGCCGCCGGTCGCGAGGGCCTGCGCTTCGCCGGTCAACTTCATGGGTAGAACCGCGAGAGCTAGCAAACCGGGCAGAATCACGATGAACGGAACCATCATTTTGAAGCCTGCGCCGATGATCGGGGCCATTTTCGCAGCGCGAAGATCTTTAGCGGATAGCACTCGCTGCACTACCAGAAAATCCGTGGTCCAATAACCGAAGGAAATGATCGCTCCCAATCCGAAGACGATTCCCGTCCAGTGAATGCCCATCGGGTTATCGTCGAATCTGCCAAGCGTGCTCCAAAGGTGCGTGTACTCTGCGGAAGCGTTTGTCGCGATCCGTGCTTTTAATGCAGCCCATCCACCGGCATCGGCAAGTCCGAGTATCGGAATCAGCAATGCCCCAGCCCAAATCAGAATAAACTGCAAGACTTCGTTAAAAATTGCCGAACGCAACCCGCCGAGCGAAACATAGATGGCAACTGTCAAAGAGGAAACCCAAATGCTGAAGTTGATGTTCCACCCGAGAATGATCTTGAGGACCAGCGCCATCGAATACATGTTGATTCCACTCATCAGCACCGTCATCAGCGCGAAGCTGATGGACGATAATGCGCGGCTCCCTTCTCCAAACCGAAGCTTCAAATAGCCCGGCACAGAATGCGTTTTAGAAATGTAGTAGAAGGGCATCATCACTAGGGCGAGGAACAGCATTGCAGGGATTGCGCCGATCCAATACCAGTGAGCCGCGAGAATGCCGTACTGATATGCCGCGCCGGCCCAACCCATCAATTCCAGAGAGCCGAGATTGGCGGAAAGGAAACTGAGCCCCGCGATCCAAGCAGTCATTTCTCTTCCGGCCATGAAAAAATCTTCGCCCGTATTCGAGCGCTCCTTCAAGTAGAAGCCGATAGCAAGCACCAACGCGAAATAGAAAACAATGATGACCAGATCAACCATGGATAGACGTACAAGACGTGAAGCATCCGCCGAAGCAAATAGCAGCGTCATTCCTTTGACCTCGCTTGCCCATAATAAGCTTCTTTGCCGTGCTTCCTCAAAAAATGCCGATCGTGGAGCGTCTTACTGACGCAGCTGGCGCGCGGATTGATCCCGATCGTGAAGTAAGCCATACGAGCGACAGCTTCGAGCATCCAGGCGTTTTCCGCTGCCTTTCGCGGGTCTGCGCCCCAGGCAAAAGGACCGTGGTTTGCCACCAATACTGCCGGGACAGCCTGGGGGTCAATTTTCTTGAACGCGCGAATAATCGCCACTCCTGTATTTGCCTCGTATTCACCTTTGATTTCGTCATCCGCCATGGAATCGGTTAGCGGAATTGGCCCGTGGAAATAATCAGCGTGCGTGGTACCGAAACACGGAATCGGTTTGCGGGCCTGGGCCCAGGCTGTGGCGTATTCCGAGTGAGTGTGGGCAATCCCGCCGATGGAAGGGAAAGCGCGGTAGAGAGCAGCATGTGTGGGAAGATCCGAAGACGGCCGCAGGGTCCCTTGGACGACTTTGCCTTGCAGGTCGGTCACGACGAGATGCTCCGGCTTCATCGCTTCGTAGGGAACACCACTAGGCTTAATGACGATCAAGCCGTCATCGCGGGCGATGCCGCTTGCGTTGCCAAATGTCGAAAGCACTAATTCTCTTCGGACAAGATCCAGGTTTGCTTCCAGCACTTGCTCTCGTAGGGCTGCTAACAGCATCCGCCCGCGACCCTCCTCGTAATAGGTATCGTTAGCGTCGGCCGGAAATGCTACCGGGCGGCACGAACGCTTTCGACATCCACTCCTACCCGAACCACGCGGACTAAACCCAGCCCCGTTGTTGTATCATCCCGTGGCATCCTACTACCGGTAAACGGCATGTCCTTCTTTCGATTTTCCAAATCCAGTAACCTGCAGTTTGGCGGGACCCGCGCCTTTCGCGGTGAAACAAGCGGTGATAATCATTGCCGCGAAAAAGGCAGCAACGAAGGCGGGATTCCTGGTCATGAATAGTCCTTGTGAAAGCATGAGTGCACCAAAATTCATGCCGGATGATTTATGGTAAGCGTTTACCATCTAATAGTCGTCCTTGCAAGGAGTTTCGTCCCCTAAACCGAGACCGCTTCGTCTGGACAGTGTATCCAATTCCTGCTCGGTGGCAGAAAAACATTCATCTGGCGTCGACGTACCGCGAAATACGCCAGGATGACCGCCCCTCAGGAATTGTGCCACACGCTTTCGAGTGATTGAAGAGTCGTGGACATACGGTCGCGACATTGGTTGACGTGCGCGAACAGTTGCAGTCAGAGAGTCGGAGCTGAGCGCCTTGCAATCCGCAGGGTTGCATGGTAAACGTTTACCTGATTTCATTTGGTCTTCTTAAGCGGTGCGTTCAGAATCAGCTACGGCCCGGGCCCTTGTTTCTCCTAAATGCAGTCCTGAGGAGTTAACATGCCAAAACGATCGCAGCTTTCGCGGCGACAATTTGTAGGCTCTGCCCTCTCCGCGGCCACGGTGAGTTCCGTGCCTATCCCGAGTTACCTGCTGTCGTCATGGGGATACAGCCCGAACACGTCCGATTTTGACTGGAAAGATGAGGGCATTCTTTTAGTTGATAAGTCTCCCTACGCCAAGTTACACAACGTTCCAGTGCGCGCGGTCACGATCTCTCAAGGGTTTTGGGGAGCGCGCCGACAGACCAATGTCGACAAGAGCATCCCGTCGATGGAGAGGCTGCTCGAATCCAATGGGCGGATGAATAACTTCTTGCGGCTTGTCGGTAAGAGTGATGCTGCGCAGCGCGGGCCGGTTTACGCGGACTCCGATGTGTATAAGTGGACAGAGGCTGTCGCCTTCGCGTTACAGTCCGGTGATCGACCTGAGCTGCAAGCGTTGGCGGACAAGATCATTAAGGAAATCGTTGAAGTTCAAGAACCAAGCGGCTATCTCAATACGTACTACGTTGGTGAGCGGGCGAAGGATCGCATGGCACCTGACGTGCAACGGTGGGGCCATGAACTCTACAACCTCGGCCACATGATCCAGAGCGCGATTGCGTTTTATCGTGCGACTGGCGACCGCACCTTGCTTGACGCCAGCATTCACTTCGTCGACGGCTACCTGTTGCCCAATTTTGGCCAGGGAGGTGATAAAAAGCCAATCCTTTCCGGGCATCCAGAAATTGAACTGGCGCTTATCGAGCTTTACCGCACGACCGGAGACAAGCGTCATCTCGAACTAGCGGGCTATATCCTCCAGGGTGACGATCGCATCAAGCTACCGCAGCGTGGCTATGTCTATCACTTCAGCGGAATTCCTTTCACGTCGCGCACACACCTCGAAGGCCATGCTGTACGTGCTATGTACGCCTGTTGCGGAGCCACCGACTATTACCTCGAAACCGGTGACCAATCGTACTGGAAGACTCTCAACCTACTTTGGGACGACTTAGTGTCGGCCCAAATGTACGTGACGGGCGGAGTCGGAGCGCGAAGCCAAGGCGAAGCTTTCGGCGATTCCTATGAGCTACCGAATTCCACCGCTTATGGCGAGAGCTGCGCGGCCATAGGCAACATGATGTGGAACTGGCGTATGCTCGCAGCCACCGGGGACGCGAGATATGCCGATGTCGTCGAGCGTGCCTTGTATAACGGCATCAATTCCGGCATGTCGCTCGATGGAACGCTGTATTGCTACCGCAATCCGTTGGGATTCGACCCCTCAGGCGGCGATCAAATTCGCAATCCGTGGTACGACACGACGTGTTGCCCTCCGAACCTGGAGCGCATCTTCGCTTCCTTGCCCGGCTATTTTTACAGTACCAGCAAGGCCGGACTCTATCTGCACCTGTACGACAATGCGCAGCTTGATTGGCATCTCGAGGATGGAACCGGCCTGAAAGTTGTGCAGAAAACAAACTACCCGTGGGATGGCGCCACGGAGATTACTGTCACGCCGGCCAAGCCCACGGAGTTCACGTTTTATCTCCGTATTCCCGGGTGGTCCGACGGAACGCAGGTGACGATCAACGGCAAGCCAGTCTCTGGAGCGACTCCCGGGCAGTATCTTGCGTTGCGACGCCGCTGGTCGCCCGGCGATCTCATTGATGTGAAGTTCGGCATGACTCCGCAAGTGATCGAAGCAAACCCCCGTGTGGTGGATGATTACGGCCGCGTGGCGGTTCAGCGGGGTCCGCTCGTTTACTGTCTCGAACAACTGGATCAGCCGGAGGGCGTGCCTTTGTTTGATGTTTCTCTGGATATACGCCATGAGCCTCCATCAAAGTTTCACGAGGAGTTTCATGGCGATTTGCTAGGGGGAATCGTGGTGCTGAAGCACACGGGAGCGATCTACGAGAAGTCTGCTTCGCATAGCGCTCTATACCGTCCGCACACTGCCGATGTGCCAAAGGCCAAGCAAGTGGAACTCAGGTTTGTGCCTTATTACGCGTGGGCGAATCGGGCGGCCACCCCGATGCAAGTTTGGACGCCCATTCTACGGTCGTAGGGAATCCCTGCACTATTACGCGGACGAGGGCTGCATCGAACTTCTATCCGGAATGGGTGCCGCGATGCGCATGATGGAACGGCTGGGCCAGGGTCGACGACCTTAGCCTCCTACCTGGTGGTAGAGACGGTAGGGCTCTTCACCGATTGCCGCAAACGGACGAAATGTGATTTTCCCAGCGTCACCTTGCACGAGCCAGTCTTCTGAAGACTGAGAAGCGGTCGAAGCGGCGAGGAGTTGCGCACGGGAAAAGTTCGAGGGCAAATTCCCGACGCCAAAGAGTGCCAGCGGCCCTCGCAGCAGTGCCACGATCTGTGGGTTCTCCGGATCCACTGCTTGAAGACGGAGCGGCATCCCAATTTCAAAATCCACTCGGTCGCCATTTTTCCAAGTGCGAGACAGTTCAAAGAACTTTCCCGCGACGGGATCACCTTGCGCACGCTTGCCGTTAACCGAAATACGCGTTGTTGTGTCCGCCCATGCCGGAACGCGCAAGTGGATCGCGAACATTTCCGGACGCGGCATGTCCAACTGAAGCTGGATTGCATTAGTTGTGGGGTACCTGGTTTGCTGCGTCAGAGTGCAATGCGTGCCGCCTTGCACCCACCTGACACGAGAAGGAAGGAAGAGATTGACATAAATACCTTCTTTGGCTGGGTAATAAGAACTGATGCCGTAATCGGCGGTCAACTGTGGGAAAGTGCCGGAGCAGCAAGGCCATTTATCTTTGTAATAGACTTTTTTGGCGCCCGCACTGTTGTAATCGGAATAGTAGAAGCTGGTGCCGTCGGCAAGAATGGGCTTGGTGCCCGCGACGGTGTTGTACAGCACCTGTTCCATGCTGTCCCCGTAATGAGAGTCGCGCGTCACCCGCAACAGATATCGCGTGATTTTGAATTGTCCGTAGGCGCCACACGGGGTTTCAAAGCTGGAGCGCGTCTTGCCCAGACTCTCGGCAAGCAGTCCCTTCCCGGGTTCCACAAACGCTTCGTCTGGCCCCCATCCTCCTGTTGCATAACTTTGTTCCTGAACCATACGCAGGCCGTTCGCGGCAGCGCGGAGGTATTTTTCATCACCGAGAACCAAATAAGCCTGCATAGCAGAACTCAGTGTATTGACGTGACTGTAGGCGTGCTTGCCGGGAAGGGCGTTGTGATTTTCCGCCAGAGCATCGTAATACTCCTGATAGATAAATCGCTCCCCCAAATCGCGGTAGCGCTTGTCGCCGCTGCGCTGATAGGCAAGAAAGAAATTCTCGGGCAAGGTGTAGGTTTCATCCCATGTATAGGCGATGGTCTTATGCGGTCGAGCTTCCTGCTCGGTTCGGCTCAGGGCCTTCTCCGGGAGATGCGGCAACACTGCATCAGTAGCTCGCTTGAGCACATCCAGTGCGATAGGGTCCGCCGCAAATTCATAAGCATCGATAAGGCCACAGCAAGTCTTGTCAAAGGTATAGCCCGGCAGGCGGTAATCGACGTAGAACTTCCCGGTAGGCTCTACCGTCTCGGCAAAAGCGCGCACAAGGCGATGAACTTTTTCCTGCGTCGCCTTTGATCCTGTCACGGCGTAGGCGCGAGCCAATCCGGAAACGTATTGACCGAAGGAATGCCCGGCAATGAATGCATGAAAATTATCCTTCTCGTTAAAGTCGTCGGCATCATCATACCACCCGCCCAGATCGTGGCCTGGTGCCGGCAACCCTTGACGTTTCCGAAAGGGCTTCAGTAAACCGTCTTCATCGAGATTGAGGAACAACTTATGGTTCTCGTCGAACTGTCTCCGGAAGGGCCCGTCAAGCAGCTGTACCTGCGAGTAACCGAAAACCGAAAGTTGAGGAGTGATCGAAGCCGTTACCGAGGGGCGCGCCCATCCCCGAAGAGACCGCACCCCGATTAGACCTGTTGTGGAAATCGCCGCGGATTTGAGGAAATGGCGCCGGGTCTTAGTTTTCACGGTGAATCCTCCTGAGCTTGCTTGCGGGAGTCCCGCTCAGAGTCTAGGGCGCTCTGCTAACAATCCGCCGCGCGCCCGAATCTCAGCAAGCGTTTTCTCGCACGAGTTACGTATAGCGCGAGAGAGACTCTCCGTCAAACACTTGCTGCAATCGATTTCTTAAATGAAGTATCCTGTCCTTGCACAGATGCGACGTCCGCTGGTATCCATTAAGAGGTCCGTTGGTCTCTCAATTCTTCTGCTTGCTTGCCGTTCTTTGGCCTTTTCCCAAATCCAGGAAAGTCAAGTCGAGCCCATTAGCTCGGCCTTGCGAGCCGGAGAATTTGACAAGGCCGTGGAACTGAGTCGATTCGCGCTAAAAGCGTCGCCAAGCAATGCACAATTATGGACCCTGCAAGGCATTGCCTATGCCGGCAAAGGTGACGGCAAGGAAGCTCTGACGTCATTTCAGCGAGCGCTTAAGATTTCCCCAAACAATATTGCGGCTCTGGCTGGGGCCGCTCAGATTGAGTACCAAGAGGGGAACCAGACTGCAATGCCACTGCTAAATCATCTGCTGCAATTGCGTCCAGGAGATCCCACTGCCCATGCCATGCTTGCCGTGCTGGAATACCGGCAGGGACACTGCGGTGCGGCGGTTCCACATTTCGAAAAAGCTGGCCAGCTGCTCGACTCTCAGCTCGACGCCTTGCATGCTCTGGCCACCTGCCTCGTAAGACTCAAGCGACTCGATGACGCGGCAGCGACTTTTCAGAGGGCTGTGGCGCTTCATCCAGACGATCGGCGGGAACTTCACCTCCTGGCATCCATTCAGCTTATGGCACACAAGCCCGAGGACGCACTTTCCACGCTGCGGCCGCTGCTGGAGACCAAGGAAGTGGATGCGAACACCCTGCAGCTTGCTTCGACTGCCGCGGAATCCGCTGGAAACACGCCCCAGGCGGTTAGTACGCTTCGGCAAGCTCTCTTGCTCGACCCGCGAAACGTCAGCCTATATCTGGATTTTGCCAATATTTGCTTTGCGCACGAATCGTTCCAGGTCGGTGTTGATGTGATTAGCGAAGGATTGATGCTGCAGCCAAGCGCTGAGGAACTATATGTGGCACGCGGAGTCCTCTACGCGCAGCTGGCACAGTACGACAAAGCGGAGGCTGACTTTGAGAAAGCATACGACTTGAACCCGAATCAGACTTTGAGCGCTGCCGCTCAAGGCCTGGTGGCTGTGCAGGCGAATGATCTCGATCACGCGCTGGCGTCGATACAGTCAAAACTGGCGCGAAATCCGAACGACCCGCTCCTGCTCTACTTGCAGGCAGATGTACTCTCGCAAAAAGGGCTTGATCCTGGTACACCTGAGTTTCGGCTCGCGATGCGCTCGGCAAGGAGGGCGGTCACCTTGCAGCCCGGACTTGCCGCGGCTCGCGCCGTCCTGGCCAAAATGTACATGCAAACCGGGGCCTACAAGGAAGCGATAGAGCAGTGCCGGAAAGCTTTGACCAGCGATCCGAAGGATCAAACCGCTGTGTACCGTCTGATCCAGGCGTTGCGGAAAACCGGGCAGAAAAAGGAGATCCCTGAATTGCTTCAGCGTCTGGCCCAGCTTCGCGAACAAGCTACGCAAGAAGAAAGAGAGCGCTATCGCTACAAACTCTTTGAACAGGATGCCCCGGGGCAGCAGCCGACGCAGCCATAGCCGCGGCACGCTAGGACTGTAGGACTTTCGCTTGGCCCGCCGAACTTTGAGAAAATGTTTACTCACCCTGGGCTACAAGCGACAGTCGCATTGGCAACACACAAAAGAGGAAAGCCATCGTATTGACTTGCACGCGTCGCACCTTTCTGCGACTTTCGCTCGTATCGGCGGTCTCAATGACTGCCAAACACGCATTTGCGCAAGGTGTAGCGACTCACAAGGCTAAGCCCGTGGTACGGCAAGCCCCTTCTGGCCGCCCTTTCAACGCGCACTTTGTCGACGTAGCGGCCGCCGCCGGACTGAGTGCGCCGACAATCTACGGGGGCGTCGAGAGTAAGAAATATATTTTGGAGTCTACCGGCTGCGGATGTGCATTCATTGACTACGACAACGACGGCTGGATGGATATATTTGTGCTCTGTGGCACTCGTATTGAGGCCGCTCCCCCCGAAGCGACTAACCGCCTGTACAAGAACAATCGCGACGGGACGTTCACGGATGTTACGCAAAAGGCGGGTCTCCATGCCATTGGTTGGGCCTCCGGCGTCTGCGTCGGGGACTACAATAACGACGGATTTGAAGACATGTTCTGCACCTACTTCGGACAAAACATTCTCTACCGCAACAATGGTGATGGCACCTTCACTGATGTGACGAAGGCTGCCGGGCTTTTGAACGATCAACCGAGGTGGGGCGCGGGATGCAGTTTCCTGGACTACAACCGTGATGGGCACCTTGACTTGTTTGTTTCGAATTACGTCCGTTTCTCTATTGAACATGCACCGGTTCCTGGAGAGAACACGAATTGCAATTGGAAAGGAATTCCCGTCGAATGCGGGCCGCGCGGGCTTCCAACAGGACGGCACTCACTCTACAGAAACAACGGTGACGGAACGTTTAGCGACGTCAGCCAGCTGGCAGGCATCGCGCGGGCTACACAATGTTATGGCATGACTGTGGTGGCGGCGGATTTGGACGAAGACGGCTGGCCAGACATTTATGTTGCTTGCGATTCCACTCCTAGTCTGCTCTTCATGAACAACCATGATGGAACGTTCCGCGAAGAGGGAGTGTTGCGAGGCGTAGCCCTTAGCGACGACGGAGAAGAACAGGCGGGGATGGGGGTTGCGATTGGCGACTATGACCTCGACGGACATCTGGACCTTTTCAAGACGCACTTCGCGGATGACGCTAACGTTCTCTACCACAACGATGGTAAGGGAAATTTCGACGATGTTACCCGCGCTTCTCGCCTGGGGGTGGAGACACGCTATGTCTGCTGGGGCGCTGGAATAGTCGATCTCGATAACGATGGTTGTCCGGACTTGTTCATGGTCACAGGTAACGTTTACCCAGAGGTTGAACGAAAACTGCCGCAATACCAAAATAAGACCCCTCGGGCAGTGTTTCGCAATCTCGGCAACAGCACTTTTGAAGAGTTGATCGACGCTGCGGGCCCCGGAGTTGCTGAGGAGCACTGCAGCCGCGGATGTGCCTTTGGGGATTTCGACAATGACGGCGACGTCGACATACTCATCGTAAACTTAAACGAGACTCCCTCACTGTTACGCAACGATCTCATCGGGAATCAAAACTGGATAAAGGTAAAACTTGAGGGAGTTAAATCCAATCGGAGCGCGATCGGTGCCCGGGTTCTTGCCCGCTATGGCGGGAAAACGCAGGCCCAGAGCGTTTTGAGCCAGTGCAGTTTCTATTCTTGTAACGATCCCCGCTTGCACTTCGGGCTCGGAACTCATACGACTGTCGACCTGGAAGTGCGCTGGCCCAACGGCATGGTTGAAGCTTTTAAACGCATGGCAGTGAATCGATTGGTCACCCTGCGAGAGGGAACAGGGATGGTGCAAAACCGTGGCTGGTTGAAGTCGTGAGCTAAGACGCCCAGATTTGCTGGGATCCGTCCTCCCACCACTCCATAATGCAAAAGTGCTAGGAAAACCTTGACAGCTTATTTTGAGTGGTATATATGTCCCTGCCATCGAGAAAACGTTTACGCAAAGCGCAAACGTTTGCTCGCGATATAGGGGGTGGAGAGACATGCGATCGAAATCAGCTTCAGCTATTGGCCTGTCCATTCGACTGCTCATCGCCTTTCTACTGACGACTGGCTCGGCTTGGGCTCAGTTTACGGCAAGTATTCAAGGAACCGTAACCGATCCAAGTGGTGCCGCAGTCGGGCAAGCGAAGGTCACGATTGAAAACGTTGAGACGCATATTTTGGCGACGACTGCTACCAATGCCGAGGGAGAATACCGGTTTCTGAGTCTTGCCCCGGGTTCCTACAAAATGTCTGTTGAGGCTGCGGGCTTTTCCACGGTTCGCACGACTGTCACTCTGGAGACGAATCAAAATCTAAGCGTACCTATCGCGGTAAAAGTTGGCGCGGCGACCGAAGTAGTGACGGTCACTGCTGAAAATCCACTGGTGAACACTACCGAGACGCGGAATCAAATGACGCTCGAAACTCAGGAGCTGTCCTCGTTGCCCATGGCGGGCCGCAACATGCTATCTCTTATCAGCTTGGCTCCTGGCGTCTCGGGACTAGGGCTCGCCGGCGGGCCCGGCGTGTCCTCGGGCACACCTGGAACCGGAGTAGACAATTACTCGACCGAGACTGCCGTTGATGTCAGTGTCAACGGCCAGGGAACGGTAGCGAACATGTGGATTGTCGATGGGCTTGATGTCACCAGCGCCATTCGGCAGGGGGTCTTGAATCTCACGCCCAACCCCGACGCCATTCAGGAAACGAACATTCAGGTCAACACGTTTTCCGTGGGATATGGGCGCGGGAGTGGCCTTCAAGTTGCTCAAACGACAAAATCTGGTTCGGATCAATTCCACGGCTTGGCCAGCGACTATTTCAACTACCAATCAATGTATGCGAAATATTCCTTGCCTGGCGAGGACCACCCGTACAATGCATTCCACAGCAACAACTTCTCCGGAGCGATTGGCGGTCCAATCATTCCCCACCACCAATTTTTCTTCTTTTTTGCCGTCGAACCGCTACGTTCCTCAGCATCCACGGGCAACCAGGTACTCACGTTTCCCGACGCACAGTTTGCAGCTTTTGCCCAAGCCAACTTTCCGGGCACCTTTGGAACCAAAATCTTGAATACGTATAAGCCTTCTGACGCGACGGTCAGTGGCGTATCGAAGACCGCAAACAACATTTTCCCGGGTACTTGCGGAACGGCCGCGACAAGCAATTTGCCTTGTGCAACTCCGATGATTGACACCGGAATATTCAATTCCAGTAGCTTCCGCAACGGCGACCAGTATTTTATCCGCGTTGATAAGGCTTTTAAAAATGACCGTATTTATGGGAGTTTCTTCCGAACACTTCTGCACAATGGCGGGCCCAACGTGATCCCTCAATTTACGACCACCAACCACACCACGCAGCGGGCCTTTCAAGCGAACTGGGCGCACACGTTTAGTTCGACAACGCTGAATGAAGCCATCTTTGCCCAGAATCGCATCGAGGGTTTTCTAGGTGAGACCGGGGATTTCACCATTCCTGGAATCGGTGTAAGCGGTCAAAACGTCGGATATGGCGTCGGCTTTGCCCAAGGCGATTTTATCCAGCATAACTATCACTGGCGCGATGTTCTGACCCATGTGCGTGGAACTCACGTGTTGAAGGTAGGCTTCGAAGACTGGTTTGGAGACGATGTAGAGCCGTTCCAGGGCCCGTGGTCGCATCCAGGATTCAGTTTCGACAATTTGTTGCAGCTGGCGCAAGATGCACCTACCACCGAAGGTGGGGTGATGTACAACCCCATCACGGGACAGCAACAACTCTGGAACTGGAACGCTGCTTCCAAAACATGGGGTCTGTTTGCGGAGGATACCTGGAAAGCGCGACGCAACCTAACTTTGACACTTGGCTTCCGTTTCGACGATCAGGGGAACCCGTATTCGCGTTCAGACGCCACGGTTTTTGGCAACTTTATTCTTGGGATCGGGTCAACCTTCCAGCAGCGGGTGGCTAATGGTATAGCCAAGCCCTCGAAGCAGGCGGTAAATCATTCTCCCAAAGCCTATACTCCACGTATCGGCGCGGCGTGGGATATCACAGGAAAGGGTGACTGGCTGTTACGCGGCGGATTCGGTATGTATTCCAACTGGCTCACCCCCGCCAACATCCAGGAAGAATTTCGCGGCAATCCACCGGGTCTAATCCTGCCTACATTTTTCTCGGGGAATGCACCTGCCAACCGACCGGTTTTTGTCCAGGGTACCAGTAGCAAGCCCCCGTTTGGGTTCCAATTCCCTCAACTGGCAGGCACAGCCTTGTGTCCTGCAGCTCCCTGTCTGGACGCTGCAGGAGGAATTCCAGGCGCAGGCTTGACGATCGGGGGAATCGACCCGAATATAGTTTCTCCTACCGCATACATTTATGCGGCCGCCCTCGAACACAGAATTGGTGGCCACTTTGTTGCCGCCGTGCTTTATAGTGGATCTCACACGGCCAACCTAGTTGGGCTCGGCAACGCAGGAGGTCAAGTTTCCTATGGCGTGGACATCAATGCCTTGCCGGGCGACTTGATCGGGAAGCCAGCCAACTCCGCTCCGACGCGACTCAATTCGAGTTTTGGCGCGATTAACTATACTCAGAATGATCGCGTAGCGAACTACAACGGTGTAACTTTTGACTTGAGAGGCAGAGTCACGCGTGGCTTCTTTGACATATCTTACACGCGCTCCTCTTCTAAGGATGACGCCGGCCGGTATCCGACCGCACTGAATCCTCACCAGTACTATGGACCCTCCCCTTGGGACGTTCCCAACCGAATCTCCCTTGGCTTCAACTATGAGCTACCAGGCCTATATAAGGGTTCGGGTGCGGTACGGAAATTGACGGCGGGATGGGGACTCAGCGGGACGAGCATCTACCAGAGTGGATATCCTTTCACAGTGTTCACCTCTGCCTCGTTTTTTAATTCAGTTCCAGGGGACTACAATGCCGACGGAGATCACTTCGACTTTCCAAACGTGACCAGTTATCGGCAATCGACGTCGCGGAGCGCTTATATCACTGGCGTCTTCACGACCGGACAGTTCACAGCACCCACGCCAGGCAACGAAGGCAACGAAAAGAATGACGGATTCCGCAATCCGCCCTTTGTGCAGACGGATCTGAGTGCTTACAAAAACACACACATAACGGAGAGGCTCAATGTGCAACTCCGCTTTGAATTCTACGACCTTTTCAACCATCCCAATTTCCAGAACATCCAGGGTGATTTGTCCGCTGGAAATTTTGGCCGGGTGACCGGCCAAACACTACCGAGGTGGTGGCAGCTAGGCGCGAAGATCACGTTCTGAGCAGATTTCGACCAGCAACAGGACCAGGGACCACCATCCCACACCCCGGACGGTGGTCCCTAAGTTCCGGGATCGGCCAGCAGCACACTCTACGGTCATCTGGGTCTTGAAACGAATGGATGTGATTGTTCGCTGGAGAATCCCCGCATTGCATCGACTTATGGACCCACCACCCTGTAAAGCACGCTGCCGTGTGATGGTAGCGTGACCCTGATTGAATCGGCTGGCCCCATATCCTTTAGTTTCCACAGGTCCCGCACTAGGTATCCTGTTCCTGCGAGACCTAAGTCTCTCCACGCGAACGTGAGTGTTTCGGTGGCATCCGCGAGGTTGAAGATGGCCAGATAGTAGCCTTTTCCCGAAGCGGGCTGCGCGAGCCAAACAACAGCATTGCCTGTTACGATAGCTTGACGATTACCTGTGGAGTGCTGATCGACTGCGAGCACTTCTGGGTTGGTGAGCAACGACGCGGTCCATGGGTCGCCTGCGGTTAGGTCGCCGCCGACCATCAGAGGCGAACGAAACATGGACCAGAGCGTCATCAAGGTTCGCTGCTCATCATGCGTAAGCCGCGTGCCGCGCGGCCTTCCCCATCCAGGCGCGGGACGAAGCTGGCCGATCGGCAACATATCTCCGTCCGGCCAGTGTCCCGGTTCGGATAGTGGCGCCCACTTAGCGGCATTCGCAAATTGATCGCCGATACCCTGGGGGTAGTTTTTGTTACTGCGCCACAGGTCCCATATGTCATCGGAAATGCGCCACATTTGCGCGTACTTGCGCAGCTCCTCTGCTTTTTCCAGAGGAGCCGGACCGGGTGAGAGGCTCAAAACAATGGAGTGGTTGGCTTTGCTGAGCGCCGTGCTCAGCGCGCGAATTTCCTCGCCTTTGTAAGGGTGGCTGCTGATGCAATCCACTTTGATAAAATCCACTCCCCAACTTGCATATAGCTGGGCGATGGAATCGTAGTAAGCTTGCCCTCCCGGATTGCCGGCATCTACGCCGTAGTTGTCGTAATTCCAAGGACAAGTATCGGAAGTGTTAGCAGCCTCGGCTGCGTAGTATGTCGACCCCGCAATGGGCAGATTTTTTTCGACGGCCGCCTTGGGAATGCCCCTCAGAATGTGGATGCCGAATTTCAGACCGAGGGAGTGCACGTAGTCAGCCAACGGCTTGAAGCCGTCGTTGTTCGCAGCCGAGGAGAAGCGGCTTGTCGGAGGTATGTAGCGACCAAACTGGTCCAGGGTGTATTGAAACGTCTTCGAATTGCCTTCCGCCACCGGATTGGTGACGTACCACTCGGCGTCTACCACCACGTACTGCCAGCCATGAGGTTTCAGGTGCTTGGCAAACCAATCGGCATTGGCTCTGAATTCCGCTTCATTGATGGTTGTTCCGTAGCCATCCCAGCTATTCCAGCCCATGGGTGGCGTCTCCGCCAACATAGTAGGTTGATCTCCCCCTCGAAGCGCTTCCTTTACAAGGCACGTGGCTCCGAACACTAAAAAAAAGGAAAACGCCAGTCTGCGCAAGATGTGACGAATCTCCATAACTTTGGATCTCTTTCTTGCTAGGGCGGGTGTCGTGTCCATCTGCTTTCTCCCTGTGAGTCGTCCGTAATCGTCCCCAAATCTGGCAGGACATGCAACCGAACTCAACTGCTGACCAAAGCGCCAGGTTTAGAAGGAAAGTAGTAAGCCGCTATCCGTCAAGATTGCGCTACTACGACGTCTGTAGGCCATCAGACCTTTTGCTCGATCGAATCCTGGTCGGGCACGGTCAGGCACATTCGCAATAAGTCATGCCAGCGCATCGAAATATCCGTGAACTTGATCCTGCGCCAAGCGAGGTGTGCTTCGCGCTTTGCAATCTGCTTTGCAGAGTTGTCGTTTGCACAGCAGAATGCGGATTTTCCGATTATTTTTGTGCGTTCGCCGGAGCCCCTTCCAGCACGGCGTGCGGCCAATCATCCGTCCAATCAATCGTCGAGATGTGTAAGCGAGGTCTTCCGGTCTTACCGTCGTAGGCATGGAACACGATAATGTCGCCGCCGGGTTGTTGTAAAATGGATTCACCGCCGGGGCCCGCCCAAAGTTGATTGCCTACAAGTAGTGGCGTTCCCCTGCCTTCCAGCATTGGCTTGCCGGCAGCGTCCACGTACGGCCCGATAACATTGCGTGAGCGGCCGACCATCGTTTTGTAATTGCTTTTGACGCCTCGGCAACACAGATCGAACGAAACGAAGAGATAGAAGTAATCCCCGTGATGCACGATGAACGGAGCCTCGATGGCTTGCCAATCGTCGGGTAAATTGGGCGGGCGAAGCGCCGGGTTTTCCGGGCGTGCCCGCTTCGCTATTGAATAGAGTTTGGAGTCCTCGTCTGCAAGCTTGCCTGTTTGGGGATTGATTCGCCGCATCTTGATGCCGCTCCAGAAGCTGCCGAAGCTCATCCACAGATGATCCTCCGAGTCGGCCACAATATTGGGGTCGATGGCGTTGAAGTCATCTTCCTCCCGGGAACGTAAAACTAGTCCTTCGTCCACCCACTTGAAATCCGGACTGTTCGGATTCAAGGTCTTGTTGGTCACCAAAGCGATGCCGGAGGTGTTCTTTCCGAATACTGAGAATGCGTAATAAACGTGGTATTTTCCGTCGAAGTAGGACTCGTCCGGAGCCCACAGATCTTTGGTTTGCGGGCTTTCTTTTTTGATCCAATCGGGTATGCTTTGGAAAACAAAGCCGCAACGCTTCCAGGTGTGCAAGTCCTTCGAACACCGGATCTGAAGCTGGCCCGGGGAAATCTTCTCTGTAACCGTGCCGAACAGATACCACGTGTCGGCTTCCTTAATGATCGATGGATCGTGCACGCCATCCACGTCACCTTCCACGTGCATGACTGACGGCGTTCCTTGGGGCGGTGTTTGACATTTCGAGGCGGCAGCCGAAGCCAACAGCATGGCAACGGCGGCCAGTGATCTGCTCTCGACCGATATCTTCATTTGCGATTCCCTTTTCCGTGTGTTTCATCCAGCCGATAAACATGAGGATCACTATTCCGGTGTCCGCGGCACGAGGCATCCATCGGCGTGTCACAGACTGTAGCAAAAATGCAAGCAAACGTTTACTATCTCCGCCAGCCTGTTATAGGAGGTGCGGACCGATGCGACGCCGCGAGTTCCTGTACAACGGTTTAGCTGGCGCTTGCACCCTGGCATTCGCCAACTGCTCAGCCCCGAAGGCTATTTCCTCTGTGGATTCACGAATCGAAATCCTCATCGGAGAATCACTGGGCACGATTTCCCCCGACATTTATGGCCATTTTACCGAGAATCTAGGTGGTGTGGTCTACGACGGCATCTGGGTCGGCGAAAACTCCAAAGTGCCCAACATCGACGGAATCCGCATGAAGCTGATTGAAGAAATGCGCAAAATCAAGGCCCCGGTAGTCCGTTATCCGGGCGGCTGCTTCGCCGACAGCTACGACTGGCGCGATGGTATTGGCCCGACTGACAAACGTCCTCGGCGCACGAATTTCTGGAGCGACGGTGAAGAGAGCGGGGCACCGACAAGCCATAAATACGATCCGAACCAGTTCGGAACCAATGAATTCGTCCATTTTTGTAAGCTTATCGGGGCTCAACCCTATCTGGCCGCCAATGTGCGTAGCCTTTCGGCCGGCGAATTTTACCGTTGGGTGGAATACTGCAACTCTCCAGCGGGCGCCACGACCTTGGCGGACACTCGAGCTGCTGCCGGATATGTGGAGCCCTTCAACGTTCGGTTTTGGGGAGTCGGAAACGAGTCTTGGGGGTGTGGAGGGGACTTCACGCCGCAAGAATATGCCATGGAATTCCGCAGATTCACCACCTGGGTCCCACATTATGGCCAGCGGCTGTCTTTCATTGCGTCCGGACCTAACGTCGATGATTGGAATTGGACACGCGGCTTTTTTGAAGAGATTCTGCGAAAGGGAAGGTCGCCGCTCCGCTCGATCTACGGCATCGCGCTACACCACTACGCCTGGAATGTAAGCCGCGGACGGACGCAGGACTGGGTACAAGGCAAAGGCGATGCTCTCAAGTTCGACGCTGTAGAGTGGTATGAGCTGCTGCGCGAAGGGGAACGCATGGAATCGCTTATCAACGGGCATTGGCATATCATGGGAGAAGTCGATCCGAGCCATGCCGTCAAACTTATCGTTGATGAGTGGGGGCCCTGGTATCGCCCCGGCAGCGAAGTAACTCCAGGCGACCAACTGGAACAGGTCCCTACTTTGCGGGACGCGGTGTTTAGTGGAATGACCCTGGACATCTTCAACCGTCATCCGGAGAAGGTGGCCATGGCCAACTGCGCCCAGCTCATCAACTGCCTCAACAGCTTGTATTTGGCTCACCAAGACAGGTTTTGCGTCACGCCGGTGGGCCATGTATTTGCCATGTATGCCGCGCATCAAGGCGGACAGGCTGTCCGCACGATGTTCAGCGCGCCCACGATCAGTTATGACCGGGATGGCAAGCCGGCGGCATTTTGGGGCTTGCAGGGATCGGCTTCGCTTCACGACAAGGACCTCGTTCTGACGGTCGTGAATCCAGCGATCCGCGATCCGCGCGAAGCGGAGATCGTCATTCGTGATGCACGAATCAAGGCGGTCGTGGGGACAACGCTGACGCATCCTGATATTCACGCACACAACACTTTTGAGCAGAAAGAGGAAGTAACTCCCCAAACAAAACCTTTGCCGGTTTCATCAGGTACGTTGACACACATTTTCCCGCCAGCATCCGTCTCCAGTCTTGTGCTAACTCTTGCATAGCCTGGAGTCCATGGCAACGAATGAGGGGAACTGGCTGCTCTGAGATGCACCCTGGGTCCCGGCCGAGGTGTCCCTTCATTGGAGCGCGGCGGCAACAATGTTGCGCCGTGATTGCGCGCGGGGTTGCTTTAGTCGTGTTGGCTCTTCGGTTGAGGCGGGTTGCCGGAGCGATTGGCGAGATTTCGCCGCATTTCTTCCACGTCACTCGTCTCTTTCTCAAGGCGCGTGAACGAATCCAGAGCTTTGCGGCTGTCCTCCGCTTTGCCAAGCCGCCGGTACACGTGGGCCAGGACGTAATAATACGAAGACGCTCGAGCATTTAATGAAATGGCTCGGTTCAGAGCATCGACAGCATCAGTCAGCCGTCCCTGGGCCTCCATAGCTTTTGCCTGTTGGAACCAGGCGCCATCCGACTTAGGATCAAGCTGCTGCGCCGCGCGGGCATACGAGAGCGCCTTTTCGGAATCACCTTTCCGATTGTAAAAGGCGCTGAGGTTCACATGTGCCGACACGAACTTTCCCTTCTTCGCTTCGTTGATTGCAATAGCTTTCTCATAACTCGCGACAGCTCCGGCCCCATCACCTAGAGCCTCTTGAGCAAAACCCAGAGCATCCAAACCTTCCACGTACGAAGGGTCGATTCGGAGTGCCGTTTCAAATTCCTTTCGCGCGGCGATCCAATTATCCTGGACGGAAAATAGTTTGCCCAGGTTGAAATGTAACTCAGCGGATTGTGGGTCATATCGGATTCCCTGCTCGAACTCCGTCCGCGCGGCGGCGAACCTTCCGATAAACATCAGATCGCGGCCGAGAATTTTGTGCGCCTCAGCATTTTCGTTGTTGAGTTGGAGCGATTTCGCAAGCGCCTGTATGGATTCACCGACCTTTCGCTGGGCGAACAGGCTGTAGCCCAAGGCATACCATCCCCAAGACGCTTTCGGGTGCTCTTGGACATAAGCAGCAAGGAGCGACTCAACCTCCTGAAATCGTCCCGCACGGATGTAGCTTTCGAACTCGGTGATGCGTTGGGGATCGTCCGCAGAAACATCGTCTCTCGATAACGCCTGGACTTTTTCTCTAGCGAGTACGTCGCCGGGATTCAGCTCCAGTGCCTTCCGATACGCCGCGGAAGCACCTTGGGCATCACCTTCTTTTTCAAGAACCACTCCCAAAAGATGCTCGGCGTCTGACGACTCTGGCTGGAGCTCAAGCGCGTGCCGAAACTTGGCAGCGGCTTGATCCAACTCGCCCTTCTCCAGCGCGCCGCGGCCTTCCGCGATATCCAAGTCAGCGTTCTGCTTGCGGTTGTCGGAAGCGGCCAATTCGCGGCTCTTCTGCAACTCTGACGCGGCCTCATCCTTTCGCCCTGCCCTCGCCAGAGCCAGTCCAAGCTGATAGTGAGCCCTGGTACTCTGGGACTCGAGTCGTACCGCTTCTCGAAGCTCCCCAATGGATTCCTCCACCTTCCCGTCGCTGAGAAGTGCCTTGCCTAAATTGAGGTGCGCAGGCGCGAAGGTCGGCTCGGTCACGATCACTTTGCGCAACTGCTCGATTTCTTTGGCCGGCCCGTAGCTTGGATCCGCGCCGTAGGCCGCGGCCAGATTGAATTGCGCTTTCAGCAGGCCCGGCGTGAGCGCTACGGCCTTGCCGAGCTCCAGTACGGCCTCTCGACTGTCAGTGGAAATGAGGGTTGTGCCAAGATTCGCATGCGCGTCAGCAAAATCGGGTCGGATGCGCAGAGCCTCACGAAACTCGGCGATAGCCGCTTGGTCCTCGTTGCCTTGTGCCAGCACCAGCCCCATGTTGTTGTGGGCATCCGCGAAGTCCGGGCGCAGCCGCACGGCCTCGCGGAATTCCGCCAGAATCACCTTGCTGTCTGCACCCTTGCGCCCAAGCAGAAGTCCGAGCATGTTGTGTGCTTCGGCGCGATCCGGCATGGCCGCCAACGCTTCGCGAATACCTGCGACCGCCATATCCCAATCGGGGGTGGGAGTGGATGAAGAGGAGACGTTGAGCCCGGCCTCGAATTGCGCCAGCGCTTTATCGAGATTCCCCATGCGAAGAAAAACAGTTCCGAGATCGATGTATGTGGCGGGGAAGGCTGGCAGGAGCGCAATCGCGCGTTGCAGGTCCCGTCGTGCGTCCTCTAATTGACCCGTGTCGCGCAGAGCAGTTCCGAGAAAGGCATAGCTAGCGCCCGCTGCGGGATCAAGCCGAACAGCCTCTTGCAGCTCGGATATGCCTTTGGTTCTCGAACCGCTGTACCACAGCGCAACACCAAAATTGTAGTGCGAGTCGGAAAGGTCCGGTCGCAGCGCAACGGCACGCGCCAGGTGGACCAGTGCAGAAGGCAAATCTCCCTCCTGGCCCAATATGAAACCGAGCAGATTCTGAGCCTCAGCTTGACTATCATCTTTACTCAGGGTTTCGCTAAGCAATCTTTCGGCTTCTTTTAAGTCGCCCCGCACGGCAGCTTGCTGTCCACGCTTATAGAGGTCGTCCGCCAGACTAGCCGCAGGCTGGCGTGGCTTACGCACCGATGCGGCCTGCTGTTTCAACGCCAAGCCAAGCGCGTAATACGCTTCGTGGAACTTCGGATCGATGCGCACTACACTCTCAAACGCTTCGATTGCGCCGGGGAGATCCGCGCTCTGGTTTAGAGTCTGGCCTAACACATACTGAACATTGGCGTCGTTCGGCTCGCGCTGGGCGACATATTGCACATGCAAGAGAGCGCCTTTGGCATCACCCGTTTCCCTAAGAGCGACGCCCAGATTCATGTGCGCCACTAGATTGTCTGGCTCAAGCGCGAGGGCCTTTTTAAAGACCACAACCGCTTCGGCCATGTCGCCATTTTTGGCTAACGCCGATCCGAGATTCGTGCATGCCCGCGCGTATTTCGGATCAAGCGAGATGGCCTTTCTGAATTCAGCGACGGCCCCGGGCAAGTCGCCTTTCTCTAATGTAGCGACACCCAACCAGTTGTGTGCCTCGGCGGAGGCGGGGCCTATTTTCACCGCGCGCTGGAAGGCTTCGAGGGCGTGAGGGTAATCGTTCCGATCCCAATATGCCAGGCCAAGCTCGACATAGAGCTTGGGGTTGTCCGGATGCTGTTTTATCTCATCCTGAATCTGGCTGACCGATACGGGCGTACTCTTACTTAGCTGCGCCCGGCCAGGCAGGATTGAACCCACAACGAAAACGACGAGTCCAAGAGTTCGATTCACTTTCGCCCGACTGTTCATCGATCTGGGTCAAACTTTACTTTTGCAAAACCAACAATGGCATGGTCAATGTAGCACACCTCTTTCTCCCTGTGAGCGGTTGTCAGGCAAGGGCAGGGAATTGCAGGAATTGCACGAGCACCTAGTCCTGTCGTCCGAACCGTGTTAGCCTGCTCATCTATATGAGTCTCTGAGTCAGTGCGGACCAAAGAGCAAGCCTTGAATATTCATGAGGTCGCCAGGCGGGCCCGCGTGTCCACCGCGACTGTATCTCGCGCCATCAACCGAGTTCCTACAGTCAATCCGAAACTAGCACAGAGAGTGTGGAACGCGATCAAGGAGCTCGGTTACTATCCCAATACTCAGGCGCGAGCCTTAGTGTCTGGGCGCAGCAGGATATTCGGACTCATTGTCTCGGAACTTACAAACCCGTTCTTCCCCGAAATCGTCCAAGTTTTCGAAACCATTGCAGTTCGCCACCATTACGAGATTCTGTTGACCTCCACGATGAACGACCCGGAACAAATGGAGAGTTCCGTCCGCCGAATGATCGAACGGCAGGTCGAAGGCGTCGCGGTCATGACGTTCGGCATGGAGGAGGCACTGCTGGAAGACTTGAAGCTAAGGCAGGTTCCTCTCGTTTTTGTCGATGTTGGCCCGCATCGTCCCCGAGTCAGCAATCTGCGTGTAGATTACCTGAGCGGCATTCGCCAGGCGGTTCAGCACGTGGCTGCGCTGAGACACGAGAGAATTGCCTTCATCACCGGACCTCACACACTCAAGTCAGCCATGGCCAGAAAGCAGGCCTTCTTGAAATCAATGAACGAAATCGGACGGGACCAGGATATGGACCTGATCGTCGAAGGAAACCACACCATGGAGGGGGGCCGGCTGGCTTGTGGGCAATTGTTGGCTCAAGCCAAGAAACCGACCGCAATTCTCTGTTCAAATGACATGACCGCGATCGGAGTGATGAGGAAATGCTATGAGGATGGCATATCGATTCCGCGCGATCTCTCGGTGGTTGGATTTGATGACATCCGCCTGGCACAATTCATGCTCCCGGCCCTCACGACCGTGCAAATGTCTCAAGCAGAGTTAGCGCGACTGGCCTTCGATGCGTTGCTCGCTGAAGTGGAACGTGAAGAACCACTTTCTGAGGGGTCCGAATATGTGTTGAAGACGGCGCTGATCACGCGTGAATCAACGGGAATCTGTGGAGCACCCTAGAAAACGCTGTCCACATTGACAGACATCGGTTGCAATCACGCCGACCATTGAATCACGGTGTACGAGCGTGCGGGTACTTCAAACCTGGTTCGACCGGCAACCGTGGACGGTTTGCCAAAATCCTGTGGCACCACCTTCCGCGGGGATTCGAAGGTGTTGAATGCCTTCAGATCAGTTCCGGTCAGGACCGCGGAGACCAGCACTTGTCCTGGCGCCTTGTCCTGCCAATTGATTTCCACGACGTGCGGCTTCGAAAGGTCACGATTTAGAACAAAAATCCCGACCTTTCCATCCTGAGGATTAATGGTCGCGGCGACGTCCACGTACGGAACCTGACCCATTCGCACAACTTCATAGGTCGGCGACTCCACCAAGGCCATGAGCACAGAACCGCGAGCATACTGAAGCGCCCAGTTATAAGGATAGTAGATGGTCTGCTGGAGCAAGCCAGTCGCATTGGTCGATATTGGCGCAATAACGTTGATTAACTGAGCCAGGCACGCCAGCTTAACGCGATTCGCGTTGCGCAGCAGAGAATTGAGCAGGCCACCAACAAGCAAAGCATCCTCCAGGTTGTAGACCTCCTCAAGCAAGTGAGGCGCTTCCTGGTGATGTCCGTTCGCGGAATCGCCGTTCCGGGCTCGATACCACACGTTCCATTCGTCAAAAGACAACCACAATTGTTTCGCCGAACGTTTATGTCCACGCACGAGATCGCAAACCGCGAGGGTCTCCGCGATTTGCTGTTCCATACTGAGGTTCATGGCGAGGAATTTTGAACTATCCCCGCCGGTGTCCGCTGGAGCGTTGGTGAAATAGCGATGTAGGGAAAGACCGTCGACGTAGTCGTAGCATTGCTCCAAAACTTCGCGGTCCCACTCAAGATAGGTGGGCATGAAAGGCCCACTTGATCCGCAAGCAATTAATTGAAGAGAAGGATCAACGTAGCGCATCTGCCGGGCGGCGTCCTGAGCCTTCATGCCATACTCAGTCGCGGTCATGTGGCCTATCTGCCAAGGGCCGTCCATCTCGTTACCCAGACACCAGCGCTTCACCTTATAAGGTTGCGCGACGCCGTGCTTGCGGCGGAGATCGCTCCACTCTGTTCCCTGATCCAGGTTGCAATATTCGACCAGAGCAGCTGCTGCTTCAGGAGTTCCCGTCCCAAGATTGAGGCCCATCAACGGCTCAGTGCCGACAGCCTTGCACCACGCCATGAATTCATTGGTACCGAACTGATTGGTGTTGATTGCGTTCCAGGCCTTGTCAAGGACGCGGGGACGGCTTTCCTTGGGACCCACGCCGTCGAGCCAATTGTAGCCCGAAACGAAATTGCCACCGGGATAACGAACGATGGGAACTCCCATCTGTCGGATTTCACTGATGACGTCTTTGCGAAACCCATTGGCTTCGGATAGCTTCGAACCCGGATCGTAAACGCCCTCGTAGATCGCACGACCCAGGTGCTCGAGAAATGAGCCAAAAAGATTACGGTCGAGCGGAGCAATGACGCGACGCGAGTCCAGGTAAACACGGACCGTATCGTCGGTGTTCGGCGCTGAGGTTTGAGCGCCTCGGAAAGCGCCGCCAAACAAAGAACTCACACCCCACGCCACTCCTGCTTTCGCAGTCTGATGCAAGAAAAGACGTCTATCGGCTGAAAACATTTCTGTATTCTCCTCGCGGGTGAAGCTATGCCCGATCTGCACGGTCTCTCGGTAAGCGTTTACCATGGGTCCGCGACCATGGCAAGCTGCATATCGCGATCATCTTGTGTCACATCACTGGGTTGGCTCTATCGCCTTCAACGTTGGGCCAGCCTTGACATTCTGGACTCTGGACAACTCCGGACGGCCACCGGATTTCGACCAACTTCGCAATCGGATCGCCGCCCGGGCCGGCTCTCAGCCGCTTGTCACTGGCGGAGAGATAGCCGACGGCCGTGTTGACGGTGAAATATTGAGCCAACCCAGACGCGGAAACAACTTTAACGCCACAGCCTACGTCGTTGCGGTTCGATTTCGTGCCGATGGTTTGTATTCCCAGCCAATTTCTGCGGTTCCCACCGTCATTTCGCAGGATGTAAGCTTTGACCCACGTTGCTGACCACGATGTCGAGATCACCATGGTTGTCGATATCTCCGAACGCCGCGCCGCGGCCAGCCCACTCTTTTTGAAAAATGTCGCCGGCAACCACCCTCACGAAACGGCCGGACCCATTTTTCAGAAGCAGCGGCGGTTCAAGATATTTCATGTTGGGTGAGGTCCGCTCGATAGTGTCCGTCACATGCCCCTGCGCAACGAAGAGGTCCTTCCAGCCATCATTGTCGTAATCGAACAAGTGCGTGCTCCAACCAGAAACAGCGAAAGTCGCGCCACCCAGGCCAGACGAATTGGTCACATCCCGGAAGCTGCCGTCGCCGTTGTAGTGAAAGAGGTGATAGCGTTCGTTGGAAAGATCCGTGACGATAATATCCGGGCGACCATCATTGTCGAAATCGCTGAAGTCGATGCCCATCCCGGCAAACGCTTTGCCGTCCTCTTTGTAGGCAACGCCTGCGGGCAGGCCGACTTCGGTAAACGTGCCATTTCCATTGTTGTGATACAAGAAACTCGGTACCGAATCGTTGGCAACAAAGATTTCGGTAAAACCGTCGCCGTCATAGCCGGCGAAAGATACGCTCAATCCTTTGCCTTGAGGATTGGCGATACCAGCCTCCGCGGAAACGTCTTCCGTCGCCGTTATTGTGATACAGGATGTTGGTGCCGCCCTTAAAATTGTCGGGGTGACAGTAGGCGCGCAAGCCGGGTTTCTGTTCTCCGCAATAGCGGTTGTTCCGCAAGCTCTAACGCACATAACGGGTCACGATGTTGCCGCCGTAGCCTGTCAAGTAGGTGTCCTCAAAACCATCATTATCGTAGTCGCCCACCGCTACACCCATCGTGTAGTAGTTCTGCGCCATCCCAGTGAGGCCGGCTTTTTCCGTCACATCCGTGAATGTGCCCTGGGTGTTTTGATGATAAAGGCGGTTCCAAAACCTTTGGATCGGACTTGTCCGGGAGCTTGCCATCCGGCATCGGATCGTCGATCCTCGCTCCGTTAGTGAAGAAGATATCCAACCGCCCGTCGTTGTCATAGTCGAGGAGGGCTACGCCTCCTCCCATGGTTTCCAGCAGGTACTTGTTGGAAGTTGCGGAGTTTTCGTGCTTGAAATTGACCCTCGCGGACCGGGTGATATCGGCGAACTGCACCTCTGGACCGGCTGCGGCAGCGACCACGCCGACGAAAAGTCCAAATGACACCGCCCAGTGACGGGAACATATCCGCATAGCTGGACTATCGAATCTCCGCCTGGCTAGAATTCCTTTGTTTTCATGGCAT
>WNFS01001394.1_pt1 | contig 31870 bp, 24 predicted proteins | sample 5400141 | NCBI WGS metagenome assembly WNFS01 (sample SAMN13153358, study PRJNA577476) | soil metagenome | isolation source: 60 cm saprolite under Madrone tree | place: USA:California | collected 2016-06-14
TCTCGGGCCTGATCGTGTCGGATAAAGCCCTGCAGGAAAAACCGGCGATCATGAAACGCACGCTCCGCGCCCTGGCGAAAGCCAACCGATATTTTCAAACCAACGAGAATCCTTCGGCGGAGATACTGGCCAAGTACTTAAATGTGTCTCAACAGATCGCTCTTGAAACTTATCGGTTCAGCCGCTCGGCTTTTACCCGGAACAGTATCCCAACGGACAAAGAAGTCGAAGAAAACCTAAGAGCAGACGCGCAGTTTCTCCAGCTCAAGACGCCGGTGAAAAGTTCTGCGGTTTTTGATTTCTCGCTCCAACGGGAGGTCAACAACGAGCTGGGAATAAAATAGGATTAGGTTGGTACCTTGAGGAGAGCGAGCAGTTCGTCTAGAGACTCGCGTTCCTCCAACCCCTGAACTTCGTCCATAACCGACCGCGCCTTCGCGTCGCCCAGCAGTGGCGCGGCGAGGGAGAGAAACTTTTCTTCCACTTCCGGTTGGGACATGGGATTTTCGCTCTCCCCTTTAGGAATGATGATTTCGCGCGTGTGAGAGGAGCCATTCTTTAGGCGAAGCTTAACCCGGCCAGGCCAAGATCGAGGAAAATAGGGGTCGAGCTCGATCTGACCTTTAACTTTCACTTTGCCCATTAAGTTACCAACTTCATTGCTTTCGCGAAATATTCCGTCGAAGGATGTCAGATCCATCTTTCCTCTGATCGCCGTAACCGCCATCACGTACTGTCCGCTTCCAAGCATGGCGGCGCGGTTCGCTGAGGTGGCTGGACGATTCACCAAGCTCGCAACTCCCGTGGGCACGCAGAGCTCAATTTCTTCAATGGACTCTGGGGCAATGGAGTATTCTTTGATCAATCGCAGCAACGCTTCCACACCCGCGTGAAGCTGGCGCGCGCAGGGGTAAGGCTTGAAGGCAACCTCGGGCAAACAGTATGACTCAAACGTGCGCAAATATTCCCATTTGGGTTCCGCGCACAAAGTGAGGCAGAAGCCGCGCGGATCTTCAAACGCGCGCTTCGGTCCGGTAAAGCCCTGGTCTGCAGCCAAGAGCGAAAGGACGCCGCTCTGAGCGGCACGACCAAAAACCAGATGGCGCCCCGTGGCGCCTTCATGACCTCCCGTGATCATGCCACCGGCATTAAGTGATGCGATGCCGAGAGCGTTCACGGTCCTATCCAAGGACCATCGCAAAAACTTCGTTCCGGCCGCGGCGACGCCGAAAACCCCGCAGACCGTGCTCGGCCACCAACCGCGAACGAAAAGACTCGGAGCATCGATCGCTAACCCGACGCGGGTCGTCATTTCATAACCGACGATGGCGCCCTCGAGAAAACTGCGGCCGCTGCCCGTGTATTTTTCTCCCAAGGCGACCAGCGCCGGAATGATCGTGCCGCCGATGCAAGTTCCCGCGCCGCCGTGGATATCATCCATCTCGCCGCAATGGGCAGCCACGGACATCGCCTGAATCGCATCTAAAAATGAGACCTCGGAATCAGTGCCAAAAAGAGTCGAACTAGAACCCGAACCGCCGCCGCTCGTTGTGACCGCAAGATCGTAGGCAAGCTTTCCTGGCTCTAAACGGGAACCGGCTAGCAAGCAGCCTAGGGAATCGAGAATATGAAGCTTTGCTATTTGAACAACGTCGTCGGGGACCTGGTCTAGTTGAAGAGCAAGTTGATGACGGGCCAATCTCTCGCTGAGAGTCTCGTCAGCCATTTCTTTTGGACGAGTGGAAGGCTCTTATCCAGTCACGTCGATCACGAGATGACCGAAATCGTTGATCTCCATTTTGTCACCCGGATAGAGCAGGATCGTCGCGCCTAACTCCTCAATTACGGCTGGGCCATCCAGTCGATCACCGGGCATGAAACCGTTACGCAGATAGATCGGACAGTTGACGGGAGACTGACCGCTGTCGAAAATCACCGGCCGCTTGCCGCGCTCACCTCGGTCACCGTCTCCATGCGTCGAGGAGAGCTGCAAACGATTGTCTAATCTCCCCAGCGCTGAGAGCCGGAGATTAACCATCATGACCGGCTCATTGGGCGCCGAATGACCGTAATGCTCTTGATGGAGCCGATCGAATCGAGCGCGAATCGGACCGAAGTCACCGATGGCACGGGGATCTTCCATGAGCGGCACCGGCAAGGTATATTCCTGCCCGCGGTAGCGCATGTCCAGAAATCGCCTGAGAACCATTTGTTCCCGCGTTGCTCCTTCTTCAGTCAAGGTTTCGATCGCCGACTTTTCCAAGGACGCAAAAGCGTCCGCGATTTGCGCTCCCGTCGTATCCGCCAACTCACGCACAAAGGTTAGCACGTAGTCGTGCTTGAGATCCGCAAGCAGCATGCCGAAGGCGGAAAAGTGGGCCGGCATCGGCGGGATAACGACCCGGGGAACGGAAAGCTCTCTGGCAATCGCCATGGCGTGGAGCGCGCCGCCTCCGCCGCTGGGCACCAGTACACAATCGCGCGGATCGTAACCCTTCTCCACCGATACGGCCCGCACCGCCAGCGACATATTGAAGTTAGCAATGGTCAGTATCCCCAGCGCCGCTTCCTCCAAGGACAAGCTGAGCGGCTTGGCGATTTTTTGCATAATCGCCTGTGCCGCCCTTTCACTGCGCAAGCGAATCCCACTGCCTAGAAAATACTCGGGATCGATGCGTCCGACGATAAGATTGGCGTCCGTCACTGTCGGCTCCGTGCCCCCTTGGCCGTAGCATGCGGGTCCGGGCGCGGCACCGGCACTTTGCGGTCCGATTTTCATGCCGCCCGCAGGATCAATCCATGCGATGCTGCCGCCGCCGTTGCCGACCTCAACGATGTCCACCACCGGTAACATCATCGGATGGCCGGAGACATAACCGCCGACATAATAGCTGCTTGTAACTTCTGGGTGAAAGTCTTTGATGAGGCTCGCTTTGGCTGTGGTTCCGCCCATGTCGAAGGAGATGATATGGCGGCAGTCCAGCGACTCGCCCAGATGAGCCGCGGCAATAACGCCCGCGACGGGGCCCGATTCCATCATCGTCACCGGCATTTTCTTCGCCGTCTCCGCCGACATTACGCCGCCGTTGGACTGCATAACGCGGAACGTTCCGCGAAAACCGGAATCGCCGAGCATCTTCTCCAAGGAGACCAGATAGCGACTGACAAGAGGACCGACATAAGCATTGAGGACCGTTGTCGAAGTGCGCTCATACTCTCGGAACTCGCGGAGGATTTCATGAGAGAGCGACACGTAGGCTTCGGGAAACCGTTGGCGCAGCAGTTGCCCCAACCGTTCCTCATGCACCGGGTTGGCGTAGGAATGGAGCAGACACACGGCGACGCTTTCCACACCCGCGGCTTTGAGCGTGCCGATGGTTTCCAACGCCGACGCTTCATCGAGAGGCTTCAACAGCTCTCCGGTAGCGTAAAGCCGTTCATCAACTTCCAAACGTAAGTCCCGAGAAACTAAAGGGACAGGGCGCTTAAAGAATAAATTATAACCTTCCGGCCGATTGCCCCGACCGATTTCGTAGACATCGCGAAACCCTTTGGTGGTGATGAGCCCCGTGCGCGCGCCCTTGTGTTCCAGCACGGCATTGATCGTGACGGTAGAACCATGGACAAAGAAGCTCGCCTGCGAGACTTCGATTTTCGCCGCGGTTAAACAATCCTGAATCCCACGGGCAAGATCATCCGGCGTCGTCAAGGACTTACTTCGATAGACTTGTCCCTGGTCATCGACGGCGACCAAGTCGGTAAACGTTCCGCCGATATCAACAGCGATTCTCATGGAGTCTTTGGTTCGTTCAACTGAAGTAAAAGAAGGCTAGTGATTATTATCCTCTAGCGAATTATTCACCCGAAGTAGAAGTTTCATCTTCCTCTTGTGTCATTTCGAGCGCAGCGTAAGATCCTTCGGATGCACTCAGGACAAGTCTAGATCCCTCGCATTTGCTCGGGATGACAACCGATGGGGGAAATTGCGACATAGTCTCCGCTCGCAAGTCACCAAATAGCTTGACTACCAGGTTAAGGATTTCGCTCCGTCGGGTGTCACTTCATAGCTGTCGCCGAAAAGAATCAGCTTTCCTTCAGTCTCGAACGCAACCCGCAGCGCCATAGTCATGTTTTCATTCAGCACGGATGCTCCAGTCGACAACGCTCCGACTTGCCGCGCTTCATCCTCACTCAAAAAGGGCGCCTCCCACTGGTTGAGGCCGATGCCGTTGCCGAGACCGTAAATGGCCGCGGTGGCATAAAATTCTCCCAGCCGGCCGCGCGCCGCTTCGTCGATGGCCTTGACCGAGTTGCCTGGTTTCAGCTGCATGGCCATCTGAGCGACGATCTCTTGGCCTTTTTGATAGGCACTTTGGAGTTTCGGCTCGCTGGACAAGACATAAGTGCGGCCACTCTCCGCCCAATAACGCTCATGTTGGATCGCCAGGTAAACCGCCCAATGATTTCCTAGGCTCGTCGTCATTTTAAAACTTGGTGGCTGTAGTCGCCCCTCGCCAGCCAGGATGCGGATATCTTCTACCCCTTTGTCGCGCGCCAACCGGTCGATGTCGGCGACGATTTCGTACTCTTTCCTCCCCTGCTGGATGAACTCTTGCGCTTCGTGGCAGATTTCGTTGAGCACGCGGCCGGCTTGGCGCAGAGCCGCCAGCTCCCGCGCGCTTTTCTGCAGCCGCATCTGCTGGAGCATCGAGTGGCTGGGCTGCCATTTGACTTGTGGCAAACTCTCTTTCAACTCTTCCAGTTGCGGCAGCGGGAATCCTTTGCCGGAGTCCATGAGACCGACTTTTGCTTGACCCAATCCTTTTTGTTTCAGGATTTCGGCGCCGTCGCGGCCGACCTGGCCCGAAGCGCGGACGTCATCAACCCAGGTGAGACTTTTGGCGAAGGGAACATCGCGGCTGCCGATATTAAGCAGCAGCGCTATCGGGCCGCTTCGCGGAATGATGCCGATGCCGCCGCGCACCTTGGGAAAGTAATTCGTAAGGTAACATAGATCGGCGTAGTTATAGTTATCACCGTAGATCACCAACGCATCCAATCCTTGTCGGGCCATCTGTTGGCGGAGACTTTCGAGACGACGCTGGTACTCCTCCTCGGGCATTTGCTGTTTGTCCCAGGTGGAGCATCCTCTCTTCAGTACGGAGTGGCGGCCAAAGATCATCTTATCCTCGTCAATGAATCTTTTCGTTCAAATCGTTCGAGTCGTTCAAAATGTTCAAGCCGTTTAATTCCATCATTTCTTAATCCTTAACGAAGATATCCCAAGAAGAGCGTGTCATCGGCTCGGCTTTTGATTGTGTCATTACGACCGTATCGCCCAATGTCATATAACCCGTTTCAGGAATATACTGGTTCGGATGGATGATGAAGGTCATCCCTTCTTCCAGCGCGGTCTTGTTTTCTTCTTCTAAGTTGCCCGGCGCTGACGAACCGCCGCCAAGGCCATGACCGCGCACCCGCATGAAAGGCGGGCGGCAATACTTTTCATAGCCCGCTTCGCACAGCGTGCCGTTGATCGCCGCCGCAACCTCGCTCGCCGGCGCGCCGGTCTTCGCCGCATCCAAGCCGAGGCGCATCGCCCTTTTTAGGATGGCATATTTCTCAAGGACCACCGGCGCCGGCTTTCCCAAAACCATAGTCCGGCAAATTTGCACGAATAAGCCGCCGATGCAGGGAGTGATTTCGCCGATGATGATATCTCCAGGCTGCGTTATTCTATCCGTCGGCGGATGCAGCGCCTGATTGTGATTGTTTGCCACGACCATGCCGAAATTATCCTCGGCCCCCAGGGAGCGCATCTTGTACTCAACGATCCCGGCCAGCTCGAACTCTTTCAAACCGACGCGGCCATCTTCGTGCAACGCTTGCACACCGGCGTCGGCGATGGTTGCCGCCTTGCGCAACCGCTCCAGTTCGAATTCACTTTTCCGGCGCGCCATATTCTCCAGTATATCCTTGGCGTTGACGGGCGTCTGATTCAGAGCCTTTACCAGTTCATCGTGGAAATCGACGTTCATCGCTTCTCTGCCAATCAGACCCGCTTTGCCGATATTACCGCGCAGCAGTTTCCACAACCCATCCACCGGCTGCACATTCTGAACCCGTGATTCCTCCCGCGCCCGAGCGATGTCCCAGGTAGGAGAGAGAAAAAGTGTCGGCTCCTCATCGAGTGGCAGCATCAACATAGTTTCCGGTCCAACGCTGATGAAGTCGGTGAGATAGGCCACATAGTTCATGCGCAAGAAGTTATGGCGTCCCGAATCAAACACCAGAAGAGTTTGGAGCCCCTTCTCGCGCATGGCTTGCCGGACCCTGGACAGACGGCTTTCAAATTCCTGTTGGATGTTCATGTTTCCCTCTTATACATTCGTTCCTGTGACATAGCCAAGCCGGCGGTCCCGCTCGACTAGCTCTCGCGGCCGTTCCTCGGCCGGCCCGTAGCCGCCTCCGCCCGCCGTGAAATAGGTTACGCTGCCATCTTTTTTCAACGGATAGTTGGGCCGCTTGGTCAGCCACGAACCCGGATCAGCGGCGTCTTGCTTGACCAGCGCCTTTGCCGGCTCCCCGCAGTGACCGCCAAACAGACCCCACGGGGGTGTCAAGGTGCGCTCGACATTGATATTCACGAAGGCATCGCAAAGCGTTCGCACGGTGATCTCGATACCCAACCCGCCACGAAATTTTCCCGCGCCGCCGCTTGCCTCGCGCAGACGGTGCTGCTCGATGATCACCGGATAATAAAGCTCTTGAAGCTCGACGGGCGCGTTTTGCACGCCACCTTGACAGATCGACACCGTCGCGCTTTCCCCGTCCTCGTGGGCGCGCCCGCCCCAACCCCCACCCATGATGGTCTGGCATAAAAACCGTCTTCCCGTGCGCGGATCGCTGCCAAAAAAAGCGTAGCCACCCATGTCCCCTTTGTGGCCGGCGGCGATCCGCTGCGGCATGGCGGGAGCCAACGCTCTCAAGATCAGGTCAATGACCGTCGGCAAGGTGCGACTCCAATTCCCCACCGGCGCGGGGGGCGTGGCGCTGAGAATTTTTCCTGCCGGAATGATGATTTTCAAAGGTCGGAAACAGCCTTCGTCGATGGGTGAAAACGGACTGATTAATGATTTGAACGCAACCCGCGCCGCCGCCACGGCGCCGGATTCTCCGGAATTGATCGAACCTTTCACCTGATCGCTGATCTCGGAAAAATCGATGATCATCTCGCTGCCCGTGACTTCCACTTTCACCTTCAACGGCACCGGCCGCCCGAGATCGACACCGTCGCTGTCGAATAAGGCTTCGGCTTCGTACTTTCCGGGCTTGATTTTGGCAACCTGTTCACGCGCCAAGGTCTCCGATTGATCCCAGATTAATCTGACACATTGCAGGAAGACGTCGAACCCGTAGCGATTGACAAGCTCGGCGAGCCCGCGATCTCCGACGCGGCAGGCCGCAATCTGCGCGCGCAAATCACCCAGACAGGAATCGGCAAAGCGGACATTATCGGAGATCAACTGGAAGAGATCCTGATTCGGCTGATCGCCGCGGTAAAGCCTGAGGGAACGAAACTGCAGCCCTTCCTCGTAGACTTCCCGCGTGCCGCTGTAGCCGAACCCGACGCGGGTGCCGCCAATATCGATCCAATGCGCGCGCACGGCGAGAAACGCCACCAGCTCCCCATGATGAAAGAACGGCGTGTAGACCACGACATTATTGAGGTGTTGTCCACAGATATAGGGATGATTCATGATCAGCACGTCGCCCGGTTGAAAGCCGTGCTTGCCGTGCATGCGCACGCCGTCCACAATGGCGGGGCCAAGGTCCGCCAAAAAAATCGGCAGCGCGCCGAAATTCTGCGAAAGGATGTTTCCGTCCGGGTCCACGATGCCGACGCAGTAATCGCGGACTTCGTAGATCATCATATTGTAAGACGTCTTGCGCAGCACGGTGGCCATCTCGTTGGCGATATGGGCCAGGCCGTTGCGCACGACTTCGACGGTGATCGGATTGACGGCTTGAGACATTTATTTTTTCTCTTCGGCCGTGACCCCGCGGGAGGCGGAATGCACGGGAACCGTAGCTTCGCGCAGCGAGTACAGATAACGGATGACGTCTTCGTTGCTCATGTACTTGCTCATGTCGTAGCGCTCTCGATGGACCATAGCCTCCAAAGGCCGGCGCACGCCTTCGCGGGCGGGAACGTCGGGATGGCCGATGGGAATGATGAGATAGACCATGAGCAGATCGGGAATATCGAGGATGCGTTTGTAGGGCTCCTGAATGTGTATAGAGACCCACTCGGAAGTGAGGCCCAAAGAAGCGATGGCTAGATGGATCAAGAAGGAAGCATTGGCCAGTCCGTCGGTGAGGTGCGATTGGTCGCGGCCGAAGGTATGCGCCCCTTGTACCGTCCCCCACTGACGGCGGCCGTCGCCCAGTACCACGATCACTGCCGGCGCCTGGTGCCAATTGGCTTTCGCCTTGTTAAATTTCAGCGATTCGTACGGATCGTTCTTTACCTGATAGGAAGGGTGGCGCAGGTTGTACTCACGCTGCTGCTCCATCCAAAATATAAAGTCCGTGTTGTATTCGGAATAAGCATCGCGCAGTTGTTTTTTGGTAGCGGGATCCGTCACCACGATAAATTCCCATGGTTGCGAGTTGGCGCCGGACATCGCCCAGCGGGAGACTTCGAGAATCTTGTTGATAGTATCTTCCGGAATCGGGTCGGAGCGGAACTTGCGCACGCTCATCCGGGTCTTTACGAGTTTGAGCAGCATGTCATAGGTCTCATTGTTGGCAATCATTCAATCCTCCACTTATCGTCAGCGCTATGTCACTCGTGCCGATTTTCTATTCTCTCCCCCTTCGATGGGTGTATGTATAGAGAGGGGGTTAGACCCCACACGGCTTACAGTGCCGAGCTAAAACTAACGACTTTTCAGAACTTCTTCCAACACCGATTCATCGATGAAATCGTTGGGATTTCGCTTCGTCGCGCCGGGAACCTTCGGTTCCAGGGTCGCAAGAAATTCGGTAATCCCCTCGCGCTCGGTCCGTAACGTGTCCGATATGCTTCTGGCAAAATATTCGTAGGTTTTGATCGCCTCCGTTTTGGAACCGACATGAATGTACTTCTCAATCACCCGCACCGTCATATCCCGGTTGCTCTTCATCCTTCGCACGGCGTCGACATAGGCCCGCAAATATCGTCGCACTAGGTCGCGCCGTTCTTTAAGATCGCGTTTACGGGTCACGATGGACAGCTCAGGGTAACGCATTCCCATCGTATTCAAGTCCCCCAGCCGGCTGAAGCCCTGGCCTTCGGCGACGAACAAGCCCGGAGGCGACATGATGGTCGCGGAGATCGCACCGCGCTCCAGCGCCGTCAATCGATTTCTCTCGCCGCCAAGTTGCAAGAAGGTCACATCCTTATCAGGACTGAGACCATTCCTTTTGAATGCGAAGCGCAGGCCGATATCATTATTGCCGCCGAAACTGGCGATGCCGACCTTTTTACCTTTGAGATCATGATAGGACTTGATCTCCTTCGCCGCGATCACACCGGCGGACATGGAATTGGAACCGGTCCCAATGATCGTGACATCAGCTCCGCTAAGATTGGCTTGAACGGAAACGCCGCCGCTCACATGAGCGAAGTCGAGTCCCCCGGCCAGGAGGGCCTGCATGCTCTTGGAGCCTCCGGAAATGAGGACCGGATCCACTTCCAACCCGGCCTTCTTGAATTCGCCGGCATCCAGAGCCACCCAGAACGGGATGTTGTAACCGGCGATTCCCGGGTAACTCGCCGCCATTCGTTGTTGCGCGGTGGCCTCGGTACCGAGCACACTCATAAGGAATAAAACGAGCAAGAGGAGAGCGAGCATTCTTTTCACGGTGAACACCCTTCGGCGCGCCTAACATATTCATAGGAAATGCATGAAGTCAAAAGCCCTTCGTTTGGTTCGACTGCACCAAATAGTGAATTTGACAACCCCAGTTAATCCCCCTAATATGGCGCCAATGCAAGGCAGGGGATTTTAGTCCAAGACCGACTGAAATTCTTCGACTAAATCTACGACACCCAACCCTCTAACCTGGGCCGCGGAAAAACCCTTAGCTAAGAGTTTTTTCAAGATTCTCCCGTCCTAGATCCGTTAGAAGCGTTTTGCTTTACACGACAGGTAGAAAAAATGATCGACAAAATTTCTATGCATCCGGACGATTCCAGCCTTTTTCCACGGGCAGTGGAGATTTCGCCCAACATCGACCTACACGCGCACCTTCCTTCGGTTTGGGTCGCTGATTCACTGCCTAATCTAGAAAACGGAGTCGCCGAAGAAGTGTCCGAAGACGCAGACCTGGGCAGCGGCTTCGACGACGATACCTTAGGTACGACAACAAATCCCATCGTTTCCTATCTCCGGGAAGTGAAATCGATTCCTCTCCTGAGCCGTGACGAGGAAACAATGCTCGCCCAACGGATCGAAGAGGGAGAAACCCATCTCGTCGAAGAGACTTTATCTTCTAGTCTCGCGCTCCGTTGGACACTCGCTCTGGGCAATAGGATTGCAACGGACAGCAAAGGAGCTTAAGAAACCCATTACTGCTTGCCGTCGGAAACAGCTCGACACGAAACTCAGTCGGCAGAAGGAAAAGATCACCAAAATTATCCGGTCTTTGCAACTTAACCGCCAGCACATGGGAAAAGTCATTGAAGAACATGAAGCAATCTACGAAAGGATCAAAAAACTTGAAAGGACAGCCCAGGGACGGCGCAAACAAAATCAAGCGATTCGGGCTATAGAAAAAGAAAGTGGCATGCCTGTTGAGGAAATTGCGCGGCGGGTCGCGACTCTCCGTGACAAGAAAGCGCAAATCGCGTTGGCAAAAAAAGATTTTGTTCAGGCCAATCTCCGCCTAGTCGCCGCTATCGCAAAAAAATATTCCGGCCGCGGCCTCTCCTATCTCGATCTCATACAGGAAGGCAATATCGGCCTTATGAGAGCTGTCGAAAAATTCAACTACCGGCTTGGTTTTAGATTTTCAACTTATGCAATTTGGTGGATTCGCCAGGCCATTACCCGTGCGCTGGCGGACTACTCTCGCACCATCCGCATCCCGGTCCATATGGTTGAACTGACAAATAAATTGACCCAGACGATGAACCACCTCGACCGTAAACTTGGTCACCCCCCCAGCCTAAAAGAAATCGCCGCTGAAATGGCAATGCCCGCGACAAAGGTGCAGATTATCTTGAACCTGGTGAAAGAGCCCGTTTCTCTTGAAACACCCTTACACGACGATACGGAAAGCTGCCTCGGGGAACTCATCAGGGATGAGCATTCTCCTGACCCTGAGTTTATGATCGTCGATTCCGATCGCCGGAGAGAGGTACGAAGAATCTTGGCGACTCTCAGTCCTAGAGAAGAAAAGATAATCTGCATGCGATTTGGCATCAGAGAAAAGTCGGATCATACGCTGGAGGAAACGGGAAGGGTTTTTGGCGTAACGCGCGAAAGAGTTCGCCAAATTGAAGACATCGCCATAAGAAAGCTCCGGCGCCGCAGTGTCTCGTTACAGGATCTTCCTTAAAAGACAAAGTAGTGCCGAGCCGGATCACTGCTGATGAAACGGTATGGTTGTTTGATTGCCGCAATCATGAGTAAAGAACCAAAGGAGAAGTGAAGAATGATTGAGATGGACAAGCGATTGTTCGTGGGTATAAAGATTTCGAAGGCGCTGCAAAATGAACTGAACAGTCCCGCCCCGGGGACCGAGCATTATTTGAAAGCTGATAACGTGGACTATCTTCAGATCATCAGCGTGGGGGAAGAAAAGCTCATCGGAAGGTACGTGAAGGATGGATTTCCCGCGGCCGGGATCGACGATGTCAGCCGCAATGTCTGTAGCATCGTAAAACTGATCACTCGCGGCCATCGCATAGAGGAAAATTCCGTCCATATCTATTATCGGGGTAGCTAATTAAGCCCTGGAATGCTAACATTAATTCTCCTTTAGAGCTTTTTTCATCTTTTGACGAGAGCCTCTGAGCTTTAAACGAGCCGGAGGCTTTCCCACTTGTAAGGAGGGTATATGGGAGAAATAGTTAATAAAGTCAGCCTGCAAGACGGAACTTTGGTGCGGCATAAGGTAATGGGCTATCAGGGGACGATCGAAGGCAGAACCGAGATTAAGACTTGCTTTACGCGGGGAGGAATTGTGCTAACCATGCCACTAGCCAAAGAGACCTTCCAATATCGGGTAGTGGTCAGCGGCGAGTCCATGCGACACATTGCTCCCGCCGAAGATTTGGAAATTATCGATGCGATGGCTGAAATCGTCTGCTTTCGCTGTCACTACGCGTTCCGCAGCAAGCCGGGCCTATTGGACAAGGCGGGCGGACGCTGTCAGTGCGGCGGCTGGATTTGCCCGGCCTGTATGGCATGCCAGACCGCCGAGTCTTCCGAACCGTGTGTAAAGCAGCGGAAGCGTATGCTCAAGAAACTGGCCAACGAGAAAAAAAGTAAACGCGGTTGACACAGTCACTCCAGTTCTATACATTAAAGACTGCCTACTTCAGTATAGGGCCTTCTGAAAGAGGAAAAAGATTTGAAGGCCTACTCAGTCTCTCCTTGCGATACGATATCTAACGGACATACCGACCAGAGCGTGGTTCCAAACAATCAATTCTCCATGTTCTGCTTCCTTTAGCAGTCAGTTCCAGGGTTAAAGACACTAACAGTCTCTTATTTAGGAGGAGAACATGAATAATAAATTATATGTTGGCGGGTTGCCTTATTCGGTAACCGACGGACATTTGCAGGAAGTATTCTCGGCCCATGGGACCGTGGAATCGGCCAGAGTCATCTCGGACAAGTTCACGGGTCAGTCACGTGGCTTTGGATTTGTCGAAATGAGCAGTGGCGGAGAAGCCCAAAAGGCCATCGACGCTTTGAACGGAAGCCAATTGGACGGCCGTACGTTGGTGGTGAACGAGGCCAAGCCTATGGCCAGTCGTGATGGCCAAGCAGGAGCTCGAGAAAGCCGTAGCGGCGGGCGTAATCGCTGGTAGGGTCCTTCGTTCGTATTGGGCAAAAGGGGCAAATGGTCGGTTTGCCCCTTTGCCTTTATCGGCCACCTGCTCGTCCCACCGGCCCTGATCTAAACTGCCTAATTCCCTCTTTCGAACACCTCTTCTAATCCTCGTTCAGTTCCAGACCAACTCCAAAATCAAGTTGACGGGCCTGCACGCTTCCCATATCTTTGGCTCGTCTGAGTGAAATCGCCCAGGAGGTTAACATGAGCGCGCGCATGATCGTCATCGGTACCGGACCCATCGGCGGGATCATCGGCGGGAGACTCGCGCGGGCGGGGCATGACATCACATTCGTCGATATCGATGAACAACATGTGGTCGCCATCCGCGAGAGGGGACTGCAGGTGGACGTGCCCGACGGCCCCTTCAACGTCAAGATCAACATCGGTTTTCCTAACGAGATCGAGGGCAAGTTCGACATCGGTTTCATCGCCGTGCGCTCGAATTATACGCCCGACGCGCTGGCAACCATGATGCCGCATCTTTCGGAAAACGGCCTGCTCGTATCCTTGCAAAACGGAATCAACCCTCCCCTGCTCGAAGAAAAAGTCGGACCGGATCGGACCGTCGGCGTTGCGATTCGCATGGGTTCCCGCAGGCTCGCTGTAGCTCATGTACACACGGCGACTCGAGGACATTTGTACGTCGGACATCTGCACGGCAGAAAGACGCTGCGGCTAGAAAACCTCAACGCGCTCCTCGATTCGGTGATTCCCAGCGAGATTACCGACAACATTCTCGGCGTATTGTGGAGCAAGCTTACTTATACTTGCTTAGGATATTTCGGCTCCCTCGTCGATGCCGCACTGGCCACGAGCTGTATCAGCGACGCCGACCGCCGTGTGCTGGTAAATTTCTTTGCCGAAGTCGTCGCCGTCGGCAAAGCAGCCGGGGCGCGTTTCATTCCGTTGGCCGAATACAATCCGCCGGACTTTCATCCCGGCAATCCGTTTGAGAAACGCGTCACAGCTCTCAACGAGATGGCCAAGTCATGGAATGTCGATGACCGCAAAGGACCACTGCAACAGATTCAAAAGGGCATCAAGACCGAGGTGGATTATACCCTCGGCCACGTGGTTCGAGAGGGAGAGAAGCTCAAGATTCCGACGCCGCTCTGCCGCAAGGTCTTAGAGATGATTCACGAACTCGAGACGGGGAAGAGAAAGCTCTCTCAACAAAACTATGCTGAGCTTGCGGCATCCGGAGAAGCGTAAATCAGATTCCTACAAAGAGTCCAGCCGTTCAATGAGGCAAGTCATTTGATCGATCACCTTCTTTAGGTCTTCCATGCTGTCTTCGTTGGGCCGACCCCGATCCATCTCGACAGTTTCAACCCAATAAAACAGGATACTCATGCAGTTTTTGAGGTCATGAGTGATCTCGGAAAGCTGGCACTGGGTTTCCGTAGCTCGGCCGGGGGCCAGAGAACTTTGCATAAGATTTTCGCTTGCCATTGTTTCCCCCTTCTTTCATTGGGAGCCACACCAGAGACCTTCGGGCTCACTATGGACGTTATATTGTGCCTCTAGCCGGTGAGATGATCTTTTTCCTAACCTTTTACTCCCACTTATTCTCCGTCGTTGGTTACCTCCCAAAGCATTATCTGTCTGGAGACGAGTTTGTAACTCACGGGTTCGGTGATATTTCTTCGCGAAACGCGAAGGATAAAAGACTCTTGGCCATTCGTCACTTCAACGTATCCCACCTTCATCGGATCGACGAATTGGCCACCGTAAAAATGTTTTTCCGCCCGACTTATCAGCGCTTCGATGCCGTGGTCGGCATGCTGATCCAAAAAACTACGCCGATCATCGGTGGCAGTTTCCCGAACCGTCATATCTTCCAGGTCGTAAATCGGAGTCTGATCGAACGGCGTAATATGGTGGACATCGGCGCAAATGCGACAGTACAGGAATCGATCTTCATTCATATTTTTTACCCATCCTAGCTTACCGCGTCACTATCCAGATCGTGGACTGGGTCATTATCACAAACGACGCAGCCTTACTGGAACGCATGTAATCCTCTCCAGTTGAATTACTTTGCCCTCGCTTTGTTCTTCTGCGCCGATAAAGCGCGGTTGCAGGACTACGGATAAAACGACCAACAATAGTATTTTCCCGTTCAATAGACTTTACCTCCTGTGTAGTTTTTCCACGGAGAACTCGCGCCCGACGCCGTGACACACCACGCAGCTCTCCTGCCCGTTTGCGGCCGTGAGTGTTTCCACATGGGCTTTAGCCGTCTCTTTGGTGTGACAAGCGATGCAAGCGCTGGTGATCGGCTGAATGGCTTTTATGGTCCCATCGGCTTGGGGAATAAGGGTCGGCAAGAGTCCCGCCGGCAGCGGCGGTTCGTTGGCGCCGGGGACGTGACACTTGACGCAGTTTCTGCGGTCCCCGGGAAAACGAATGTCGGATAAATCGACGGGGCCGGGCTTGGCCGGGGGACCGCCATAAACAATAAACGGCTCGCCCGCGTTGATGCCCGTGTGAATCCGATGGATCAGCCGTTTGTAGTGGACGTTCTCCGGCGGCATTGGGCCGTTTACCGCTTTTCGCTTCTCTTCGTCGGTGTGGGAGGGATTGTGGCATAAGACACAAAACTCGGCGTTGCGTCGCGCCTCGCCGTGGGTGGCGAGCATGGCGTGGCAGACGTTGCAGCTCTCGATTTTGACGGCTTTTCGTCTCGGAATGGCCTCTTTGTCGGTGATCGGAAAGTACTTGACGACGTTGTAACCCACGTCTCTGACGTCTTTGATGACGCTGCCGTTGGGCTTCTTTAACGCCGTGAGCTTGTAGCCCTGCATACCGATGGCGCCGGAGCCCGCGGCCTCGGTGGGAATCACGTATTTAAATGTGTGCGTATAGACCCCGTTTCCCTGGGCTTCGGCTTTGCGAACGTCTTCTTCGACAGCGATCTTGTAGTCGGTTGTCGGCCATGCGACGACCAATCGAAGATTATCCATTTGGGCAGCGTTGAGCGCTTCGCCCTTCTTGTTCTTCACGCTGAATGTGACCGTCGGATTTTGACCGGGCTGGGTACCCTCGACCTTCAAGATGTCGAAAACGATTCCGGGGAGCTGGGTGGACCAACCGGGGTAGGTGTGCGCCCCAGCAATCGATGGCCCGAACTCGGGTCCTTCGGGTAAGTGACACCCGGTGCAAGTTCCCTCGGCCTGTGGACCCGCGAGGTGGTTCTTACCCGTCTTGAGATCGACGTTATCGTGACAGGAGGTGCAGGCGGCTTCGCTGGGAGATTGTTTCCAGTTCTCACCTCTGGCTCCGGCGTGGCAGGCTTTGCAGTTTCTTAAGTCTTTGGCGACCCCGTCGCTCATGACGACTTGGGTGTAGCGGAGATTCGTATAATCGGCGACTTGCTGCTCGGGGCCGACCATGAAGTATGGTTTGCCGCCCTTAACGCTGGGCAGAAGCTTGCCGCGGTGGATCTTGTGGACGAAGACTTTGAATTCAAGATTCTCGCCGCTCTCCGGGTCGGTGAGCTGGGAGGTGTGGCAGAGAGCGCAGTAGCCCACCGCTCGTCTGGTGCCGCCGTGATATTTCAGTGGATCGTGACAGTTGTTACAGGTGGCGGTCACGACTACCGCTCGCTGGACTCGGACTTTGCCTCCTGAGGGGACAAATTCAAAAACTGGATTGGCTACGTACTTTCCTTTTTCCCGGGTGAGTTCTCCACCTACGACATGGGTGGCGGTTCGGTCGTAATTGGCAGGCAAAGCGGTTTTAAACGCGTAGGTGAAAACTCCCGCTTTGATTCGAGTGACAACTCCCCCATCGTCAAAGTCGGGCTGCAAGGCTTCGGCAAGAGCCGGGTTCCTTACCTTGCCTTTATAGACATACTCTTTGCCGGTAACTCTCTTAAGAATGTAGTTGTGATAGCGGCTCTCGCCACTGGCCTCAGCTGTAAGGGTTGCAATGGCAAACCGGATACTTTCTTCATCGATAGCGGACAGATCGAGGGGCTGCCCTTTGGAGTCGGCGATTTCAAAAGTCACCACCGGCTTTCGGTGAGTCGGTATCGTCACTCCAGTAATTTTGGCATTGATACCAGGGTTGCCCGCCAAGATGGCGGCGGGCCAATGGAAAAAGACAGCTAGCGCTGCCAGAGAAAGATAAGTCTTAAGTGTTGGACGTCGGCGATAATTCAATGCACCAATCAGCCTTCCTAGAACGCCGACGGAATGAGCTTTTTAAATCATCATTCGTTCGATGATGACCACTAAGCCAATCGATTGGCGAAGAAATGGATTGCCGCAGATGATTTGCTTAGTGCAACTAAGGGCAATGCTCGTGCCAATAGGCCGTCCCGGCGCAATGAATCCAACGCGCGGAATTTTAAAAAGATTTTGTAGCGCAATTGCGTTGAAACCTTATGGGGTGTCTATTTTTAGATACTTGGGTGTGTTCAAAAGGATTCAGGAGATCTCGAACGACTTCATGAGCCGCAGCAGATAACTTCTCTGCAAACCCAGCAGCCGGGCGGCCGCAGCGCGATTTCCCTGGGTCTGTGCCAGGGCATTAACGATTACTTCGCGACGGTATTCGTCAATGCTCTCGTGATAGGACTGCGGCGTCGAGGGGCTCTCCGTTTCCGCTTCTGCCGCAACGATTCCCGGAGACAGATCTTCGATCTGAATGGTTGGGGGTTGTCCGAGAACGACGGCCCTTTAGATCACGTTCGCCAGCTCGCGCACGTTACCCGGCCAATCGTAAGCATGGAGTGCTTCTAAAGCCTCCTGGGATATGTCGGTGAAACTTTTTTTGGACTCGATTGAAAATCGTTGCATAAAGAACTGCGCTAAAGACGGCACATCTTCTTTCCGGCCTCTTAAGGGAGGAAGCACGATGGGAACCACGTTGATGCGGTAGAATAAATCCTCGCGGAAGCGCCCCTCCTTGACGGCGGCGTCAAGGTTCCGGTTAGTGGCGGCGATGATTCTCACGTCCACCCGAATAAGCTGGGTGCCGCCTACTCGCTCAAACTCTCGTTCCTGCAGAAATCGCAGGAGCTTAGCCTGAAGCTCCTCGGAGATATCACCGACTTCGTCGAGGAACACTGTCCCGCCGTTGGCGATTTCGATCTTTCCTCTCTTGAGCTGGCTGGCGCCGGTAAAGGCGCCTTTTTCGTAGCCGAATAACTCACTCTCCAAAAGCTCCTTCGAGAGACCGACGCAATTGATGGCGATAAAGGGCCGGTCCTTTCTCTCGCTCCAGTTGTGAATCGCCCTGGCGAAAAGTTCCTTGCCTGTCCCGCTCTCCCCCAGGAGTAAAATCGTGCTCTTGCTGGCGGCGGCTTTTTTTGCGGCACCGATAGCCGCATTGAGCTTTGTGCTGTTGCCGGCCACGAGTCGATAGCGCTTGTCCACTTCTTCGGAAAGCACTTCCTTTTCGCGGCGGAGTCGTTGCCTTTCCATGGCTTTCTCAACCACAAGCGCGATGTGATTCGCCTTGAATGGCTTGGGGATAAAATCATAGGCCCCTTCTTTCATAGCCTCCACTGCCAGATCTATGGAACCGTATGCGGTGATCATGACTACGGGAAAATCCTTTTCCCGTTTGCGTATCTCGCGGAGAACGTCGAGGCCTTTCATTCCCGGCATTTCAATATCGAGAAAAACCATTTGAGGGTCCTGGTGATCGATTAACTCCAGAGCCTGTTGTCCGTCGGATGCGCGTGAGACCCGATATCCAAGCGATTCCAAACGGTCTCCTAGAGCTTCCTGAATATAAGGATCATCATCAACCACAAGGATAGTCTCACCGAGCGCAGTCATAATTCTCCTTCTTGGCTAGCGGGCGCATTGGAGTCATGCCGATGGTACGCCGGAATCGTGAAGGAGAAACTGCTGCCTCTCCCAACCACGCTTTCAACCCCAATTTCTCCTCGATGCATCTCCACGAGTTTCTTTGCGATCGCCAGACCGAGCCCCACTCCCTTAGATTTATCTCGGCCCGGTTGATTCATCTGATAGAACTCGTCAAAGATCTTACTGGCTTCTCCCGGCGGAATGCCGGGGCCCGTGTCTGTTATGGAAACCTGTAGCCATGGGTCCTTCGTGGAACTTACCATCATTGTGATCTTACCGAGGTTGGGGGTAAACTTAACCGCGTTACCGATCAAGTTCGTCAACACCTGGGTGACTTTGTCCCGGTCCGCCCAAGCCAATGAGTGACCGTTGGCCGAAGCGATCTCAAGACTGATGTGCTTTGTCTCCGCCATGGGTTTCAGCGTCTCTGCAACTTCCCGCAGCAGGCTCATCATCGAGAAGCTTGTTGGTTTCAACTGCGTTTTGCCGGCCTCAATGACCGATAGATCCAGAAGATCGTTAATCAGGCGCTCGAGGCGCACGGTGCTCTCTTTGATACCGACCATGTAGTTCGCCTGCTTGATGGTCAGCGGGCCCGTGATTCCATCGAGCAGGTTATCCGCCAAACCTTCGATGGCCGTGAGCGGCGTTCTGAGCTCATGGGAGACATTGGAGACAAAACTGGATTTCAACCGGTCAAGTTCCTTAAGCCGTTCATTCGCTATCTCGATTTCTTTATTGTAGCGGGCCAACTCCTGTGTTCGATCCTTCAGCTCTTGGAACAAATGCACGTTGTCGAGCGCGATAGCGGCCTGATTAGCGAAGGTGGTAAGCAACTCTATATGACGCTTAGTAAATGGCCGAGGCTCTCGCCGGGTCAAGACAATCGCGCCGACGAGTTTGTTTTCTTTGAGCATCGGGGCCGCCACCACCGCGCAAATTCCTTCGCGGCGATAGATTTCAGGCGGAGAGAATCTCGGATCGGCGAAAATATCAGATGTGTGAATAGGTCGTAACTCCAAACCGGCCCTTCGTAGAGGAGTTTCGAGCCCTGGTCGAATCGGCAGATCTCGAAGATAAGCCAGGGCCTCGGCAGAGATATTGTCGGTGGGAACCGAGACACAAAATTTTTCGCCATCAAAGACGAACGTCACTCCACTGTCCGCCTCACAAAGGCGCAAAGCATTATGATGGATCGTCGCCAACACGGCCCCGAGTTCCGTGGGCGAGCTCGCCATAACCTGCAGCACATTCGCGATCTCCGTTTGCTGTTCCAACGCCTCCACAAGTTCGTGATTGGTCCGTTCTAATGCGGTTTTTTTCTCCCTCAATTCGTCAAAGAGATTGATGTTATCGATGGCCGGACCAATTTGATCCGCCATGGAGCTCATCAACCGAATCTCCTGCTCTGTGAGCCGTCGAGCCAACCGTCCATTACACGCGATCGCGCCCAGGGGTTTTCCCTTTGCCTTGATTGGAACGACGGCAAAAAACCGATACCCGATTCCCTTGGATCCCCGGCTGTGGCTCAATTCGGCATAGCGGGGGTCGTTCTGCACGTCCTCGAAAATGATCGGTTCGCCGGTTTCCGCGGCCTTTCCAACGATCCCTTGTCCTCGCCCAAAAACCCTTTGGATAAAACCTTCCGGGTTATGTCCGCAAGCGGCCCGCACGCGAAACTCCTCTCCTTGGCGGTCCAGAAGATAAATCCGGGTTGAATCGAGGCCAAAAATGTCCGTGATCTTCGCCGCTACCCCCTGGAGGATCGGATTTAAATCCATGGATCGGGTTGCGGTCGCGGCCACGTCAAAAAGCGCCGCCAGCTCTCTGGTTCTCTGTTGCACTTTATCTTCCAGCGATTTGTAGGAATTCTTGATTTCGTCTACCATTTTATTGAATTGTTCCGCGAGAACTTCGATCTCATCGCCGGTCTTAATTTCGAGATGGTGGTTCAAATCGCCTTTGGCGATTTTTTCAACGCCCCACCGTAGCGCCTCCAAGGGACGAACCACGCGTCGCGCCACGTAAACAGTCGCCAATAGGGCGATGCCCAACCCGATCGTTACCAAAGTGTAGGTGCGTAGCAGAGAGGCGTAGAGCGGTTCATACGCCTCTGCGAGTGGCCGCTCAACGATGACGGCCCAATCAAGGCTGGGAAGATAAGCGTAAGAGCTCAACACCTCCTCGCCGTTCAAACCCTCCGCTACTATGCTTTCCGGCTTTTGAATGTTGGGAGCGGGGCGCAAGGCTGACTTGACCTGCTCCAAGTGGCCCGCCTTGTGTCTTCGTAAGACCATACTGATATTCGGGTGAGCGATGACGTCCCCTGACCTGGCGACGATATAAGCATAGCCGGCCTTGCCCACCTGAATGTCCCGGACGATTTCCCAGATGTAACTAAGATTCACTTCAGCTTGGAGGACACCGATGACACTTCCCGGGAACTCCTCGATGGGCACCGCCATGGTCATATAGGGCTCAGAGTCTCGAACGAAATAAACCGGACCAAAAAAAGTCGCGCCTTGTCTTGCCTGTAAAAAAGCCGCGGATTTGGAATAATCGGTCTCTTCATTGGGGAGAATCGCACGAAACCGGGACACATGGAGGCGGGGCGCGCCGTCATGATCGACGGCGGCAACCTCACTGATGGCCGGCGCTACATAGAGGAGTTTCATCAATTCGAATTTTTGAGTAGGGACGAATCCCCGTTCGGCAATCTGCTGGCTGAGACTCGTCGATTTCATTTGCCCTTCGATGGTCAAAACGTACTGCGCTATCTTTGAGAGGGCTGCATTGGCGGCTTCGCCTTGAACCAGCCCGATCTGCTCTCGCGTCTCATAAGATCGAAAATAAATTTCCGTGAGACCACTTAGGACCATGCCGCCGCCGATTAATGTCACGAAGATGAAGAAGTAGTTGCGAACCAGCTTCCCTCGACGCCGGCCAAAGAAACCAAAAATTGAAAAGTTCGATAGGAATTGAGTGATTCGCATCCGAGTGCGCTTCCGGCGGCACGCGACTATCTAAAGACTCTATCCGCCAGCATTAACATTTCCGGCGGAATCTTTAGACCGATTTCGCCGGCCGTCTTGTTGTTGATAACCAGCTCAAACTTTCGGGGTGTTTCCACCGGTAGATCCTGCGGCTTCGCTCCTTTCAAGATGCGGTCTACAAACCAGGCGCCCCGATAGCCTAAAGAGTACAAATCCGGCGCATAACTCAATAAAACGTTCTGCTCGGCTACCTGAAAAGCGTTGCAGCCAAATAACGGCAGCTTTCGTTTGGTCGCAGCCGCGGCTAAGCCCTCCACGTCTTTAAATAGACCGGAACAATATACAAACACGCCGGCGCTCATTCCCGGATTGGGAAGCGAGGCGATTTTGCGCGATGCCTCCGCAGTGGACATCACCGGCAGCTCGGTCAGATGGATGCCCAGCCATGGAGCAACGACACCGAGTCTTTTCCAGCTTTCGTTAAGACCTGCGGGTTTCAACCGTTCGTCGAATACGACCCCGATCCTATCCAGGGAAGGGACGACCTGCTTAAAAACTTCTAACTGCTTGCCTAAGTTTTCATTGTCGGTAAAAAAGGTTAAGCCTGTAAGGTTACTTCCTGGACTTGCCAACGAATGAACGAACCCTGATTTAACCGGATCCGCCGCGGGCAAAAATACCGTTGGAACCTTTTGCGTGATTTCTTTGGCGACGTTGGTTTCTGCCGTCCCCAAGGTCACCATCACGTCGACCCGCTGTCTTTGGAGTACTGACTTCAGATTGGCGCGAAGCTCCTCGCTGGTCCCGCCGTCGATCCGTTGCCAATTGAGATTTTCTCCCTCAACGTACTTGAGCTCCTCCAACCCGTCGCGTAGGCCATTCACTTGGGGCTGGAACCGAATGTTGTGCCCCTCCATCACCAGTACCACGTAACGGGTGTCAGATTTATGGCTCGGACCTGCCCCTAGTCCCATCGTCGCCGCCAGCGCAAGGGAAAGCATGCGGCGAGATGCTGTCGTCAGGATGAAGTGGCTAAACAGTTCTATAAGGCGACGGTCGCCGAAAATGCAGCTAAGTTTACTCATGACCTTCCGTTCAGCGGATGGCACCGCCTCGCATCACTGTCTGAAGGGTCGCGAGCGTAAAGAGGCTAGGCTGATAGCCTTGGTTGTAATTTCTGACGGCGTCTACCAGGGTGCTCCGGCCATTTTGCACATTGATAATAACTACGGTCCCCACAGAAAGAGCTAGCTGGCCATCGGGAAGTGTCACGGGGCTGCGCAAAGCAAACTGTTCTTTCCAATAGTTTCCCTTGGCGTCCCAAATCATAGTCCAAAAGGTTTCGAAACTTTGTGTGTCAAAATAGATAACCTTACGAGGGTAGCAGTAATTTGGATCCTTGGGTGTGATCTCAAGACCATAGGTTTCGACGATCTCCCAACTCTCTTTCACCGGCAAATAATCCCCAATCTTACGATAGAATGGGACCTGTTCTTGGGCAAAATTTCCCAACATTCTCGATCGTCCCAGGAAACGATAGTTAAAATCAGTGATCTTGCCGCCGAAACTGTTAATGTCATCAAAATTAAATTCACTGGGGGCTATGGTCGCGCATCTTTGAATCGGTGGGGCGCGGCGGACGCGGCGTATACTGGGAACATAGATATAAAGATCGTCTTCTCTTTTGGCATCCGCATAGCGTATCTCTAAGGTTGTGGTGCCCGCGGTGTCCCGGGGATATTCGTCGGCGCGTAGCTGCATCCAATCGATATGCTCATAGCCGTCAAGCCGGGGTTTCGAATCCAAGGTTACTCGCCCGCGAGTCTTGATGGTATGATGCAAGACCTCCGCACGGCGTTCGGATCCATCTTTTTCGATGGCGTAACGGATAATCTTACCTCCGCCTGTGCCTCCTCCGGTTTTGTAGTCATCACCCACCCAGCGCCAATAGAAATTCCAAGCCATCTTCAAGCCAATTTGCGGATCGTCGAGATGGACGTTTGGAAAAGGCAGCCCGGCGACGTAGTTAAGAAGCTCTCCGTTAGATTCCAACTTGACCTGACCCGAATATCGCGTCGTGGCCACGTTGAACTCTTTCGGAACTCCGATCGACCGGCCTGGCTTAATGCGAAGGGTATAGCCCTGCTTGATGCGGTTAAGAAGGTTTTCTCCCACCATGCCCTTCGCTTTTTCCCAGTTCTCCGGTCCGATGGTGTCGCCGGGCTTGAGGTCGCCGTCATTAGCCGCGGCCGGTGAAAAGTTGAGCAGGAGAAAGCAGATGGCTGTTCGAATGCAGCCGGAGTATTTAAACATATCGGACCACGTCACCTGATCGTTCCACCCCGCATCACCGTTTGCAGCGTCGCAAGTGTAAAAAAGGAGGGGCGATAACCGTAGTTATAATTTCTCCCGACGGTCACCAGGGTGGAGCGACCGTTCTGCATGTTGACAATCACGACGGTTCCGACCGAATGGGTCTGTCGCCGATCAGGCAGCCCGAGCGGATAGCGAAAGGCAAATTGCTCTTTCCAATATCTCCCCTCCCGATCCCATATCATCGTCCACATCGACTCAAAATGGAGTTTATCGAGGTAAAGGACTTTTCTCGGGTAACAGTACTCTGGGTTTTTGGGCGTGATCTCCAATACGTACGTGTCACGGATCTCCCACTCCTCATCGAGCGGTAGATAGTCCCCCGTCTTGCGCCGAAAGGGGAGATTGCCCTGGGAAAAATTGCTTAGCATCTGCTTTTCGCCGAGAAGCTTATATTTGAAGTCCGTGACTTTACCGTTAAAACTATTGATGTCGTCATAGTTAAACTCGCTGGGCGCGATGGTTGCGCATCTTTGGATAGGCGGCATGCGGCGAATACGGCGAATGCTGGGAACATAAACGTAGAAGTCATCCTCGGAAGTTGGACTGGCGTAGCGCATCTCCAAGACCGTGGTGCCGGAAGAGTCTCGCGGATACTCGTCCGCAATGATCTCCATCCAGTCGATATGTTCGTATCCGGGAATGACAGGTTTAGGATCGACGGTGACTCGATTGCGCGCCCGTATGAAAATGTTAATCACGTCGCCGCGCCGCTCAGATCCATCCCGATCAAGAAAGTAGCGAATGATCTTTCCCTCTTTAAGCGCAGCTCCATTCTTGTAGTCATCTCCCAACCACCGCCAGTAGAAATTCCAGGCCACCTTTTGACCCACCTGGGGATCATTGCGATCGAAGTTGGGAAAGGGCCGGCCGGCAACATAATTCAGCAGCTCGCCGTTGGGTCCAAGACTCACTTTGCTGGCATACTTCTCAGTGGCCTCATTATATTCCTTGAGCGGCTCGATTGTCTTAGGTTCTTTGATTTTGAATGTGTAACCTTGCTTGATGCGATTGAGGAGGTTTTCGCCGACCATTCCCTGAACTTTCTGCCAATTGTTCGGACCGATGGTATCGCCGGGCTTCAGATCGATCTCCGCACCCCGGAGCCCGTAATCAAAGCCAGAAAGTGAAATAGCAAGAAACCAAAACGTTACCAGAAGTGGCAGGACCGACCGCCGATACCTTTTTTTGAGTTTCATCTCATCACAACCTGACACCAGCAAAGGCGACGAGTGAATGCCGAAGATCTCCCTTAATTACAAGGCGATTCAAGATCACGACAGAGCCGCGAAGGAGCGGGGGAAATGCTGAGCGACCCTTATCGCAGTCAATTTTAAACAGCAAGCTTTAAGCCAAGAAAGAAAGCCGAGATTGTTCGGGATTAAGGCTCAATCTAAAGCAAAAATTATTGCCGGCAACTAAAAGCTGCAACAAGGGTGTCTACAAAATTACACTCGGGTGTGAACTTTTGGAGACAGGGTGGCTGCTGGATTTCTAATCGATTGGGATCTGCAGTGATAACTTAGTGCCCACGATATTGAATGTGCTTATGGGGTGCGGGAACCCTTTTAATGGCAATCGGGCCACAGGTTCCGCATGCACGAATCCTTCGACCTTATTTAGAGTCGTTTGATTGGTCAGGATCTGTCCGCCGCTAGCCTCCGCGCAAAGACGGTAGGTCAAGTTGGTTACTTTTCCCACCGCCCCATAATCCATGCGTCCTTCAAACCCGAAATTTCCTACACTCGCATAGCCGGCAGTTAGACCAATGCCCAGATCCAGGTCATAACCCTGTTTGAGCCATGCCCCGCGGAGTTCTTTTGCTCGGTCACGCATCTCGAGCGCCATCATCACAGCCTTTTTCGTGTGCTGCTCGCATGGGCTTGGCGCGTTGAAAAAGACCATCATCCCGTCTCCCGTGAATCGCTCCAGTGTTCCTTGAAACTCGAAGACTAATCTTCCCATCTCCGTGTGATAGTTTCTTAGCAGCGCCATCACGTCCTCAGGCTCCGCGCTATTGGCAAACTTCGTAAAGCCGCGCAAATCTAAAACAACAACGGTGACTTCCTGCCAACGGCTTTCCCAAAGATTACTTTCGTCCGGGCACTTGAGGACAGCTTCAGCAATCTGCGGGGATAGATAACGCTTAAGGCGATACATGCGGTGCATCTCGTTCTCTTTTTGGCCGCCGCTTTCTTTCATAGCATTATTCCAATCGACTAGTGGCTGCGTTAGAGGAACTAGGTTCTGCTCTACCATAAACGCCTCTTCGTCTTATTTTCCACTTTCTGCATCATACGTCTGCATGCGCTGTGCCAAGGCTGAAGACCAGCGTCCAAAGGGAATTGACTGCCGTTTTTGCTGAGCTTTTTTGTACGGGTTTTAGCGTGGCGGTTGAAACCAATTGGCTAGCATTGATTTAGGATACGGCAGTATATCTAAATGGATATGAAAAAACTTAGCGGGGACCCGGGGCTGAGTTGATCGTCGGAGGAAAAGTCGAATGTGATGACCGCATCGCCAGCCGCAACTGACGACTCACGGAACAGAGGGTAGTCCAAAAAAATAAAGCCATACACCGAACAAAAACCATACCAGGAGAGCTATCAGTGGAACAAGCGGCAGATTGGTCGTGTGAGGTCCGCGATGTCGGCCATAGACACGCGCAGATTCAACCGAAGCTAAAGTGCTTTGGTTAGAACCCGACACCGGCAATGCTTCTTTCTGCGTTTCCATTTGCTTCACGACATGCGTTTCCAACCATAAAAAATTATCCATTTCTCGCGCCCCGCATTGACGTTGATGTCAGACCGGATTCGGAGTTCCGGGTTTCAACTTCTAGTTCAGACTCACTTGCCTTTGAAAGCTGTAGAGGCCATTGTAGTCAGAGAGACTTATCGTCACGTCGGTATGATTCCCGCTTAGCGCCTTTTCCAAATCGAAGGGGTGGTTGTGAGATTGTTGAAGTCCTTCTTCGTTATCTTGGCGCCTTGGTTGCGCCGCTTTAGGATTCCGTTTAGGGGAGGAAACCCAATTCCTCCCCTAAACTGCCCAACTGATCCTGTTCGTCATTTAATCTCCATCTTCAAAGTTGCCGTGCAAGAGCACGCGTCTCTGGGCTCGGATCTCGTCTGACCCCGTCGGGTTGTAATCACACGGCCCGTAGAAGTCGACGATGTTGCCGGACTGCGGATCAAGGACCGGTTGCTGCCAGGACAAACTGTCTTCGCTCATCGCCGGGAACTTTAGATGACAATAGTCCAGGGTGTCGGTGGGGACACTGGAGATCATCTCGTCGGCCTCGACCGCTGGCACGCCCCAAAACAGGGTTGAGGACAGGAGCAGGTTACATAGAAGTGATAGGCTCTTCTTCATTTGACTCACCTCCTTTCTCTCTAGAATTTTCACTCTCTGTTCTGTTGCAAGTGCAGACCTCATGCCAAGAGCGATCTACCGCAAATGTCTCAGTTTCTGTAGGAGATCCAATGATCGCAGAGTATGTTAAACGTAAACGTTGTTGTCGATGCGTCGCCTTCGTTGACAGTGTTTTCCTCGTTGTGTTAGGGAGAAGCCGATGAACACGCCTACTGTCGAGATCCCGTCTTCTCAGGGCGAAGGCAAGCACGCGGATCGGCTGCGGGCGATTCTCAACGTCTGCAAACGGATGACCTCCGTCGGGGATGTGATTTCTCTTTTGGAGTTGATTACGATTGAGACTAAGGCATTGCTCAAAGCGGATCGGGTAAGCATCTTTTTGCTGGATCGCGAGAAGTGCGAGCTTTGGTCCGTGATTTCCCAGGAGAAAAAGATCATGCGCTTCGACGCACGGTTGGGAATCGCCGGGAGCGTCGCCATGACGGGTCAGACGATCAACGTGGCAGATGTCTACGAGCATCCGCTGTTTTACAAGGAGGTAGACTTACAGACGGGATATCGTACGAGAACCTTGCTGGCGGTGCCTCTCAGAGATCTTAGGGGCGAGATTATCGGTGTCGGCGAAGCGATCAACAAGAGCGAAGGTCTTTTCACCGACGAAGACGCCGAGCTGTTGCAGACCTTGGCCGCCCACGTCTCGGATACGATCGCAACCACTCAGCTTGAGAGACAGTTGCAGGACTCCCAGTTAGAGAAACAAAGCGACCGCCGCCCTGATATGGGTAGCGGTTTCTCCACGCAGAACATCATCGGCATGAGCTACAGGATTCAATCGATCATTCGCCTGATCGACCAGATTCGTGATTGCTCGGTGGACGTCTTGATTGAGGGCGAGAGCGGCACCGGGAAAGAATTGGTAGCGAAGGCCTTACATCACAGTAGCCCCCGGGCAAAGCACCCCTTCGTAGCCGTAAATTGTGCCGCGCTGCCCGATAACCTGGTGGAGTCGGAACTGTTTGGGATCGAAAAGGGCGTCGCCACCGGCGTCGATCGCCGCATCGGGAGATTCGAGGAAGCCAACGGGGGAACTTTGTTTCTGGACGAGATCGGCGATTTGAGTCTACCCGCTCAGGCCAAAATCCTTCGGGTTCTCCAGGAACGTTCGCTGGACCGAGTCGGCGGCAGAGGTTCGGTACCGATCGAGATTCGCGTGATCGCGGCCACGAATAAGAACATCGAAGCCGCTATCAAAGAGCGGACGTTTCGCGAAGATCTGTATTACCGCCTCAATGTGATTCACATCCAGCCGCCTCCCCTTCGCGAAGTGCCCGAAGACATACCGAATTTAGCGAATCACTTTCTGAATAAGTACTGCCAGTTCATGCAAACGGAACTCAAACACTTCACTCCGGCAGCTTTGCAAGGCCTGCTAAGCTATTCCTGGCCAGGCAACGCCCGCCAGTTAGAGAACGAAGTAAAACGACTCGTCGCCTCGGTGCGAGGGAAATCGATAACCGAGGATCATTTGGACCCTTCCATTCGTAATCCTGGCGCTCCCATTCAAAACGCCCAGCCCAAAGGGGAACCGGCGCCGAAGTCGCCGGCGTCTCGATCCTTACCGGACGCAGTCGAGCAGTTAGAACGCCGACTAATCGAAGAGGCACTGCGAAATTCTGGTGGAAACAAACAAAAAGCGGCTCAGGTGCTAGGCCTAAGCCGCCAAGGGTTGATCAAGAAGTTGAAGCGCCTCTCTATTAATCAATGAGTTACCACCGTTTGGCTGGTTGACGGTACTGTGTCAACAATTTTCGCCAGAGTAATTTCTGCCTCACGTAGCCCGGCTGTCATCTCCATCGAACGGTATAGATCGATAGCGGTCGATAATTCCTTCTGAGCCCTGTCACCTTGGTCTAATTGTACGTATAGCTCTCCAAGGCTAAGATGGCAGTGCGCAACAAGCGGGCGCATTCTCAGCTCGTGGGCCTGCTTCAGAGCCTGGCGATAATGGAACTCACATCGTTCTACGTCTGGAGGATTGTTACGCGCATCGCTTCGCTTAGCCAGGAGAGGCGAAACGCTTGACCACTGCTTCTTTTCGACCTTGTTTGTCCGACAGCCTGCTCGAGCAGTGCAGTACCTTCAGCCACACGCCCGGATAAAACGTAAGCCAGGCCCAACGGTGACGCAACCAAAGGAAACTGAACCGGTATGTCCGCGACTCGACAGCGTTCCAGACCTCGCTCGAGCACAACGATCGCCGCGCCGATGTCGCCTTTCCGGAGATGCGCCAAGCCCATTCCAAAATCTGCATAGACAGAGCCGAATGAATGATCAATTTCATGAGCGATTCGTATGGCGTCTGTGCCGTATTCGATAGCGGTGCCAAATTCTCCGGTTTCGGCAAAGCACATGACCAGGAATACACGACACAAAATTGACGGAGGGCATTCCATGTCAAAATACTCACGAACGGTGGCACTATTGAGAGATTCGATATTGCGCTTATGACAGTCAATCGCTTGCTCATACTCGCCCGTATAGTAGTAGGCCCTGCCAAGGTAATAATTTAGCTGGATCTGCAGGGCGAAATCACCCAGGGCCTGCGCAAGACTTAAGCCTCGTCGACTTGCCTCGGTGGCTTTTTCCCTGTCACCCATGAGCGTGTAGTAGTGGACCAAGTAGCTCGAGATTCTTCCAAGACGGCGCTGATCACCGAGAGCTTCCGAAAGGGATTCGGCTGCCCGTAGATTTTCCACTAGCCGATCGAGTTCTTCCAGCGGAAAAAGTGCGTTGCGCAAGTCAAGCCGCAGATCAATCGCCTGCTCCATAAAAGGACGACTCTTCGGGAGATGCTCCAACGACGCAAGCGCTCGGTCAAAATAAATTACCGCTCCTCGATAGGCTGAGCGGCCCATCGCCTTGCTACCAGCATCTTTCGAATAGCTGACCGCTTTGTCCCAAATTTCACCGTAGAAGGCATGGTGGGCAAGTTTCTCCAGATGGTCATGCGAGATGTTCTCCGTCATTCCCTCCAGTGCCTTAACGATACGTGCATGCAGAAAAGTCCGTCGCTCATGGAGCAAGGCTCCGTATGCGACTTCAGTGGTAAGAGCATGCTTGAAAGAATATTCCACCTCGGGGAAAAGACTTGTCTCGCAGATAAACTCAGCGGACTGAAGTTTGGCTAAGTACGCGTACAGTTCATCGTCCGGCAGCTCTGCTACGGACCGTAGCAGCCTGAACGGAACGACCACGCCAATGACGGCGGCAGTTTGCAAGAGATGCTTCTGCGCTATCGTTAGTCGGTCGATGCGATCCGCCACAACGCTCTGCACGGACCTCGGGATTCGAATGCTATCGAGCGCAAGCCCCGGTCTATAGTCCCCCTTGACCCCAACCAAAATTCCTGTTTCTACGAGAGACCGTACGCTCTCTTCTGCGAAGAAAGGATTCCCTTCCGTGCGCTGAGTTAACGATACCTTTAGCGGCGCTAAATCCTTATTGCTTCCCAATAAATGCTGCAATAATTCCTCAGCACCAGTGGACTCCAGCGGGTCTACCCGGGTTTGAGTGTAATAGGTTTTGTCAGCCCAAGCGTGACTGTAGCCCGGCCGATAATTAACCATGAGAAGCATTCGAGCCATCGGCAAACTTTCGACGAGATTATCGAGAAAAGCTTGCGTTTCGTTGTCGATCCAATGGAGGTCTTCAAAAACCATTAACAACGGCTGTTTTTGGCTTTCACGGAACATCAACCGCTTGAGCGATTCAAACGTTTGACGGCGCCGCTGCTGCGGCTCTATTTCAATGAATTTCTTTATCGCGTCGCTAACATCTTGCCGTCGACCATTCGACCCGTGGCTCGCTAGACCGTCTTCTTCATGATCCGGCAAAGCACCCAGCAGCGCGAGGATCGGCGGGATCGCATCCTTAAGCGTTTCATCCAATTTAAATACATGGTCCGATATCTTCCCTCGGATGCCCCCTACCTCCTCCACTCCCGAGATTTCGAAGTAACGGCGGAGCAGTTCGATCACGGGGAAATAAGGAGTTGCCTTGCCGTACGAGACGGATGGCGCTTCGAGGACAAGCCAATCCGTGGGTACACGGGAATGGATAAACTCATAGACCAGCCGTGATTTACCCATCCCTGGCTCGCCGACCATGGAAAATATCTGGCCGTGTCCAGCA
>WNFS01001302.1_pt1 | contig 31772 bp, 27 predicted proteins | sample 5400141 | NCBI WGS metagenome assembly WNFS01 (sample SAMN13153358, study PRJNA577476) | soil metagenome | isolation source: 60 cm saprolite under Madrone tree | place: USA:California | collected 2016-06-14
TCGATCGTTGCCGCGTGGAGCGCCCGGCGCTCCGCGCGGTCGGCGCGGGTCATCAGGCCGCGTGCCATTTGTACTAGTGTTCCGTCCGAAAAGTCATGTTAATGGGCACGCCGGAGGGCTTTGCGGATGATGTCGGCGGGTTCTTTAGTCCACACAAAAGGCGTCGGGTGCGCATTCCACTCGGCGAGGTAGCGCTCGATGTGGCGGATGAGGGCGCGCACCGTATCGAACGACCCCCGGCGGACCGACTTGCGGGTCAGAATGCTGAACCATGCTTCGACCATGTTCAGCCACGAGGCGCCGGTCGGGGTGAAGTGAAAATGCACCCGGGGATGCGTCGCCAGCCACGCGTGCACGGCCGGGGTGGTGTGCGTGGAGGAGTTGTCGAGAATGACGTGCAGCTCCTGCCCCCGATAGCCGCGGGCCAGCCGCTTGAGGAAGGCCAAGAAGTCGGCCCCCGTGTGCCGGGCGCGGCACTCACCCAGGACCTTGCCACTGGCGACCTCGAGGGCCGCGTACAAGCTGGTCAGGCCGTTGCGCTGGTAATCGTGCGTCTGGCGGGCCGGCAGCCCCGGCCGCAAGGGCAGCAGGGGTTGCGTCCGGCTCAGCGCCTGGATCTGGGTCTTCTCGTCCACGCTCACCACCACGGCGTTGGTCGGCGGCTGCAGGTACAGACCCACCACATCGTGGATCTTGGCCTCGGCCTGCGGATCGGTCGTGAACTTGAAGGTCGTCACCCGATGGGGTTGCAGCGCATGGGCCTGCCAGATCCGGTGCACAGTACTGTGCGACACCCCTGCCGTCCGGGCCACATCGCGCGTCGTCCAGTGCGTCACCCCGCGGCCGGGGGGCCGGAGCGTCAGGGCTACGATCTGCGCCCGCTTGCGCGCGCTCACCGTCGGTGGCCGGCCCGACTTCGGTCGATCGTGCAACCCCGCCACGCCGTCGTCTGCATAGCGCCGCCGAATCCGGCTCACCTGGACCACCGTGTAGCCGATCCGCTCGGCGATCTCCACCCCCGAGACCCCCTGCGCCATCAGCAGCACCGCCCGAGCGCGCCGGCTGAGGCCCGCCGGCGTCGACGGGGCCCGCTGCAATCGCTCCAGCTCCGCCCGCTCTGCCGGACTCACTGCAATAGGCCGGACATGGTTGGCCATGAATGCCCTCCCGGAGCATGCCATGGCCTATAATAACTCTACTTCTGATACGAGACACTAGGCGGTGGCCAGGCCCGCGAGGGCGCGGACCCGGGGCTTCACCACGAGCCATGCGCGCCCGAGGTAGACGCAGAGGATGATGAGGGCGACGTTCGCCGCCCAATAGAGCATCCAGTTGTTGAAGCGCCATCCGAGCGTCCGGTGGATCAGGGTTTCCTCGATGAGCTGGTGGATGAAGTAGAGAGGTAGTGCGGTCTGTCCCAGCGTAACCAGCCACGGAATCTCCCAGCCCCGCGCCCGCATCAGCCAGTAGGAGAAGGCGAGGGTCCACGTCACACCCCAGATGATCAGGAAGGTCGTCACGCCGCGCGGGGTCCAGTAGTGGTTCAGGCCGAGATCACGCGCGAAGCCGAAGCGGGGCGTGGTGGGGATCCACCACTCCCAAATGGCGTAGGCGACGAGGAAGAGCAGACCCACGAAGGCCGCCCTCTCGAAATAGCGCCTCTCCTCGCGCGGGCCGCGCGCGCGAGCTTCGAGCCACACCCAGCCCTGCACGAGCCCGAGGAGAGCGGCGGCGACCCACGGCCAGGGGGGGAAGTCGCCGAAGAGCATCACGCCCAGCCTGGAATGGGCGGCGCACCAGCGCACGAGCGCGGGATGCAGCCATATGAACGAGAGGTACAGGAGCACGGCAAAACCCGTTAACGCCCAGCGCATGAAACGTCGGCGCAGCGCCGGCACGAGCGGGCCGAGGAGAATAACGCTGAACCCTATGGTCTGGAGCACGCCGCCATGCCACACCCGCTCCTCGGGCGGCACGGGACCGCGCGGCAGCATGATCACGTTCAGGAGATAGCCGGCGGCGATGATGCCGATGCCGCGGCGAAAGTACTTGGCGAGCTCGTCGACGAAGCGGCCGGCGCGCCGGTGGCGGTGAAAGGAGATGGGCAGGCAGAAGCCGACGAGGAAGAGGAACATTCCGGCGGGGAGAATGAGGCTGCCGTAGACCAGGTGGTAGCGCGCCCACCCCATGCCGACGTCCATCCAGTCGCGCGAGGTGTGATTGACGACCATCAGAATGAGGGCGATGCCGCGCATCCCGTCGATGAATTGGAGCCGGCCCGCTCCTGGAGTGTCCGACCGGATCGTGGGGATTCCCGCGGCTTCGGTGGCTCTGCTGGAGTTCAAGGCCGGCCCCGGCCCTCTACTGCACCTTGCCTCGATCTTCGACCAGGCTATACGCCCACACCGTCACCCGGTAGTGGTCGGCGACAGCCATGCGGCTGATCTCGTAGTACGTGCTGTTGAAGCCGGGAACGCCTCCGGGGACGCGCTCCACCCGCTGGCTCACCAAGTTCTCCGAGGAATCGAGGGCTTGCCCGAGTAGCTGGAAGGGCTCCGCGTACTGCCCGTAGCGGCTGGTCACTCGTCCGAAGATCAGCCGGGAGCCGTCCGGGGCCGGCGTCACTTTCCACTCGACGGAGAACTTGGACTCCCAGCCCGGCATGAGCGTGGTGAAGGATGCGGAGGGCGCGAACTGATCGCCACCGGTCGCGCAGGCCGTGATGGCGAGGGCCATCAATCCGAATCGGGAGAGGGCGACGATCGATCGCGACACCGGTCTCATGCGCCTCCTGCCCGTGGCTATTGCGAGCGGCCGCGGCCCGCGACGTCCCAGATCGCTTCCACCTTCTGCCCACGCATCGCGTAGATGCGGTCGTACAGATTGATGGTCGGGTCGCAGTGCGGCGGGAAGAACTCGATGAGCTGGCCGAGCGCGGGCAGTCGCCCGTCCTCGGTCACCATGAGACGGCCGTGCTCGTCGCCCGCCCAAGAATAGGCCACGCCGGGGTACTCCACCGCCTCGGGAACGAAGGGCTTGTCCGTGGAGAAGGCCTTGAGGCCGCCGTCGACCATGGCCATCTCGCGGCTTGGCACGCTGATGACCGTGGTCAGCACGGTCAGGGCCATCTCGAAATCGTCGTAGTCGCCCCCGCCCTTGCCGCCGATACGCCGGTAGTCGAGGTCCATCACGCAGTAGGATCCGCTCTGGAGCTCGGTCAGGCCCTTGAGGTCGGAGTCGATATTGAAGGTGCCGGACGAGCCGCCGCTCACGATCTCCACGGGCAGCCCGTTCTTCTCGAAGAGATCGCGCGTCTTCATGAGCTTGTTCATCCAGCGATGCGAGGTCTTGCGCCGGTTGGCGTAGCCCGGTACGTGGGCGCAGTGGCCCGCATAGCCCTGAAGGCCGCGCAGGTTGAGCGCGCTCTCCAACGTCACCATGCGTCCGACATGGACGGCGGTCTCTCCCGGTTGGGTGCCCGTCCGCCGCCCGCCCACGTCCACGTCCACGAGGACATTGAGCACTTTGCCCGCGGCGGCCATGGCCTGGCCGAGCTCGCGCACATTGTCCGGATTGTCCACGACCACGAGCGTCTCCGCCGCCTGCGCGAGAACGCCCATCAGCCTGCCGATCTTCTCCGGCCCCACGACCTCCGTGGTGATGAGGATATTGCGGATGCCCGCCGCCGCCATCACCTCGGCCTCGCCGACCTTGGCGCAGCAGATGCCCACCGCGCCCGCGGCAATCTGGCGGCGCGCGACCTCCGGGCACTTGTGGGTCTTGGAGTGGGGCCGGAGCTTCTTCCCCGCCGTCTTCACGTACGCGGCCATCTTGGCGATATTGCGCTCGAAGCGGTCCAGGTCGAGGAGAAGGGCGGGGGTGGGGATCTCGTTTCGCGTCATGGCGTGGCGAGCATACCACGGCTCGTCGGTCGTTGTTTTGCGGGCGCCGGACGCGGAACTCCGGGGGCTGCGTTCCTACGGCCGTGCACCGTATCGCCTTATTGGATGACCTCGTCCGCCCGCTGGAGCAGCGACGGCGGGATGGTCAGGCCGAGGGTCTTGGCGGTCTTGAGATTGATCACTAGCTCGAACTTGGTGGGCTGCTCGACGGGGAGGTCGCCGGGCTTGGCCCCTTTGAGGATCTTATTCACGTAGCTGGCCGCCCGTCGTACCTCGTCGTAAAAGTTCACCGCATACGACATGAGGCCGCCAGCCTCCACAAACTGCCGTTCGCCCCACATCGCCGGAATCCGACTCTTGGCCGCGAGGCTCACGAGGGGTTTTCGGTGCTCCGTGGTCAGAACACCTGCCGCCCCGAAAAGCGCGTGAACGCGCTCTCGGGTCATCGCGGCAAATGCGCCCTCGAACTCGTCGGGCCCTCGCACGCCGAGCGGGTGCAGTGTCAGGCCCAAGGCTCGGGACGACTCCTGCAGCTCCTTCAATACCAGCACATTGGATGGGTCGGCCGGATTATAGAGGACCGTCACGCGGGAAGCCTTAGGGGCGACTACCTTCAGGAGCTCCAACCGTTTCCCGCCTAATTCGGCGCTGATGCTTGTCAACCCCGTGATGTTCCCACCCGGTCGCGCGAAGGTTGCGACGAGCCCGGCCCCAACCGCATCGGCAACGCCCGCGAAGATGATGGGAACCGTGCTGGTCGCCTTCTTGGCGGCCATAGACGCTGGTGTACCTGGAGTGACGATGACGTCGGGCTTGAGACGGACCAGGTCGGCCGCAAGTTCGGGCAGGCGCCCTACCTGCCCGTTTGCGAATCGGTACTCGATGGTGATGTTCTGCCCTTCGATGTAGCCGAGATCACGTAACCCTTGCCGGAAGGCGTCGAGCTCCGGCGAAGGTCCGGGAGCGCCGTAAAACAGGAACCCGATCCGTGGGACCTGCCCCTCGGCGGCGAGCGGCACGGCGAGGAGCACCGCACCCGTGCCGACGAGGAACGTGCGACGGTCCATCACCGGGTCCGCTCGGATGCTGTCTGCGGTTGTGGCCTATTGGGGGCGTGGAGCAAGCGGATCGAATCCATGCAGGAGCCCTCCTTACAAGCTGGGCGGAGTGTAGCAGAGCGGAGGTAGCAGCCAGTCGCACAATCGAGCGCCACACTCGCCTCTCGCGAGAACTTCTTGTATCATCGCCGCCATGACGATCCCTACCTTAGTGCATCCTGGTGAAGTGGATTGGTCCGGGGAAAACCCCGGCATGTATCTGAAGGAGACGCCGGACGGTCCTTTCGTGACCCTCGTCTCGTTTTTCCGCGTCGTGGTCTCGCCCTACGGGCGTGGGCACGCGCTCGTTCTCCTCGAGGCTCCGCTCCTTCACCGGAGCCTGCCCGAGGCCCTCAATGTCTGTGTCACGGACAATGACCCCCTCGCCCGCTATCTCGTGAGCAACTTCGCCGCGTACTTCGGCGCCTTCAAAGACGCGGAGGCGCTCCAGTACATGGACTATGTCCCGCTCGAGGGCGTGGCCGCTTCCGGTGACACGCGCTCCGCCTACATGGAGTGGATCAAGGGGCCGGGCGTCGAGGTCACACTGTCCTGGGAGGATCTGGGCGAGCCCTACATGATCAGTCTCCCGAAAGAGAAGTCGGCGACGGGGAAGCACGAGCTCCACAGCCTCTTCGTGGACGCCCGCCGCGTGACGACCACCGTCAACGGCCGTTCCCTCAAGGGCAAGCCCGTCCCGCGCGAGTTCGCGGGGCACCAGAGCAGCACGGCCTTCCTCGCCTATTCCGAGACGTGGATCAAGGTCTAGGAAACCGACCATGGCCACCGCCACTCCCCGGCTCATGGGCGCGGAAGTCAAGCGCAAGGAAGATCCCCGGCTCGTGACCGGCACGTCGACCTACGTCGGCGACATCAACATCGCGGGGCTGCACTACGTCGCGTTCGTGCGGAGTCCTCACGCCCACGCCAACGTGGGCGCGATCGACACTTCGGTGGCCGCCAAGCGGCCCGGCGTATTCAAGGTGGTGACAGGCGAGGATCTGCGCGCGCACTGCCAGCCCATTCCGCTAGGTGGGCCGAGCGCCGAAGGCGGGGGCGGAGCGGCCACGAGCGTCGGCCGACGGCACTATCCGCTGTCGCTCGGCCGTGTGCGCTATGTCGGTGAGCCGGTGGCGGCGGTGATCGCGACTTCCGAGTCGGCGGCCGTCGATGGAGCGGCCGACGTCGTGGTCGCCTGGGAGCCCCTGCCCGCAGTGGCCGATACGTCCGCGGCCATGGAGGCCGGCGCGCCCCAGCTCTTCGACGATGCGCCAAAGAACATCGAGCACGAGACGCCCATCAAAGTCGGCGAGCCCGACGCTGCCTTCGCCAAGGCGCCCACGGTTGTCAAGCAGCGCATGGTGAGCCAGCGGCTGTGCGGGGTGCCCATGGAGCCGCGGGCCGCTGTCGCCATGCCTGATCCCGGCTCCGGTGGCCTCACCCTCTGGTCGACCACGCAGGCGCCGCACGTGCTGCGCAACGACATCGCCACCTGCCTCGGGCTCGAGCAGAACCTGGTGCGCGTGATCGCGCCGGAGGTGGGCGGAGGCTTCGGCGTGAAGTTCGGCATCTACGCCGAGGACGCGACCCTGGCCGCCGTGGCCAGACTCTTCCGGGTGCCCGTGCGCTGGACGGAGACGCGCGTCGAGCACATGACGGCGACCACCCACGGGCGCGCGCAGGTCACGGACCTCGAGGCCGCGGTGGAGGCCGATGGCACCATCACCGCGCTTCGGATGCACGTCACCGCCGACATCGGGGCCTATCCGATCTTCACTTTCATTCCGGACCTCACCCTGCTCATGGGAGTGGGGGTGTACAAGGTGACGAACGTCGATCTCAAGACGACGTGCGTGTTCACCAACTCCACGCCGGTGGCGGCCTACCGTGGCGCGGGCCGGCCGGAGGCGGCCTACTATCTCGAGCGGCTGATCGACGTGGTCGCCGCCGAGCTGGGCAAGCCGCCGGAGGAGATCCGGCGGAAGAACTTCATCGCACCCGCCGCGTTTCCCTACACGACGCCAACCGGCCAGAAGTACGACAGCGGAGAGTACGACCGCGCCCTCGGGAAAGCGCTGGAGATCGCCGGCTATCAGAAGCTGCGGGTCGAGCAGGCGGAGCGGGTGAAGAGCGGACATCCGAAGCTCCTCGGCATCGGCATGGCGGTCTATGTCGAGATGTGTGGCTTCGGTCCCTTCGAGAGCGCAGTGGTGCGCGTGGAGCCCGGGGGCACGGTGACCGCGTTCACGGGCACCTCGTCGCACGGACAGGGGCACGAGACGACCTTCGCGCAGATCATCGCCGATCATCTTGGAGTCGATTTCGACAAGGTCGTGATCCGTCACGGCGACACCCTGAACACGCCCATGGGCAATGGCACGGGGGGCAGCCGCAGCCTCGCGGTGGGCGGCTCCGCCATCATGGGCGCCGCCGTCAAAGTGCAGGAGAAGGCGCGCCGCATCGCCGCCCACCTGCTCGAGGCCGCCGCGGACGACGTGGTCTTCGAAGGAGGCCGCTACCAGGTCAAGGGCGTGCCCGCCAAGGCCCTCACCCTCGAGCAGATCGCGCCCAAGGCCTATGCGGACGGCCTGCCCGACGGCATCGAGTCCGGTCTGGAGGCGACCGAGTTCTTCCGCCCGCCGCAGCTCGTCTATCCATTCGGCGCCCACGTCGCGGTGACCGAGGTCGATCGCGACACCGGCCATGTGAGCGTTCGCGATTTCATCTCCGTGGACGACTGCGGCGTGCGCATCAGCCCGCTCCTCGTGGCGGGCCAGGTGCACGGCGGCCTCGCGCAGGGTATCGCCCAGGCCCTCGTGGAGGAGATCGTCTACGGCGCCGACGGCCAGCTCATCACCGGCTCGCTCATGGACTACGCGGTGCCCCATGCGGAGGACCTGCCGCTCTTTACCACCGATCAGACGGTCACCCCCACGCCCTTCAACCCCATGGGCGCCAAGGGTATCGGCGAAGCCGCCACCATCGGCTCGACGCCCGCCACCGTGAACGCCGTGGTGGACGCCCTCAAACACCTGGGCGTGCGTCACCTCGACATGCCCCTCCGGGCCGAGCGCGTGTGGCGCGCGCTCAACCAGGGAAAGGCCTAGCTCCTACCTCGTCCGCCCCGCGCGGATGCCGCCTCGCGACCGAAGGCCCTGCGCAGCTCGCTCTTGGCGCGCTCGAGCACGCGCTCTCAGCCCGGCACGCCCCAGCCGTGCACTCCGATGAGCGGAACGAACCTCACGCTTCCCAGATCCTCCTGCTCATACTCGTTCTGACCGGTCCGCGTCACACGGAGCAGCTCCTGCTCCGGAGGCGTGGTGCCCACCGGGATCACCAGCCGCCCGCCGATGACGAGCTGGGCGCGGAGCGCGTCGGGCACCGACGGCCCGCCGGCCGAGACGACAATCGCGTCATAGGGGGCGTGCTCCGGACAGCCGAGCGTTCCATCGCCGTGGAAGATGTGAACGTTGTCGTATCCAAGATCCTTCATTCGGCGGCGGGCCAGCTCGACCAGCACGGCGTGCCGCTCGATGGCGTAGACTTCCGCCGCCACGCGGGAGAGAACGGCCGCGGCATAGCCGGAGCCGGCGCCGATCTCGAGCACGCGGTCTCGGGGACTGAGCTCGAGCGCGGCCGCCATCAGCGCCACCACGTAGGGCTGGGAAATCGTTTGCCCCGCCTCGATACCGAGGGGCCTGTCCTCGTAGGCGAAATCGACCGCGGCTTCCGGAACGAACAGCTCCCGTGGTACGGCTCGCATGGCATCGAGCACGGCCTGGTGCTCCACACCGCGCTCCGCGATCTGCTTCTCGACCATGCGCCGTCGCCTCTCGGCGAATCTATCCACGTCGCCTCCCACCGTCTCTCGGGGAGCCGGCCCCGCTCAGCGAGACACGATCAGCGCGCCCGGCGCCGCCGGCCCGTACCTCGATGCGCCCGCGTGGCGGCAGCTCGCCGCGCGGCCTGCGACCGGGCGGCTTTCGGGCGCCTCGCCGCAGCTCCTCGGGCCTGACGAGAAAGCGCTTCTTTCGAACCCGCGCTCCGGCCCTCCTTGGTCAGGGCCCGGAAGGTCGCGCGCGATCGCGTCGTGGAGGGCCGGCGTGAGCGGCTCCGGCTCCCTCCTCTTCTCCGGCATGGTGGCCTCCCTTTCAGAGACGGCGTTCACTCCTCAGGAAGATGTTTCAGCAAGAGACGTGCCGCCGCATGTCTCAGGCACGGGTCCAAAATCTTCAGGAGCAAGGCGCGAGACTACCCGGTCGAAATGTCAGAGGTGCGTAGAACGTACTATCGCGGAGTTCCCGGCGCCTCTTTGATCGACACGCGCCAGTGGATGCGGTCTTCCTCGGGCGGGTAGTCCCCCGCCGCCTTGTGGTACGAGCAGCGATTGTCCCAGATGACGATGTCGCCTTTGCGCCAGCGGTGGCGGTATTCGCCCTGAATCATGCGCCCGGTGAGCTCATCGATCAGCGCGTCGCTCTCCGCCTCCTCGAGCCCCTCGATGCGGAGGATCTTACCCGGATCGAAGTACAGTCCCTTGCGCCCGGTCTCGGGATGGGTGCGGATGATCGGATGGAAGACGGGGGTCCAGTCTCGGTCCTCCTCGTTGAGGAGGGCCGTCGCTTTCCGGCGGCCGCCGTAGGTGAAGGCACCCTTCCGTCCGTCGAGCCGCGTCCTGATGCGCGGCGGCAGGGCCTCGTACGCCGCGTACATGCTGGCGAAGAACGTGTCGCCACCCCGGCTCGGCACCGCCACCGCATAGAGCTGGGTCGCCTTGAACGGCTCCTCGTCGTAGGCGCCGTCCGTGTGCCATCCCTCCGCGCCACGCCGGTAGATCGCCATGTCGAGCTGGCCGTCCGCTCCGAACTTGTTGACTCCCAGCACGGTGATCTCGGGATGCTCCGGGTGGCGCGTGGACTTCGACGGGTGCGGGACGACGACACCGAAGCGGCGGCTGTAACGAAGGAAGTCCTCGATCTCGAGCTCCTGCTCCGGCACCACGACGACATTGTGGGCGAGCCAGGCGCGATAGATCGTGTCAAACCCCCCGGCGTCGAGCGTCCTGACGTCGACCCCGCGGATCTCCGCGCCGATTTGTGGCCCCATTCTTCGGACCTCTATCGAGCTCGACACGGCCACATCCTAGCCCCGGTGGCTCATGAGGTCAAAGACCCGGGACGTCGCGGGCAAGGGTCGCGCGATACGGGCCGCTCACGTGCCGAGGCTCACGTCGTCGGGCAGCTCATTCGTGTCATCGGGCCGGCGGGGGAAGTGGCGGCTCAGCGTCCGTCCCACCTCCACCACGGCGTGGATGAGCCCATCGCGCGAACGCTGCTCGCGCATGCGCCCCCTGACCGCATCGACCAGCTCCCGCCAGTACCTCTCGCCCACCCGCGAGTGGATGCCCGCATCGCCGATCACCGCCAGCTTGTGATCCTGCACCGAGATGTAGATCAGGACGCCGTTGCGCTCGGTCGTCCGGTGCATGCCGAGCCTCTCGAAGACCTTGATGGCTCGTCGCAGCGCGTCTTCGTCACACGTGTGGTCGAGATGGACACGCACCTCGGCCGATGTGTGCGCCTCGGCCCGCCTCACCGCGTTGGCGAGGGATTCCAGGTCCTCCTCCGAGAGGAATTCCGTGACCCATTTCGGATGTCGAGCCATCACCAGTCTCCGCTCGCGCCGCCGCCGCCGAATCCGCCGCCGCCGCCGCCGAAGTCTCCGCCCCCGCCACCTCCGCCGCCCCCGCTCCACCCGCCGCCGGGAAAGATGATCGGCCCACCCCAGCCCCGCGAGCCACCCGTCCAGCCCTGCCGTCTGACATGCGAGTTGCGCAGCCCGGACACGACGATGGAGAAGATACCTATCACCACGATGAGGAGGAGGGCGATGGGGAAAAGGCCTCCGCCGCGCCCTCGGCCAGCCTGCCCCGGGGGGGCGGCCTTGTAGGTCCCCACGATGACCTGCTCGATGGCGTCGAGGCCGGCCGCGATGCCATCGCCGATCTTGCCCTCACGGAAGTGCGGCGCAACGACCTGGCGGAGAATCTGGCTCGAGAGGGCGTCCGTCAGCTTGGCCTCGAGTCCGTAGCCGACCTCGAGGCGCATCTTCCGGTCGTCGACGAAAACCAGGAAGATGACGCCGTTGTCGAGCCCCTTCTGGCCGATGCGCCAGGCCTGGGCGAGGCGAATCGAGTAGTCTTCGAGGCTCTCGCCGTCGAGGGAGCGGAAGATGGCGACGACGATCTGGTTGCTGCTCTCACGCTCCCAGGATCGGAGCTTCTCTTCGAGCCGCTCGCGCTCGGCGGCGGGGAGCACCCCCGCGAAGTCGTTGACGCGGTGATCGGGCGGGGGCGGGATGGGGAGCGCCGCGGCCGCCGTGCCGGCGAGGATGGCGAGGATGGCGAGGAGGAGAAGAGCGAGCAGCCGACGGCTCAGGCGCATGCGGCCGGCCCCGGGATCTTTCCAGGCCTTTCTAGAACTTCACTTTCGGAACGTTCTCGCTCCCCGGCGCGGACTCGAAGAAGGGCTTCTCCTTGAAGCCGCGCAGCCCGGCGATGAGACTGGCCGGGAACACCCGCACGCGGAGATTGTAGTCGCGCACCGCCTCGTTGAAGCGCTGGCGCTCCACGGTAATGCGGTTCTCCGTCCCCTCGAGCTGGCTTTGCAGGGCGAGGAAATTCTGGTTGCTCTTGAGCTCCGGATAACGCTCGACGGTGACGAGAAGGCGCGAGAGCGCGCCCCCGAGCTGATTCTGGGCATCCTGGAACTTCTTGAAGGCGGCCGGGTCGTTGAGAAGCTCCGGCGTGGCCTTGATACTGCCCGCGCTCGCGCGGGCCCGCGTCACTTCCTCGAGGACGGTGCGCTCCTGGGCCGCGAAGCCCTTGACCGTCTCCACCAGGTTGGGAATGAGGTCGGCGCGGCGCTGATAGACGTTCTGAACCTGGGCCCACTTCTCGTTCACGGCCACGTCGGCCGTGACGATCTTGTTGTTGACCCCGACGCCCCACGCGAACCCGATCACCACGATGAGGACGACCACTCCCACCACCATCAGCGCTGTCTTCATGGCCTGAGTATACCTCCCCCGATGCCGCTAAAGATCGTTGCCGGAGTAGGACTGGTTGAAGGACTTGTTGCAGAGCGGGAAGTCGGGAACGATGTTCTTGAGGAGGGCGTAGGAGAGGGGCCGCCAGTTGAGAAAGGACGGGTCCATGATCTTGACCCGGTAGAGCGCTCCCGCCTCGTCGGCCATGACCCAGTGGATGATGGCTCCCCGCCACCCCTCGACCACACTCCAGGCCGGCTCGAATGCGGGGAGCGGCCCGAGCGGCACGTGCAACGGGCCCGCGGGTATGCCCTCGACGGCCTGCCGGATCAGCCGGGCGGACTCGCGCGCCTCCTCGACCCGCACCATGGTCCGCGCCTTGACATCGCCGGAGGTGAAGACGGGTACGCGGAAGGAGAGATCGCCGTAGGCCGCGAAGGGGTGATCGCGCCGCACGTCGGCGTCGATCCCCGAAGCGCGCGCCACGTAGCCCAGCACGCCGTGGTCGCGGGCCGTGCGCATGGTGAGCATGCCCGTGCCCTCGAGGCGATCCTGGACCAGGCTCGAGGCCAGCGACAGGGCCACGACTTCCTCGAAGTCGGCGAGGGCCGCCGCCACCTCGCCCGCCAGGTCGAGGCCGGCGGGAAGGTCGTGCCCAACGCCGCCGGGCACGAGGCCGCCGCGCAGGAGACGGTTGCCGGTGAGCCGCTTGTTCAGCCGGAGCAGGCGCTCGCGAATGCGGAAGCAATGCGCCTGCGCGAGGGCGAACCCGGTGTCGTTGGCGATCATGCCGAAGTCGGCCACGTGGTTGTAGAGCCGCTCCATCTCGAGGAGCACCACGCGGAGGTAACGCGCGCGCGCAGGTACGGTCGCGCCGGCCCCGGCCTCGAGGGCCTGGCAGTAGGCCATGCTGTGGCCAATGGTGGTATCGCCCGAGACGCGCTCGGCGAGCTCGACCCCCGCGGAGGGGACCCGTCCCTCGAAGAGCCGCTCCGTGCCTTTGTGCGCGTAGTAGAGGCGCGCGCGCATGTTGATGATGGTCTCGCCCACCACGGAGAAGCGGAAGTGGCCAGGCTCGATGACGCCCGCGTGCACCGGCCCGACCGGGATCTCGTAGACGCCTTCGCCCCCGACTTCCACGAAGGGGAAGGGCCGCCCGTCGTCCGCGAAGTCCCCGGCCCGCGCGTCCTTTCTCAAGGGAAAGAAGTCGGCGGGCCAGAAGCCGTGGCGCACGAGGGGCCGCGGATCCGGGTGATTCGTGGGGGTGATGCCGAAGAGGTCGTAGATCTCCTGCTCGAAGAGCGACGCGGGATGGTGAAAGATGCCGAGCGAGGCGACGGTGGGCGCCTCGGCGGTGAGGACCTTCCGGGCGTGGAGGAACCAGTTCTCCGTCGGATGCGCGAAGAGGTAGTAGACCTCGAAAGCGCCGATGTCGACGCGCCGGTCATTGCCGACCATGAGACGGAGCTCGGCCCCGAAGTCCGCGCGGAGCGCCTGCGCGAGCCGGAGCGCGCCGCCCGCCTTCACCGAGGCGTGGATCTCCCGGTCCCGCACGATGCGCGCCTCGGAGAGCCGGCCGCCCAGGGCCTGCATGACGCTCTGGAGATCCCTCATCGGCCGGCGATCTCGACGATCCGGTGGAGGAGCGCGGTCATGGGCGCGGGCACGGCCACCCCGAGGACGACGAGCGCTGCCACACATCCCGCCAGCGGAAACACGGCCCAACGGCTGCCCTCGCCCAACCGCACCTCGGCCGGCGCCGCTCCGTAGAGCATGCGGTTGAGATGGCCGAGCAGCGAGACGAAGGCCACGGCAAGAAAGACGAGCACCACCGCCATCAGCCCGCCCTGCCCGTCGGCGAACCCCGCGCGGAGCAGGGTGAATTCCGAGAGGAACATCCCGAAAGGCGGCAGCCCGAGGAGGGCCAGCATGCCGGCGGCGAAGAGACCTCCCGTCCACGGCATCACGCGCAGGAGCCCGCACACGCTCCCGATCTCCGGCGTGCCGTAGCGGTCGAGGATGCGCCCCGAGAGAAAGAACATCATGGACTTGGCCACGGTGTGATTGACCAGGTGGAGCATGGAGGCGAACACGCCGAGCGGCCCCAGGGCGAGCCCCATGCACATGAGCCCGGTGTGCTCGATGCTCGAGTACGCGAGCAGCCGCTTGTACTGGCGCTGGATGACCAGCGACAGCGCCGCGATGGCGAGGGAGAGCAGGCCGAGGCCGACGAGGAGCCGGTTCGGGAATACCGGCCCCACCACGGAGGCGACCACCGCCTTCCAACGGATGATGGCGTAGAGGGCCACCGCGAGGAGCACGCCCGACATCATGGCCGAGAGCGCCGACGGCGCCTCCGAGTGCGCGTCGGGGAGCCAGGTGTGCATGGGAGCGAGCCCGGCCTTGGTGCCGTAGCCGATCAGGATGAAGACGAAGGCGAGCTCGATGACCGGCGGGTGGAGCACCCGCGCATTGGCGAGGAGCACCGTCCAGTTGAGGGCGGACTCGCGCTGGCCCACGAGGGTGACGAAGTCGAAATAGCCCAGCACCGTGCCCACGAAGGCGAGCGCGATCCCCACCGAGCCGATCAGGATGTACTTCCAGGAGGCTTCCACCGAGGCCTTGCTCACGGTGAGGGGCACGATGACGGCGGAGACGATGGTGGTCGCCTCGATGGCGATCCACATCACGCCCACGTTGTTGGCGGTCACCGCCACGAGCATGGTGAAGGCGAAGAGGGAGGCGAAGACACGGAAGCGCCGGATTTGCGCGGGCGTGTAGTGCTGCTCGCGCCCGGGGCCGGGTCCGAGGAGCGCGGACAGCGTGGTGACGAAGGCCACGCAGACAGCGAGGAGGGCCGAGAGCGCGTCCACGCGGAAGAGATCGGTCGGTCCCCACGTGGGCGTTCCCCCGTCGAGGACGAGGTGGACCAGGCCGAGCGCGGCCCCCAGCGACAGGAGGGCGAGGGCGGCGTGGACCGCTCCCGAGAGGAGCCGGCGCGGCGGGAGCACGAGGGCAAGGAGCGCCGCCACGAGCGGGGGGAGGAGCAGGCTGAGGAAGGGCGCGCTCGTGGCCGTCACTCCCGGAGCCGGTTGAGCTGCTCGACGTCGATGCTCTCGAAGGTCTCGTGGATCTGATAGACGAAGACCTGCATGACGATGAAGCCGAGGGCCACGTCGAGGAACACGCCGATCTCCACGATGATGGGGATGCCGTGGGTGCCCAGCACGGCGAGGAGCGCGATGCCGTTCTCCAGCATGAGAAAGCCCAGGACCTGGGTCAGCGCCTTCTTCCGGCTGATGATGATGAACAGGCTCACGAAGACCAGCCCGATGGCCAGCGGCATGCCCGTGCGCGTGGGCAGCCGGCTCACCGACACGAGGGGCGCCGTGACGATGTAGGCGAGCAGCACGAGGAGCCCGCCAATGAGGAGTGAGGTCGCCGTGTTCACATAGGGCTCGAGCTCGCGCTCCGAGCCGAAGCGCCGCCCCATGCGCTTGAGCAGGAGCGGAATGCCGATGCCCTTGACGAGCAGGAGGAGGACGGCGACCGCCCACAGCTGCCAGTCGCCGGCGAACCAGCCGACCATGGCCATGGTGGCGGCGAGGGCGACGGACTGGAAAGTGAACGCGCCGATGTGCGCGGCCACTCCGCGCCGCCAGAGCATCATGAGCCCGCCGAGGAGCACGAGGGTCGAGCCGCCCACGGAGAGCTGCGAGACGATCTCGGGGCTCATCGCACGAGGAACGACGCGGTGACCGCGAGGAGGGCCAGGATGAAGGACGCGCTCAGGAGCTCCGGCACGCGGAAGAGACGAAGCTTGGCGATGTGCGTCTCGACGAGGGCGATCACCCCGCCCAGCGCGAGGAGCTTGAGGGCGAGGGCGAGGACGGCCCACAACAGGGCGCCCGGCGTGATCGCAGAGGCGACTCCCCACGGCGCGAAGAGGTTGCCGAGGAGGGAAAAGAAGACGAGCAGCTTGAGGGCGGCCGCCCACTCGATCAGCGCGAGGTAGCGCCCAGAGTACTCCAGCACCATGGCTTCGTGGATCATGGTCAGCTCGAGGTGGGTCGAGGGATTGTCCACGGGCAGCCGGCCCGTCTCGGCGAGCGTCACGAGGAAAATGGCGGCAAAGGCGAGCACGTGGCCCGGGGCCAGCGCCTCCGAGGGCGTGATCAGCGTGCGAGAGGCGATCTGGCCGAGATTGGTCGAGCCCGCACCCCACGCGAGGGCGAAGATGGCGAGGGCCACCGTGGGCTCGGCGAGCGCCGCCACCGTCATCTCGCGACTCGCCCCCATGCCGCCGAAGGGCGAGCCGGGATCGAGTCCGGCCAGGGCGAGGAAAAAGGTGCCGAGGAGGAGGAGGTAGACCACAACGAGGAGATCTCCCGCCCCGCCGAGGGGCAGCGGGACGGTCAGGAGCGGCACGAGGAGCGTCACCGTCACCGTGCTTCCGAACACGATGAAGGGCGCAGCGCGGAAGAGCCACGAGGCATTGCTCGAGACCACGACCTCTTTGGCGAAGAGCTTGCGGAGCTCCAGATACGGCTGCCAGGGCGGCGAGCCTTGGCGGCTCTGCAGGCGCGCCTTCATCCAGCGGATGGCGCCGACCAGGCCGGGCGCCAGCATCAGGGCCACTGCCGCCTGCACGGGCCCGAGCAGCCAGGGGCTCATCGCTGCCCGGTCACGACGAGCCAGCCCAGGAGAAGCACGAGGGCGGCGACCAGGTAGGCGAGATAGGCATGCACGGAGCCCGACTGGAGGGTGAGCACGCGCTCCGACCAGAGCCGGATGCGCGCGATCACGGGCGCGTAGAGATAGCGATCGAACCACGGCAGGATCGCCGAGCGATACGAGATGGACTGCACGAAGTACCGTGAGTCCGGGTGGAAGTCGATGCTCACGTCTTCCGTCGGCCGGTAGAATTCGGCGAAGATGCGGCGCAGCGGCTCGGCAAACGCCGTCGACGTGTACTCCATCCGCGGCGTCTGGACCACGCGCCCACAGCCCCACGTCTCGCCCACGCGAAGCGGACGGCGCGAGGCGAAACGCTTCACGGCGAGCCAGGCCACGAGGACGACGAGGCCGAGGCCCACCGTCACGATCACCGGCGACATCTGGGCCAGGCCATCCGGAGTCTGGAGAGTGAGTCCGGCGCGGACCACGGGCCCCGGCGCGGGCAGCCCCACCAGCGGCGCGGCCACTGTGGAGAGCCGCGGAAAGATCACGAAAGAGCCCACGGACAGGAGCAGGCAAGCCGCCGCGAGCACGATCATGCCCGTGCGCATGGACCGGTCCGCCTCGTGCGCAGCCACGGCCTCGGGCGAACGCGGGATGGCGAGGAAGGTGATGCCGAAGGCCTTGACGAAGCAGGCCGCGGCGAGCCCCGCGGTCAGCGCCAGCATGCCGAGGGCGAGCACCATCAGCACGGCCACCAGGGGAGAGGGCGCGCCGATGCCGGGCAGGAGCGACTGGAAGAGCAGCCACTCCGACACGAAGCCGTTGAGGGGCGGCAACCCCGCGATGGCTACGGATCCCAGAAGGAAGCAGGCGGCCGTCCACGGCATGCCGCGGATCAGGCCGCCGAGGCGATTCATATTGCGCGTGCCCGTGGCGTGAAGGACGGCGCCCGCCCCCATGAAGAGCAGTCCCTTGAAGGCCGCGTGATTCACGGCATGGAAGAGCGCCGCGGCGAGGGCGAAGGCGGCCGCGGGAAGCATCTGGAGGCTCTGGAAGAGAAAGGCCGCGCCCACCCCGAGCACGATCACGCCGATATTCTCGACGCTGGAGTACGCGAGGAGACGCTTGAGGTCGTCCTCGGTCAGCGCGTAGAGGACGCCGAGCACCGCCGACAGCGCGCCGAGCCCGATCACCAGCGCGCCCCACCACGCGGGGCCGCCACCCAGCACGTCGAGACCGATGCGCAGGAGACCGTAGACGCCCATCTTGATCATCGCGCCGGACATGAGGGCCGACACATGGCTGGGCGCCGCGGGATGCGCGCGCGGGAGCCAGACATGCAGCGGAATGAGCCCGGCCTTGGAGCCGAAGCCGATCAAGGCGAGCACGAAGACCAGATCGCGCGTCCCCGCGGGAAGCATGGCCGCCGCGGCGCGGAGATGGGCGAAGGTCGCCGGCCCACCGGCCTGCATGAGCAGGAAGGCCCCGAGAAGACAGGCGAGGCCCATTTGGGTCATGCCGAGATACCACTGCCCTGCTCCCGACACCTCCGGGCGATCGGCCTCGGTCATCACGAGGAAGTACGAGCTGAGCGACATCCCCTCCCAGAAGAGGAGGAAGGTCAGCGTGCCGTCGGCGAGCGGGACGAGGCTCATGCTCAGCAGGAACAGGTTGAGCATGAAGCCCGCCTGCCGCTGCCCGAGTCGACCGTCCCATGCGCGTGAGTAGCCCGCGCCGTAAAGCGCCGACGGCGCGGCCACCAGGCTAGTCAAGGCAAGGAAAACGGCGCCCAGCCCATCGAGGCCGAAGGCAAGACCACCCGCGGAGGCGAGGACGGTCAGTATGCCCTGGAGGATATGCGCGGGCTCGGGCGGGCAGCCGTCCACGAAGACATCCACGGGGATGACGCTGTCCACACTGCCCGCCACCGCGTAGCTGCCTGCGAAGACGCCGCAGTTACGCGCGCAGTCGCCCACCGCGACCACCAGCTTGGGGGCCGGGGTGGCTTCGTACGTCTTCCGGAGGGGCACCTCCATGTTGCGCGTGACCGGTCCGGTGACGAGGAGAAGGTCGGCGTGGCGCGGCGAGGCGACGAAGTGGAAGCCGAAGCGCTCGCTGTCGTACACGGGACTCATGAGGCCGGTGATCTCGACCTCGCAGCCGTTGCAGGAGCCCGCGTCCACCTCGCGAATGCCGAGGGCGCGGCCGAAGAGCCGGCGTGACTCCGCGTCGACTTCGCGGACCAGGTGCACCACCTCGGAGTCGCCGGCGGGAAGCGGCTCGGTGACGAGGCCCGTGCGGAGAATCTTGGAGAGGAGACCCATCTAGCTCAGCCGGCGCCTCCTCACGTTGCCCATCGGCACCACTATAGCGCCCGGAGGTCGGCCTGGGCGAACTCTGGGAGGGGCGACCGCTCAGGCCTTGCCGCGCCCGATATAGCCGAGGAGGCGATCGCGGAGGCGAAGGGCGCGATCACGCGCGCGCGCCGGCCCGTAGCCGCCGCCCCCGGGCGTGCTTACGAGGACGCGGTCGCCTTTCTCGAGGACGTGCTGGCGGCGATGATCCACCTTCCTCCCGTTGATCCGCACGTCGCCCAGGCCGCCCGCCGCCCCGCCCGCGAAGCCTGGCGCGGAGAATTTCGTCCGCTCCGCCATGAAGCTCAGGACGATGGGACGCTTCGATTCGCTCTCGATGAGCATGTCCTGCCCGAGTCCGCCCCGCTGACGGCCGTCGCCGCCCGAGCCGGGGCGGAGCCGCTTGTGGTGGAAGAAGAGCGGGCTGTTGCGCTCGGCCACTTCTACCGGGGTGCTCGAGATATTGCTCGGCCACGAGAGCACGTGCTCGCCGTCCTTGGCGGACGTCGCGCCCATGCCGCCGTTGAAGAAGAGCACGTTGGTGTACGGTCGGCCGTCGTCGCGCGTGCCCGACTGCGCCACCGCCCAGAGCGGCGAACCCGCGCCCGCCATCACCCTGTCGGGAATGACCTGGTGGAGGGCGCCGAAGACGAGGAGGGGCACATAGTGCCCCGTCTGGGCGCGGCTCACCACCGCGGCGGGGAACTTCGGGTTGAGGAGACAGCCTTCCGGCGCCTCCACTTTGACCGGCCGGTACATGCCCTCGTTGTTGGGCAGGCCCGAGAGCAGAGCGCAGCGCACGGCGTATGCGGTCATGGCGTACGTGTAGGCGTAGACACAGTTGATGGCGCGCGGCTGGGCGGGCGAGGTGCCCCCGAAATTGGCGGTGATCTCGTCCCCACGCACGGTGAGGGCGATCTTGAACGTGTACGGCTTCTCGAAGCCGTCGGTGTCGAAGCCGTAGCGGTACGTGCCGTCGGGCACGGCGCGAATGGCGTCGCGCATGGCGCGCTCGGAGCGGCCGAACAGCTCGTCGGCGAGACCGTCGAGGGAGTCGAGGCGGTATTCCTCCATGAGCCGCCGCACGCGATTCTCCATCAGCTCGTTCGCGCTGACCTGGGCCCAGATATCGCCCATGGTCTGGTCGGGCGTACGCACATTGGCGCGGATGAGGCTGATCAGCGTCTGGTCGCGCTCCCCGTCCCGGATGATGCGGCTCAGGGGGATGTGGATCCCTTCCTCGAAGAGCTCGCGCGCCTCGATGGCCCGCACGCGCCCCCCGATATCGGGCATGTGCGACGTGGTCGCGGAGAAGGCGACGAGGTGCCCCCCGTGGAATATCGGCTTGACCAGGCAGACATCACTCATGTGCCCCGTGCCCTGCCACGGGTCGTTGGTAATGAGGACATCACCCGGGCGCAGGCCGTCGCCAAACGCAACGAGGAAATGCCGCACCGTCGCGGGGAGCGTGCCGATGAAGGAGGGGATGCTGCCGGAGTTCTGGGCGAGGGCGAAGCCGCGCGCGTCGGTGAGCACGCAGGCGAAGTCGTTGGCCTCGTTGGAGAGCGTGGAGAAGGATGTGCGCACGATCGCCTTGGCCGCCTCGTCCACCACCGAGATGATGCGCGTCCAGAGCACCTCGAGAGTGATGGGATCAAAGCGCGAGGTCATGGCGCGCTCCTCACGCTGCCTTCACTCCCCCTCACCCTGCCCTCTCCCCCTCCGGGGGCGAGGGGATCGCTCTCCCCTCTCCCCTCGGGGGTGATGGGATCCGTCTTCCCTCTCCCCTCGGGGGAGAGGGCAGGGTGAGGGGCGACGCTGACGATGATATTACCCGTCGGCACGACGCGGGCGCTCCAGCCCGGCCCCACTACCAGCGTCGAGCCCTCTTCCTCCACCACCGCGGGACCGGCCAATTCGTCGCCCACGCCCAGACGGTGACGGTCGTAGACCGCCGTCGAGACGAATCCGCCCCCGTCGTGGAAGTAGACAGAGCGCATCCCCTTGAGCGCGCCCGCCGTGCCTGAGCCACGCCGGCCCTGCAAAACCACCTCACTCCCCGTCACCGGCGCCCGCACCGCCACGCGAATGTTCAGGAACTCGACGGGCACGCCGGGGGGCGTCAGCGCGAACTTCTCCCGATACGCCGTCTCGAAGGCGGCGGTGAGCCGGCGGCGAGTCTCTGGGCTGTCGTCGTACGGTCCATCGGGAAGCGCCACCACCAGATCGAAGCCTTGTCCCATGAAGCGACCGTCGGCGAGCCGGCGTATCGTCGCGTTCTCGAGCTTGAGGCCCGTATCGGCCATGACGGCCCGCGCCTCGTCCTCGAGCCGCCTGAAGGCGGCTTCCAGATCGTCCACGCTGCCCTGATCGAGCCGTATCCCCACCGTGGCCACGCGGTCCACGCGGGCGGGCGCCACGAGCAGGCCGAGCGCGGAGGCGACGCCGGCCGACGGAGGGCAGACGATGCGCGAGACGCCGAGCTTGCGCGCCACCGACCACGCGTGCACCGGGCCCGCGCCGCCGGTGCACAGCAGCGCGTAGTCACGCGGGTCACGGCCGCGCTCGGCGATGTGCACGCGGGCGGCGCCCGCCATGTTCTCGTTGACGATGTCGTGAATGCCCCACGCGACCTTGACGGGATCGAGGCCGAGCCGGGCCGCGAGCCGGTCCACCGCCCGGCGCGCGGCGTCGATGTCGACCGTGACCTCGCCGCCCGCGAAGTAGTCCGGATTGAGGTAGCCGAGGAGAAAGTCGGCGTCGGTGACCGTCGGCTCCGTCCCCCCGAGGCCGTAGGACGCCGGGCCCGGATGAGAGCCGGCGCTGCGCGGTCCGACCTTGAGGAGGCCGATCTCGTCCACCTCGGCGATGCTGCCGCCTCCCGCGCCGATCTCGATCAGCTCGATGGTGGAGATGCGGATGGGCAGGCCGCTGCCCTCGATGAATCGGCGCTGCCTCGCCGCCTCGAAGCTGTACGCCGTGAGCGGCTCGCCGTCGTCGACGAGCGAGAGCTTGGCGGTGGTGCCGCCCATGTCGAAAGCCAGCACCTTGCCGCCGCTGTCGTCGCGGCCGAAGAAGGCAGCGGCGATGGCGCCCGCGGCCGGCCCCGACTCGAGCATTTGTACGGGCGCGCGCTGCGCCTCCGCCACGTGCGTGAGGCCGCCGCTCGAGAGCATCAGCACGAGCGGCGCGGGAATGCCCTGCCCTGCCACGCGCTTGGCCATGAGCTCGAGATAGCGGTGGGCGAGCGGCTTGATGTAGGCGTTGGCGACCGCCGTCGAGGTGCGCTCGAACTCGCGGATCTCCGGCGCTACCTCGTGCGACGTGGTCACGGCGACGCCGCGGTGGCGCTTGCCGATGAGCCGCGCGGCCAGGAGCTCGTGGCGCGGGTTGGCGTAAGCGTGCAGGAAGACGACGACGATCGAGGTGACACCGGCCCGGACGAGCGTCCGCGCCCGGGCCTCGAGGGCGCGCGTGTCGAGCCGGCGACGGACGCTGCCGTCGGCGAGCATGCGCTCGGGCACCTCCAGCCGCAGGTTGCGGGGAACGAGAGGCTCGGGCTTGGTGATGGCGAGGTCGTAGAGCTCGTACTTCCGCTCTCGCCCGATCTCGAGGGTGTCGGCGAACCCCTGGGTGGTGATGAGCCCGGTGACGGCGCCCTTGCGCTCGATCAAGGCATTGGTGAAGAGCGTGGTGGCATGCACGACCCGGCGGCGACGGCGCGGGCGGGGTCGTCGTGCGTGGTGAGGACCTTGCGGTTGACCTGGCGTCCCGAGTCGTGATCGTAGATCACGATGTCCGTGAACGTGCCGCCGATGTCGATACCGAGGGAGTAGTGCGCCACGAGGCGGGCTCGCTTTTCGCCTATTTGAGCCGCAGGTCTTCGAAGGGGGCCGAATAGGCGAAGCCGGGGATCAACCCCGCTCCGCTCTCCGCCACGCGCGGCCCCACGCCCCAGATGAACGCGAGGTCATAGATGGGGATATTGATCACCTGATCGTGCACGATCTTCTGGATCTGATGCAGCTGCGCCTCGCGCTTCTTGGGGTCGAGCTCCCGGCCCTGCCGCACGAAGAGGTCATCGATCTCGGGCAGCGTTCCGTAGGCGTAGATACCATTCTTCGTGACATACGGTTCGAGCTTCGTCGCGGCATTGCCGAAGGTGGCGCTGATGACGAGGATCGCTCCGTGGAGCTTCTTTTCGCGCCAGGCCGAGAAGTAGGCGGCGCGCTCCATCGTGCGGCTGCGCGTACGGATCCCGACGGCGCCGAAATATCCCTGGATGGCGTCTCCCATGGAGTTGTAGGGCGGAAACGGATAGAAGTCGCCCCCGTCGAAGCCGTTCGGGTATCCCGCCTCCGCGAGCAGCTTCTTCGCGCGCTCGGGATCATAAGACGCTGCCTCGAGGGGCAGCGAGAACTGGAAGATACGCGGGACGAAGTTGCCGGTGAGGCGCGAGAAACCGAGCGTCTCCGCCTTGTTCAAAGCCTGCCGGTCGATAGCGAGGTTCGCGGCGAGCCGCACGCGCCGGTCCGCCCAGGGGGACTTGGGATCCCACTGGTCGGGCAGCTCGAGCCAGAAGGCCCCGGAGAGCAGCGGCGCCACGACCTTGTACCCGGTCGTTTTCTGCAGCGCCTCCGCCGTCGGACCCGTCAGGAGGTAGACGATATCCACCTCGCCGTTCCGGAGCGCGGCCGCCCGGGTCGTCTCCTCGGGCAGGGAGCGCATCACGAGCCGCTTCACCGAGGACGCCTTGCGCCAGTAGCCGTCGAAGGCCTCGAGCACCAGCTCCACGCCGGGCTTGAAGGAGATCACCCGGTACGGGCCGGCGCCGATGGGCGCCGCCTTGAAGCCGTCTTCGCCCACCTTCTCCACGTACTTCCTGGGCACGATCCACGCGGCGCCCGAGGCGGTCGTTCCGTAGAAGGTCATGAAGTCGGGCCACGGCTCCTTGAGGACGAAGCGCACCTGGGTCGCGGAGAGGGCCTGCACCTCCTTGACCTTGTCCTTGAGGAGGGTGGCGCTGGCGCCCTTGTAGCGCTCGAAGGAGAACTTGACGTCCTCCGCCGTCACCGGCTCGCCGTTGTGGAAGCGCGCGTTCTTCCGGAGCGTGAAGGTGTACGAGACGTGGTCCTTCGATTCGCTCCATGACTCGGCCAGGCTCGGCGTGCTGACGCCGGCCGGCATCGGCTTCACCATGGCGTCGTGCACGGCGTAGAGCACCATGAACGGCGTATTGAACGCCTCCGTCTCCGCGGGGTCGAGCCACTTGGCGGCCAGGGTCACGTGGAGACCCCAGCGCATTTCCCCTTCCGCCGCGACGGCGGGGCGCACCGCGATGGGCACGGTAAGCAGCAGAGCCACGGTCAGGACGGCACGACGCACGCGCGGAGTTTTCATGGCAGAGACCGTAGGCTCGACGCCGCGGAAGGTCAAGTGCGGAGTCAGGTTGACCCTGCTGCGGCCGCATGCTAGAAACGGGAGCACTTCAACGAGGAGGCACCAGCCGATGGATCTCAACTACACCCCCGAGGACGTCGCTTTCCGCAAGCAGGTACGCACCTGGCTCGAGCAGAACCTGCCCAAAGAGATCCGCAACCTCGAAGAGCGCCGCAGTTGGCACCGCAAGCTCTACGACGCGGGCTATCTCGGCATGGGCTGGCCCAAAGCATACGGAGGCGGCGGCGCGCGGCCCATGGAGCAGGCCATCGTGGCCGACGAGATGGCCAAGGCCAATGCGCCGGCGCCCACCAACAGCCTCGGGCTCGGCATCGTGGGGCCGACCATCGTCGTCCACGGCACGGACGCGCAGAAGACGCGCTATCTGAGGAAAATCCTCTCCGCCGAAGAGCTCTGGTGCCAGCTCTACTCCGAGCCCAATGCGGGATCCGATTTGGCCGCCCTCAAGACTTCCGCGGTGGACGCGGGTGATCATTTCGTGGTCAACGGGCAGAAGATCTGGACGAGCGGTGGCGCCATCGCCGACTGGGGTCTCCTCCTCGCCCGCACCGATACCAAGGTTGCCAAGCACAAGGGCATCTCCTGCTTCCTCATGAACATGCGTCAGCCCGGGGTGGACGTGCGCCCGCTCAAGCAGATCACCGGTTCCTCGGAGTTCTGCGAAGTGTTCATGACCAATGCCCGCGTGGAGAAGAGCGATCAGATGGGCAAGCTCGGCGAGGGCTGGGCCATCGCCCAGACCACCCTCGGCTACGAGCGGGGCGGGCGCGCCCTCGCGCGCATCACCAACTTCTCCTCGCAGTTCACCCGGCTCGTGGAGGCCGCCCGGCGTCTCCGCCGTCACGGCCGGCCGTTGATCGAGGATCCCGTGGTGCGCCAGAAGCTCGGGCGCATCTGGTCCGAGATCGAGGTGGAGCGCTACCAGGCGCTGCGCACCCTGACCCTCCTCGAGCGCGGAGAGCATCCGGGCGCCGCGGGCTCGCTGACCAAGCTCTCGTACTCCGAGTTCGAGAAGCGCTTCATGGAGCTCGCCCTCGAGATCCTCGGCCCCTACGGCCAGCTCACCCAGGGCGCCCCCGACGACTTCAAGCTCCAGATCGACACCGCGGTGGGAGACAACGGCAGCTGGGCCTATGCCTATCTGTGGTCGCGCGCCGGCACCATCTACGCCGGCTCCTCGGAGATCCAGAAGAACGTGATCGGCGAGCGCATCCTCGGCCTGCCCAAGGAGACCCGCGCGGACCGGGTGGGAGGCAAATCGTGAACTTCTCGTTCAGCGACGATCAGATCCTCCTGAAGAACTCCGTGCGCTCCGCCCTCGACGAGCAGTGCAAGCCCGCGCACGTGCGCGCCATGTTCGACGACACGCGGGGCTACGGGGAGGCGCTGTGGAGCGAGATGGCCAAGCTGGGCTGGCTCGGCCTCCCCTTCCCCGAGGAGCAGGGCGGGGCGGGACTGGGCCTGGTGGAGCTCGGCCTCGTGCTCGAGGAGATGGGGCGCGCGGCCTACCCCGGTCCTTTCTTCGCCACGGTCGTGCTCGGGGGCTTGGGCATATTGCTCGGGGGCAATGCCGCTCAGAAAGACAAGTGGCTCTCCGCCATCTCCGCGGGCAAGGCGCGGGCGACCGCGGCCCTCCTCGAAGAGCACCTCGACTGGGATCCCGCCTCCACCAGCGCCACCGCGGAGAAGAGCGGCAGCGGGTGGACGGTGTCCGGCCTCAAGCGCTTCGTGCCGTGGGCCCATGTGGCCGATGTCGTGCTCGTGCCCGCGCGCTCGCCCGAAGGCCTCTCCCTCTTCCTCGTGGATCCGAAGTCGGCGGGGGTGACCCTGTCGCCGATGGTCGGCATCGATCTCACCAACCGCTGGTCTGAGATGCGTCTCGACAAAGTGGCGGTAAGTCCCGACGCCATCCTGGGCCAGCCGGGCTCGGCAGGCGCGCTCCTCGACTCGCTGCTCAGGCGCGCGGCGGTCATGTCGTCGGCGGAGATGCTGGGCGCGGCGCGCCGCTGCCTCGACATGAGCGTGGAGTACGTCAAGGTGCGCGAGCAGTTCGGCCAGCCCGTGGGCTCGTTCCAGGCCATTCGTCACCGCTGCGCGGAGATGCTGCTGGAAGCGGAGAACGCGCACGCCGCCGTCTACTACGCGGCGTGGGCCCTCACCGCGGGCGCGGAGGATGCGGCGGTGGCCGCGTCCGTCTGCAAGGCCTATGTGAGCGAGGCCGCGCGCAAGGTCTGTGGCGACGCCATCCAGGTGCACGGCGGCATCGGCTTCACCTGGGAGTACGACCTGCATCTCTACATGAAGCGGGCCAAGGCCCTCGAGCCGCTCTTCGGCGACGCCCAGTTTCACCGGGAGCTGATCGTCCGTCACGTGACGTCCGCCCGCTGATGTCCGTGACGCGCGGGGCGCTCGACGGCATCACGGTGGTGGACTGCTCGTCGTATCTCGCGGGGCCGTACGGCGCCATGATGCTGGCCGATCTGGGAGCCAGCGTCATCAAGGTCGAGCCTCTCGAGGGCGATTCCTTCCGGGAGCTTCCCGGCTTCTACGGCTGGAATCGCGGCAAGCGCTCCGTCGCGGTGAACCTCAAGGAACCGGCGGGGCGCGAGGTGCTGCACCGTCTGGTCAAGACGGCCGATGTCCTCATCCAGAACATGCGCCCGGGTGTCGCCGAGCGCCTCGGCATGGACTCGGCCGCCCTGCGCGCGCTCAATCCGCGCCTGATCTACTGCGCCATGACCGCTTTCGGGCCCGACGGCCCCTACCGCGATCGGCCGGGCTACGATCCGGTGCTCCAGGCCATGGGCGGCGTCCAGCATCTGCAGGGCTTTGGCGGACCGCCCCAGTTCGTGCGCGTGGCCGTGACCGACTACTACACGGCCGCCCTCGGCGCCCAGGCCGTGCTCGCGGCGCTCTTCGTGCGCGAGCGTACGGGACGTGGCCAGCACGTTGAGACGTCCCTGCTCCAGGGGGTGCTCGCGTTGCAATCCGGCAGCGTGGTGGACTATCCGGGCAAACCGACCTTCCTGCGCGAGACTCCGACCTACCGGCTGTACCAGGCCGGAGATGCCCAGTGGTTCTTCCTCGCCTGCGGCAATCAATCCTTCTGGGCCAAGCTCTGCAAGGCCATCGGGCGTCCCGAGATGACCGATGACCCGCGCTTCGGCTCCTGGCTCCTCCGCGGCGACAATCGCGAAGCCCTCATGCCGATCCTCGAGGCGGCCTTCGCGACCAGATCGAGAGAGGAGTGGCTCAAGATCCTGAGCGACCACGACATCCCCTGCGCGCCCGTCCAATCGCTCCAGGAGTTCATGCGCGATCCGGGCGTCCAGCACCTCCAGATGACCGTCCAGTACGAGCATCCGGAGGTTGGCGCCTTGACCCTGATGGGCCAGCCCCTCCGTTTCTCCGAGACGCAGGCGCCCGACGCGGGGCCTCCGCCCGTCCTCGGCCAGCACACGCGCGCCATACTGCGCGAGCTGGGCTATCCGGACGGGGACATCGCGGACCTCCAGCGACGGGGCGTCATCGCCGGGAAGGATCTCTGATATGGCTGGAGAGCCGGTTCGCTACGAGGCGAAGGACGGCATCGCCACCATCACCCTCGACCGTCCCGACGTGCTCAATGCCATGAACAATCCGATGCGCGCCCAGCTCCTCGAGATCTTCACCCGCCTGCGCACGGACGACGCGGTCAAGGCGGTGGTGGTCACGGGCGCCGGTGAGCGCGCCTTCTGCGCGGGCGCGGACATCCGCGAATTCCTCGAGCCGCCCACGCCCACCCACTTCCGCGAGGCGCGGAAGCGCCTCGACTTTCGCGCCGACATGGAGCGCTGTCCCCAGGCCATCATCGCGGCCATTCGCGGCTTCGCCCTGGGTGGCGGCCTCGAATTCGCCCTGGCCTGCGATATCCGGATCGCCGCCGATGACGCGCAGCTCGGCCTCACCGAGATCAACCTCGCCATCATTCCGGGGGGCGGAGGCACGCAGCGACTGCCGCGCCTCGTCGGCCGCGGCAAAGCCCTCGAAATGATCCTGACGGGCATGCGCATACCCGCCGCGGAAGCGCTTCGCATCGGCCTCGTCGAGCGCGTGGTGCCGGTGGCCGACCTCATGTCCGCCGCGCAGACGCTGGCGCGCCAGATCGCCGACAAGGCGCCCATCGCCTTGCGCTACGCCAAGGAGTCGGTGGTGGGCGGCCTCGGCCTGCCTCTGGCCGACGGCATCAGGCTGGAGAACGACTTGGCCACGCTCCTCCTCACCACCGAGGACCGCGTGGAAGGCGCCAAGGCCTTCGTGGAGAAGCGCAAGCCGAAGTGGTCGGGGAAGTAGCGGGGAGAATCGCTCTACGACGTCGGCGCTTTGGGCGCGACGGACACACCGCGAGCATGGGTCTTCTCGATGGCCTTCGCCACCAGACCGGAGGCTTTCGCCTCCTCGACGAACCCACGAAGGTACCGGGCGCCCGCGTCGCGACCCTTCGGCATTCCCATGGACTGCTGCACCCCGAGGAACCTGCCCTCGAGCACCCGGGAACCCGGCAGCTTCCCCACGAGCCCGAACAACTGCTGCGTCAGTCCGGCGAGCACTTCGACCTTGCCTGACACGAGGAGGTCGAAGGCCGCCGCCGCGTCCTGTCCCCGCACGAGCTGGGCGTGGGCGAGGCTCCGGATGAGGAAGAGCTCGAAGTTGGCCCGGGCCGGAGCGGCCACGCGCACGCCATCCGTGTCCACGTCGGCCACGGCCCGGAGCGGCGAGCCGGCGGGGACGAGATACGTCGCGTCGAGCTCCACATAGGCCGCGGTAAACGTGATCTCGCCCTCGCGCGCCGGGTCGCTGCCCATGAACGCGATGTCCCACGCGCCTGTCTTGGCCGCGTCGACCATGGCGCCGACGCTCTGGTAGGGCACGATCTCGACCGGCACCTCGAGCCGCCGCGCGAGCTCTCGTGTCAGATCGATGGCCACGCCGCGCGACTCGCCGGTCGCCGGGTCCTTCTGGGCGAGAATCACGTTTCCGTAGTTGATTCCCGCGCGAAGCTTTCCCGACGGGGCGAGGTCGGCGCGTGCGGCAGGCGGGACCGGAGGGACGCTCGCATGGGCGGTCATGGGCAGGAGATTAGCATCATCCGAGACGTCACGGCTGAGACGTCACGGCCACACGTCGGGGCAGGTCAGGTTGACCGTCCGTCGGGGCGGCGGTAGCATCCGTTCCGGATGCCCTTCGCCTACTTCGAGCGACTCTCGCGTCGACAGCAGGGAATCTACCTTCGCAGCGACAAGATCACCGCCGTACCGCTTCCGGGAGCGGCGGCGCTCCGGCCGCTGGTGGTGGAGCTGGGCGCGGCCCTCGAGAGCGGCGACCGCGCGCTGACGGAGTCGGCCTGCCAGCTCCTCGCGAACGGGCTGGGGCGGGCGCTCGGCCTGCCCGCGGTTCGCGTGACCGTGCTGGCGGCGCGACCGCATGCCAAGTGGGGCGAGCTGCACGGCCTCTACGAGTCGACGGGAAAGCCCGGGCGGCCGCCCACCATCACGCTGTGGATGCGGACGGCCCGACAGAAGCGCGTGGTCGCCTTCCGGACATTCTTGCGGACGCTCCTGCACGAGATGGGGCATCATCTCGACTACACGTTGCTGAGGCTGGGGGATTCCCTGCACACGCAGGGTTTCTATCAGCGCGAATCGCATCTCTTCCACCAACTTGTCACGGACGGGGGACCCGGCATGGCCACACTGGACGAGCAGCTCGCGCGCATGGAGCGGACCGTGAACGACTACGCCGCTGTCGTCAAGAATGTATCCGACGCTCAGCTGACGAAACGGCCGGACCCCAAGAACTGGTCGGCCAAGGAAGTCGTCTGCCACGTGCGTGACATCGAGGAATCGTTCATGACGCGCTTCCTCTCCATCATGGCCATGGACGACCCCAAGTTCCTCCCCGTCGAGCCGGACCGCTGGGCCGTGGAGCGTCAGTATCAGCGCAACGACGTCCAGGAGGCGCTCGCGGCCTTCAAGACGCGGCGCGAGGAGACGCTCCGGTTCTTTCGGGGGCTCAAGCCCGAACAGTGGGAGCGCGGCGGCGTTCATGCCACGCGCGGAAGGATGACGCTCAAGGACTTCGTGGAGCTGATGGCATGGCACGACGACAATCACCTCGACCAGCTCAAGCGCGCTCTCGACGGCAAGGCGTGAACGAAGCGTAGGCAGCCGTCGGCGGGCTGCCGCGGAAACAAGCAGACCGTCGAGGCTGAGACGGGGCGGGGCGGAAGGCATAAGCGCGCGGAACTAGGATAGAATCCCGCCTCACACCAAAGGAGACCTCTCATGATCAGGAAGCTCCGCACCCGCCAGGCGCTGACCGTGGGCCTTGCCGCTCTCGCCACGCTGCTCACGGCGGGACTCTACGCCGTGGCCCAGCAGCCGATGAACGAGGCCAATCGCGACCGCATGGCCGCGGTGGCGGGCGGCACGTACTACTTGCTGCCCGCCACCCTCGAGACCACGCAGTGGGGCTGGCTGGATCCCAAGGAGCCGCCGAAGCTGGTCGTCAAGTCCGGGGATACGGTGGCCGTCGAGACGATGATGCACGCGCACAACAAGATCGTGCCCGGCACGACCATGGAGGAGATCGTGGCGCTGCGGAAGGCGAACCCTGGGGGCGGTCCGCACTCCGTCACCGGGCCCATCTACGTGGAAGGCGCCGAGCCGGGCGACGTGATGGAAATCCGCATCGTCAAGATCACGCCCAAGGCCTTCGGCTCCAACTTCAATCTGCCGGGGAAGGAATTCCCCACCATCGGAGCACTGGCCACGGAGATGCCCGACGGCTTTCTCAGGTACTTCTACCTCGACCTGGACAAGCGCCAGGCCGAGTTCAAGCCCGGCATCACCATTGACCTCCAGCCTTTCCCCGGCACGCTCGCCGTCGGAATCGATCCGAAGGACCCCTCGCCGCGCAAGGGTGGCGCCACCGACCCCATGGCGCCGGTCTCCACCCTGCGCCCGTGGAAAAACGGCTCGAACATGGACATCAACGAGCTCCAGGAGGGGACGACGATCTTCATCCCGATCTTCCTCAAGGGCGGGCTCGTCTGGACGGGCGACTCACACTGCCGCCAGGGCAACGGCGAGGTCAACCTCACCGCGCTCGAGTGCTCCTACCGCGAGATCGTCATGCAGCTCATCGTGCGCAAGGACATGAAGCTCGAGTGGCCTCGCATCGAGAGCAAGACC
>WNFS01000570.1_pt1 | contig 31756 bp, 18 predicted proteins | sample 5400141 | NCBI WGS metagenome assembly WNFS01 (sample SAMN13153358, study PRJNA577476) | soil metagenome | isolation source: 60 cm saprolite under Madrone tree | place: USA:California | collected 2016-06-14
CGATCGATCTTTTCGAGGGCGATAAGATTAAAGAGCGTGCCCTAAAAAATCTCGTCCGTGCCGCCGTTGATTACAATCAGATCAAATTGAAGAGGAAAGCGCCTGCGGGTAGTCGAGCGAAGGGACATAAAAGCAAAAAGTGATGCAACGACAGATTTTTCTCACTAATTCTCTTTGCGGGACTGCCTGACCATCGGTGTTCATCTGTGGCGAAGAACGAATACTCGAATACCCCCAGGAGACTTCATGCCTCAGGAATACATTGAGATCCGCGGTGCGCGCGAGAATAATCTCAAGAACATCTCGCTGCGCATCCCCAAACGCAAGATTACGATCTTCACCGGCGTCTCGGGTTCCGGCAAATCGTCGATTGTCTTCGATACCCTCGCGACCGAGGCACAACGCCAGATGAACGAGAATTTCAGCATGTTCATCCGCACCTTCCTGCCGCGCTACTCCCAGCCGGACGCCGATGCCATTGAGAACCTGAGCATGCCGATCGTCGTGGACCAGAAGCGGCTCGGCGGCGGGTCCCATTCGACGATGGGCACGATTACCGACATCTACCCCGTGTTGCGCCGCTTGTATTCCCACATCGGCAAACCGTTTGTGGGACATACCAACGTTTTTTCCTTCAACGACCCAAAGGGCATGTGCCCGAACTGCAACGGCTTCGGCCGCAAGGTGGGTGTGGACCTGGAGCTGTTCCTCGATAAATCCAAATCACTGAACGAAGGCGCGATCCTGTTCAGTGAATATGCCGTCGACAGCTGGGGCTGGAACTTCCTCGGCCAGTCGAAACTCTTCGACATGGACAAGAAGCTTTCGAAGTTCAGCGAAAAAGAAATGGAACTGCTCTTATACAGCAAGCCCTACAAAGTGAAAACAAAGGTCGGCGGCAAGAACATCAATATAACGTGCGAAGGCATCATCAGCAGATTCACCGCCAAGTACATCACGCGCGACGTGAAGACCATGTCTGAACGTACGCAAAAGGCCGTGGCGCCTTACATCACGATGGCGCCGTGCACGGTGTGCAAGGGCGCGCGCTTAAGTCAGGAAGTGCTGAAGTGCAAGATCGACGGATACAACATCGCTGAGCTGGCCTCGATGGAAGTAGCCCAGTTGATCGGTGTGATCAAGATGATCAAGGAACCGAAAGCCACACCCATTTTGAAATCACTGATCCAGCGCCTGCAATATCTGGTGGATATCGGCCTCGAGTATCTCGCCTTAAATCGTGAAACTGACACGCTCTCCGGCGGCGAATCGCAGCGGGTGAAGATCGTCAAACACCTGAGCAGCAGCCTCGTGGACGTGATGTATGTGTTCGACGAGCCCAGCGTGGGTCTTCACCCGCGTGATGTGCATCGTTTGAATGAACTTCTTCAACAGTTGCGTGATCGAGGGAATACCGTTCTCGTGGTTGAACATGATCCGGATGTCATTAAAGTGGCTGACCATATCGTGGATTTGGGTCCGCATGCAGGGACTCAGGGCGGCCAGGTCATGTACGAAGGTCCGTTCAAGAACTTGTTGAGCGCGGACACACTGACCGGAAAATATATGAAACAGTCGCTTTCGATCAAAAGCGATTTCCGTTCCCCCAGTGGAAAACTGCCGATCAAGAATGCAAAAGCCAACAACTTGCAGAACGTGAGCGTGGACATCCCGAAGGGTGTACTCACGGTGATCACAGGTGTGGCAGGTTCGGGGAAGAGCTCGTTAATTCATCAGACCTTTCTACGTCAACATCCGGACTCCATTGTGATCGACCAATCCCCTGTGGGTGTTTCGAGCCGGTCCAATCCCGGCACCTATACTGGGATCATGGACGAGGTGCGAAAAACTTTCGCGGCCGCGAACAAGGTGAGTCCATCCCTGTTCAGCTTCAATTCGGAAGGCGCCTGCGAGAACTGCCAGGGACTGGGCGTGATCTACACGGAAATCCCCGCGATGGGCGAGGTCAAGTCTCCATGCGAGATCTGCGAGGGCAAACGATTTAAAGATGAAGTGCTGGAATACAAGCTCAACGGAAAATCGATCAACGATGTGCTGGAAATGACTGTCAGGCAGGCGCTCGAATACTTCAAGATCGACAAGATCACGAGCAAGCTACAAGCCATGAGTGACGTGGGTCTCGATTACCTGACCCTGGGTCAACCGTTGAGCACGCTCTCCGGTGGCGAATGCCAGCGCATCAAACTGGCGAGTGAACTGCACAAAGAAGGCAGCATCTATGTGCTGGACGAGCCCACAACCGGTTTACACATGTCAGATATCAGTCACCTGCTGGAGATCATGAACCGCCTTGTGGACGCCGGCAACACGGCTATTGTGATCGAACACAGCACCAGCGTGATCAAAAATGCAGACTGGGTCATCGATATGGGCCCCGAAGGCGGCACGAAGGGCGGCAAGGTCATGTTCGAAGGCACGCCCAAGCAGCTGCTCACTGCAAAGAATTCGCTGACCAGTGAGTACATGCGGAATTAACGTGATGGGCAAAGTGATCATCGGATTCACCATGCCGTTGGACGGTTTCCTCAACGACCAGAATGGGAGCGTGGAGCGTCTTTATCCCTACCCCCTCGATACGTTGCGATATGCAAAGTCTCTTCAAGCGATCGGGAAGACCGGCGCCGTGGTCCTGGGGCGAAAGACCTTTGCCAAGAGTGACCCGGATTCCACTTGCGTAAACCTATAAAAACAATCGACTTTAAGTGTCTTTAGAATGAACACTTTTGCGAAAACCCGCGGGGTGGGGGTGGTTATGGTTAACCAGCAATGGCTTCTAATGCGGTCCAGCCTTCGACGTGGGCCGTGCATCAACGCCAAAATCCCATACATACAGGTTCAATCCATCCTGTAGGATCTCCGCCAGGGCATACTCTCCCGGCGGCAGCGGCGCGCTGAGCGTAAATCTGTAAATATCCGGAGCCACCTCCCAGCGCTGGATAACGATCTCGTCCCGGTCCTGCGATATCTCCTGCCCGAACATGCTCTTTATGGACTCCAGTATTCGCTTATTGCCCTTTACCTTGGCGCGCACCAAGGCGACCTCCGGTCCGGACTCGCCTTGCCTCCCAGTCCGCAAAACCATGGAATCGTGGTCCGGATCAGGCGCCGGTTCGCGTAGATAAAACTCTGGCACCTGGCTCGTCAGCCGCACCGTCGCTTTGGCGCCCGGAATTTCAACGTTGCGCTTGCTGGGCACGATCGGTATGGGTGAAAGCACCTGCGCCAGGACGGTTTTCTTGTCCGTTTTCAATCCTGCCCCGGCTTGCTCGATCCGTTTGATCGACTTGCCCTCCAGCGCGAACATACCCTCTCCGCCGGGCAAGAACACACCAGGCGCAACGGTCAAACTGGCATCCACGTCCACAGGCGTCTCCGCCCTTGCCGCCGCCTCTTGGATGTGGACCTTCTGTAAGAGGGCTGAACTCGTTCTCTCGTCGGCGGCTTCCGCCTTTTTTGTGGCGTCCCAGTCCACCATCGACGTGGGAATCTCTTCCCAGGCGCCGCGTTCCACGCTGAAATAGCGCACGCGCTCGCCCTTGTTCTCATAGTTGCGCACCAGCTGGAAGCTTCCATCTTTCAGCATCAGCTTCTTGCCCCGTGGAACGCCTTCAGGCTCGGCCGGCGTAGCCGCCTGTTCTGCAGGCTTCTTGGCGCTTGCCGTATCTTGTTCGGTGAAGAAGGCCGCGGCCGCCAGGCCATGCCAGGCCGTTCCCCCCCAACTCAGCCAGCTGATTTGCAGGATCAAAGCGAATGTAGAAAGCAATCTCATGGCAGTTTCTGGGCTATCAGACGCATGCTGGACGAATCGGTTTTCCCTTGGTCGAGAATACGCCGCTCCCCGGGGTACTGCAACCGCCATTGCAACCGCTCAGACGACTGTTCCAAAAAGCAAAAAGCTCTTTCCGGTGTTCCGGAAAGAGCCATTCGCGAACGAAGCTCGTTAAATTCTTAGTGTGTGCAGCGCGGAAACAATGTCACCAGCACCATCAGGTCGGACAACGTAAACAGCCACTGGTCCGCCTGCTTGCCTGCCGCTTCCGCGGCCCTCGCGATGAAGCCCAGGTGGCGGCTCTTCGCAAAATTGCGGATGTGATCGACGCAAATCCCAGTCAGGCTGGCAATTTCCGCGTCGGTAAAAATCTTTTGGCTAGATTTTACGGTAACCATGGCCTTGTCCCTCGAACTGTCTGCCACAATGCGCCTTTCACTTCCTTTGATGCTTTTCGCAGCGTACGCGATGCACCCTTTTCTCAGCAATAGTAGTTCCGTTCTCACTACCTAAAACGAACTGACTAGTACTTTTGTTCCAACTTCCTGTGTAAAAAGAGATTAACCGAAATCGCGTGCGGTATTGTGCAGCTAGTACGAATAGGAAGGGCGTGGAAAAAAAAGGAAAAAATGTCCCACAAATGCAAACTCTATACCAATTTTGGTAGGCTCGGCGCAATTTCTCGCATCGGTTTGTGTGCCGCAGCTCATGCGACGCGCAGGATTCTTCCAGCAGTCTTCGCCCAACTTACGCCCGCTCGTTTCTTCTAAGCATGCCAGCGATCGCCTCCAGATGGTCGCAATGGATTCGACGCAAATCGCCAGTACCCGAGCGCCATGGAATGTGAATTCTTTTCAACAAGGAAACGCGCTTCGGCGGCTTCTGTGCCACGCGGTCCGCTTTTCCAGTCACCGCTCGATCGACCATCATCAAGTGCGCAACCTCCTTATGGCACGGCATCTGCCGCAGACAAAAGCCCTGTCTGCGCTTTCGCCATACATGCCATGATGGAATCAAGTTCCGCAGGCACGGCTAGCTTTCACCTCGGTTCATCAGACGGATCCGCCGCCGGCTTGCTCGAAGGCGTGCGCCAACTGCAGGACTTTAGCCTCGCCGAAAGCAGGCCCGAAGATCTGCAACCCCACCGGGAGCTTCCCGCAGATTTTCCCGCAAGGGACTGACATGCCTGGCACGCCTGCCAGGGACCCCGTAACCGTATATATATCAGCGAGATACATCTGGAGCGGATCGTCGGTCCGCTCGCCCAGCTTAAACGGCGGAACTGGCGAAGTCGGCGTCACAATGACATCCACTTTCCTAAACGCATCGCGAAAATCCTGGCCAATCAGCGCGCGGACTTTCTGTCCCTTGAGGTAATATGCGTCATAGTAGCCCGCCGACAATACATAAGTTCCGAGCACAATCCGTCTTTTGACCTCGGCTCCAAATCCCGCCCCCCGCGTCTTCCGGTACATAGCCAGCAGGGAGTCGTCCCCGACGCGCAGGCCATATCGCACACCATCGTAACGCGCCAGATTCGAGCTCGCCTCCGCCGTCGCGATAATGTAATAGGTCGCTATCGCATAGTCCGTATGCGCCATGTGGATTTCGCGCAGCTCGCATCCCAGCCTTTTCAAAACTTCAATCCCCGCTTCGATTTTCTTCCGTACCTCGTCGTCCATTCCCTCGCCGAAATACTCCTTCGGAATGCCGACCCGCAGCCCCTTTACCGGTCTTTCCATCGCCGCACGATAGTCCGGCACAGGCGCGGTCGTAGAGGTGGAATCGTTCGCATCTCGCCCCGCAATCACCCCCAGCACGGCAGCCACGTCCCGTGCGTTGGTCGCAAACGGCCCGATCCGATCCAGGGAAGATGCGAACGCTATGAGTCCATAGCGCGAGACTCGCCCGTAGCTTCCCATCATCGCGGGAATCCCGCAGAAAGACCCAGGCTGCCGGATCGACCCGCCCGTATCCGTCCCAAGCGCCGCTACAGCCAAGCCCGCCGCGACTGCCGCCGCAGACCCACCGCTCGAGCCCCCCGGCACCCGGTCCATCGCCTCAGGGTTCCTGACCGCCCCATAGGCAGAATTTTCGTTGGAGCTGCCCATGGCAAACTCGTCGCAATTTGTTTTTCCAAGAATCACTGCGCCGGCAGCCTCAAGCCGTTCCACCGCTGTAGCGTCGTAGGGCGGTATGTAATCCTCAAGAATCTTCGAACCGCAAGTGGTGCGAACACCGCGCGTGCTGATCACGTCTTTAACGGCGATGGGCACGCCCGCCATAGCCGGCAGCGGTTTCCCCGCGGTAACCAGCGCATCCATCCTGTCCGCCTGAGCGTAAGCGCGTTCCTCGGAAAGCGTCAGGTAAGCATTCAACTCCGCGTTCCGCTCGCCAATTCGCTTATAGAAGTCCGATGCTAGTTCTCGCGCCGAAATTCTCTTCGCCGCCAGCGCCGCTCCTACGCTGTCGATTGTCCATGCCGCACTCATCGCTCTATGACCTTCGGTACTCTGAAATACGGCGCTTCCGGATCCGGCGCTTGTTTCAAAATGTCTCGGGCAACATTGCACGGCACAACCACGTCCTCCCGCAAAGTTGCGTCCGCGGACTGGTCATCGGCCAAGACCTGAGCCATCGGCTCGACGCCTGTGGTGTCCAGTTCGTTCAATTTGCCTATGTATTCCAGGATTTCGTCAATTTGCGTGCGGTACATTTCCAGCTCGGCCTCGCTCAAATCCAGATAGGCCAGCTCCGCAACTCTTTCCACATCTGTCCGGGTGATTTTCACGCTGATTTCCCGCCTTAAGTTTGTTTCAAAACTAGCAAAATTCTAGCATATCCCCGCAGGTTGCCCGGGAAGCTACTGGATTGCGTGCGACGCCTTTGGATCGGGGATAAACACGACAAAATCGTAGCCGAAGATTACGCGTTCCAGTTCCGGATCAATCTTGCCGTACTTCGAAAAACCGTCACGCAATGCCCGCAGGTCATAAAGCGTCCAGGAATTCTCGATCTGCGCATCGAACAGCGGCTTGAAAAAAAGAAATGGCGAATCTTTGTCCCCCGCTAGGTCGAGCGGCCCAGCCTCGGCTGGTTTCCCGATGCCCGCAAACCGCAACTGCTCGCCCTTCACGCCCGCGATCAAAATATGCACCGACTTGAATTGGTTGGCCTCCGCCGCTTCGCTAATCAGGTTGCCCAGTTCGCTCGAATGCAGCGGATTGATGCCTCGGAACATGTGATAAGCGCCGAACTTGAAGAAAACCTTGGGCAAAATGCCATTGCTTTGCGAAGAAGCCGCAAACGGTTCGGAGAAATTCTTCTTCATCAGCAGTGCGCGCTGCCGGTTGGATAGATAGTAGTCATCAGCCATATTCTTCTGGTAAATCTCACGGCTCACCAGAAACGCGTCGAATAGTTTCTGCGCCTCGGGCTTGCCCTGCTTTTTTAGCTGGTCGCGAACGAGATCCAATTCCTCTTGTTTTGCCTTCATCATCAAGAGATCGCCGGGGCTGCCGCTCTTCACTGCAGAAGCGCGCGCTTCGTTGGTCTCTTTCAAAAGCGCTTCGACGGCGGCTTTCGCTTCCGGGCCTGGGTTCGTTGCCAGAATCTTGTCTGCTAGAAAGCTCGTCGCTCCCATGAATTCCTGATCCAGCCCCCAGATCGTCACGTGTCCTGGCGAAGCCGCGCTCTCGCACTTTTGCAGCATCCTAAACTCTTCTTGCCAATTGTAGAACGCGATGGTTTCCGGGTATTTCTTCTCGAACTCAGCGAGCTGCTTCGCACCGTCCGCGCTACGCGCCATCTTTTCGAGTTCCGCCGCGACGTAAGTCCCGATTTCGAGTCCCATGTGGTGGAATCCGTGCGGTGCGAGTTCGGCACAGAGCGCCGCAGCAAACTCGGGGATTTGGCGGATGCCGTGATCTTCTCCCAGCGCCACAAACTGTGCTTGGGCCAGCGCCGCACGCAGGAGTTCCGCGCGGGGACCCGCGAGCTTGCCATCCTGGACGCTGATGGCCCCGCGATTGTTCTTTAGAGTTTCCGTGAATTCAGCGTTTTGGGCGCGAGAGCAAATTGTAAATATAAAACAAGTGGCGAAAGTGAGCGCCGCAGCCTGAACCATTTTCATTTCTTCCCCGTCAGCTTAGGGACTCTCTGGGCCGGTCTGCTTCACGCCCCTGCCGCTTTACGCATTGTAGAGAAGAAAGATTCCTCGTCAATCCTCAAAGAAACGGCCGGCGAACATCTTCAAGAACACAGCTCTCTGCGTCGCACTGGATTTCACTCGTTCTGGCGCTTTTCCCTTGGAACCGCGGCGGATTCCATCTCCGCAATCGAATGATGCATGCTCGCCATCCGCCAATGTCCTTCCGACTTTTTGCACATGGCCATGCCGCGACCATGCAGCCTGCCCCGCGCTGAGTCAATCGTAAACTCGTACTCGTACCATACTGCTTCGCCGATGGGATGAAACGCGCTCTCGCGGATTTCCAGCTTCGCCGCCGGTTCCTGGTGAAAATAGCGCTGGCGGAAATACCCGACCACCTGTTCCCGACCATAGAGTTGCGTGTCCATCGAGAACAGAACAATGTTCGGATCCAGGCAATCGCCAAACTTCTCTTCGTCGGAATCGTTGAAGGCGTCCGCGCACCGGTGCATCTCGTGCTGCATTGCCGTTACGAGTTCTGCGCCGTGCACTTCGTCGGTGGTCGCGACGTGAATCGTCTGCTCTCGCAGATTGATGCTGGCGCCGAGTTTTCCTAAAAGATCGACGCCCAGGATGCCGTCGATTTTGCGTCCGCAGGTTTTTCCTATGGCCGAGAGATCGATGGCAGGCAATTTCACTTCGAGCAGTTTCGTTTGTCCGACAGTCAAATCTGGCAGCGTCACTTCTTTCGCGCTGGTCGCCAGCGTGCCGCTCCACGAGGTCACGTGGATGTCGCGCGCGTGGCCGGCGGTGAAGGATTCCAGATTCAACATGGATGTGGCCGCCGTATCGACCAGAAACCACTTGTGCAGGCCGGCCACCTGCACTTCGATCATGGGAAGCACGTCGCAGCGCTCTAGTGGAAGTTCTTGCGCGTAGGAGATGCGCGCCCCCATCCCCGCGCTGAGGAGAATCGCGCACAACGCTGCAAGACGAACCAGCCCGGGCCAGGGCGGCCCGTTATGTCGCCGCCGAGCGAATAACGCCGCGAGATTGGCCCATGCCATTTCCCCGGGCGCGTATCGAATAAGCCTGGCGCTGTGCGGCGTTGTTGACGAAAGAATCGGACGGAGGACGATGGCATTTTCCATGAGCGCACCCCAGGGGCACGAGCATAGCACAAAGAAACGAACGTTCGTGCTTATTTGTGGTTTGTGTTACAGTATTTTCATGCCGCCGGCTCTTCGCTCTAGTTCCCGGAAAAAACGTGCCGGCAAGCCCGTCCATAGGCCTGTCGACAGACCGGCCCTGCGCCGCCTGGCCAAAGGCCTTCGTACTCGCGAAGCCATCTTGGCCCGTGCCGTCGATATCGCCTCCGCCGAAGGCCTCGAGGGCCTTACCGTGGGCTCCCTCGCGGAGCAGCTGGGTATGAGTAAGAGCGGCCTCTTCGCCCACTTTGGCTCGAAGGAAGAATTGCAGTTAGCCACGGTCGAAATGGCGCGCCAAATCTTTATCGATCAGGTGACGCGGCCAGCTATTGCCGCGCCAAAGGGCCTGCCTCGTTTGTGGGCTTTGATAGATCGTTGGCTCGTGCTCGTCGAAAAGCGAGTCTTCGAGGGCGGCTGCTTTTTCACCGCGGCTTCGTTCGAGTTCGATGGACGCTTCGGCGTGGTGCGCGACCGTATAGCCGAAATCATGCACGAATGGATCGGCGCGATCACGCGGGCCGTGCAGGGGGCGCAAAATGCCGGCCACCTCGACCCGACGCTCGACGCCACGCGTCTGGCCTTCGAGTTCCATGCCATCGCCATAGGCGCGCACTGGGCGCATCAATTGCTCGAGGACCGTCAAGCTTATTCGCGCGCGCGCTTGATGGCGCTCGAAAAATTGCGCAGCATCGCGACGCCGCAATCGCCTCGTCTTCCGTAGTTTGCGTTTTGATGTGTCAGCTCAGCGGCTGGCAGGAACAGGTTCCGCGGTCTTGCGGGGATATTTCTTCGCGATGTAGTTATCGACGAGCGCCTGGAACGCCACCGCCAGTTCGTCGTAATTTCCTTCAAGCGTCACGTCTTTTTTCCCATCAATGTATATAGGACAACGCGGCGCCTCGCCAGTGCCCGGCAAGCTGATGCCAATATTCGCGGCTTTCGACTCGCCCGGACCATTCACGATGCAGCCCATCACTGCCAGCGTCATGGTTTCGACGCCTTCGTACTGCGTTTTCCAGATGGGCATGCTGTCCCGGATGTAGCCTTGGATGCGTTCCGCTAGCTCCTGGAACGTAGTGCTGGTGGTGCGTCCGCAGCCGGGGCAAGCCGTCACGCTCGGCGAAAAGGAACGGAGGCCCAGCGCTTGCAACAATTCGCACGCGGCATACACTTCTTCGCGGCGGTCGCCTCCCGGCTTCGGCGTTAACGAAATGCGAATCGTGTCGCCGATTCCTTCATAGAGCAAAACGCCCAGCGATGCCGCAGACCAAATCTGGCCCTTCATGCCCATTCCGGCTTCGGTTAGGCCAAGATGCAGCGGCTGCTCCGTTTTGCTGGACAGATCGCGATAGACGGTAATCAAATCCCGCGGCCGCGAAGTCTTGCACGAAATAATGATTTGATCGTGACGCAGCCCGCATTCCAGCGCGAGTTCCGTCGACTGCAACGCGGACAGCACCATGCAATCGTTAATAATCTCTTCGGACTCTTTGCCCAGGTTCTTGTCCGTGTTCTCCTGCATTTTGTGCATGACAAGCTCTTGATTCAGCGAGCCGCCATTTACGCCGATGCGCACAGGCTTGCCGTTGTCGCGCGCGATTTTGCAAATGGTGGAAAATTGCTCGTCGCGCCGCTGGCCCGCGCCCACGTTGCCCGGATTGATGCGGTACTTGTCGAGCGACTTCGCGCATTCTGGATACTTCGTCAGCAGAACGTGTCCGTTGTAATGAAAATCGCCGATGATCGGCGCGTTGCAACCAGCATCGCGCAAGCGCTTCTTGATTTCCGGCACGGCTGCCGCGGCCTCAGGCACGTTGACTGTCCAGCGCACAATTTCCGAGCCGGCTTCCGCAAGCTCGACGGTCTGCTTGAACGTCGTGGCCACGTCGGCAGTATCCGTGTTCGTCATAGACTGCACGACGATGGGCGCGCTTCCGCCCACGAGCACGTGCCCAACGCGCACGCCGTACGTCTTGCGCCGTGGCCGCCCGCTCGCCACCGTGTCAGTTCCTTTGATCTGGGTGAGCATTCCTTACAATTCTAGCGTGAATTCGGTATTCGGCGAAATGTCACCAGCGTTTAGTGGAGTGGCCATTGCCCAGCATGTGGTTAACAGCAGGTCGAAGGCTATTGCGGGGCATGGTCCGCGCGATGGCTTCCAGCAATGCATTTCCGGGGGGCGAGGAATGCTGAGGTTCGGCCTCATGCAAGCGGGCAACGCCCCAGCCGCGACTCTTCGCCGTGGTTTGTGAAGGTCTATTTATTCTGGGAGTGGTTTCGTGCAAGAACTTCCTTACATAGAAATAATTGAGGAATTATTGATGCTTTCTCGACGAACTATTTCTGCTCGCCTGTCGTCTTATCGCGCATGAACAATTCCTTTTCTTAAGGATTCTTAGGGAGAGGAATGGGGTACGGGGTGGACAGAGGTGGTTTGGGGACTGCGGTGGGGAAATCTCTCGAGCTAAGTGTGTTCTGTATGTTGAGAGATTGCAGTCGATACCCTTCTGAGCCGCATTCTTCCTCCTTCCTTACCTGATGTTCTAAGCGGGGTTTAGAAGAGAGGGGTGTCTTTGTGAGAAAGCTCGGCATTTTTGCAATTTGTTTGTGCTTATTTGCATTTATCAGCGCTCTTCCGACTGTGATCCGGGCGCAAACTACGACAACGGGCGCCGTCCTCGGCACCGTTGCCGATCCAAGTGGCGCGGCGGTCGTCGATGCCGCAGTCGTTCTTCGCAATACGGCGACAAACGCGCAGACGACGCAGACCACCAACGGAGCAGGGCAGTACACGTTCGCGAATGTGACACCGGGCACTTATGAAATCGCGGTTAAGAAGCAAGGCTTTCGCGGTTCGAACGTCTCTGCATTCACTGTGGAGGTCTCCAAAAGCTATACAGTGGATGTGAAGCTCGAGATCGGCGAGGTCACCGAGTCCATCACGGTTTCCACGGAAGCCAGGGTGGAACTTCAGACCACCGACGCTCAGATCGGCGATGTGATTGGTGGAACAACCCTTTCGCGCTTGCCCACTCTCACGCGCGATGCCGCTGAACTTCTGACGCTGCAACCGGGAACTACGCCGTACGACACGCCCGCCAATGGTGGTTTTGGAAATAACGGCGGCACGGTGGCAGGCGCCCGCAGCGACCAGAACGCAATTTCGCTGGACGGAATCGATATTACGGACAACACCGTCGGTGGAGGCGCAACGGCCGCGAACTTCATTCCTACCGGGGTCGAAAGTTTGGAAGAGTTCAGAGTTGGCGTGACCAATTCCAACACGGACTTCAGCCGCTCATCTGGAGGCAACATCACGCTGATCAGCAAGAGCGGCTCAAACACTCTCCATGGCGACGGCTATTGGTTCCACCAAAGCGATGGCTACAATGCCAATTCCTGGGACTTGAATCACACGCCAGACGCCGCCACCGGCACACCATTTACGAGCAAAACGCCTTTCAAGGACAACCGCGAAGGCGTGAGTGTTGGTGGACCGATCCTCAAGAACAAGACATTTTTCTTTAGCAATTATGAAGTCCGCCGTTTTCCATCCGCTACGCAGGTGAGCCACATTGTGCCCACCGACAGCCTCAGAAATGGAATCCTGTCCTTCAAGGACGCTAGCGGTGTGGTCAGGCAATATAACTTGGCTAGTGCAACTGCATGTGGGCCGGGAGGAAATCTGGCCTGCGATCCGCGCGGCATCGGCATAAGTCCCACGATTCAAGCGCTTTACAAGCTCAATCCTACTGGCAATGACGCCAGTCTGCAGGGCGTGGACGGAAACAACACCATAGGATTTGTTGCCAACGCCCCGACACCTGTCAAGGACGACTACGTCACCTTCCGTCTAGACCATAATTTTACGGACAAAATGCATTTCTTCGGCCGGTACATCTACTCGCGAGCTCTGGCCCCCAGCCCCAGCAATCCTCAGATTGACACGCTCGGAGGGAAAGCCATCGTCACCAGCGGAAACGACGTTCGCGGCGACGGCGCCATCGGCGCACTCGACTATGCCTTTAGCTCTTTCACCAGCAATAACATCCGCTACGGATGGATCCGCAGCCGCGTTTTCCTCCCGGGTTTGTCTCCCAGTGCTTCCGCGACAACTCTTGCGCTCGCGGGTACCAACACGTCGGGAGGCTTTGTGGCGCAGGCTCCTGGGCTTTTTGCTACCGGTCTTATTGATGTTCCCATCGACGTAGACACCCAGCGCGCCCGCACCCAAGGCAATTTCCAACGAAACAAGCAGCTGGTCGACAATTTCACCCACATTCAGGGCCGGCATACGATTACTGCCGGAGGCGACGTCCGCTGGCTGCCGCTCATCGCGCAGCGCAACGACAAAGTCGTGGGCTCGTTGGCTTCTCTGGTTGCCACCGAGGATGCTGATCTCAACGGCACACATCTAACGATCCCTGCCGCGAATCGGCCTCCGTCTTGTAGCACCACGGTCACCACGTTTTGTCTTCAGCCTACCGATGTATTGCGCTGGGATCGCCTCTATGCCGCTACCCTCGGACTCGTCGATAACGTAAACGTTTTGGCCGTGCGTAACGGCAGTCTGGCGCCGCAACCCTTCGGCACTCCTCTAATTGCCGACACAAACCAGCAGGCTTATGACTTTTACGGTCAGGACTCTTGGCGTATAAGGCCGACTCTAACCGTTACTTACGGGATTGGATACGGTTGGCAGACGCCGCCAACGGAGGCTCATGGCGAGCAGACCTTTGAAATCAATGCCGCCAATGGACAGATCCTTACAGCCGCGGGCTACATTCAACAAAAGCAGCAAGCCGCCCTGAATGGTCAAGTTTTTAATCCTACCATCGGCTATCTGCCCATCAAGAACTCCGGACGGAGCGGCATCTGGAACACCGACTACGGCGACATCGCTCCGCGCGTTTCCGTCGCTTGGAACCCTTCCTACAAAGACGGTCTGCTTGGAAGCGCCTTCGGTGCGGGTAAAACGGTAATTCGTGCTGGTTTCGGGATCTACTACGACCGCATCAACAATGTTCAAAGTGTCGAGATTCCTCAACTCGGCGTTGGCTTTGCACAAACCCTAAGCATCTTTGCACCGCAATGCAATCTGAATGGTGCATCGGCGCAAGGACCGGGGTGCGTAACGAGTGGCGCCAACGCGACCGTGGGATCTTCCAGTTTCCGTGTCGGAGTGGACGGCGCTTTGCCTGTTCCAGTACCCCCTGCGGTCTCCTCACCCATCATCCCGGGCATAGGCGGAGAGATTTTGTCCTTCGCGGTCGACCCCAACTTCAAAGTTGGCAAGAGCTACAGCTTTGCTTTCACCGTTCAGCGCGAATTGCCGGGAAACATGTTGATGGAAATCGCCTACATCGGGCGCCTGGGGCGCGATTTGCCCAACAGCGTTGATTTCGACTCGGCTCCCTATAACTTCGTCGATAAAGCCTCCGGACAATCATTCGCTCAGGCTTTTGATGCCATAGAACACCAGCTGGCGAAGGGTGTCCAGCCTCAGAATCTGACCAACCAGCCGTGGTTTGAGAATCAGTTGCCCGGTTTTGGAGTTCAGCAGAGCGGTCAGGGAAACTGCGGGACCACTGCTCTGTCCACCACCCAATGTTTGGTCTTTCAAAACGCCGGAGCGTTCGGGAGCCTATCGGTTGGTTCGGTCTTCGGAGGCGTTGACATAGCCCGAGGCGCGTTGGGTTTGCCCACTTACGACAATCATCAGATTGGCGCGGCGCTGTTTATGCGTACGCACAACGACCTTTCCAACTATAACGCCGCTACGATCACGCTTCGTAAGCGCCCATCACACGGTCTTCAATTTGATATGAACTATACCTTCTCCAAATCGCTGGACCAGGTCGGTACCGTCCAGAACAACGCCGGCACCTATGCCTCCAGCTTCAGCCCCGGTTATCAGTACGGGCCGTCGCTCTTCGACCATACGCACATCTTCAACGCTATTTTTAACTATGACTTGCCGGCTGGAAATGGTCATAAATTCAGCTTTGGCAACAACATCGCCAACAAGTTCATCGGAGGATGGTACGTCTCCGGCGTGTTTCGCGCCGCCAGCGGACCTCCGCTCACGGTTACCAATGGTGATTTGGGGGGCGGAGCTTTTGCCAATGGCCTGAGCGCCATTCCCCTGGTCGGCGCGGGAACCCTTGGCGCCGGAAACCATGGCACCGTCTGCAGCGGCAGCCTCGGTTTCGGCTCTGCCGGCGATGGTCCTAACTGCGGCGCTGGCTTGACAGGCACTGGTCGCAACCTCTTTGCCAATCCAGACGCCGTCTCCGCCGAATTCCGAGCCGTCAATATCTCTACCGATGGACGCGACGGCACCGGTAACCCCCTGCGTGGTTTGGGATTCTGGAACCTGGACTCGCGCCTTGGAAAAACAACTTCCTTCCGCGAGCGCTACAAGGTTGAGTTCTCAGCCGATTTCTTTAACCTCTTCAACCACGTCAATTTCTTCCAGCCATCGTTGAACCTCCAGAACCCGGCGACCTTCGGCGTCATCAGCCAGGAATTGATCCCTGCTGATCGCACGCAGGGCAGCCGGTGGATTCAGCTTGGTTTGCGCTTGTCTTTCTGATCTCGAACGCTTGGCCGTAGCGAGGAGGCGGGATTCGTCCTGCCTCCTTTTCTTTTCCCTGGCTCTCACTTAGCTTCATCTTCATCACAGCTGGACTTCAGCGTATCGTTAAGTCTCGGCGGTTCTGCTCGCCCCTTCGCTCAACACCATCAAGCAGCTCCTTGCTACATATGTTTCCCTATCTTCACTCCCTCTTTGATTTGTTTGCTTGAGCTGCCTGTACAATTGGAATCACCAAGTCTTTGTCTCTTCTCGCAGGCTGTTTGAGCAACATTTAGACACGTTCCCCGGGAATCAACAAGCGTTTCATATTTTTGCTTCTTTGAATCAGTCGTTGACACCCCCAGACTCTTTGGAGTAAAGAGTCCTCATCTTTAGTGGTGGGGGGGCCCTGCGAGTGGTCAGCCAACGTTTTTTCATCTCTGTCGTCTGTCTATTTTCGTCTCTCCAGACGAGTTTGCCCTTAGCCGTATAGATAGCGGGGCATTCGTGTCGCCGGACGGGAAATCGTTTACCGTCAGCCGCACGAGATGACTTACGAAGGCCCACTCCGCGGTTGTTCGGCCAACTAAAGCGGGGGGGAATATGAAAGTGCTGGTTCGTTTTCTTTTTGCTGCACTCTTGGTTCTCGGAGTTTTATCACTCGGCATTTCCGCTGAAGCGCAAACCTCGAATTCGGGCCTAGTTGAGGGCACCGTCACAGATAAGGGTGGTGCCGTAGTCCCGAACGCCACCGTCGAATTGCTGAATACCGCCACGAATGAAACAAAGACCGCCACAACCGCGGGCGCAGGTGAATACACTTTCGCGAACGTACCTCCCGGTATGTACACGCTCAAGATTTCCAAGGCTGGTTTTGCCACCGTCACTTTCGCGAACCTCAAAGTCGATGTGACCAAGACCTACACCTACAACGCCATTCTCGAAGTCAGCTCCGGCAAAGAAGTAATTGAAGTCTCCGCCCAATCGCAAGCCGAGTTGCAGACCGCCGACGCGGTCGTCGGCGATGTCGTCGGCGAAAATGAGCTCATGCGCCTTCCGACCCTCGGCCGCGACTCTCGCGAACTTCTCACCCTCCAGCCCATGTCCACGCCTTTTGAAAGCAGCAATGGCGGAGGATTTGGCAATAACGGCGGCACCATCGCTGGCGCACGCAGCGACCAGAACGTTTTCAATCTCGACGGCATCGACATCACCGACAATGTCATCGCTGGCGGCGGCAATCAGGCGCCCGTCATTCCCATCGGTGTTGAAAACGTCGCGGAGTTCCGGGTTGGCGTCACCAACAACAACGCTTCCTTCGGCCGGTCCGAAGGCGGCCAGATCAACATCATCAGCAAGAGCGGCACAAACGAATATCATGGCGCGGCCTACTGGTACCATCAGAATTCGGTCTTCAACGCTAATACGTGGGACAACGGTCACACCCCTAATGGTTCCGGTCTTGCCTTCACCCCGAAGCAGCCTCAACACGACAATCGAGTCGGCGTCTCCGTTGGCGGCCCTATTAAGAAAAACAAGACCTTCTTCTTCTCAAACTACGAAGTACGGCGTTTTCCTCAGGCGGTCCAGGTTGAGCGTATTGTGCCGACGCAGTCGCTTCGCAACGGCATCCTCACCTTTGGCGGCGTGGCCTACCCTCTGGCCACTTCGATGGCCTGCGGTTCCGGCGGCCAGCCCTGCGATCCCCGCGGCATCGGCATCAGCCCCACCGTCCAGGCACTCTGGAACAAGATGCCATTGGGCAACGATCCAAACGTGGGTGACGGATCTAATACCGAAGGATTCCGCACCAGCGTTCCTGAGGCCCTGAAAGATGACTTCGTGAATTTCCGCTTGGACCACAACTTTACGGACAAGGTCAAATTCTTTGGCCGTTACCTTTACCATCGGGACCTTGCGCCCAATGCCGCTGGTCAATCCGGACAAGTAAGCTTGATTGGAGGCACGACCAGCGCTACCAGCGCCTCCGACATCCGCGGCGATGGTTTCACCAGCGGACTCGATTGGCAAATTCGGGATAATCTCATTAACAGCCTCCATGTCGGCTGGATTCGCAGCCGCCAGGACTTCAACGTCATTCGTCCACGTGTTTCCGCAGCGAATTTGAATCTTCCGGGGACTTCTACTGCATTGGGCGATATTGCTCTCGCTCCTGGTCTCGGCGCCACCGGCTTGATAGACACCGTCGTCGACGTGGATACCCAGCGCGCGCGCCATCAGGCCATCTACGACAGCAACAAGCAGTATGCGGACAACCTGAGTTGGATCAAGGGAAAGCACACTGTTGTCACTGGTGCCGACATTCGATGGCTGCCCACCATCCATGACCGCGACGACAAAGTCATCGGCTCCGTTAATTCGCTGGTGGCCACCCTCGACGCGGACGTGACCGGATTCAGCATTCCGGCTGCTAACCGCCCTGCGGCCCTCGCCACCGCTGATCAGCAAAACTGGGATCGTCTGTACGCCGCTAGCCTCGGCTTGTTAAATAACATTGGTATCCTCGCTGTCCGTGATGGCAACCTGAACCCCAAGCCGCTTGGTACTTCGCTAGTTGCCAAGACCACACTGCGGGCCTACAACTTTTTCGTTCAAGATTCTTGGCGCATTAAACCATCTCTTACGCTTACCTACGGTATTGGTTACGGATGGCAGACTACTCCTCAAGAACAAAACAAGCAGCAGACCTTCATCGCCAATCACGATGCCGGCGACAGCATCATCAGTGGCCTCCAGTACATCCGGGCAAAGCAGGCAGCTGCCGAAGCCGGCGACACGTATAATCCGACTCTCTCCTACATTCCCATCAAAAGCAGCGGCCGATCCGATGTCTTCGACGTGGATTACGGCGATTGGGCTCCGCGCGTGTCCGCTGCCTGGAACCCGAGCTTCAGAGAAGGCTTTCTAGGACGCATCTTGGGAGACAGAAAAACCGTCGTTCGCGGGGGTTATGGAATCGCATACGACCGCGTAAATACCGTGCAGAGCGTTATTATTCCGATGCTGGGCGTCGGCTTTGCACAGACCATCAATTTACAGTCACCTCTCTGCAACGTGAACGGCACCAGCGTTAGCCGCTGCAATGCGAACGTGGGCGTTTCCGGTTCCGGTGGCAACCCAGGCCTGGCAAGTTTTCGAGTAGGCGTCGACGGCACCATCCCCACGCCACCTTTGCCAGGTTCGCTCACGTCTCCCATCGTGCCCGCACTTGGTCTAAGCGAAATCTTGAGCTTCCAGAACGATCCCACCTTTAAGGACGGCCGCGCGCATATGGTTGATTTCACCATACAGCGCAGCTTGCCCGGCCAGATGATTTTGGAGCTCGGCTATGTAGGGCGCTTTGGCCGGAAGCTGGCGGGCAGTATCAACTTCAGTTCCGCGCCTTACATGTTCAAAGACAAGACCTCTGGTCAAATCTTTGCCAAGGCGTATGATGCTGTGGCGACACAACTTCGAGCTGGGGTGGTTCCTACCGCAGTAACGAATCAGGCTTGGTTCGAAAATCAACTGCCCGGTCTCGGAGTCGGTTGCGGTCCGGGAAACACCAATATTTCCTCGACGGCTTGTATTGCCTCCGGCAACGCGACCAATTTTATCAATAACAATGTGTCGAGCCTCTTCCTGAACTTGGATATTGATCGGCAGTTTGTGCTTGGATTGCCATCGTACGACAATCTTCAGGTGCTTGATCTTTTCATGCGCGATAGCAATGACAAATCCAACTACAACGCCTTCGTCCTCACGCTCCGCAACAACAACTGGCATGGGTTGGTTTTCGATATGAACTACACTTTCTCCAAGTCACTGGACACCGTCGGCGCGGTTCAAAACGCCGCGGAATATCACTCTTCCAGCTTCAACTTCAATCTCGACTACGGACCGTCCTTCTTCAACCGGCCCCACGTCTTTAACGCACTGTTCAACTATGACCTCCCGTTCGGAGGTTCACACCGCCTCAGCAGCAGCCACTCCGCTGTAAATAGGGTCATAGGCGGCTGGTATGCATCTGGTATCCTCCGCGTTAGCAGCGGCATACCCAATCTCGTCACCGTGAGCGGCCAGTCGTTTGGTGGAGGTGATATTTTCGGTATCTCCGCGGGTATGGTACCCACAGTCCCCGTAGGTTCCATCGGTGGTGGTGGCATCAATTCCGGTATCTGCAGCACCGGTGCGGGTTCCGGCGGGAATGGACCGAACTGTGCGACCAAAGGAACAGGAACTGGTCTCAACTACTTTTCAAATCCAGCCTCCGCAATCAAGGATTTCCGTCCGACATTGCTGGGCACCGACACCAACGACGGGAGAAGCAGCCCCCTGCCCGGTCTCAGCCTCTGGAACTTCGACATGAGCCTCGGAAAAACGACGAGCATCACGGAAAGAGTAAAAGTCGAATTTTCAGCCGATTTCTTTAACCTCTTCAATCATGTCAATTTCCTGGATCCGTCTCTTGACACTACCAACCCATCCACCTTCGGCGTGATCAACACACAGCTTGTTCCCGCTGACCGCATTCAGGGTTCGCGATGGATTCAGATGGGCTTGCGCATCAAATTCTAAATAATCCTCTAAAACAAAAACGGGAGAGGCGGCTAGCCTCTCCCGTTTTTGTTTCCGCGAGCTCGATCGAAGAACCTTGGCTTGGTCGCCTGTGGCACTAAAATGCCGTATCATTACTGTGATTCCAGGCCATCTCAGAGACCGTGCGGTTTGAAAGTATTGCCACAAGGGAGCGATTTTGATCCCACGTTACACGCGTAAGGAGATGGGCCAGGTCTGGAACGATGCCAATCGTTTCCAGAAATGGCTCGATGTCGAGCTTGCTGCCACGGAGACGCTGGCCGAAGCTGGCCTCGTGCCCAAGGACGCTGCTGCGATCATTCGCGCGCGCGCCAAAGTGGATGTCACGCGCATTCATGAACTGGAAGCCCGCGTGAAGCACGACGTCATTGCGTTCACCATGAACGTGGGCGAATCCATCGGCGATCCCGCTGCCGCGCGCTGGCTGCACTATGGCCTGACATCCAACGATGTTGTCGACACCGCGCAGGCGCTGCAGATTCGCGATGCTTCTCACATCATCGAACGGGATCTTGTTCTGTTTGGCGAAGTGCTCGACTTGCGCGCGCATCAGTTTCGCAAGACACCGCAAATCGGACGGACTCACGGCGTTCACGCCGAGCCGATTACTTTTGGTTTAAAAATCGCGAACTGGTTTTCGGAAAACCAGCGCAACATCGGCCGCTTCCGCGCCGCTGCCGCCCAAATGGCCGTCGGCAAAATTTCCGGCGCTGTTGGCAACGCTTCGCATCTCGGACCGGAAATGGAAGAGCGCATCTGCAAAAAGCTTGGGCTGAGCGTTGCGCCAGTCGCTTCGCAAGTGATTCAACGCGATCGTCACGCGCAATATCTCAGCGCACTCGCGCTCATCGCCGCGACGCTGGAAACCATCGCGCTCGAAATTCGTCACCTCCAGCGCACCGAAGTCCGCGAGGCCGAAGAGCCGTTCAGCGGAGAGCAGCGCGGCAGCTCCGCCATGCCTCACAAACGCAACCCCGTGATGTCCGAACAAGTCTGCGGGCTCGCGCGACTCGTGCGTTCGAACATGCTTGCCGCCTTCGAGAACGTCGCCCTCTGGCACGAGCGCGACATTTCGCACAGCTCCGTCGAGCGCATCATCCTGCCGGACTCCACCATCCTGGTGGACTACATGCTCGCCAAGATGACCAGCATCATCGCCGACATGCGGGTCTTCCCGGAGCGCATGATGCGCAACCTCGAATCCACACACGGATTGGTTTACTCCGGTCAGTTGCTGCAAGATCTCGTCGAAAAAGGCATGCCGCGCGACGATGCTTACAAAGCGGTGCAGGAAAACGCCATGGCGGCATGGGAAACAGATTCGAACTTCCAGGAGCGCGTGGCCAACGACGTTCGCATCGCAAAGTACCTCGATTCGAACGCTCTTGCGCACACCTTCGATCTGCAACGCCAACTTCGCTACGTCGACGCCATCTTCGACCGCGTATTCGGCGCGCACCGCGCCGGCGAAAAATCCGCCGCCAACAACGCGTAACAAAACGATAAGTCCGCGATTCGCGCGCAAAGTTCGCGCCGACCGTTCGAATGAACGGTGGGCATGCGCGGTTTGTTGCGCGCGGGAATTGTGGAGTGAAGTTCTGCTTTCAAAAACGAAGAGCCCCGGTTGCCCGGGGCTCTTTCGCCTCTTCTAATTTTCGCTCGCGCGGAAATTAGCTGCGGAGGCGGAAAACCCAAGAAAGAAACGCGAATCTCGAAAATCGAAATTCGCGAACCGAAGTTCAGAGCGAGCGTCGAACTCCTACTCCACGCGCTGGACGTAACGTGCTTCTGTTGTGTCCACTTTCACTCGGTCGCCAGAATTGACGAACGGTGGGACTTGAATCACCAGGCCCGTTTCGAGAGTCGCCGGCTTCATCACCGCGCTGGCTGTCGCTTTTTGCAGGGTCGGCTCGGTCTCAAGAACCTTCAGCTCCATTGTGTCGGGCAGGTCGACGCCGATCGGCCGCTCCTCGAAAAATTCGATCTTCACGGTGGTGTTTGGAATGAGATAGTACACCGTTTCGCCCAGCTCTTCGCGGGTCATCTGCATTTGTTCGTAGGTTTGCGTGTTCATGAAGTGAAATTCGTCGCCCTCGTTGTAGAGGTATTCAAATTCCACTTCGTCGAGAATCGCGCGGTCGACGAATTCCTCAGCGCGGAACCGATAGTCGATCATCGTGCCGTTGCGGAGATTTTTCATGCGCGTTTGCATCGAGCCGCGCTTGTTGCCGGGCGTGCGATGATCGACGCTGAAAACGGTGAAAAGCTGGCCCTCGTGCTGGATGACCATGCCGGGGCGGAGTTGTGTGGCTTTAACGCTGCTCATAAGCTCCCTGAACGATTGCAAATTTCGGAAATTCCTGCAGGCAGCCCGCTCGGCGATGCGGTGCACGCGGAATGACTCGAGGCACGCCGGGCAAAAGTTCAAGCCCAACGCGAATGAATAGTATAAAGGGGCGCGTTCAAGTCGGTCAATCATTGGAGACAAGGATAGGAGGCCCCTACGGTTTGCTATCCATTTCTTTCTTGAGGATGAGCGCGTCTTTGAGAAGAGGGAGGCCGGGATCAGCTTCCTTCCAGGCGGCGAGCAACCAGTCGAGCTGCGCTGCGGCTTTGGTTTTATCTCCTTTGCTTAGATAGGTACGCGCGAGATGATAATGCGCTGCAAGCCAGTCTTGCTGAGGCTCCCATCCCAATGGAGCATCGGTGCTTCCCAGGAAAAGTTCATACCAAACAGCGGCTTGCTCAGAGTTGCCCGAAGCTTCGTAAGCATGAGCGAGGCCTTCCATGGTCATGTCACTGCGCTTGGCCTTGTCCGCGAGCGAGAACAGTTCAATGGCATGGTCTTTGTTGCCGCGCGCGAGCTCCACTTCGGCTTCAAGGGTCTGGAGGTCGCTACTGTGCTCGGGATTTTGGGGGTCTGCGACAGGACGGACTTTTTCGAGGATATCCCCGGCTTTTGCGACGCTTCCAGCGCGCGCGTATTGCGTCCCAAGCCAGAGGCCGGCGCGCGCTTGAGCGCCCGAGGTGGACAAGAAGGGTAGCGCGAGATCCAGTTGGCGAAGTTGGCCGGCGCGGTCTCCCTGGCCATCCGCAACAATGGCGAGCAGGTTGCGCTCGCGCAAAATACTCAAGGCCCATTTGTAATTTTCATCCGAGAGAAGCGCTTCCTCGAGGCGTGGTTTTGCGGCGCCATATTTGCCGTGGTAGAGATCGAGCCACGCCAGAGAACGGAGACCCTTTGGTCTTAGATCAGGTTTGGCAAAGGCGAGCTCGAAGGTTTCGCGAGCCTTGGATTCGTCGCCGTTACGGAAAAGAGTCATGCCGTATTCGTGATTGATGTTCTGATTGGTTTTCCTGGAAGGATCGAGCCTGAAGGCTTGTTCGTAGTTGCGCAGCGCCTCGCCAAAATTGCCGAGCCCGGTATACGTGGTAGCAATGTCGATATAGGTGGAAGGATTCTTTGGAGCAATTCGAACGAGTTCTTTGTATTGTTCTAAGGCCTCTTGCGCCGGGCCGTTGTTGCGCAGGAGCGAGGCGTAGTTGAAGCGCATCCCCCAATCATCGGGATAAGCCTTCAAATAAACATCAAAACGGTTTCTGGCTTCATCCACGTGGCCCAGGTCCTGGGCGTAGCTCGTTTGGATGTAGAGCCGCTCGCGGTCGGTGGTGCGTTCGGAAAGCTGGAGAGCTTTTTCGATATGTTCTTTGCCTCCGACGGGATTATTGAAAATGTGACTGTAATAGGCGCCACCGAGTGAGGCGTGGGCCATGGCGAAATCAGGGTCTGCTTTGACTGCCGACTCGAAAGCTTGCACGGCCGGTTCATACTGCCCCTTGCTCCAGAGAGCACCGCCGTCGGCATACATTTTGAGAGCTTCGAGCGAACGAGTGGTGACCAAAGGCAGAGGACGGTCGGTTTTGCTCGTGGCGAGCATGGACTCGCCGAGATCGCGGCGCACATGGGTAGCCACAGATCCGAGCGCGTCGAGGACATGGTCCTGATCCTTAGCCTGTTCGAGGTAAGAAGCTTTGGCCACACCGGTCTTTGGATCGATCAAACGGGCAGTGAGCGCATATTGCTGGCCGACCTTAGCGATGGAGCAGCTCAGAATTGCGCGAATAGCTTCGCGTTGTGAGATGTCGCGCGCCAGGTCCTCGGTGATTTTTTCGTCGCCCGATTTGCCCATGCGATGCAAGCTGTCAGCAATGCGCGCCCGGGGGACAACGTTGGCGTGCGGAGATTGCTCGAGGCTGACGGTCAAGGCCGTGAGCAGCGATCGATCGAAGAGAGTGTCGCCCGTATTATTTTCAAAATCCGTGATCAAAAGCCAATCGCGGGGGGCAAAAGAGAGAACCGGGCGCGCGCCAACTAACCACCACAAGGTGGCTACTACGAGAGCCACCAAGCCCGCGGACAAGTACATCGTGCGCGGATGTGCCCGCAAGCCCTGCGGCCAGCCGCGGCGCGATGCCGTATGCGCGACCGTAACCGAGGAGGAGGGCGTTTGCTGAGCGCCGAGGCGCTCGAGGTCGACGCGCAATTCGCGGGCGGACTGGTAACGAAGGTCAGGCTGCTTGTCGAGTGCTTTCAGAGTGATGCTTTCCTGTTGTGGCGAAATGCGGGAGTTCCATTCGTGCAAGGGGCGAGGCGCTTCGTTGAGGATTTGCTGAATCAGACGTGGGGCTTGCCTTTCCGGGAAAGGACGGTGGCCCGTGCTCATCTCGTAGAGAACAACCCCCGCGGCGAAAATATCCGAGCGGGAATCCACCGTGCCGCCACAGAGTTGCTCGGGAGCCATATAGGGCAGGGTGCCGGCACCATCGGTTTGTGTAAGAGTGGCAGTCGCCTCACCGGCGCCTTCGGCATCGAGCAACCGCGCCAAACCAAAATCCAATACTTTTGCCTGGCCCTTGGGTGTGACCATGATGTTGCCGGGCTTAAGGTCTTGGTGGACGATGCCGCGTTCATGCGCTTCCTCGAGCGCAGCGGCAATCTGCAAGCTGATTGCTATCCATTCCTTTTCCGGCAAGGAGCCCTTGGCGAGCCGCTGGCCGAGTGTTTCGCCGGGGATGTACTCCATGACGAGGAAGTCGATGTCGTCTTGAGTGTCGAAGTCGTAGACGGTTCCAATGTTCGGATGATTGAGCTTGGCCAGGGCCAAAGCTTCCTTGCGGAAACGCTTGCGGGGCGCGTCATCACCGAACTTTCCGGGAGGAAGGATTTTCAGGGCGACATCGCGGTTAAGCCGTTGATCGCGTGCGCGATATACGATACCCATTCCACCGGCGCCGATTTGTTCGGCGACTAGATAATGGCCGATAGTTTGGCCGATCATGGGGCGGGCACCTTTGACTGGCATCTTAGGACGCACTCCTGGACAAGTCAACGCGGACGGGGCCCAGGAGACTGATGGTTAGAGGTTTGGGCTCAGGCGTCCCCTAAAACTCGCGCGCGCGGCCGCGCACCTGGAATTGAGGTTAGGATAGGGACCTGGCAGGGAGATGAAACGGAGGAAACGGATGCTTATGAAAAATCAGCGCATGGTGAGATGGGTGGGAATCGGCGTGCTCATGACGTTGGCAATGCTGGGGGCGGGGCACTATCGGGCGAAGGCGGAACAGAGCGGCACGGCGGGGAGTGAAGGGAATCCGCAGCCATTTGTCATTGAGTACTACTACAAGGCGAAATGGGGACACGCGGACGAATTCCTTGCGCTGTTCAAGAAGAACCATTATCCGGTTCTGAAGAAAGAGTTGGAGCTGGGACGCATTTTGAAAGTGAGCATGACGGGGCCCCGTTATCACACGACCGAAGATGGCCGGTGGGACTACCGGGTGACGATCGTGTTTAAGAGCGCGGCAATCGCGAATGATAATTTCGACAGCGGGCCGTTGATCAAACAGCTCTATCCGGATCAGGAATCGTACAAAAAGGAAGAACAGAGGCGATTCGAGATTCTCGACGCACACTGGGATTTGCCGATCAAGGAAGTTGATCTCGACGGGCGATGAAAAACGAGCGGCCTTCAGAGATCCGCCGGAAACAATCGAGTGCGGACAGCCTTCGAGGAGTCTCAAACTGGAACGATAGGCTACAAATGGGACAGTTTAAGAGTGTATGAGCGCCCCATGGGCGTTCACGATAAGAGTTAAGAACTGTGCGGTACCCGACTTACTTGCGCGTGAGGTGAAAAACCATGAGCGTATCTTTGTCGCCTTGACGCCAAGTCCAGGTTTCCGTGATGTGGTTGGCGTCCTCGAAGCGCATGATCAGGTGATGCTGATGTCCCTCGGAAGGATATTTGAGGTTTCCCGCGCCTTGAAATTCAAAGCTGAGCTCCTTGACGTCGTCCGAGTCGGGAGTAGCGCGCATGCGGGGCTGATTGTTCGTGGGGCAATAATGGACGAGAGCCACGGTATCCTGGTCGACGCTATAGAGCGAGACCATTTCGTCCATGCCGGAAGCTGCCAGCGTTTCCATGACCGCGGTATTTGAGGCCATAGCCTTGAAGCTCGTTTTGGCAACCATACCGTGTTCGTCTTTTCCTTCCCATTCACCGGCGAGGGAGAGAAGTTTCTTGAACGCCGCAGTGGAACGGGGCGAGGCGAGAAGCGGCAGGACGCCGATGGACACGAACAGAAGCAACGGCAGTAGGAGTTTGCGGCAGTTCATGAATTTCCTCCCCAGAGAAAAGCGCCGGGCTCCGTACGGCAGATATTTCCGACGCCAAAACTCCTGGATGAACTTCGGCTTTCGTGCTGCCCGGAACTAACAATTCCCCGCAGCTCCGATTGCGGCCTTTACGTGCCCTTACGTGGACGGTAACGAGGTTCAGCCCGGACTGTACGCTTTGACGGATAGGGAAGTAGAAATGATAGCAGCTTGGGCAAGTTGAGGAGCTAAGAGTTGCGCGGGGCGGAGGTGGCGACTTCAATGATGGGGTTTGGAAGCTGGCGCATGGTACGAACGAAGACCTGGACGATCGCCCCGTCAAACTGGGCATTGGCACAGCGTTCGAGCTCGGCGAGGGCTTCTGGAGAAGTGCGGCCTTTTTTGTACGTGCGGTCGCTGGTGATTGTATCGTAGGCATCGGCCACGGCGATAATACGAGCGCCGAGAGGAATGCCCTCGCCCGAAAGAGCGTCGGGATAGCCGGAGCCATCGAAAAATTCGTGATGATGGAGAACCATCTCGCGAATGCGGGCGAGTGGCGTAAGAGGATCGAGGATCTTGGCCCCAAATTTTACGTGGGACTTCATGGTTTCCCATTCGTCGGGATTGAGCGGGCCACTCTTGTTCAAAATGTTTTCAGGGATGGCGACTTTGCCGATGTCGTGGAGGACGCCGCCAAGGCGAATCTCCTCGATCTCCGTGTCGCTCATGTTGAGAGACTCGGCGATGAGCGCGGCGTACGCGGAGACCTTTTGCGAGTGTCCCTGCGTGTAGTGGTCTTTAGCGTCGATGGCGAATGCGAGCGAAGTAACGGTGTCGAGGACAGCCTGAGGCAGACCTTCAGGTCCGCGCGAGGACGAGGGAACGGTGGGTTTGTCGCCGATGCTTTCGGTTGAGGCAAGCGACTCAGTGAACTGCTTGAGGCGCGAGTAGATTTCATCAAAGGCTTCTGGCCCGGTGGCAAAGAGCCGCTTCAGAGTTACGCCAAGATAGGCTTCGAGGACATCACGCTTCCACTTTTTCGCTTCGTTGGGATCGAAATGATCGGCGGTTGAGACGGCGTTCCCGCCCTGATGCTTGGACAAATACATGGAAGCGTCGGCTACCTGGATGAGCTCTTGTGGCGAAGAACCGTGGAGTGGATAGCAAGCGATGCCAAAGCTGGCGCTTATGTTTTTCTCGCGCAGGAGGGGATCTGCGGAAACCCATCCGCGAAGCTTGGTGGCAAGCTGCCGGGCGTGCTCCATATTGGTTTCTGGCATTAGAATGACGAATTCGTCGCCACCATAACGAGCGACGACATCGGAACGACGGCAATTCGTCTCAAGGATGTGCCCGACGCGCTGGAGAACAAGATCGCCCTCGAGGTGGCCGTAAAAATCATTGACGAACTTGAAGCGGTCGAGGTCCATGAGGACGAGGGCGAAGGCGCGGCCGGCGCGGGTCGAGCGCTTCCACTCGGCGGAAAGAGCTTCCATGAAAAAGCGGTGGGTCTTGACGCCGGTGAGGCCATCGGTGATGGCCTGCTCCTGGGCCTTCTGGAAGGAGAGAGCGTTGTGAAGGGCGCCGGCGATGAGGTCAGCAAGGGTGCGAAGAAGGAGGATCTCTTCCTCGGAGAATTCGACGTGTAACGAAGATTCGACATAGAGCACGCCGTGAAGCTGCTCGGCGTAGAACACCGGGAGAGCGATGGCCGCAACGGAATCCGGCAAAAGCGGCTTGTGACGAGAGTCACCGGATGGCGAGGACTTGAAATCGGCCAATTGGCCGCTGCGGGCGACATGGCCGAGCAGGCCGTTGCCGAGCGGTATGCGCTTACCGAGAGCGCCGCGGCGCGCGCCGGCTTCGGCTTGCACGACGAGTTCGCGCGTCGAGTATTCGAGGACGCAGATACCGATGTGATCGTAGGTCAGGCCGGCTTCCAATTGCTCCGCAATTTTGGCGAGCATTTCGTCAGGATTGAGAGTGGCGATGGCATTGCGCGAAATGGTGTTTAGCAGCGAAAGATGGCGCGCCTTGGTGCGCTCTTCGTGGAAGAGCCGCGCATTTTCGATGGCGATGCTCGCTTCGCTGGCCAGCACGCGCATGAGCTCGAGATGCCCTTCGTCAAAAGTGCGCTCGTGATCGGAAAAAACGGCCATGGCGCCAATGGCGTGATCGTAGGCGACCAGGGGCACACAGCAAAAACAGCCGCCGTCGCGTATGGGTTCGACGCCTAGTTTTTTGACCTCGGCTACATAATTGTCACGGATAAGGATGGGCTGGCGCGTGCGAATAACGTACTCCGTGATGTAGTTGCCGATGGGACGGTTGCGCGAAGGCCTAGGGGTGCCTCCAATTATTTCAATATCGAACTGCATCTCATCACGGAGCGGGTCGAGTGAGGCGATGTAAAAATTCTCTACGTCAAAAAGTCGCCGAAGCTCTTCCCAAACTTTCCGGAGCAAATCTTCCTTGTTGAGCGTGGAGCTAAGAGCGCGGCCAATTTCGTTGAGGACGTGAAGCTCCTCGGAGCGGCGGGAAGTTTGCTGGATGAGGTAGCTATTCTCGACGGCCATGCCGATTTGGTGCCCGAGAGCGAGAAGCAGGCGGTATTCCGCGGGAGTAAAGCGGCGGCTGTCCGGAGTCCCAAGGAGGAGAACGCCAAAGGCGTGCTCCTTGGCCTGAAGGCTGATGGCCACGATGCTGCGAAGACCTTGCGCGAGAGCGAGGTGGCGGAAGCGGCGAATGGGCTCTTCGCGTTCGAGAGCGGCGACAGTGTCGTCATTGCGAAGATCGCGAAAGCCGAGCAGGCCGCCAAGCCGCGAGACCAGGCCAACCAGATAATCGTCCAGCCCTTGTTCTTGCGCCGTGCGGCAGAAGTTATCGCTCAAGCCGACGGCGACGACCGAGGTGGGACCCAGCGGGTCGCCATGATGGAGAAAGAGCGCGCCGGCGGGAAGGCGTACCACGCCAAGGACGCGGTCGAGTGCCTGAGAAAGCATGCGCTGAATTTCTCCGCCGACAAAACTGGAGGTAGCGAGATTGAGGTTCGAGAGCGCCAGCATGTTGCGTTCGACGCGGCGTTTTTCTTCTTCGTAGAGCGCCATGACCATAAGCATGGCGACGAAGGCGGACGGCACGGCGGCTGCCGTTTGGAAACTGATGTCGCGGAAGAAGGGAGCGCTGCGGAAGAAGGAAAACGCAACGCCAACCGTGGCCCAAACGACAAAAGAAACGGCGAGAAGCCAGTCCGCCAGTGTTTCCTGGCGGCGGCTTTCTTGCCAGAAGATGTAAGCTACCGCCAGAAAAATTGCCGCCGCAGGAAGAATCAGCGGAAAGTTAAACCAACGAAGGGCGACGGCGCCTCCCCAGAAAACGAGCACGCCACCGGCCGTCGCAGCCGGAATAGACCACAGCGTACGCTGCGCATAAAGCTGGGCACCAAGAAAGAAAAAAATCCCCGCGGCGGCATAGAGAAATTGATCGAGCGCCGTCTGGAACGGCCAAGCGTTGTTACCACCGGAGAGAACGGGTCCGAGATAACTGAGGGCAATAATGGCCCATCCAGCCGTCCAATGGATCAGATAGGGCTGGCGCTTCAGTTGGTAAATATAGGCGAAGAAGCCAGCCACCAAAGAGGTAGCCGCAAGCAAAGCCAGTGCGATGAAGCTCTGGTTGGTCAAGGCCTCGGTCAATTCTCCGTCCCAAGCGCGGACGGCTCCGTTGCACCGTGCTAGCACGGCGAAGCGATTTGTGCCTCAAGATAGAGCCTATACCTCGACAGTCGCACGCGGGGACAATTGTGCGGCAGAGCGAGGCAGCTACCTCGAGGCACAAAACAAAGTACTTGTGATTATGGATGATGCAAATTTGACTAAGCAAGCCTACCGGGGTACCGGTTGCGAAAGAGGCAGCAGGGTGGGGGTAACGGTTTCCATACAAGGCCGGGAGGGCCGCTGCTGGGGGTACGGCCTTGTGTCGCCCGTTTTGCGCTGGGCAAGAGCCAGAAATTGGACGCCATATATAGCTTTCGCTAAACTGGAAGTTTGAAATAGGAGCGGGGAACAAGCCAGAAGCATGAGCGAAATGACCAACAAAACACCAGACGGTGTGCGGGTCCGATTCGCGCCTTCGCCGACAGGCTACTTGCACGTCGGCGGTGCCCGGACAGCGCTGTTTAACTGGTTGTTTGCGCGTCGACAGCACGGCACGATGATCCTGCGGATTGAAGACACGGACGCAGAGCGAAACAAGCCGGAACTGGTGACGGGAATTCTGGATGGATGCCGCGACGGCAAGCCGTCCACTCCCGGCGCGAAACCAGCAGTGCGCTTCAAGGTGCCCTTGGGTGGAACCACAAAATTTACCGATGTCGTGTTTGGTGAGACGGAGTTTTCGAATGACGAGATCGAAGACTTCGTGTTGCTGCGCTCCGGCAAGGGCGAAGAAGAGTTCGGGCAGTCGATGTATCAACTGGGCGTAGTGGTAGATGACGTCGACATGCGCATCACGCACGTGATTCGTGGCGCGGACCATCTTTCGAATACCCCGAAGCAGGTGCTGCTCTATGGCGCGCTGGGAACGGAGCCACCACTCTTCGCGCACGTTCCACTGATTCTTGGACCGGACAAGAAGCGTCTTTCAAAGCGCCACGGCGCGACGGACGTCAACATGTACCGCACCGAAGGGTTTCTGCCCGAAGCCTTTCGCAATTTCTTAGCGCTGCTGGGATGGTCTCCGGGCAACGATGACGAGTATCTGCGCACGAAGGAAT
>WNFS01000390.1_pt1 | contig 31742 bp, 36 predicted proteins | sample 5400141 | NCBI WGS metagenome assembly WNFS01 (sample SAMN13153358, study PRJNA577476) | soil metagenome | isolation source: 60 cm saprolite under Madrone tree | place: USA:California | collected 2016-06-14
TGCCTTGTGAGGAGGAATCTACCCATGTCTCAACCCATCTTCCGGATCAACGCCGGCTGGCTTGTATCCCTGGCCCTCATCTCCGGTCTCCTCGGGGGCTGCGTCACGTCGGAACCCGAGGTAAAGGCCGTCGCGGTTCCAGCGAGTCAGACCGTATCGTATCCAGGGGGACAGTACAAACTCTACGGAAGCGGCACGGCCGCTTCCCCCTATTACTGGGTGTGGATCCCGACGGGGGCGACGGCACCGCAGCCGCCGCAGCCGCCGCCAGTGCCCGCGAGTCCCGTGACTCAGACGGTCGCATATCCGACGGGGCAGTACCAGCTCTACGGGAACGGCACGGCCGCGTCTCCGTACTACTGGGTCTGGGTCCCGACGGGTGCGACAGTCTCGGCGCTGCCGGCCCCGCCGGCGCTACCCGGGAGTCCAGTGACGCAGACCGTGGCATCTCCGGCGGGACAGTACCAGCTCTACGGGAGCGGCACGGCCGCGTCTCCGTACTACTGGGTCTGGGTCCCCACGGGAGCCACCGTTCCGCCCCCTCCGCCGCTGCCTCGATAGGGCTGGGCGCGGAGCGGATATTCGCGTATGACGGGCCAGCGCGGACCGGGATGGCGATCCGGACGCGCTGGACCGGCGTGCCTTTCTCCGGCGCGGGGCGCCTGACGATCAGGAAGGATCGCTTCCATTGAATAGCGGGGGAGCCGGGATTCAGATGGCTACGGGAGCGGAGTCGGCGTGGTGACGAAGTACCACCACCCTTCATGCCTATGGTCCGGCACGTTATGTCACGAGGGTGGGACCCATGCACGGAGCGACCGCTGCCGGAGGTCGTTCATGTTGCCTTCTATCCTCATCCTCTTTCGACCTTCTCGAGCTTCCATCCGGTGCGAATCGTCGTTGCATTGCAGTAGGTCTTGATGCAGCGCACGTCGTTCAAACACGACAGCACCTGCGCGCAGAATCCCCGCGAGCGCCTGCCCGCCTGGAGCTGCTTTGTCACCCGGCACCAGCCGGAGTAGCCCGGATTGCTGAAATCGCACGTGACCGTTTACGCGGCTCCCGGAGCCGTGGACGGGGAGGACGCCTGGGTCGAAGATGCCGACTCTGCAGCCACTGCCGCGAACAACAGGATCAACAGACAGCTCCCGGCGACCTGAAAGAGTTTCCTTTTCATTTGCTTGCCTCTCTCTTGAAATCCCGCGTTCATCGAAATGCCACATCGCCTCGTGTCGTTGACGCTCTGTTCTCTCGAGCCCTTGCGATAACGCCTCTCAGCCGGACCACTGGGTCCCGCGAAGGTCCTTCCATTGACCGCCATCCGCATAGCGCTCGGGATGCAGGATCTTCGAACGCGGATCCTCCGCGGTGTCGAGTTGAAGGACCATCCACCGTGGATACGGAATGCCCGGATCCGAGGCCGCGTCGAGTTGCCGGACATCGTCGTCCGACAGCCGAAGGTCCACGGCGCGGATGTTGTCTTCGAGCTGCTCGGCTTTGCGGGCGGCGATGATCACGCTGCTGACGGCCGGCCGACCGAGCAGCCATGCGATCGCCACACGCGCCGGGCTTGCGCCGTGCCGCGCGGCCACCTCCTTGACCGCATCTACGACGCGGTATCCCATCTCCTTGTCGAAAGGCACGAACTGGCCCGCGTCCGCGAAGCGGCTTCCGGCCGGCGGCGGGTTGTCGCGGCTGTACTTGCCTGAGAGGAACCCGCCGGCCAGCGGGCTCCAGACCAGGATGCCGATGTCGTGGTACTCGGCGAACGATTGGAACTCGTTTTCGAGGCTTCGGCCGACGAGGCTGTAATACATCTGCGCCGTCACATATCTCTCCAACCCCAGGCGCTCCTGCATCATGACCGCGGTGGCCGCCTGCCAGGACATGAGGTTGGAGAGCCCGATGTAGCGGACCTTCCCGTGCCGCACGAGATCGTCGAGCGTTTGCAGGGTCTCCTCGAGAGGCGTGTTGCTGTCCCATCCGTGCACCTGGTACAGATCGATGTAATCGGTCTGGAGACGCTTGAGGCTGCCCTCCACTTCGCGCAGGATGTTCACTCGAGTCGCGCCGCTCCGGTTGAAGTTCTCACTCATGGGAAGCCGGACCTTGGTGGCCAGCACGATCTCTTGCCGGAAGCCCTTCAACGCGTTGCCCAACAGCGTCTCGCTCTCCCCGAGGCTGTAGACATCGGCCGTGTCGAACAAATTGATGCCATTGTCCAGGGCCGCCTTCACCATCCGAGTCGTGTCCTCCTGGCCGAGGTTGCCCATGTTCATCTTGCCGCCGAACTGCATGCTGCCGAGCGCCACCTCGCTCACGATGAGTCCGGTGTGTCCCAGTTTCCTGTGCTTCATTCCTGTGCTCCTTCTGTGGCAATCGAGTACCGGCCCTCAGTGTTCAGCGGCGCCGGCCTTGTTCGACCGCGGGCGGTCAGCGGAAGACTTTTCTCGGCCAATCGTCGCCACGACCGCCGAGAAGTCGAGGTCCGCGGCGCCATGCTCTGCGGCTTCATCCAGCCAGGCGCGATTCGCCTTGGCCTGTTTGAGGTCGCGGCCCTTTACGGCCGCCGTCTCCGTGACGAGCCTCAGGTCTTTGGCGGCATGCCGGAGCTTGAAGCTCGGCGCGAACTGACCGGACTCGACGTTGGCTCTCTTGGCCTTGACGATGGGACCGATCGGGGAGTCGGCGAGGACATCGAGCACGATGTTTTGCTGGAGCTCGAGGGATTCTCCGAGAGCGAGCGCTTCCCCGAGGGTCACCATCGCGGCGCCCAGGGCAAGGTTCGCCACGAGTTTCATGGCGGCTCCCGATCCGGGACCTCCCGTATGGCGGACCGAGCCGAGGGTTTCGAGGATCGGCCGCACGCGCTCGTAGTCCTGGTCGGAAGCACCGACGAAGATGTCAAGGCGGCCCGACGTGGCCTGGGGCACACTGCCTCGCACGGGCGCGTCGACGAGGGAAGCGCCCTTCGGCAACCGAGCAGCGGCCGCGTGGACTTCTTGCGGCCCGACGGTCGACATGTCGATCAGGACCTGGCCAGGCGAGAGCGCGGGGGCGAGCCCCTCGGACCCGAACAGAACCTGCTCGAGCGCGTCCGGCGTCGCGAGCATCGTGATGACGAAGTCCCTTCCGGCGGCGGCCCTCGCGGGAGACGACACGACGGCGGCGCCCTCCTGCGCCAACGGCGCGGTCCGCTCCGCGCTGCGGTTCCAGACCAACAATTCATGACCGGCCTGGAGCAAACGTCTGGCCATCGGCGTGCCCATCTCACCCAGCCCCAGGAATCCGATCTTCGCCATGTTTGCTTTCTCCTCTTCCACTCCGGGACTCTCCAAATGAAACAGCCCAACCCTTACGGCGTTTTCGCCGTGACGTTGATGAGGTCGACCGGGAGCGCGTTGTAGTTATCGATCTCAATCTTCTTCGCTTTCGTGTCCCAGCTCACCTTGGCGGCCGGAACCAGTTTCCCTTCGCCCTTGCCGTTCTTGTCGATATGGAGCTCGATCAGCGTGAACTGGTACTGCGTCGACCGCGCGCTGTTGGACACTTCCCGGAACGAGACCTGGCGGTTCGTGGCTGTGCCGTCGGCTCCTGGGGCGACGGGTGTCTGAGTATGGCACCTTATGTCACCTTGACGGGGGCCCAGCGACGGGGCCACCGTCGCCGTAGGTCGTTCATGTTGCCTTCTATCCTCCTGCCGCGATTCAGGCCCAGGGGCCTCAGCGGTCCCGGACGGTCCAGAGATAGATCGGGCTCTCGCGACCGTCGCCTCGAACGCGCAGGGTCTCTTGCGGCTTCCAATCGCCCATGTGGTGCCAATGCGAGACGATGCGACTGCCGCGCTTGAGCTCGCGCTGCAGCTTCGGGCGCACCGCGAGGTTCAGCTCGGGCGAGAGAAAGAGCGTAACCACCGTTGCGTCGCCAAGGTCCGTCACGAAGAGATCTTCGTTCAGAAACCGGATGCGATCGATGACATTTGCTTGACGCGCATTCTCCCGGCTTTCGGCGATGCGCGCGGGATCGATATCGACACAGACGCCGCGCGCCCCGAACTGGCGCGCCGCCGTGATGACGATGCGCCCGTCGCCGCACCCGAGGTCGTACACCACGTCGCCTGAGTTCACCTTGGCCAGCTGCAACATGGCGTGCACCACCTCCATCGGAGTGGGCTCGTAGCCCACGTCGGGCGCGCGCAGGGCCGGCGGGGTCCCAGGAGGCTGCTGCGCGCCGCCGATGTCCGCGACACCGCCCGCGACGATGATGGCCACAAGCATCGCACCACGTCGTGCGGCCACCCTGAGGTGATCCATGACCCGAGCCCATTCCCCAATCAACCCTTGATCGCGTCGCATGATCGACCATTGTAGCAACAGCGTGGAGGCCAGTGTGTGGCGCCGGCGCCCGCAGAACATAGCGGTCCAGTTCGACGGGCAAGTCAGTTTATGATGCGAGCATGAACCGTAAGAAGAGTGCCCCACGCCGCCGCGCTCCAACACCCGTACCCAAAACCCTGCTCGACGAGCCGCCGGTGTCTCCGCCCCCGAGGGATGCGCTGCCGGCGCCCTCCCCCGAACCCGCCGGCGAGCACGAGCCTGTCACATCGCTCGCCACGCCCGAGCGCGCCTTCGCGGCGCGTGTGCCGCCTCCCACGCCTTCGCCAGCGCTACCGGCAAACCAGCGCGCGATTTTCTTCGATGTCGAGAACGCGAGCCAGCCCGGACGTGTCGCCCAGGTGATCGAGCTCCTCGCCATTGACCGTCTCGGCTGCCGCACGGAGTTCGTCGCCGTCGGCAACTGGCGCGTGATCGGCCCCGAGACGGCGCGCATGCTCGCCCGTCATGGCGCCCAGCTCGTTCACAGCGCGCCCTCGACCGGCGTGCGGGACTGGAGTGATCTCCGCATAGCCGTGAGCGCGGGCGCGTGGCTGGCCGCGGCTCGCCCCGGCGACGTGCTGGAGATCGTGTCCGATGATCGCGCCTTCGACGCGGTGGGCGACGTGGCCGCGGGGCTCGGCATCGCCTTCCGCCGGCTCTCGTCCCGCTCGCTCACCGGCGCGCCGGACGAGGCGCCACGCCAAGCCCTGGAGCCAAGGAGGAGCCGGGGGCGGCACGGCCGCCGGAGCCCGCGCACCGGTCGCGCATCGGCCGGGGCGGTCGCCGAGCCTCGACGCGCCGACCCGCGCGACCACGACCCTCTGCCGCCAGTTGGGGCGCACACCGCGCCCCATGACGAGATCATCGACATCGTCCGCGAGCTGGCCCAGCGCTCGTCCAACGGCGCCGTCCTAATCGACACCATCGAGAGGACACTCAAGGCGCGCGGCTTCGCGCGGCCGCCCGGCTCGCCACGGCTCGTCACGCGGCTCCGGCGCATCAAGGAGCTCTCCGTGAGCCCAACGGGTATGATCACGCTGGTGGGTGAGCCGGCGCGCGCCGAAGTCGTTGGAGCGGTAGCGGCGGACACGCCCGTGCCCGAGCCATCTACTGGACGGCGCCGTCGACGCTCGCGGCGGGGCGGCCGGGGACGCCGCCGCGCGGCCCCCGGGGGCCAGGCTTGACTCCTTGACCGACTTCTTTAGCGGGGCGGCCTCACCAACGGCACGAAGCGGACGGGAATGGTGCGCTGCTGAACGATGCCCGTTGGAGTCCGCGAGACGAGCAGGATGTCCTGATAGGCGCCGCCTACGGGAATGATCATGCGCCCGCTGACCGCGAGCTGATCCACCAGCGGCTGCGGTACGTGGTCGGGCGCCGCGGTCACCATGATCGCATCGAACGGCGCCTGCTCGGGCCATCCGAGGTATCCGTCGCCCGTCCGCACGTGCACGTTCCGGTAGCCGAGCGCCGCAAGCGTCTTGCGGGCGTGGTCGGCAAGCTGCGGGACGATTTCGATCGTGTAGACCTCGCGCGCCAACTCGCCCAGGATCGCAGCCTGATAGCCCGACCCAGTGCCGATCTCCAGCACCTTTTTGGTGTTCGTGAGCTGCAGCCCTTCGGTCATGTAGGCCACGATGAACGGCTGTGAGATCGTTTGGCCGTGGCCGATCGGCAGCGGCCGATCGGCGTAGGCCTGCGACGCCGCTTCGCTTGGCACGAACCGCTCGCGCGGCACCTTCAACATCGCGGCCAGCACACCATTGTCTTTGATGCCACGCGCCTTGATCTGGTCTTCGACCATTCGATGTCGTCCGGCCAGCGGCGAGTCCTCGCGCACCTGCGCCGCGAGGCGGCCTGTCCACGGCCAGTGGAGATATCCCACGGCGAGCAGGCCGAGCACGATAAGGCTGAACTTCATGACCGGAGGATGACCCATGTGCCCGCGAAAGAGAGGCGCGGCGGGGCCCGAGCCGATGATCACAACCTTCCGTGTCGGCGCCATGTCCTCTCCTTGGCTTTTACTGGTCCCGCCCTGTGGGTAACGCGCCTTTTCGATGCTCCAAAGACTGCGCTAGATCAGCTCGCGAATTCGACCCCCAAGGACCGTCAGCGCGATCTTGTCTCCGTCAGGCTCGCCGCGCACCAGCGATTTCGCGAACTGGGCCGCCTGCTCCATGGTGACCTTCGGAGGCAGCGGAGGCTCGAGCGGATCCACGACCCCCTCCACGATCACCGGACCCGGAGTCGAGAGCGCTTCCTCAATGGTCCGGCCGCACTCCGCCGGGTTCTCGATTCGGAAGCCCGTGCCGCCGCAGGCTCGGGCGAACATGGCGAAGTCGATCGGCTGAAGCTCGCACCCGTACTCCGGATTCCCCAGAAAGGCCATCTGCTCCCACTTGATCTGCCCCAGGGTGTTGTTCTTGACGATGACGATCTTGACGGGCAGTCCGTACTTGACGCAGGTGGCGAACTCCGCCATAAGCATGGAGAAGCCGCCGTCTCCGACGAACGCCACGACCTGCCGCCTCGGATACGCGATCTGTGCCGCGATCGCATAGGGAAGCGCGTTCGCCATGCTGGCGAGGTTCCCCGATACCGAGTGCATTTGCCCGCGTCTGACAGGAATATGGCGCGCCCACCAGGTGGCGACGGTCCCGCTGTCGCACGCGAAAACCGCGTCCGGGTCGAGCTGGAACCCGAGCTCTCGCGCGAGGACCTGTGGCTTCATGGGCGTGTCCATCCGCGTGCCGCGGTCTTCCATGAGCTTGCGCCACGCCGCCATGCCCTTCTGGGCCTTGTCGAGAAAGCTCCGGTCGGACCTGGCTTCGAGCAGGGGCAGCAGCGCCTCGAGAGTGCGCCCGCTGTCGCCGATGAGGCCCACCTCGACGGGGTACCGGAGGCCGATGCGCGCCGGATCGAGCTCGATCTGCACCGCGCGCGCCTGGCCCGGCTTGGGCATGAATTCGATATACGGAAACGACGTGCCAACCATGAGGAGCGTGTCGCACTCCTCGAGCGCCTCCTGGGAAGGTCGCGTACCCAGGAGCCCGATCGAGCCCGTCGTATACGGGCTGTCGTCAGGCACGGCGGCCTTGCCGAGCAATGCCTTGACGATTGGGGCCCCGAGCCTCTCAGCCGATTGTTCTAGCTCATTGCCGGCCGTGAGGGCGCCGCGGCCGGCAAGAATGGCGACCTTCTTTCCGGCATTCAGAATCTCCGCCGCCTGGCGTAGCTCGGCCTCATCAGGCAGCCGCGCGCTCCGCGCATAGACGTCGGAGGTGTGGTGTCCGATATTCCTCTTGGAGCGCTTCCCCCCTTCCATCTCCTGGATGTCGACGGGGAAGGCGATGTGCGCCACGCCTTTGTACGCCAGGGCGGTCCGACAGGCGAGGTCGACGACGTTTTCGACGTGCGACGGGCTCATGATGCGCTCGGTGTACTTGGCGACGTCCACGAAGAGCCGGTCGAGGGCGACGTCCTGTTGCGTATGGGTGCCGATGAGGTCGTGGTACGCCATGCCCGTGATGGCCAGCACCGGCTGCCCGTCCAGCTTCGCGTCGTAGAGACCGTTGAGGAGGTGAATGCCGCCGGGCCCTGAGGTGGCGAGGCATACGCCAAGCTTGCCCGTGAATTTTGCGTACCCGCAGGCCATGAAAGCCGCCGCCTCCTCGTGGCGCGCTTGGACAAAGCGCACGCGATCCTTTCGCTTGCGGAGGGCCTCCATGATTCCGTTGATCCCATCGCCGGGAAGACCGAAGACGACCTCGACTCCCCAGTCTTGAATCGTTTCGACGAGTATGTCGGCTGCTGTCGCGGATGCCATGGCATGCCTCCTTCATCTACAGCGCTTGGCTTCTACCGTCTAAACGCAACTGTCATGCCAGCCATGCGCGCTTCCATTGCCTATAAGTATCAACGGTCCAGTTGACCCAGCGCCCAGCGGGAGGCAGCAAGATTTACCGAGAGCCGGTATTTTCAGGCCCGGTTTGAACTGGCGCGCTTGTACGAGTCTGGGAGGTTATGTCACGGGGACGGGGGCCACGAGTGGGGCGCCCGCCGTCGGAGGGCACTGATGTTGCCTATCCCCACCAGCTAGAAGACGCCGCGGAGCCCGGCCGTCACGCCGCCGATGTTGTTCGAGTTACCCGTGGCATAGGTCCGCACCCCTTCGCCGCCGCCCCACGCGAAACTGATTTCAAAGACCGTCGCCCCGCCAAGTCGAAACGTGGCGCTGAATCCCGCGCTGGACTTCAGTCCGTCGAAACCGAGATCGTCCGGTTCCCGGCCCACCTTGCCGAGCTGGTAGAACACGCGGATGCCCAAGGGATCCAGGATCCTGCGCTCGTAGCTGATCTCGTACGCCATGAGATTGGGTTCCCGGAAGCGGTAGTTGCGATAGCTCCGCAACAGGTTCTCATCGCGGATGTCCGCGCCACCCAATGTCGGCTGAAGATAGAAAGGGACCCTATTTCTCGCGAGCGCGTCGCTGAGGACGAGGCGGCCGGTCAGGTAGACCGATCCGAAAATTTGCTCTCGATCCAGGCCGACGCCTACGGTCCATCTCGTGTCGAGCCGCCCGAACGAATATGGGCCGCCGCCCAAAGCCCCGTAGAACCCATAGGCCACGGTCGCCGACGTGGAGAAGCCGTACAGGGTCTCATCTCGCGGATATTTCCACGCTACGGAGACGCGCGGCCGGGCGTAGGTGGGCTGCGCGCGGAACCCCGGCGCGCTGGTCTCGTTGTACTGGGTGTCGAACAACCTGGAGGCGTCGGGAGAGAACCACAATCCGTCAAGCTCGCCCGCGACGGTAAAGCCGAGCGGGAGTGGGACATCCAGATTTGTAACGACCTCCGTCTCCGTCAGTCCATACAAGGCGCGGCTCGCCAATGAGGAGCCGTTGCCCAACCCATAGTACGGTAGGCGCGGCAGATCGAAGTGCTTGGCGCTGAAGGTGAATCGAGGCGACTTCCCTTCCTCGAGGAAGCTCGGGAGCAAAGCCTGCATCTTTGTGCCGACGGCCCAGAAGCCCTCTTCCGAGCCGCGCCCCTCGACGTTTGCGGTGAAGCGTTCGTACAGCGGTGTCTTCTCGTTCCACTCGAGGTTCAGCGCCAGCCCGGCCGCCGCCCCGCTTTCCGGCACCACGATTCCTGCGGTCGGGTGCAAGCCCGGCCCGGTGAAGAGATGCACCAGGAGGTTTTCGAAGTTGGCGAGCTGGTTACTCCAGTTCAAGACCTTGCACACGTCCTTGGAGAGAAGGGAATATTCCACCAAGAGAGTGCGCAGGAGCAGGTTCGAGCTGGGCTCGACGCGCGGGGGCGGACACGGAGAGGACACGCTGGCGGACTCGGGAACCGCCTCGAGGGCCTGGGCACGGACCGAGGACGGCGCCCACAGCAACGCGCACGCTAGCGCGCCGATGATCGTCCGCCAGCGCCACATCATGCGAGACGGGTCCTAGGTATCAGCGCCAACTCGAGGATGGAGAGCCGTCATGGCGTTGGCGATGAACGCAGAGACTTCCTTTTTCGTTCTGACGGTCGTGGGATCGAGCAAGCGGGCAACGCGTGGCTGCCTGTGCGCGAGGGCGAGATAGACCTCTTGCACGTGCTCCAATTGAAAGGAGGAGGCAGGGACGTCCAATGCCGGGACTCTCTTGGTCGTCGGTACGCTCCTGAAGCTTGGCCACTCCATCCGCGGCGCAATATCAGAGAGAAGCGGCAGCATGGTGTTGGCCTTCTTCTCGCGAAGGTACGGCGCGTGGTGTCCGGGATCCCCGATGAACTGCCGGGTAACCGTGGCAGGAATCGAGGCGTGCTCGAAGAGCGTGTGGTCTACGCCCGGCTTCACGTACGGTGAGACGACGACGGCTCCCACGCGAACTCCCAGCCGATCGAAGTCGAACTTCGGCTTGATGGACCGGAACGAGTCTCCATAGGGCAGCCGTGGCGGCCGCACGTGGTCGAACAGGCCTCCATGCTCGTCCCACACGATGAGGAAGAGCGTGGAGCGCCAGATCTCGTCGTTCGATCGAATGGCCTGGTAGACGCTCCAGATGAATCGGTCCCCGGCCAGCACGAAGTTGTCAGGGTGCTGATCGGCGGCGAGCGTTCCATCCTGCTGATCGTGGTATGGAGGCTCGACGAACGCATAGTCCGGCAGGTTGCCCTTTCGACAATCGGTGAGAAAGTCCCCGTAGAGACCAAAATACTTGGAGCCGAGAAACGTCATTCCGAAGGTCCCGCTCTGCGGACTGTAGTAATAGATCCTGCCCTTTTTGCCTGCGGCCTCGAGCCGGCCGTAGATTCCCTTCCCGTGGCCAAGCCAGATGAGCGTGGAGTCGACCTGGCCGAACGACGTCCCGAAATGCGCGAATTGACGGTTGGGCGGGGTCGACGCGGGAACGGATGCGAACCAGTTGTCGCACACGCGATAGTGCTTGGCGAGAGCCGTCAAGGCTGGGAGCTGCTCCGGCCGGAAGCACCGCATGACGTTGGCGGGGTTGCCTCCCCCGCGCTCGTAGCTCAGGGCAAAGCCTCCCATCGTCGGCTCGTCCGGTGGAGGATCGCCCGCACCGTATACCTGAAACTTCACGTCCTCGAACTCGTGCGGCGGATCAATGGGGAACTGCCCCTGGTATTCCGCGCCGTCGGTCACGTCGAAGCGCCCACCGTTCTTGTCCAGATTCGCATAATCGCCGAGGCGTACGCCCCGGAGGTCGGGAATGTCTCGCATCAGCAGGCCGAGCATGTGATCGAACGATCGATTCTCGAGCATCAGGATGACGATGTGCTTGATGCGAGGGTCCGCGGCCACGGTCCCTCCTTGCGCCCTCCCCGATCGCACGCGGGCGCCCGTCGCGACCGCCGCCGCGCTGCCCGCGGCCAGCGACAGCCACTTCCGCCGTCCGAAAGACGTCATAGGGCCACCTCCCCAGGGGCGCAGTATGGCCCAAAGCGGCGATTTACGGAAATCACACTTGACAAGCCTGACGGAGGGGCTGAAGCGCGACTTTCAGTCCCCTGGACCGGCGCCCGAAGACCTCCTCGGTCCCGCGGTTTGGGGTAGGCTCGGAGCGTGCCATACCTTTCAGCCGAGACGAAGGGGAGGACGTCATGAGCCGGTCTTCTATTTCCGCCGCGGATCCGTACCTCCGCCGCCGGACCCGGGTCCTGGATACCGAGATGGCCTACGTCGACGCCGGCCGGGGCGACCCGGTGGTCTTCCTGCACGGCAACCCCACCTCGTCCTATCTCTGGCGCAACATCATTCCCCACGTCGAGTCGCGCGGACGATGTCTGGCCCCCGACCTCGTCGGCATGGGCGATTCGGGCAGGGCCCCCGCAGGCTCGTATCGATTCGTCGATCATGCTCGCTACCTCGATGGCTGGCTCGAGACGGTCGAGCTCGGGGGCCGCGTCACCCTCGTCATGCACGACTGGGGGTCGGCCCTCGGCTTTCACTGGGCCCATCGCCACCCCGAGCGCGTGCGCGCGCTCGTCTACATGGAAGCGCTCGTCCGGCCCGTGACCTGGGAGGAGTGGCCCGACACGGCGCGAAAGATCTTTCAGGCCATGCGCTCCCCCGCCGGCGAGGAGATGGTGTTGCAGAAGAACGTCTTCGTCGAGCGTATCCTCCCCGCCAGCGTATTGCGCGGCCTCACCGAGGAGGAGATGGCGGTCTATCGCCGCCCATACCGGGAGCCGGGCGAGTCCAGGCGACCGACGCTGACCTGGCCGCGTGAGATCCCCGTCGGCGGCGAGCCGGCCGACGTGGTGGCCATCGTCGACAGCTATGCGCACTGGCTCGCGGAGAGCCCTATCCCAAAGCTGTTCGTCAACGCCGACCCGGGGACCATCCTCACTGGAGCGCAACGCGAGTTCTGTCGGCGCTGGCCAAACCAGCAGGAGGTTACCGTGAAGGGGAGCCATTTCATCCAGGAAGACTCCCCCGCCGAGATCGGAGGGGCCATCGCTGCCTTCCTGAAGAGGATCCAGGCATGAGCCGGATCGCGCTCCCCCAAGGCGGGACGGCTCAGATCATGATCAGGCCTTGTCGCACCCCGATCGTGACCGCCTCGGTACGGCTGCCTGCGCTGAGCTTGGCGAAGATGGAGGCGATGTGAAACTTGACGGTGTGGTCCGAGATGCGGAGCCGCGCCGCGATGGCCTTGTTGCCGAGTCCCTCGGCGATCAAGCCCAGGATCTCGATTTCACGCGCGGTGAGGCGCTGATCGGCGACCGCGGCGACAGCTCCCGGGCGAGCGAGGGATGCGGACCGGACCGACGTCATCACCTCGGGGTGAAGCACCACAAGGCCCGCGGCGACCGCCTCGATGGCTGCGACGATTTCCTCGCTGCTCGCGTGACGAGGCAAGACGGCACGCCCCCCTCGCCTCAGCAGCTCAACTCCAAGGGCGGGACGGGGGTCATCTGTCAGCATGACGACGCCGGGCGGTAGTCGCAGGGTTCCCAGGTCACGGAGCCAGGCACCGACCCGTACCGCGCCAAGATCAACGAGCAAGACGTCGGGCTGCACCGTGTCGATCTGCTCATCCAAGGAAAGCTCGACTGCACCCACGACCACGCGCAGCGTCTTTGGAGTGCCCAAGCGGGTCGCAAGCCTTGCCCCGCCTGCGCCGGCTGGGCCAGCCACGAGCACCGTCGTCACGGCACCGCGATCGCCCCGCGTCGGAAGGAAGCGACGAAACGAGTCACGACATTGCTCGGCACGGCCAGGGCGAGGCCGCCCGCGATTCGCGCATTGATGCCAATTACTCGGCCGCGGGAGTCGGCCAAAGGGCCGCCCGAATTGCCTGGCGCGAGCCTGACGTCGGCCTCGATGAATCTCGGACCGCTCGGGCGCCGCGATGGGATTGCGTGGATGACCCCGGCCGTGACCGCCCCCGCCAGTCCGAACGGGCTGCCGACGGCAACCACAAGCTCGCCGACGCGCAATGCGTCAGAGTCGCCGATATCGGCGGCCATCAGACCGCCTGTGTTGGTCTCGAGTGCCGCAAGGTCAGAGTCCCCATCCCACGCGAGCAGGCGCGCCTCGACGGCGTGGCCGGTCGGGAACACGACGCGAGCAAGGCGCCCCCTAACGACATGGGCGTTCGTCACGATCAACCCCCTGGAGGTCCAGATTACTCCTGACCCCACGCCGGTCCTGCCACCGTAGACCTGCACGGTAACGCCCCTGAGCTGGGCCGTCACGGCGGTGAAGTCGCAATCGCTCTCCGGGAGGATCGTGTGCCGGGCGCCAGCGCCGCGCATCTCAGCGCCTTCGCAGCGGACGTTCGCCGAGGGTGATGCTCACATCTGTGGGCGTCCCTGCGCGAAGAATGGTCGCGCTGACGGTCGAGCCGACCCGCCGGGCGGCGACGGCCTCCAGCACCGCTTCAGGGGAAGCGACATGGATGCCCTCGAGGCTCACTAGTACGTCGCCGAGCAGGATACCCGCCTGGGCGGCCGGGCCGTCGGGTTGGACTCTGACTACGATCAGTCCGATCTCGGGGGCGCCGGCAAGCGCGCGCCGCGCCGCTTCGGGCAGGCGGGCGGGTTGTAGCCCGACGCCGAGGAAGGCGCGACTGACATGGCCCTTCTCGATGAGCTCGTCGGCGACCCTGCTCACCGTCGAAGCAGGAATGGCCAGCTCCAACCGCTGCGAGAGACCGGATGTATTGATGCCGACTATCCGACCCTGAGCATCCACAATCGGTCCCCCGGAGAATCCTGGGTACAGGGTCAAGTCCAGCCGAAGGAGCTGATCGATCTCGCCCCCTCGCCACGTCCGCCAGCGCCCGCCCACCGCACTGACAATGCCCCAGCTCGCCCGTGGGCCGTAGCCCACAGCCAGGACGATGTGGCCGACCCTGAGCGAACCTGAGTCGCCGAGACCGGCTGTGGGGAGGACGGTGTCCTGGATTTTGAGGACGGCCAGATCAGTGCCTGGATCGCGTCCGACGAGGGTCGCCGCCATCGTGCGCCCCTCGCGGTCAACCACGGTCAGGTCCTCAATGGATCGCACCGTGTGGTCGGCCGTCACGATGATCCCGGGACGCCAGTGAACACCCGTCGACGGCAGGCGCGGGCGCGCATTCACGGCGACGACGCTCCCGGCCACTTGCTCCACGGCGGCCGCCAATTCGTTGGAGAGTGATGGCAGTGCAGTCATTCGGCTCCTCCTTAGTGTGGCATCCGCGTCCAGCATGCCGCGGGCGGAGGCTCGAGGGTATCGGCCGAATGGCTAGGGCGTGATCCAAGTTCCGGAGGCATGGGCCCGTGAACAGGAACCAGGCAGGTGCGTCGTTCCATCACCTGGTCCCCCATTCAATTCAACCAGCCGGCCGGGCGGCCGTATGGCTCCTGGACTCGGACCCGTGCTTCGACCAGCTCGTCGTATCCCTGCTTAGATACGTCCGCCCAGGAGAGCTTAGGGATTGAATGCGGTGTAGAGACGAGTCAGGACCGCGGCCAGCTCCGGATCCGTCGCGAGATCGTGCATGCTGCGCGCGAGCGCGACGTCCATCATGTCGCGCCAGCCGATTTCCGAGTCTTTGTCGACTTGCCGCCGGCTGATACCCACGTATCGCCGGGTCAGGAGCTGGTCGCCGCTGTGTCCATCGGTGAGCGTCACCGCGATGACCACTCGTCCCACGTACTGCGTGCTCGAGTAGCCGGCGACGACGTCGAGCCGGAACTCCTCGACCGCCCCCGCGAGGACGACGTCTTTCTTGTCGGACACCACCACGTGGCCGTTCTTCCGAATCTCGAGGGCGAGCGCCTCGCCCACGATCTCGGCCACGGGGCGTTTCGTCACGATGTCACCCCCGTCCTTGGGCCAGGTTCCGATCCGCGTGGTGTCCAGGCGGCGATCGGCGACCGGGGTGATCTCGACGCGCCGGGGCGGCGCGGAGGCAAGCATCGATCGGTTGACGCCAGCCTCGGGATAGCGGACATCGAGCCCGGAGCGGCTCGCACCGCAGCCGCTCACAGCCAGAACGGCCAGGAAGATCGCGGGAGGAAGGAGTGGTCGCCGGATCACCGTCCGGCGCTCCGCGCGTAGAGCAGCTCGTTGGCCAGGCGCTGGCCCGCGCGCTCGAGGACGTCGGTCATCTCTTGCCGCGCAAAGTCTCGATCGCGCAAGAACGTGTCGACCGGAATCTGCTCGGGGTTGGTGACGTCCTGGCTGTCCTCCCACAGGACGACGCCCGTTCCCCGCATCGTCATCTGGCCCCGCACGTCTGCGAAGCCCGACAGGAGACCGGACTCACCTTCCCGCACGCGCACAAGCCCCCACGCCGGCACCGACACGCGCACGATGGCGTCAGCACGTCGCCGGTCCTCGCCGATCGGCTCCCGCTCGAGCGTCCGAACCTCGTCAAACCGCCCACTTGCCTCGAGCGTCCGCGCCATGGCGTCGGCGACGACCGAGCGCGGAGAGACACCCTGGAGGCTCGACGCCGCCGTGGCCGCGCGATCGGTCCCGAGGGCCCAGTTGATCCCCCGGTGAATGAGCTGGGCGGCCGGCGCCAACGCCACCCGGTACGGAAGCCAGGGAATCCAGCTCAGTACTTCGTCGAATGTGCGCCCGGGCTCAACGGGATGCTCAACGACGGCGAAGGTGCTCTGGCCGGAGACGACGACGACGACCCGCCGAACATCGTCGAAGGGGCGCGCGGCCGGGCGCGGGGCAGGCGCGGAAGAGGCACATCCCCAAAGGGAGAGCGCGGCGAGGAGAAGCACGGCCGTAGAGGCGCGTTGCATGGCCCTAGGTTTCGTATTCTCTTGCACGCTCGCGACAAGGTCAAGGCCCAGATCACCGTTTCAAATCGAACGAGCTGGGTCAGCCCGTGAGCTGCAGGAACGCCTCTGCGATGCGTCCGGGAAGGGCGACGTCACCTCGTTTTTGGCTCCAGCCGAGATCGTGCGCGCCGTTCACTTTCAGCAGCGCTGTCCGTCCCGGCATCAGCGCCCGTGCTTTGTTGAGCTCGGCGAGCGAGCCGAACGGGTCGGTCGTCCCGTGGACGAAGAGCGTGGGCACAGAGAGGTCCGGAAAGTGGGCGGTGCGCAGGATCCGGGGCCGGCCGGGTGGATGCAGCGGGTAGGACTGGAGCAGGAGAGCCGTCGCCAGGGCGGGCTCGGCAGCGATGGGGCGGGCCTGGCGAAACGGCAGGTCACAACGCAGGACGGTGACGCCGCGCGCGGCGAACGCCTCGGCTACGGCCACCAGCAGCGGCGTGTCGGCACTGCCGCCGGCGCCGTGGGTGAGGACAAGGCCGTCGGCTCCGGACGCCGCGGCCAGGTGCAGAATGCCGCGAACGGGTGGGTCGCCTTCAACGTCAATGCGTTCTACATTCACGGCGGCGCCTCACTTACCGCCAGCGTCTCGAGCACGTGTCAGTCCCCGGTCCACAGGGGTCTGACTTCGAGTCTCCCGAAGCGGGCCATGGGGTGCTTCGACGCGACATGAATCGCCTCATCGATGTCTCTGCATTCGAGCAGATCGAACCCAGCAATCCATTCTTTCGTTTCGGCGAAGGGGCCGTCGGTGACCAGCAGCTTGCCCTTGCGCACACGGACGGTCTTCGCCTTGCCGATATCGGCCAGACGGTTGCCGATGATCCGAGTTCCGTTCTTGTCGTTGGTCGAGACCCATTCTTCCACATTGTCCTGGGCCGGATCGAAGGGCTCGGCCGAAGGATCGACACACACGAGCATCAGGTAGCGCATATGGCCTCCCTTGCGTGCTGCCTCTTGCATAGTAGTCGAACGGCAAGGCGCACAATCGACAGACATGCGAAAGTTTCCGGCCTAGGTAGGCCTATCCTACGCCGCCCAGGCGTGGGATCATGCCTCCGCCGCACTGGTTCGCACGCTTCGGGGGACACGATCAGGGAGGTCTCATGATGAATCACGTCGTCGCTGTCGTCCTCATGGTCATCGCGTCGGTCGACACCGCGATGGCCGCAGACACCGCATCCGCTCCTACACCAACTGCCCAGAAGGCCGTGCTGGTCACGGGCGCCAGCACCGGGATCGGCCGCAAGCTCACCGAGCGTCTGGCGAAAGAGGGCTACTTCGTCTACGCGGGCGCGCGCAAAGAGCAGGACTTGAAGGATCTCGATGCCATCCCGAATGTCCGCTCGCTGCGGCTTGACGTGACGAGCGCCGGCGATATCGCCGCGGCCGTCGACACCGTGACGCGCGCGGGACGCGGTCTCTATGCGCTCGTCAACAACGCGGGCGTTGGTCTCGGCGGTCCGCTGATTGAAATGAAGGAAGAAGACTTCCACTTCTTGATGAACGTGAATCTCTACGGCCCGTACCGGGTCACCAAGGCATTCAGCCCCCTCATCGTCGCGTCGAAGGGGCGCATCACGACCATCGGATCGATTTCCGGGATCCTCACGGGTTCCCATTCCGGCGCGTACAGCATGAGCAAGCACGCCGTCGAAGCCTTCGCCGACGTGTTGGCCGCTGAGATGGCGCCACGTGGCGTGCAGGTGAGCGTCGTCGAACCCGGGAACTACAATTCAGAGATCTCCAGGTCGGCGGCCACACGAATGGGCGCAACGGGATTCGGCGATCGCTCGCGGTACAAGGAACCCGACGAGGTGGCGGCCGTCGTGCTACAAGCCCTGTCCGAACCGAATCCCAAGCGCCGCTACATGATCACCCCGAACCAGCGCGAAGCCGAGGTCACGATCCGCAAAGCCATCGAAGTGCTCGTGCAGCTCAACGAAGGGCAGCAGTACACCTACGACCGCGATGCGCTCGTAAAAATGTTGGACGAGTCGCTTGCCACTGCCAGACCCCAGTCACCGGCTCCGATCGTTGCCACGCCGACGACAAAGGACTCGAAATAGACCCGTCGACAACTGTCGGTCACGGCCGGCCTCGTCACAGCGTGCCCGACCCGCGCCATTGAAGCATCGAATACGCCGCCGGCCCAGCCCGTCATAGCCTGGTGAGAGGAGGAATTGACCATGAGCCCATTCGGTAAAATCGTCACGACCATGATCGCGCTCGTGACCGGAACTTCACTCCTCACGGGCGTCACCACCGCGTACATGCTCCGTCCGGCGGGGCCCACCGATACCATGACTGCGACCTACGCCACGCCTCCCGTGCGTCGCGTCCCCGCCGTGGTGGCGTCTCGAGTAGCGCCGACAGTAAGCCGTGCGACCGCTGACACGAACGTGGCGAGTCCAGTGGCCGCGACCGCCTCGGCATGTGCGACCGGTGGTGATCGAGCCTGGCGAATCGCCAAGCCGGGCGCTATCGGTGGGCTGCTCGGAGCCGGCCTCGGCGCGGCCGGCGGCGCCATCGCCAATGGCGGCTCAGGCGCGGGCAAGGGTGCCCTGATCGGCGGCCTCGTGGGCGCTGCCGCCGGTACGGGCTATGGAGCGTACAAGACGAAGAACGAGTGCGGCACGATCTTCGGGAGTCGCGGCTTCACCGGCGACGCCCTCATGCCTGGTACCGCAGATCGTGGACCGGTGACAGAGACCGCTCTACTTCGTCGCGGCACGGCGAACGACATCACCGTCTACAACGCTCGGTAAACCTGCTCAGCCATACCACGCGGGCGTCACGCCTTCGCGGCGTGACGCCCGCTCAGGCTCTAGTGTCCCCATAGCCGGGGTCCAGACCAAACGCGAAAATTTCTGTGCTGATACGAACTTAGCTCCGCGATGTTCTGTTCCACGGCAGCGTGGCTGTAATCCGGTTGGGGAACCTCGCTCGAACCCGCGAGTCGTGGTCTCAAAGCAAGTACAGGCGGGGCTCCACACTCCAGGGGCGTCACGTCGGCTCCCCCGGTGGCCAAGGCGTACCAGAGTCAAACGCTGGGTGCCGCGCCTCGCCGGCCGGTCTTCCATATTCCAAGCGCCACGATTCTATCCGGCCCAGAAGTGCCCACGCGGAGCGCTTCCGACTGTCGTCGTTCGACACCATTGCGAATAGTTCGGGGCAGAGTCCCGGCCGCGCCCCACCCGGGTCTGGCGCCGCCGCGTCCTGATCGGACCGGCTCGGGGGCGCGGCGGACGCCGTCGTGCCGGCGCCGCGAGGTGGCATTCGTGCTGATTCGGCCGGTCCACCGGTCGATTGACGGCGGCGGTCTGTCTGGCCTAGCATGTCGCTCACCCGGGCCGGCTCGCTCGACCCGCAAGAAGGTCGCTGATGTGCACTCTGGCATCCGGCTCCTGCGGCGTTCCGCGTCCGAGTCTGGTACCTTATGTCACGGTGACCGGGGCCGCGGACGCGGCAACCGCCTCCGGAGGGCGCTCATGTTGCCTTCTATCCGTCTGCTCACATCGTTGAGGCGCCGCGGGCGTAACTGGAACTTGAGGAAGCCCTCGCGGTTGGCGCGCAGCGTTACTTCGTCGTCGATGCCCGGGGCCATGTAACCGAAGTGCGCGGGCGGCACGTTCTTGCGCCATGAGCTACCCTCCCTTAGGTGGTGCACTGGATGCCGGATGCCGTGATGTTCGAATTGTTCAGGACTTATCACACGTCCTCCGGATGACGAAGACGGATAGGTATTTTCGATCACGCGAACCTGAGCATTGGGGGTTCGGGCGTGCGGGTCAACACTCCCCCGACGAGCTCCTACATGGGCGAGCAAGACAGTGGCGCTCGCGGTTTGAGACGTCGCACCGCCTCGCCGATGATCGTGACCAGCCACCCATAAATGCCGGTACACGCCGGCCGTTCCGGAGGAACCATGTCCAAATGCATTGACCGTAGTTTTCCGCTGCTGCTGGCACTCGCGTTGTGCGCGCCTGCCTTCGCCGATGTTCCTGTGCCGGCGCCGGGCGCGAGTCCACGGATCGATGCCATCAAGAAGGCCGGCGTGCTCCGGGTCGGCGTGCTCGCGAACGCGCCCTGGCTGGTGGAGAACACGACGGGGCGAGGTGATGCGTGGAGCGGTCCCGCGTGGCTGCTCGCCAACGAATACGCCAAGCGCTTGAGTGTGAAGCTTGAGGCGGTTCCGGTAAGCCACGAGACCAAGGTGCCCGTGCTCGCATCGAACCAGGTCGACATTTCGGTGACGCCGCTGGCCGAAACGGCCGACCGGCTGAAGGTCGTCGACTTCGTGATCTACTCCAGCACCAGCGTGTGCATGTTCGGTCTTGCCTCAAATCCCAAATTTGCGAGCGCGAAGAGCGTCGACGACCTCAACAATCCCGAGATCACCATTGCCTATTACACCGGTGGCGGCGAGGAGGGATGGGTGAAGGAACGCTTCCCGAAGGCTCAGTTGCGCGGTGTCGCCGGCTCGGGCGTGGCGCCGGTCGAGGAAGCGATGGCCAAGCGCGCGGATGCGGTGCCCATCAACCGCGTTCCGTGGGTGGCGATGGGGCGGAAACTCAAGCAGCTCGCCGTGCTTCCGAAAGAGAACAACTGCCAGAACAGCACGGAGAAGGCGGCTCCGGTAGGCATGGCCATCGACAAGAACCAGCCAGCCTTCCTGCAATGGACGCGCGCGGTCGAAAAAGAAATGGAGCCGCAGCTCAAGAAGGATGAAGCGCGTGTCATTGATACGATGAAGTAGGCGGCGCCGGCGATCCCGCCGTCATCCGATGGAATTCGACTTCGCCGTCATCGGCGACAACTGGCAATTCCTCGCCTACGGCGTCTGGATCACGATCCTGCTGTCGGCGGTCTCCGGTTTCACCAGCCTGGCCGCGGGCCTGGTCATCGCGCTTCTTCGCCTGTATGGCCCTGGTTGGCTGCGCGTTCCGTGCGTGCTCTACATCGATTCCATGCGTGCGATTCCGGTGCTCGTGGTCCTGGTGTGGACCTTCTTCGCATTGCCTATCGTAGCCGGCGTCACGATGTCCCCATTCACCGCCGCGCTTATCGGCTTGACCGTCCATCTGGCGGCCTACGCCGCGGAGATCGTGCGCGCCGGCATCGAATCGGTCCGGCCGGGACAGACGCGCGCAGCGCTGGCGCTCGGCATGTCCCGCGCTCAGGTCGTGCGACGCATCCTGCTTCCGCAGGCAATCGTGCGCATGCTGCCGGCATTCGGCTCGCTGTTGTCGGTCACCATCAAGGACACCGCGATCGCTTCCGTGATCGCCGTCCCGGAGCTCATGCGCCAATCCGAAACGGTGGCGGGACAGAGCTTTCAGCCGATCGAGGTATTCAGTTTTGCGATGCTGCTGTACTTCCTGATGCTCTTTCCCGTTACGCGCGGCGTCGACCGCTTCTATCGCCGCGTTGCACATCTGGGCAGGTCGTGACATGTGCAGGCGCTACCGGCGATGACGCTCGATTGGTCCGTGGTGTGGCAGCATCGCGATGCGCTGATCGCCGGCACCGCGACGACCTTTCTGCTCACGATTGCGACGATGGCCATCGCGGTCCCCTGCGGGATCGTCGTCGCCGTTCTTCGCCTCTACGCTTGGCGCCCGGTGCGCGCGCTTGCGACCGGTTACGTCGAGCTTTTTCGCAACCTGCCGCTGATCCTGGTCGTGTATTGGGCGTTCTACGTGCTGCCGATCCTGACGGGCCTCGGGCTCTCGCCACTCGCAACCGGCCTCGCGGCGCTGTCGCTGAACGTGACGGCGTACAACGCCGAGACCTTTCGCGCAGGCATCAACTCCATTCGCCGCGGGCAAGTCGAAGCGGCGATGGCGCTCGGAATGACGCGTGCACAGGCGTTGCGAAGGGTTATCGTGCCGCAGGCGCTGCGACGAATTCTGCCGGTGCTCGCGAGCACTTGGGTGTCGCTGTTCAAGGATACGTCGCTGGTGTCGGTGATTGCGGTGACCGAGCTCGCCTACGTCTCGATGCAGGTGCGAGCGCAGACGTTCCGGGTGCTGGAAATGCTGACCGCTATGGCGGTGCTGTACTGGCTGCTCGGGTATCCACAGGCCAAGCTCGTCGACTGGATGCAGCGGCGCATGAAGGTGACGGAATGAACGCACCGGTTGCGGGACGCGCGAAAGCTGCCGGGGCGAAGATCATTCGTTACCTCGACGTGGTGAAGCGCTACGGCGATTTCACGGCACTGCTGGGCGTGTCGCTCGACGTACATGCCGGCGAAGTCGTGTGCTTGATCGGTCCCTCGGGCTCGGGCAAGTCGACGCTGCTCCGCTGCACCAACGGCCTCGAGACGATCGACGGCGGCGATATCGAGTTCGAAGGCGCACGCCTCCCGCGCGACGCGCGTGCGCTGCGCGCCGTGCGCCAGCGGATGGGCATGGTATTCCAGAGCTTCGAGCTCTTCCCGCATCTCACCGCACAACAGAACGTCGCGGAAGGGCCGCGCACCGTGCTGCGAAAGCCCGCGGCGGAAGCCGATCGTCGGGCGACCGCGATGCTCGCGAAGGTCGGGCTCGCCGACAAGGCACCCAATCTTCCCGCCGCATTGTCGGGTGGGCAACAGCAACGCGTTGCGATCGCGCGCGCCCTTGCGATGGAGCCCGACGTCATGCTCTTCGACGAGCCGACATCCGCGCTCGATCCCGAAACGATCGGCGAAGTCCTGAACGTGATGAAGGTGCTGGCCCAGGAAGGCATGACGATGGTGGTGGTGACGCACGAAATGGCCTTCGCACAGCGCGTGGCGGATTGGGTCGCGGTATTCGACGCGGGGCGGATCGTCGAGCAGGGCCCGCCGCGGCAGATCTTCGAATCTCCTGTGACGGACCGCACGCGCGACTTTCTTAGCCACCTCGGATGGTCGGGCTGATGCGCGCGTTGCAGGATTTCACCGTGCTGCAGGAGGCTTGAGACGCCGTGATCTGGACGAGCATGCCGGGCGCGGAATCGCGTGATCTTTATCGTCCAGACCGAGCATGCGCTGCGCATGACGAGCATTTGCCCGGTCATGTAGTTCGATGCGCTCGAGAAGCCCGCTTCGCTTGATCGTCGCAAGACGACATTGACGTCAAGTCCTTCTCGTACGATGGGCAGACGACCGAGCTCGAAAAGATGGCGAAAACGGGTAAAACCGTTTGGGACGTGATCCAGGTGGAATCGCGAACCCTCGAGCTGGGCTGCAAGCAGGGGTTGTTCGAGAAGCTCGATTCCACCAAGATCGGCAACCTGGGTGACATTCAGCGGTAATGCAACGCTCCAGCAATCGCCCACCGAGTGCACCACCCCGGGGAGTTCATAGAAGGCTCGGGTTGTTGCGAGACGGCCACTCAGACTAGGTCCCCTGATGCTAGTAGATGGCCTCAAAATCGGCGGGAGGGATCATGCCAGGGCGGTGATCCCGGTTAGTGCGATTTCGGTCGTTGCAGGAGCCCGCAACCACTTGCAGGCGAACAGATCCGTCGAGTTCAGGTTCGAGATCCTCATTTGAATCCGTCTACGGTGGGCGACCACCCGCGGTCGGAGCCCGGCGGGGGGTGCTAAGATGTCGGGCGCTGATCCGATGAGCGCGCGAGCGTCGAAAGTGCGGTGGGCCTTAGTGCTGGCTGCGAGCGCCGGCTTTGCCGCCATACCCTCACCTTCCTCCGCCCTCTCAGTCCAAGAGGCTTTGCTCCTCGCGAAGCCGGCCGTCGCCCTCGTGAGCGCCCAGGTCAACGCGAACGTGACGGTGAATTGTGGCCAGGGCCCGGTGACGATCAGCCCAAGACCCTACATCGAGGTCGGCACCGGATGGTTCGTCGACGGCCGCGGCTACCTCATCACCAACGCGCATGTCATCGATCCCGCGCACCGTGTGCCGCCGTGGGTCGCTTTTGATCTGAAGCTGAAGGCGGTCGAGGAAGGCTGCGTGAAGCCCGCGGTGCGGGCGCGCGGGTTCGCGCCGGGTGAGCGGCCTGACCTCGAGGAAGAGATCCTCCGCGCGATTCCCATGACCGCGGTCGAGCTCACGCCGACAGCGCGGGTGAGCGTGCTGCTGTCCAATGGCGCGAATCTCGAGGCCCACGTCGCGAAGTTCAGCCCGCCGATGACGCTCGACGCAAAAGGCAATCCGCTCAAGGATTCCGGGCGCGATCTGGCCCTGCTGAAAATCCAGGACGGTGCGTATCCGGCGCTATCGATCACGGACAAGGAGCCCAAGCTCGGCGACGAGATCTACATCCTGGGCTTTCCGGGAGTGGTCAGGGACCACGAGCTGCTCAGCCGGACCGCCCTGAAGGAAGCGTCCGCCACCAAGGGACAGGTGTCGGGATTCAACACGGATGCCATCGGGCAGGGCGTGATCCAGACGGACGCTTCCGCCGTCCACGGAAACAGTGGCGGACCCGCGGTAGGTGACAACGCATCCGTCGTCGGCGTCATGACGTTCATCTCCTTCCGCGGCGCCGCGGAGGTCCAGGGCTTCAACTTCCTCATTCCCGCCAAGGACGTGCGAGCCTTCCTGGCCGGCACCGACGTGAAGCCGGGCGGGAGCCGCTTCAATCCGCTATGGGCTGCGGGCGTCGCGGCGCTGTTCGACGAGCGGTACTCGGTCGCGCTCGCGAAGTTCCGCGAAGCGGATCGACTGCTGCCGGGTCTCGTGGACGTCAAGCGCGCCATGGCCGAAGCCGAGTACAAGCTCCAGCACCCTCCGCCCCGACCCTTTCCGTGGGGGTGGACGATCGCCGGCGCGGTCACGCTGCTGAGTCTCGTCACATGGGGCGTGTGGGGAGGCCGCCGATGGAAGCGCAACCGGTATCGAGTCCATCCGGGCCAGGTCATAGACTTCCTGGAGAGAGGGCTCAATCCCGTCCTTCTCGATGTGCGCGTCCCCGCTGACTACGAGACGAGCCCGCTCTCGATACCGAAGGCGATCCGCCTCGACCCCGAGCGAATCACTCAGGGGCCCATCGACCTGGCGGTCGACAAGAACCAGCTCATCATTACGTTCTGCACGAGCCCGGACGAGCGAACGAGCGAGCAGGTCGCCCGGCTCCTGCGCCGCCAGGGGTGGAGCAATGTCCGGATCCTCAAGGGCGGTCTCGGCGCGTGGGCGAATGCGCGCCTGCCCGTGGAGAGCAAGTCGCACCTGCCCTCGATCGGGATCGAGATCTACCGGAACCTCACGCACGGCGACATCGAGCGGCGTCACTACGCTCCGGGCGTGGTCATCTTCGAGGAGGGCGATGACGCGCACGGAGAAGCGTACGTGGTCCACGCGGGGACCGTCGAGATCGTGAAACGCTATCCGGGCGGCGAGCGGCGCCTCAACCTGGTGAAGGAAGGGGAACTGCTCGGAGAGATGGCGCTGTTCCGGCACGCGCTTCGATCCGCCGACGCGGTGGCCGTCACGGAGGTGGAGCTTCTCGTCATGCGGAACGAACGGCTCGAGTGGCTGATCCGGAACCGGCCCGAGCTCACGCTCGAGCTCCTCAAGCACCTCTCGGATCAGATCGTGTCGTTGGACCCGGACGCGTGACCTCCGGCGCAGCTGCCCCTCGAAGTTCAATTGTCTCGGGCGCAAGTGGAGGCAAGCGGATAGGCAGAAGCTGGGTTCCTGCCCTCGTGCCCCTTGACTCCAGCCAGCTATTCGCCTACCTTCGTGGCATATTGTCGACAAAGAAGGCGACAGGACGGATGACCAAGAAGAAGACACCGCGCGCCACCGCCTCGGCCCGGGCCTACGACCTCGCCTCCCGGCTGGAAGCCGAGATCATCAGCGGGAAGCGCAAGCCGCGCGAGCGGTTGATCGAGCTCGAGCTGGCGTCGGCCTTCGGGGTGAGCCGCGCGCCCGTCCGCGAAGCGCTGCGGATGCTCGAGCGCGAAGGACTCGTGTCCAACGGCCCGCGCGGGGTACAGGTGGCGGCCATCACTGCGGAAGAAGTCACGGACACCTTCGAGATCCTGGCCTACCTGGAGGAGCTCTATACGAGCCGCGCCGCCCCCCACATCCGCGCCGACGGCCTCGCGCGCATGCAAAGGCTTCTCGAGGAGATGGGGCACGCGGTCGAGGTGCACGACGTCCACCACTACTACAACCTCAATCTCCAGTTTCACGGAGTCGTGCGCGACGCGTGTCCGAACCGGAAGCTGGTGCACCTGCTGGAAAACCTGGGCAAGCAGACACTGCGCTACCGCCACCTCGCCATGTCGCTGCCCGGCCGCCTCCGCGTCTCGATCGAGGAGCACCGGGAGATCCTGGACGCGCTCGTCCAGGGCGATGCCGCTGCCGCCGGCCGCCAGGCGCGTCTGAGCGCGGAGCGCGCCTATCGCGCGCTGGTCGACCTTCTCAGACAGAACCCCCAGCTCGCGTGAGCGGGGCCACAAGGAGAGATCATGACCGCCAAGCCCGCCGATTCGACGCCGAAGCCGCTCGCCCGCAAGCAGGAACAGCGCACCGAGGCGCAGTGGCTCGAGATCGCCAAGGAATACAGCTTTCGCGGCCGCATGGACAAGGGCAGCTTCAGCGGGCCCATCCTCGCGGAGGGCAAGGGCTCGGTGGTGAAGGACGTCGACGGCAAGGAGTACCTCGACTACAACTCGGGACAGATGTGCTCGGCGCTCGGCCATAGCAACCCCACGGTGGTGGACGCCATCAAGGAGAGCTGCGACACCCTGATCCACGCCAGCAGCAGCTACTTCAACGTGAAGGAGATCGAGCTGGCGCGCCGGCTCGGCGAGATCGCGCCGCCGCCGCTGAAGAAGTCCATGTTCCTCGGCTCGGGGAGCGATTCCAACGAGGCGGCGGCGGCCATCGCCAAGAAGTACACGGGGGGCTTCGAGGTGGCGAGTCCGCATGTGAGCTTCCACGGCATGTCGGAGGCGAGCCGCTCGCTCACCTTCGCGGGCTGGCACCAGGGCTATGGCCCCATGACACCCGGCAGCTACGCGATCATGGCGCCCTACTGCTATCGCTGCCCGATCGGGCTCACCTTCCCCAAGTGCGAGATCGCCTGCCTCAAGGGGAGCATGGAGGTCCTGGACGCTCAGTCCACCGGCAACCTGGCCGCCGTCATGACCGAGCCCCTCTTCAGCGCGGGCGGCGTCATCGAGCCGCCCTCCGGCTGGCTGGGCGCGCTCAAGCAGGCCTGCCGGGAGCGGGACATGCTCCTGATCTTCGACGAGTCCCAGACCGGGCTCGGCAAGCTCGGCAGCATGTTCGCCTGCGAGCAGGAGGGCGTGATCCCGGATCTCCTGACCATCGCCAAGCACTTCGGCGGCGGCATCGAGATCAGCGCGGTGCTCACCACGGCGGAGATCGAGGCAGTGGTGGCGGAGCGCGGGCTCGTCATCGGGCACTCGCACACGAATGACCCGCTACCCTGCAACGCCGCCATCGCGAGCCTGGACGTGATCATCGGCGATAACCTGCCCGAGCGGGCGCAGGAGGTCGGCAAGTACTGGCGGAGCCGGCTGGAAGAGCTGGCGGCCAAGCACGAGGTGATCGGCGATATCCGTGGCCGGGGGCTGATCCAGGGCATCGAGCTGGTGCGGGACCGGCATACGAGGACGCCCTACTTCGACGCCGGCAAGGCGCTCTCGCGCCACTGCCTCAAGGGCGGCCTTCTCTTCAGCGTGCGCCGCAATGGCAGCGTGATCCGCTTCGTGCCACCGTTCTACTCGACCCATGGCGAGCTGGATCGGGCCAGCGAGATTCTGGACCGCGGCCTCACCGCGACCGTCGAGGAGCTCAGCCGCGCTCGATGATCGAGCTTCACGGGGTCAGCAAGTGGTACGGCGCCCACCAGGTCCTGCGGGAGATCGACCTCAAGATCGCCGCGGGCGAGGTGGTCGTCGTCTGCGGACCCTCCGGCTCGGGTAAGAGCACGCTCATCCGCTGCATCAATGGCCTGGGGCCGGTGCAGCGGGGCGAGGTGATCGTGGACGGGCGCGTGCTGGGCGCCCCAGACACCGACCTGGCGCGGCTCCGGGCGGACATCGGCGTCGTGTTCCAGTCCTTGAATCTTTACCCCCACATGACCGTGCTCCAGAACATCGCCCTCGCGCCGGTCATCGTGCGGGGCCAGACACGCGCGGAGGCCGAGCGCGCAGCCCGGGCCCTGCTCGCCCGGGTGGGCATGCCGGAGAAGGCGGAGGCCTTTCCGAGCCAGCTCTCGGGAGGCCAGCAGCAGCGCGTGGCCATCGCACGCGCGCTCGCCATGCAGCCGCGCATCATGCTGTTCGACGAGCCCACCTCAGCGCTCGATCCCGAGATGATCACCGAGGTCCTGGACGTCATGGTCGGCCTCGCGCGCGAGGGGATGACCATGGTGGTCGTCACCCACGAGATGGGCTTCGCGCGGAAGGTGGCCGACCGCATCGTGTTCATGGACGAAGGCCGCATCCTCGAGGAGGGGCCGCCCGAGGCCTTCTTCGCGCGGCCGGCCAATCCCCGCACGCAGATGTTCCTGGGCAAGATCCTGGTCCATTGACCGACACGGAGGGGAGACTCCTATGCGAGTGACACGGATACTCGGCACGGTGCTGATGGCGATGCTCGCGGTGGGGTGGGTAGGCGCCGCGACGGCGCAGCAGGAATCCACCCTCGAGGTCGTGAAGAAGCGCGGGACGCTGGTCGCGGGCGTGAAGGCCGACTATCCGCCCTTCGGCTACACGGACAAGGACGGCCAGCTCGTCGGCTTCGACATCGAGGTCGTGAACTACATGGCGAAGAAGCTGGGCGTGAAGGTCGATCTCCGTCCGGTGACCTCCGCGAATCGCATCCCGATGCTGCTCAACGGCACCATCGACATGCTGGCGGCGAGCTTCACGATCACGATCGAGCGCGAAAAGGTGGTGGACTTCAGCATCCCGTACTTCATGAGCGGTGGCAGCTTCCTGGTCAAGAAGGGCAGCGGGATCAAGGGCTACGCGAGTTTGGCCGGGAAGACCGTGACCTTCACCCAGGGCACGCCGTGGGAGAAGAAGACCCTGCAGGAGCAGCCCAAGGCGAAGTCGCTGGTCTTCCAGGACAAGCCGCAGGCGGTGCTGGCGGTGAAGCAGGGCAAGGCGGATGCGTACGTGGACGACGACATCCCGCTCTACCTCTTCGCGAAGGAGCATCCCGAGCTGGAAGTGGTGAACGGTGCGACGGCCAAGCAGCCGATGGGGATCGCCGTCCGCGAGAACGACTCCAAGTGGCGGGACTTCGTCAACTTCACCCTCATCGAGATGTGGGAGGACGGGACGTACAAGGCCATCCACAGGAAGCTCCTCGGCGTGGATCCGGATCCCGACCTGCGGATCTTCCCCTGGAAGCTCTAGCGCGCTAGCGCTCGCGGGCGCCCGCAAGGCGGCCCCATGGCCTACAAGTTCGACTGGGGCGTGCTCCTGGTCTACCGGCACCTGCTCTGGCAGGGGCTGGTCCTGACCGTGCAGCTCTCCGCGCTCGGCATGGTGCTGAGCCTCGTCCTGGGCGGGATGATCGGGCTGGGCCGCCGCGCGGAGGCCACACCCCTCCGGTGGCTCTGCGGCGCCTACATCGAGTTCTTCCGCAATATCCCGCTGATCGTCCAGCTCTTCTTCTGGTACTTCGCGGTGGGACTGCAAGCCTTTCCTGCCGCCGTGATCGGGCTGACCGTCTATACGAGCGCCTATATCGCCGAGGTGATTCGCTCGGGGCTTCAGTCGATCCCCCGTACCCAGATCGAGGCCGCGCGCTCGTTCGGAATGACGCCGTACCAGGTGATCCGCCACGTTGTCCTCCCGCAGGCTCTGATGCGGGTGATCCCGCCGCTGGGGGTCGAATTCATCAATGTCATCAAGAACTCGTCCATCGCCATGACCATCAGCATCACGGAGCTGACCTTCCAGACCCAGCAGATCGAGTCGCTGACGTTCCGGGGCTTCGAGGCTGCGACCGCCATCACGATGCTCTACGTGATTCTCGCGCTCGCGATCGTGCTGCTCATGGCCGCCATCGAGCGGCTGGTGCGGCTGGACCTGCGGGTGGGCTGACCGCCGTGGATCTCCACGTCATCGTCGAGAACCTGCCCTACATGCTCACCGGCCTTCAGCTCACCGTGATTCTCTCGGTCGTCAGCATGGTGGGCAGTTTCGCGGGCGGCGCCGCCTTCGCGGTGCTGCGACTGTCGCCCTGGTGGTGGCTGCGGTGGCCGGCCATCCTCTACATCGACATCGTCCGCACCGTGCCTCTGATCATGGTGATCTTCTGGGCGTTCTTCCTCATGCCCGTGCTCACGGGCCACGCCACCACGCCGGTGAAGGCGGCGCTGTTCGCCCTCATCCTCTTCAATACGAGCTACATGGCGGAGGTGATTCGCGCCGGGATCCAGTCCATCCCGAGAGGCCAGACGGAGGCCTCCCGCGCCATCGGGCTCACCTATCTCCAGGGCATGCGCCATGTGGTGCTGCCCCAGGCGCTGCGGCACATGAGCCCGGCGCTGGTGAGCCGGTTCATCGCGCTCTTCATGGGCACGTCCCTCGTCTACATCATCGGCGTGACGGAGTTCTTTCGCGCGGCGAACAACGTGAACAACCGCGTGTACCGCTCCTACGAGATCTATGGCTTCGTCGCCATGGTCTACTTCGTGTGCTGCTACGCGCTCTCGCTCGCCAGCGCCGCGCTGGAGCGCCGCTTCGCCGTGCCGGACGGCGGGGGCGGGGAGACGCGTGCCGGTGGGGAGACACGGGCCGGCGTATTCGACAGGCTGATCTCGACCGACCTGCGGCGCCCCGAGTGAGCCCTTGCTTCCCCTCGATGCGCTGATCCTCGCCACGCTCGTCGTCTTTTCGGGTTACGTCGTCTTCGGCGTGACGGGATTCGGGGCCTCGCCGATCACCGTACCGCTGCTCGCGCACTTCCTGCCGCTCACCTTTGTGCTCCCGCTCGCGGGGATCCTGGATCTGGCTTCGGCGCTCGCGCTCGGTATTCACACCCGCAGGCAGGCCAATCGCGAAGAGTTGTTCGTGTTGATCCCCTTTACGCTCCTCGGTCTTGTGCTCGGAGTGACTCTTCTTGTCAATCTTCCGCGCTCCGTCGCCCTTCGGGCGCTCGGAGGGTTCGTCTGCGCTTATGCGCTCTACGCCGTCATGCGTCGCGATGCGCGGTACCGACTGGGGCGGGGTTGGGCCGTGCCTGCCGGCCTTTCCGGCGGCGTGCTGGGAGCGCTCTTCGGTATGGGCGGCCCACCATACGTGATGTATCTCACGGGTCGAATCGCGGACCCAGCGAGGCAGCGTGCGACGATCTCGCAAATGGTCATCCTGAGCGTTGGATTTCGGATGGTGGCCTTCGCACTGGCGGGGCTGTTGTTCACGCGCGGCCTGTGGGGCTCGGTCGCACTCCTGCTCCCCGTGGCGTGGGCAGGAGTATGGGTCGGGAACAAGCTTCAGGCGCAGATGCCGTCTACCATGCTCGCGCGAATCATCGCCGGGGCACTCTGTGTGACCGGGATTTCCCTGGTCGTCCGTACGCTCTAGCAAGCTGAGCATCAGCCCCGGCCCGCAGCGGAACGGGATTCGCGAAGGG
>WNFS01001115.1_pt1 | contig 31705 bp, 26 predicted proteins | sample 5400141 | NCBI WGS metagenome assembly WNFS01 (sample SAMN13153358, study PRJNA577476) | soil metagenome | isolation source: 60 cm saprolite under Madrone tree | place: USA:California | collected 2016-06-14
GGGCCGGTGGAGACTAAGCCGATCTCCACGCCAATTCTTTCAGACAGGAAATTGACATACGCTCGTGCTTCAGTGGGAAGGGAATCCATTTCTGTCATGCCCACTGTTGAAGATTGCCATCCGGGCAATGTTGCATAGATTGGTTCAATGCGCCGCAGGTCCTGGGAGACGGCGGGCAATGATTCACAGTTGCGGCCGTCGAGCTTGTAACCAACACACACCTTAATTTCTTCCAGCGCGTCAAGCACATCGAGTTTCGTCAGCGCCACTGACGTGAAACCATTGATCTCCGCCGCATAACGCGTGGCGAAAGCATCGAACCAGCCGCAGCGCCGCGGTCGTCCGGTCGATGCGCCGTATTCGCGGCCTCGCTCGCGGATCAGTTGACCCATTTCCGCTTCGCCTTCAACCATCTCCGTTGGGAACGGGCCTTCGCCGACGCGCGTGGTGTAGGTGCGCACAATACCCAGCACGCCTGTTAGCCGGTTCGGCGCGAGTCCGGAGCCAACAATCGCGCCGCCGGCAATCGTGCTGGACGAAGTAACGAAGGGATAGGTTCCATGGTCCACATCAAGCAAAGTCGCCTGTGCGCCTTCAAGCAATATCGAGCGGCCATCACTCGCCGCCACGTTCAAGTAATGCGTGGTATCACCGATAAACGCCCCGAGACGCTCTGCCAGTCGCGAAGTCTCATCAAAAATTTCGTCCGCATCTAACTTCTCGCCGCCATACGCGAGGATGATCCGGTTGGCGTCTTCGAGGTTGCGTTCAATGCGCTGACGCAAGACTTCGGGAACTAGCGCGTCAGCAGTGCGTATTCCACGCCGTCCGGCTTTATCTTCATAAGCAGGCCCAATGCCGCGCAGTGTAGTGCCAACCTTTTCGTTGCCTAGCCTCTCTTCACTGGTGTGGTCCAACGCACGATGATAGGGAAGTATGAGGTGCGCGCGCGAACTGATCTTGACGCGCTCAGGAGAAACTTCGATGCCCTGCGCCATCAATCGATCTGCTTCTTCAAAGAACGCTTTCGGATCGATGACCATGCCGTTGCCCAACACGCAGGTCTTGCCGGGATGAACAATGCCGGAAGGAAGCAGGTGCAGCACAAACGACTTATCGCCCACCTGCACCGAATGTCCGGCGTTGTGACCGCCCTGATAGCGCGCGACGATGTCGAAGTGTTCGGCAAGCAGATCAACGATCTTGCCTTTTCCTTCGTCGCCCCACTGGGCCCCGATGACTACGATGATTTTGGACATTGGGATTAGAAAACGGTAAACAGCAAATAGCAAACAGTAAACAGCAAACAGTAAACAGCAGACAGGAAATAACAGACAGGAAATAACAGAAAGCCTTTTTGAAGATCTGAGGATCTTCACACCTTAAGGACTCGCGCACAGCGACTTCTTCGGGATTCGGCTGTTTGCTGTTTGCTGTCTGCTGTTTGCTTATCAGATTACGCCGTCGCTGCGCCGGTTACGTGCTTATCAATCATGCGCGAAATGGCGTCTTTCGAAGTTGCGCCAACGACGCGTTCTTCTTCCTTGCCGCCTTTGAAGAGGATCAACGTGGGAATTCCTTTAATGCCGTAGCGTTGCGAGATAGCCGGATTGTCGTCGACATTCACTTTCACAACGAGAGCGTTGGCAGCATATTTTTCGGCAATCGCATCGACGGTGGGAGCCAGCATGCGGCAGGGCGCGCACCAGGCGGCCCAGAAATCCACCAGCACCGGCTTGTCTGATTGCAAAACGTCTTTTTCGAAACTGCTGTCGCTAACTTCGGTAACCTGTTCACTCATCTAAGTGCTCCTTTTTCTAATGCGCCAATAATTCAGACAAGTCAGACTGCGTTGGCTAGTGTCTAAGTTTCAGTTTTCTCTCTGTGCGTACTCTGTGTTCTCGGTGCCTCCGTGGTGAATCTTTCTGGCGATTGCTCACCACAGAGACACAAAGAACACAGAGGACGCACAGAGAAGAACCGCAAATTAAGACGCTAAAAAACTAAGACGCTAAACTAAGACACCACCGCGTTTGTTTTTGACTGCACACCAACCAGTTGCTGATAAAGACCAATATATTTCTGAGCAGCGGCGTCCCAGGAATTGTCTTGCGCCATGCCGTTGAGTTGTATCTGCTGCCAAATTTCGGGCTTGCTATAAAAGTAAAGTGCTTCGCTTATTTTATCAAGCAACGCGCCTGCATTGTACTCGCGAAACTTGAAACCTGTGCCAGTGCCATCCTGAGCATTGTAGCCTTCAACTGTGTCGTCCAAACCGCCGGTGGCTCGCACAATCGGCACGGTGCCGTAGCGCATGCTGTACATCTGATTCAGACCGCAAGGCTCATACTGCGACGGCATCAGAAACATGTCGGCGCCGGCCTCGATCTGATGCGCGAGTGGCTCACCAGCATAGCCTTTGTAAATACCGACTTGTCTTGGCGCCTGGTCGTGCCAACTCTGCAAAAAGTCTTCGTACTCTTTAGCGCCCGCGCCAAGCGCGATGAAGAACGATCCGGTTTGCAGAATCGCGCCGGCCAGTTGGCGAATCAGGTCATAGCCTTTTTGCGAAACGAGTCGCGAGATGATGGCTATGATGGGGCGATCTAAATTGGCCAAATCCTCGGGCAATGCGAAGCGCCGCAGTAGATCACGCTTGCATTCGCGTTTGCCGGTCAAATCTTCAGCGGAATAGTTGGCGGCGATGTACGGGTCCGTTTCCGGGTTCCACAGCGCGTAATCAACTCCATTGGTGATGCCGACCAGTGAATCGCGACGCGCGCGCAACAGCCAATGAAGCCCCGCGCCCTGCTCAGGTGTTTGTATTTCCTCAGCATAACGCCGGCTGACGGTTGAAAGTGCGTCAGCAGCGATGAGGCCGGCCTTCAAAGCTGAAGCCACGCCCTTGAGCATGAAGTCTTCTTTCTCGGGAGAGTCGCCAAAACCCAGCCACCAAAGATCCTTTGGATCAAACGCGCCCTGGTAAGCAAGATTGTGAATGGAAAAGACAGTTTTCGTCTTTGCGAAAAACGCATCATGGCGACGACGCGCGCTCAGCTCGCTCATGGCGAAACCGCACGGCCAGTCGTTGCCATGAATTACATCAGGTTGCCAGTCGAGTTTCCTTAAGAGCGCGAGCGCAGCGCGGGAAAAGAAAGCATAGCGCTCGTGATCGTTCGCGTAGCCGTAGATAGAAGGCTTATCAAAATAGAGTCCGGCATCAATCAGGTAAGCAGGAGCGCCCGCTGCCTGGCTTTGAAAAACGCGGACTGGCGACACGCGACCGCGCCAGTCAACCGGCACGTCTGCAATGACCGCATCGCTTAGTAGACTTCTATCAATCTGTTGATGAAGTGGAAGAATCAGCCGCGCATCCACGCCCTGAGCAACGAGCGCTTTCGGCAGCGCTCCGGCAACGTCAGCGAGCCCGCCAGTCTTGGCGAAAGGCACAGCTTCAGATGAAAGAATGGCGATCCGCAAGTTCTTCGGGTGTTCGGCTACATTCCATTCGCAACTAGCCGAGTATTCTTTTACGTAGGATCTTGGGGGCTCTTTTTGACGGTGAACTGTTTCTTCCACTCATTAAACTCTTCAAAAGTTCGAAAGCGGGAGACGCCTTTTGGCTGTAATGTGATCTTCGGAAGTTCGGCGACTATTTCTGAACGATCAGAATGCTCGGATAGGGGTGGCGGCGTTTCCTTGCATTCGCGATTTTCTTCGTTTCCCATTTCATTCGCCGTCGGTTCGTGCCATAAGAAGCGGCGCTAGCTTTGCATCGACGCGAGAAACTCGGCGTTTGACTTGGCCTTCTCGAGCCGCTCAAGCACTACTTCCATTTGCTCAACCGGCGAAAGCGGATTCAAAACGCGACGCATAACCCAGATGCGGTTCAAGTCTTCCTTGCTGAGCAACAACTCTTCTTTCCTCGTGCCCGAGCGCTGCAAATCAATAGCCGGGAACAGGCGTTTGTCACTAAGCCGGCGATCGAGATGGATTTCCGAGTTGCCCGTGCCTTTGAACTCTTCAAAAATGACGTCGTCCATGCGCGAGCCCGTGTCGATCAGCGCGGTGGCAATAATCGTCAACGAGCCGCCTTCTTCAATGTTGCGCGCCGCGCCGAAGAAGCGCTTGGGACGTTGCAGTGCATTTGAATCAATACCGCCGGAAAGAATCTTGCCGCTGGGCGGCACGACGGCATTGTGCGCACGCGCCAGACGCGTAATTGAGTCAAGCAGAATAACGACGTCGCGTTTGTGTTCGACGAGTCGCTTCGCTTTTTCAATCACCATGTCGGCCACCTGCACGTGGCGCGTCGGTGGCTCATCAAACGTCGATGAGATAACTTCGCCGTTCACCGAACGCTGCATATCGGTAACTTCTTCCGGACGCTCGTCGATGAGCAGGACAATCAAGGTCACTTCCGGATGGTTGGTAGTAACGGAGTTTGCGATCGTCTGAAGCAACATCGTCTTGCCGGTGCGCGGCGGAGCGACAATCAATCCACGTTGGCCTTTGCCCAATGGAGTAACCAGGTCGATAACTCGGGCGGAAAGGTTCTCCTGTGTGGTTTCCATCTTCAACATCTCTTCCGGATACAACGGCGTGAGATTGTCGAAGAAAACTTTTTCGCGGGCCTGGTCGGGAGACTCGAAGTTAATTGCTTCAACTTTGATGAGAGCGAAATAGCGCTCGCCTTCTTTGGGCGGACGAATCTGGCCGCTGACAGTGTCGCCGGTGCGCAGATCGAATTTTCTTATCTGCGATGGCGACACATAAATGTCGTCTGGCCCGGGCAGATAGTTGTATTCCGGCGCGCGCAGGAAACCAAAACCATCTGGTAACGTCTCGAGCACGCCTTCGGAAAAGATCAGGCCGCTCTTCTCTGTCTGCGCCGCCAGGACCTTGAAGATCAATTCCTGTTTGCGCATACCCGTGGCGCCGGGCACGTCCATGCCCTTGGCGATATTCGTCAGCTTTGAGATGGACATTTCCTTGAGGTCGGCGAGGTTCAGAAAGCCTTCTTCCTTACCGCGCCGTTCTCCGCCATCTCTTTCGGGTGCTTCCGCAGTCGCTACGGATGCGCCGTTATCGGTATTGTCGTCGTTATTTGAATTCGACGAGCGTGAACGAGTTCTCTGTGACATGTCAATTGATTCCTAATTAATTCGTAAGCGTTTGTTTTCTGCCGCGATTGAATTTTGTTTAGCTTTGGAGGTTAGAACTTGAAAAACCGGGCATCCCTGCTGCGGGTGAACCTTGCTCGTCGTTCAGCGGCGAGGCGGCCGAAATACTCTTCTCACAGACGCGCCGCAATTTGCCTCGATACCCAATGACTGAACGGGGAATTACTCGTTTGATGCAATGTAGTTGGCCATTCGTGGTCTCGAAGAAGCTCGATCAACAAAAGGGGCTTGAGAATTTTGAGCACTCAGGGCTCGATTTAAGATATGGAAGGCCATTCTTAACCGATCCGCAACTTCTAATCAAGGTTTCACAGTTAAAAATCAGCCAGGGCTTTCTCAATCCTGCGCCAAAGTTCGTCCCGCCCGTGTCCGCTCTTCGCTGAAAAAGCTATCACGGTTGCTGCTTTGAACACGCGGCGCGCGCGCTCCAAACTCGTTTTCAAATCGTTGTTAGATAGCTTATCGGATTTTGTGGCAACTATTAAGCGTGACTTGGCGCTGTGCGCAAGCCATTCGTGAAGCTGCAAATCCAAGTTTGTGGGTTCGTGGCGCGAATCTACGAGCTGAATTGATAGCACAAGCTGTTGCCGCTTTGCAAGGTAGCTCGTAACCATCTCGCCCCAACCTAATCGCAATGATTTCGGCACGCGTGCATAGCCAAAGCCCGGAAGGTCAACAAAACGAAAGCTATTGTTGATGTCAAAGAAATTCAACGACTGGGTGCGGCCAGGAGTGTTTGACGTGCGCGCCAGACCGCGAGTACTAAGCAGGGAATTGATGACGCTTGATTTCCCAACATTGGAGCGGCCCATAAAGGCGATCTCAGGTCTTGCATCGCGGGGCCAGTCACTCTCCTGGAAAGAGCTCTTCAGGAATTCGGCGCTGGTAATTCTCATCTTTGACGAGCTTAGGATTTGCGCAATCGGGTTTCCCCCATCCTGCAAGTGACAGGGGAAAACTCGAATTGCACCTTAGTTAATCACCTTCCAAAGCTCGGGCTATCCGTCAGCAGGCCTGACTCACCTATGAAGCGGACGTAGCAGTCGCCGCCGCTTGCGCCTTCGCCGTTCGTTCCTCGCGCATGGCAGCGAATTGCTTCATACGCGCTCTCATGGTTGTGATCTTTTCATCGATGTTTGGAATGCGCTTCACCACGGTTTCGAGATTGTGCAGGAAATCGGGCGAGCCAAACATTGTGCGAATTTCTTCAATGACCGGCTGTATCTTTGCGTAGATGAAGATGTGCTCACCATTTGTTTCATTAAACAACTGCTCGTCGATCGCGCCGTTGTTGACCATCGCGGCAGCCATGTCCCAGTAGGAAATGACCATACGATAGTGGCCGCTGTGCTCACCGAGGAGCGCATCGAGTACATCTTGAACGCTGGTCGGGTTGAAAGTGAAGAACCAGTTGCGCGCCTCACGCATGGTCGCTTCTCGTCTCAGGTCGTAAAGTTTTAGAATCAGATCTGCATCGTCGTGTTTACTCATTCTCATTGTCCTCCGGGGGTTGTTATGTTTAGTGAGCTTGCAGGCAAAATGCACATAGGACAAACCTCCCAGTCTGTCCGCCTAGAGTTCAGGCTACAGCCTGTCTTTGGTTTGATGGCCGATCCAAAGCTGAACTCTAAACCCTGCTTGAATTAAAAAAAAGTATTAGCTTGTTTGGATGCCTTGCGATGGTGGTTCCGGCGTCCAAAGCGGCGGCGTCTTCGCTTCATCGGGAGCGGCGGCCTCGGTTGGCACAGGTTCTTCGAGGGCAAGCGCCAGCACGTCATCAATAGTTTCCACTAAGTTGATGCAGAGCGCATTGCGAACTTCTTCCGGAACCTCCGGCAGATCCTTTTCATTGTCTTTCGGAAGAATGATGGTATCGATGCCGAAACGATGGGCGGCAAGCAACTTCTCCTTCACCCCGCCAATCGGCAGCACGCGACCACGCAAAGTGATTTCGCCGGTCATGGCCACATTTTTTCTCACCGCCGCACGCGTCAAAGCGGAGGCCATGGCCGTGGCCATCGTAATTCCTGCCGATGGACCATCTTTGGGAATGGCGCCTTCAGGCACGTGAATGTGCAAATCGCGTTTGCGAATAAAGTCGAGGCTCAGGCCGATGCGCTCAGCGCGAGCTTTGATGCAGGTCAACGCTGCCTGCGCCGATTCCTGCATGACATCGCCCAGCTTGCCCGTCAGCATTACACCACCGCGGCCTTTGGTAAGCGTGGCTTCGATCTGTAGAACCTCGCCGCCGATCTCGGTCCAGGCCAGGCCGGTGGCCAGTCCAATTTCGCTTTCCGCGGCAACGCCTTGCTGGCGAAACTTGATTGGGCCCAGCATCTCGCGAACGCGATCGGCGTCCACAGTTTCCTTATGTTCTTCAGTCAGGTTGTCGGCAACAAAGCGGCGCGCCAGTTTGCGGCAACAGGAGCCAATCTCGCGCTCAAGATTGCGGACGCCGGCTTCGCGAGTGAAGTGCCTGATAACTTCCAAAATTCCATCGTCCGTGAACTCGAGCTGTTCCACCTTGAGTCCATTGGCTTCGGCCTGTTTCGGAACCAGATGTCGCTTGGCAATTTCCAACTTCTCGCGCTCGGTGTAGCCCGACAGACGCAATATCTCCAACCGATCCTGCAAAGCCGGCGGAATCGTGTGCAGCACATTTGAAGTGGCGATGAAAAATACTTTCGACAGATCGTATTCAACGTCGAGGTAATGGTCCTGGAACGTATGGTTCTGTTCCGGATCCAGAACTTCGAGCAGCGCCGCGCTCGGGTCGCCGCGGAAATCAGCGCCCAGTTTGTCGACTTCATCAAGCAGCAACACCGGGTTTATAGTTCCCGCCTTTTTCATCATCTGAATGATTTGTCCCGGCAACGCGCCGATGTAAGTGCGGCGATGACCGCGAATCTCAGCTTCGTCGCGCACACCACCGAGCGACAGGCGCACAAACTTTCGGCCGGTCGCGCGCGCAATCGATTTACCCAAACTGGTTTTGCCAACTCCCGGCGGGCCAACAAAGCAGAGAATCGAACCCTTTGGATTTTTCACCAGCTGCCTGACGGCAAGATATTCAAGAATGCGTTCCTTGATCTTTTCCAGGCCGAAGTGATCTTCGTTGAGAACTTCTTCCGCCTTGGTCAGGTCCTTAATCTCTTTTGACTTCTGTTTCCAGGGCACACTCACCAGCCAGTCGATGTAGGTGCGCGATACGGTCCCTTCCGCGGACATCGGCGGCATGGCTTCCAGCCGGTGCAGTTCCTGCATCGCCTTGCTCTTCGCCTCTTCAGTCATACCGACTTCTTCGATCTTCTTCTTCAGATCTTCAAGTTCGGCTTTTTCGTCCTTGCGGCCCAGCTCCTTGTGAATCGCTTTGATCTGTTCGTTAAGGTAGTACTCTTTCTGCGCCTTCTCCATCTGCCGCTTCACACGCGTTTGGATGGTGCGATCAAGCTGGCGTTTCTCGATCTCAAGCTCAAGCAACTCAATCAAGCGCTGTAGACGGGCCTGGGAAGAGAACAATTCCAGCAGTCCTTGTTTGTCCTCAACGGAGATGCGCAACTGCGAAGCTAATGCGTCAGCAAGGTGCGATGGATTCTGATTACGAAGCGCAGTTTGCAGCGCATCGGTTTGCGCTTCCGGCGCCAGACGCAGATGTTGTTCGACCAGTTGACCAATCTTCTGCACCAGAGCATCGAGGCGTGTGCCGTCTTCGTTGACCACGGGCGCGCGTTTGACCAGCGCCATGAAGGCACCGTCGGTATTTTCAACCCGCACGGTGGTGGCGCGTTCGCGGCCTTCCACTACAACCTTGATCTGGCCGTTATCCTGCTTTTGCGATTGCAAAATACGGCCGAGAGTACCAACGCCGTAAATCTGATCCATCGCCGGCTCGTCGATAGTGGCGTCATGCTGAGTGGCGAGAAAGATGGTGCGGTCGGCAGCAAGGGCCTGCTCGAGGGCGCGAACCGAGCCCGCGCGTCCAATCTTAAAAGCAACTTTTGTAAATGGGAAAATGACAACGTCGCGAATAGGCACCATCGGGTACCAGGCAACGTCGGCGGGACTGCGATCTGAATATTCTTCCATAATTACGAATTAACGGGCTAACTGGGGATCCCTGCAAGAAAGGCGAGCCGCTTAAACTGCCGTCTCGCCCCTTCTATTGAAGATGTCTAATTGTAAATCATTTCCCGGGCATCCGCCACAAAGGGCATTTACCCGACCGCTAGATGGGGCGTTTAGGCCGCTGCACCATCAATACCCGCTAAACCTTCGCCGGGGATAGCGCGGTGACGCTCAACCATCTCGCTGGTGATCACAAACTCTTTGACGCGCTTTTGCGAAGGCAACGTATACATGGCGTCCAAAAGCAACTCTTCGAGAATCATCATCAAGCCACGCGCCCCGACCTTTCGTTCAACTGCCTGCTTGGCAACGGCTTTCAAAGCGTCTTCGGTGAACTTGAGCTTGACGTTGTCAAAATCAAATTTCTTTTGATATTGCTTGACCAGGGCGTTCTTCGGTTCAGTGAGAATCTTGATCAGCGCGCCTTCATCCAGTTCGTGCAATACGCCGCAGACCGGCAGGCGTCCGACAAACTCCGGAATCAAGCCAAAACGAATCAGATCCTCGGGTTGAACAGCCGCCAGCGCCTCAGCATGGCGATGGCTGCCGGTTTTTACTTCCGCCTGGAAGCCGAGCGACTTATTGCGCAGCCGGCGCCCGATCACTTTCTCCAGGCCTACAAAAGCGCCGCCGCAGATAAAAAGTATGTTCGCGGTATCGATCGGGAAAAACTCCTGATGCGGGTGTTTGCGGCCGCCCTGGGGTGGAACGTTCGCGATCGTGCCTTCGAGAATTTTCAACAAAGCCTGCTGTACGCCTTCGCCGGAGACGTCGCGCGTAATCGACGGGTTCTCGTCTTTGCGGCAAATCTTGTCGACTTCGTCGATATAGATGATGCCCTGTTGCGCGCGCTCAACGTCGCCGTTTGCCGCTTGCAGGAGTTTCAAGATTATGTTTTCAACGTCTTCGCCGACGTAGCCAGCTTCGGTCAAGGTAGTGGCGTCGACAATCGTGAAGGGGACACTCAACATGCGCGCCAGCGTTTGTGCCAGCAGAGTCTTGCCGGTGCCGGTAGGGCCTATCAAAAGAATGTTTGCTTTCTGGATTTCAACATCGGCGCGGCGGCGGCCCAGCTCGATGCGTTTGTAGTGTTGATAAACCGCGACTGCCAGCCGCTTCTTAGTTTCATCCTGCCCAATGACATACTCGTCAAGAAAACTCTTGATCTCGCCCGGCTTGGGCAGCGGCGGACGAGTGGCCACCGACTCAGCTTGCTGATCGTCGGTGATGATCTCGTTGCAGATGTCGATGCACTCATTGCAGATGTAGACGGTTGGGCCGGCAATGAGCTTCTTGACTTCGTTCTGCGATTTACCGCAGAAGGAACAGCGCAGTGTGTCGTCGGTTCGTCTAACCATAAATCTGGGGGATCTCCTTCGAGTTTCGATCGAACCTGTTACTTGGGAACTGTCAGGGACTTGTTGGGAGTTTCCGGATTCGCAATCATCGCGCGATAGCGCTCAACGCATTCGTTACAGATAAAGGCGCTCTTTCCGATCATGCCTTTGGGGACGCCGCTCGCATGTTGCGGAGTGCCGGCGACGATGTTAGCCACCTCGCCATTGGACCTGCCGCAGAATGAGCAGCGGACACCGCGCGCTTTCATCTTTGCAATCATCGCATCCTCGCAGTGTGTCCACGCCTACTCGCGGTGGGCAATCACCTCGTCTATTAAACCATAATCCTTGGCCTGGGCGGCAGACATTATTTTGTCGCGCTCGACGTCGCGCTCGACGGTTTCGTAGGTTTGGCCAGTATGTTTGGCGATTATTTGCGACGTCAGTTCGCGCATACGAAGAATTTCCTCAGCCTGGATGCGAATATCCGTGGCCTGACCCTGCGAGCCGCCGCTCGGCTGGTGAATGAGAATCCGAGAATTCGGTAGCGCAAAACGTTTGCCTTTTGCGCCGGCCGCCAAAAGCAAAGCGCCCATCGAGGCGCACTGGCCGACGCAAATAGTGGTGACGTCCGGCCGGATAAATTGCATCGTATCGTAGACGGCCATGCCGGCGGTGATCGAACCGCCCGGCGAATTGATATAGATATTGATGTCTTTCTCGGGGTCTTCAGCTTCGAGAAAGAGAAGCTGCGCCACAATCAGATTTGCGATTTGATCGTCAATAGGCGTGCCCAGAAAAATAATATTGTCTTTCAGCAGCCGCGAGAAGATGTCAAAGGCGCGTTCGCCGCGAGACGTTTGCTCGACGACCATCGGAACTAAAGCCATAGTAGGTGTGAACCTTTCAAGTAATGAATACAGAAATCAGGAGTCAGAAATCAGAAGAAAAGCTGACTACTCATTCTGAATTCTGACTCCTGACTTCTGTCTTCTCAGTTTCGTCGCTCCACTCTTCTTCGGCGACCTTCGCATTTTCAACCAGAAGGTCAAGCGCTTTGCGGTTGCGCAACCTGTGCGCGATGCTACGTTCGCCCCCATCCTTTGTCAAGACACCTCGCACTTGCTCAACGGGTTGTTGCGAGCTTAGCGCGATAGCTTCAATCTCGGCAGCAACGTCCTCGTTTGATACTTCGATCTTTTCTTCGTCGGCAATGCGTTCGAGCAGCAGTGTGCTGCGCACATCAGCCTCCGCCTGTGCTTTTAGTTCTTCGCGCGCGGCCTCCCAGTTGAGTTGCTGATTGCGCGGATCGACTCCTCTTCCGACCATATCGCGAACGACGGATTCGAGGCGGCGAGTGGTTTGCTGATCTATCAAACTTTGCGGCACTTCAAACTGGTTCTGCTCCAAAAGACTGGCCATCAAGTCTGCGCGCAAGCGATGATCAGACTCCTGCATGGCGCGCTTTTCCAGATCTTCGCGAATCTTCGTACGCAGCGTGGCCACCGAGTTAAACTCCTCGCCCAAACTTCTGGCCCACTCGTCGTCTATCTCGGGGAGCTCTTTGACTCGGACCGCAGTGACCTTCGCGGTATATTCAACACGCTTACCGGCCAGGCCTTCTGACTTAAAATCTTCCGGATAACTTACGATGAAGCCCTTTTCATCGTCAGCCTTTACGCCGGTCAGGTTTTCAGTGAATTCCGTTTGGACGCCACGACCACCCAGCTCCACTTCCACGTCGTCTGCCGTGAGATCTTCCTGCTCGGGACTGTCCAGAAACTTTCCCACCAGATTTACTGTAACCGTGTCGCCGGTCGTTGAAGCTCGATCTTCAACCGGCTGCATCGCCGCCGAGGTCTCGCGAAAGGCATCAAACATCTCGTCCACATTGACATCCGTAATCGGGCGAACGCGGCGGGTCACTTCAAGACCCTTGTAATTTTGCACTTCAACCTTTGGCAAAACTTCGACATTGACCTTAACGGAAATCGGTTCCTCGCCAAACTTTTCCAACCCGGCGGCATTCTCGAGTTCTACATCGGGCTCGCGAATGGCATTCAACTCGTGCTTGTCTATCGCCTGGTTGACCGCCTCCGGGATCAGTTGCTGTAAAACTTCGGCGCGAATTTCACTCTTGAAGCGATTGCGCACCACTGCTCGCGGCGCATGGCCCGGACGAAAGCCCGGCACGCTCGCCTGTTTCGCATAACGATCGCTAACCTGGTCGTACGTCTGCTTAATCGCCGCCGGTTCTATCTCTATTTTGATCTCTTTACGTGTTGCAGAGACGTCTACAAATTCTGTCTTCATTGATCCTCAGTTTCAACCCTTAGTAAATAGGAAACAGTAAACAGCAAACAGCAGGACAGGAATAAACAATTAGCAGCGGCAAACGATTCGAGGTGTTAACGTTCCGCGATAATGGTTCGGCTGTTTACTGTTCACTGTTTGCCGTTTACTCGTTGGTGCGAAAGGGGGGACTCGAACCCCCACACCTTTCGGTACCAGATCCTAAGTCTGGCGCGTCTGCCAATTCCGCCACTTTCGCGCTTTGCGATTTCCAACTTTAAGCATGGAGACCGGCGAAAGAGAATAACACGCAGAAACGATTATAGTCACAAAGCGACTCAGCTCCGTTAGGAGCCGAATGTTTATAGCTTGATCGATCAACTCAGTCACTTTCGCGCAAATGAATTGCAAGCAATTCATTTTGCGCGAATGGATTTGAAAGGTTGCCTCGAGTTCTATAAACATTTCGCTCCTACAGAGCGAAAGGCCGCGCGAAATGTAAAATGAGCCCCCGACTTGTCTTGGTGGAACGGCTTGGACGGGCTTGCTCTATCGTCGATCAGGCAACGCGGTAGGTTGTTTTCGCCTGGCCCAAAAAGTCTTTGCCTGTTTCTTTCATAACCAGGCCGGCGCGTTCCAGCTCAAAGTAGGCGCGCTGGATTTCGCCCTTATCGACGGAAAGCTTTTGCGCGAGCGCGGCAGGGGCGGGAAGTGTTTCGCCAGCAGCAACACTCTTCTGACGAATTTGGTTTTCGATTTGTTCGCGCACCTGCGCGTAGACAGGACCTGCGGACAAATCTTTTAGCTCGATGTTCATAGTCGGGTTTGGTGTACTAGAGATTAAGAATCAAACTCAAACCAATACAATTTCAAAAGTACGACTTCCAAAAAAGGGAGAGGCTGGAAAGCCTGTGCTAGTAGGACAGACATTCCTGTCTGTCCATTTCCCCTTTTCCAGTGTGGACAGGCTGGAGAGCCTGTCCTACTCAGATCGTTCTCGTCACTTTCGACAGCGAACGCGGTTGGTCCGGATCCAACCCTTTGGCATCAGCCAGCAACGCGGCAAACAATTGGCCCGGAATTATATAAGGAATCGGCGAGACAAACTCGTCAATCTCTTTCGGCATAATGATCGCCCGGGTGCAACTCGCCGCTGCTTCCAAGTCACTGGTGATTACCAAAGAATCCGCGTGCAACTCCTGCAAGCGGCCGATCAGACTTTTCACTCCCGGCAACATCACTCCCGAGGGCGCAAACAAAATCACTGGAAAGTGACGTTCGACCATCGCCACTGGCCCATGCAAGAAGTCTGCGGATGAAAAACGCTCGGCGACAACGTAACATGTTTCCATTAACTTCAACGCCAGCTCGTACGCATTTGCATAGGCAAGTCCACGCCCGACCACGACGCAGTTTTCCATGAAAACGTAGCGTTGGACCAGTTCGAGGATAGCGGGTTGCTGCTCAAGCGCTCGCGCAGCGAAATCGGGAATTGCAGCGCACGACCATGCGGGCCTGGTTTCAGAAAGCGCTTCGGCCAGCAGGTAAAACAGCAGCATCTGGCCGGTAAAAGTCTTGGTCGCCGCGACGGCTCGCTCGCGTCCGCCGTGCATTAATAAAGTCTCATCGACGACGTTTACCATCGCCGACGATGGCTCATTCGTAATGCCTACGGTATAAGCGCCGCCGGCGCGCACGCTTTCCAAAACCTGATTGATGTCCTCGCCTGCGCCGGACTGAGACACACCGACTACGAGAGCGTGTTGTAGATTGAGTTTGGCGCCATAGAGCGTGTGAACCGAAGGCGCGGAAAGAGAAACAGGAATGCCCGTGGTGATTTCCAGCAGGTAACGTCCAAACAACGCGGCGTTATCAGAACTTCCCCGCGCGACCAGCACGATTAGATCGATGTCGCGCTTTTTGAGCAGCGTTCCGAGCGCGATGATCTTTTTGCGTTCAGCAGCGATGGTACGTGCCAGCGCCGCCGGCTGTTCCGCAATCTCCTGCAGCATTAACGACAAAAGTTATTCTCCGGAAGTGAATCGTATTGGTTACTGTCCAGCATCGCAAGCCGCCTGTGGCAAACCTTACTTAAATAGTCTCATGTGACTTTCATTCAGCGGCTGCGTAGAATCCCAGACGTGACAGACAATCCGGTAACGCTAAAACAAATTGCTGAAGTGACGGGCGGAAAATTGTCCGGCGATGCTGGTGCCGTCGTAACCGACGTTACTCACGATTCGCGCCGCGCCGGTCCAGGTAGCTTGTTTGTGGCCGTGCGCGGCGAGTTGTTTGATGCGCACAAGTTCATCCCGCAGGTGATTGAGCAAGGCGCGGTTGGAGTGATGTCCGAACTTGAGCCGCTGATCGAATTCCAAGGAACTACCACTCCTGCCTGGCTGCAAGTTGAGAATGTGCGTCGCGCGATGGCCCCGGCCGCGGCGGAAGTTCATCATCATCCGTCGCGCGAATTGCAACTGGTTGGAATTACCGGAACCAATGGCAAGACTACCACCGCATATCTGATCGCTTCGATTCCGGAAGCTGCGGGCGAGCCGGTGGCGATGACGGGCACGGTTGAATATCGTCTTGGCCCGGAGCGGCGCAAAGCCGAGCGCACCACGCCCGAAGCGACGGACATGCAGCGATTATTGCGCGAAGCAGTTGAAATTGGTTGCAAGACTGCGGTGATGGAATGTTCGTCGCAGGCAATGGATTTTCATCGCTGCGACGCGCTCGAATACGCCGTCGCCGTTTTCAGTAACCTCACGCGCGATCATCTCGACTATCACAAGACGATGGAGAACTACTGGTACGCGAAGCAGCGGTTGTTTGATGGTCGCCTGGGATCGAAGCCACTCGTGTCGGTAATAAACGCAGACGATCCTTACGGAATTGAGTTGGCAGATCGGTTGGAAGGGGAAGGAGCGCGCGTCGTTCGGTACGCAGTCAGATCAGATGCGGACGTTACCGCGCGCAACGCTGAGTTTTCGCTGGACGGCGTGCGTTTCAATCTGCGCACGCCGGCCGGCGAGCGCGATTTTCATTCACCGCTGGTTGGCCCACCTCATATCTACAACACGCTGGCGGCGGTTGCGAGCGGTTTGGCGCTCGGCTACGAACTTGATGTCATTACTAACGCGCTCGAAAAGTGCACGGGCGCGCCGGGCCGTTTTGAGCGCGTGGCGCATGACAAAGATTTCGCCGTTGTAGTTGATTACGCGCACAGCGACGATGCTTTGTTGAATGTGTTGCGCACCGCGCGCGCGGTGACCAAAGGAAAAATCATTACCGTGTTTGGCTGTGGCGGCGATCGCGATCGCAGCAAACGCGCGCCGATGGGTGAGGCAGCGGCCAGCCTGAGTGATGTCGTGATTCTCACATCCGACAATCCGCGCACGGAAGACCCGGAGCAGATACTTGCCGACGCTGAGCTGGGCATAAAAGAGACCGGCAAGCCGTATCGCAAGATTGCCGACCGACGCGCGGCAATTCATCAGGCGGTTGCTGAAGCGCGTAGTGACGATCTGGTTTTGATAGCCGGCAAAGGACACGAGGATTATCAGATCGTCGGCCGTGAAGTTTTTCATTTTGACGATAAGGAAGTAGCGCGCGAAGCGCTGGCGAATGCAGAAAAATCGGCAGAGTGAACCAAAATGTCGGGTAGCTTCTTGAATTCGATTTCTCTGTGTTACCTCTGTGTTCTCTGTGACTCTGTGGTGAGTAGTTGTCGGGCGTTCATTCACCACAGAGCAACTGAGGACACAAAGGTTGCACAGAGACGACCTCAAACTAAGACACTACCAAGGGTCCGGTTCGCTTTGGCGCCGATCCTTTGCGTCCTGGTTTTTTCGGCTTGCCAGCGAATTCCGTTGCCGGCGAGTGCGGAGGCTGCGAAGCCGCCGGCGAGTACTCGCGGCGAGCAAAAACCTCCGCTGAGGCAAAGCGAAACCTATGGACCACCGCGCACGCTAGCCAATCTCCAGGATCCCGCAATCAACGAGAGCAGCGGCATTGTTGCCTCCCGAACCACGCCCGGACTTTACTGGACGCACAACGATTCCGGCGATGGTCCATACATCTATGCGTTTGACGAACGTGGCGCGCGCCGGGGAACTTGGCGCGTGAGAGGCGCGGCGGCGCGCGATTGGGAAGACATCGCCGCCGGACCGGGACCACAGGCCGGGACCAGCTATCTATACATTGGCGACATCGGCGATAACGAAGGGCGGCGCGCAGAAATTACGGTCTATCGCGTGAAGGAGCCGACAATAAAGCCAACTGACTCCTCGTCGAGCAAGCTCAAGCCGCTTGTTACAGACGATGCCGAAGTCTTTCACCTTCGTTATCCCGACGGAGCACACGATGCGGAGTCGCTGCTGGTCCATCCGGTAAGCGGCGATCTTTATGTCGTCAGTAAAATTCCCTTTGCGAATTCATTTGTTTACGAAGCGCCCGCACCGCTTAACACAAGCAACCCGACGACGCTCAAGCGAATTGCCGAGCTAAAGGTTCCCAGTCTCTTCGGTGGCTTGCTTACCGGCGGCGACATTTCGCCGGATGGTTTGCGCGTGGCGCTGTGCGATTACGTCGATGGTTATGAGTTGGTTTTAACCAATGCCCGCCCACCGTTTGATCAGATCTGGAAACAACCACTGAAGCCGTTGGATTTGGGAAAACGCAAGCAGGGTGAGTCAATCGCGTATCGTCTCGACGGTCGAGCATTGCTAGCGACTAGCGAAGGGGACCATCCGCCTTTGATTGAAGTGGTGCGGCGATAGAATCGACTTACGAATCGGCGCGCCGGTTGTATCGCGCCCAGTACCAGTACACCGGCAAGCCAAGCGCAATTAATCCGACCCCGGTTAATGCTTGCTTTGGAGTTGTCAGTACGGTATTGACCAACAACATTCCCGCCACGATCAAAAACAAAATCGGCACCACCGGATAGCCCCAGGTTCGATAAGGACGTTCCGCGTCCGGCATGCGCTTGCGAAATACAAACACCGACGCCGTAACCAAAGCGTAAAAAATCCAGAGCCCGAAGATGGCGTAGTCGGTCAGTGTGTCAAACGATCCGGACAACGTCAGGATGCACGCCCAAATAGCCTGTGCGATTAAAGCGCCGATGGGCACGTGGGTGCGCGACGAAACTGTCGACAGACTTCTGAAGAAGAGTCGATCCTGGGCCATCGCATACGGAACGCGCGCGCCGGTAAGAATCGATGTGTGTAACGTTCCAAAAGTCGATGACAATAACGCGGCCGCGATCAAACTGATGGCCAGTGGGCCAAGAAACCTTCGAGCAACCTCGGTAGCAACCGAAGACGCGGCAGAGACATTGGCAACTTCGGTGGGAGAGAGCACATAGAAGTATGCAAAGTTAACAAAGATGTATAGACCGGAGACGAGCAGCATGCCACCGATTAAAGCTCGTGGCAGATTGCGATGCGGATCTTTTACTTCGCCGGCTACCAGCGTCACGTTGTTCCAGCCGTCGTAGGCCCACAAAGCGCCAAGCATCGCAGCCCCAAAGCCGGCAAAGCCCGCGCGCGCGGATGCGGCGACGCCCTCGCAAGCGCCACCGCTGTTACTCATCGCGAAATGAGACCAGTCAGCGCCTTGCGCCAGAAACGCACCGACACCAACCAGTAACACCAAGCCGATCTTGATTCCCGTCAATACGGCGGCCACACCACCGCTGACTTTCACTGCCGCGCAATTGATGAGCGTCACGATCACGATGGCTGCCAGCGCTACAACCTGCAAATGGCCAAACGGAATTTGGTAGCCGAGCAGATTCGCGCTGAAGTATTGGCCACTAAGGCTTCCACCCAGCAGCACGTTCAGAAAAATCGCAAAGCCAACACCAAGCGCAGCCTGCGAACCAGCCTTACCAATAAAGAAGGACATCCAGCCATAGAGAAAGGCCCATCGTGGTCCGTAGGCTTCGCGCAGAAAAACGTATTCGCCGCCGGCGTGGGGCATCATGGCAGCGAGCTCGGCATAGGTGAGTGCGCCCGCAAGCGACAACAGGCCAGCAATAACGTACACCAGCAGCACCATCTTGGGCGTGCCGACGTTGCAGGTCATGACGCGGGCCTTGAGGAAGACGCCGGTGCCGATCACGTTGCCCACGACAATGGAAATCGCGGCGATTAGGCTGAGGCCGCGAACGAGTTGATTAGTTGTAGCTGAAGCCATCGATGGGTCCTACTTAATTGTGGGATGCTGCGTCTTTATTTCTGATTTCCATAAGCTCCTTTAAGAATTCTTCACGCTCGCGACTATTCTGACTGGTTTGACGCGCTTTGTCGGTTACGTAGCGTTCTCCTTTCATTTCAGAATTTTGCAGCGATTCAGCCCAAGCTTTTAGCTGTTTAGAGCAGCTTTCGGCCTTGAGCTTTAACGCTCTAATCTCGCCGCGCAATCGATCGAACCCGGGCAGCCGTTCGAGCAAGCATAACATTGAGCGAACTTCGCCGGCAGAGCCGCGGGAGATGTAAAGAAACGCGAGTAACTCTTTATTGGTACCCCGCTCGAAACCCTCGGCAATATTGTTTGAAACCGAGACAGCTGCACGCTCAAGTTGATCTTTTAAGCTGAAGCGTTTGTCGAATTCTGGTTTCGAGGTAAGCATGTAGACGCCAATTGCGAGTTCGATCGCAGTGTTCCAGACGGGTAGGTCTTCAAAGCGTTTATAACGCATGGCGAAGGTTCTCCTTGCAACATTGCCAGGCTCCAGCTTCCAGATTCCAGATTACAAATTCCAGAATTCCGGATTCCAGATTCTCTGTTCTGCGCGAACGAGGTTCAAGCTCTAGAGTGAATGGACAGTGGCGAGGATAATGCAAGACCTTTGGCAACTGGCCTGAGTCGGCAACTGGCTTGAGTCGGCAACTGGCTTGAGTCGGCAACTGAGCGCAACGCTGCATTTGGACAGCAGACGTTGGACTATTTACCAAACGTCATTCGTTACCAGGTCTTCATAAGTATCGCGCCGGCGAATCAGCTCGGCGCGGCCATCGGCGTTAATCATCACCGCCGCCGGCAGCGGACGCCCGTTATAAGGAAACATCTGTGCCAGCGAGTAAGCGCCGGAGTTGAGCAGCGCCACCACTTCCCCGGGCTGCACGCTCCTGGGAAGTTTTCGATAGTCAGGCAAACGTCCCTCGCGCTCGATATCAAAATAGACGTCGCCCGAATCACACAGCGGTCCGGCAACTTTGTAATCCTGTTCGTGAGGTTCTCCGGCGCGGCTCGCAGAAATCAGATGGTAGTACCACTTGTAATTGTTCATCGACAGCATGATGTTGTAGCCCGCATCGGTCAGCAGCCAAACATCACCTGTTTCCGGACGCCGTTTCATATTCAGCACAGTCGACAGTACCAGACCCGCGTCCGCGATCACGCTGCGGCCCGGTTCCAACAGAATCGTGGTTTGTTCCAACAGATGTTCGGCGCCGGCAGCGCGAGCCGACTCGCGCGCGACTCGTAATGCTTCAGCCAAAACAACCGCCGGTTCGAGATCCGCTCCCAGCATGTCGCGCTCGTGTTCCGGCAATTGACCGGCGTGCGAACGATCGCGCAAATAATTCACCGGAATGCCGCCGCCGAGGTTGATGTGCTCGAGCCGGTAACCGGTCTCGCGGTGAATGGTCACCAGGTGTTCCCACATGCTGCGAAACGCTTCGGCGAAAGGCCCAACGTCTGGGGTTTGCGAGCCCACGTGAATGTGTATGCCACACACGTGAATCAGATCGGGGTCCTGCAAGCCACGGCGAAAAGCCTCCAACACTTCAGAAGACGAGATGCCAAACTTCGAAGTTAGCAAAGCTGTTTGCAATCCCAGGTGCGAGCGCGTACCGATTTCCGGTACTAGTCGCAGGGCGATGCGCGCGGGCTTTGTAATTCCAGTTTCAGCAGCTACACGCCGCCCGGCTTCCTCAACCAACCCGATCTCGTAAATGGAATCTACGTTGATGGCGTAAATTCCAGCGCGGACCGCGTCGTTAAGCTCGCTCGCGCTCTTGCTCGTGCCGTTAAAAATAATTTGATTGGGCTGAAAACCGATTCGCAGTGCTTTAAAAAGCTCGCCACCGCTGTTGACCTCAACGTCGATGCCCGAATCCAGCGCGGTCTGCAAAACAGCCATGTTCGAATTTGCCTTCGACGCATAAAAGAAACGGATCGCATGATCCACTGAATCGGCCGCGCGCTTGAGTCGATCAACGTTCGATCTAATCCGCGGGCCGGAAAAAACAAAAAGAGGCGAGTCGTACTCATTGATGAGGTTGAGAGCGTCGGCGCCGTTGATGTTGAGATGGCCGTCGCGCACTTCGAGGTAATCGGAAATCGTCCACGCCGGACTTGCAGACATTGTTGTTGATGACATCGTTGCTTTTGAAAAACCTGCTGCTTACGAATTCGAGCGAAGATAGACTGCATGTGGTAAAGCGTCAAGCATCTTGCCGAACCCAAGGCCGCAGCAGAAAATTGGCCGCGGATTCACGCGGATAAACGCAGATAAGGCGATACAGATAAAACAGAAGGATATAAGTTAGGGCCCCGCAGAACCTCGGCCCTAAATCATTTTGGTTCTGATCTGCGTTTATCCGCGTGAATCCGCGGCTAGTTTTTGAGCTTCCTCAGTACCTCACGAATCTGTTTGTAATGCCGTTGTTCGTGATAGCCGATGAACGAAACCGCCGCCACGCCGTCGATTTCGCCCAGGAATGGATGTTTGAAAACGATTTGCCGGAAGCGATCGTTGCCTTGCGTTGCGCACAGGTTTTTCAAATCGTTGCGGGCACGATTGTATTTGGCAATCGCTTCATCCTTGCCGGGGATTGCGGTGACTTCTTCGAGTCCGGCTTTGGCTTCGGGATTGACAGCCTGGGGAGCTTTCACGCGCACCAGCCGCGAGGAAACGATCGCAGTGGGCACGAGTCTTTTGACAAAACTGACCTTTCGCGGCGGGCGAGATACAGCTTTCTCGAGGTCCTTAGTTACACGCTCTTCCACCAGACAAAGATGCTGAAGAATCTGTGCGACGCTCCAGCCTCCCTCGGCAGGTTGCCGCGCAAACAGACCTTCAGCCAGCGGCGCCACCGTGGCAGTCAGTTTCTCGTGAACTTTATCCAGTCTTTTTAGGACCCGCTTCATAAGAGAAGTTGAGAGAACACCGCGAAGCCGCAGCCTATTGGCGGATGAAGTTGTACGTGATGATTCCGGTCACTTGCACCGGTTCGCCTACCAGCAGCGTGGGCGCAAACTTTGCTTGCAACGCCGCATTAACACTGGCCTGTCCCAGCGTTGGCGGTCCCGACACTGCCTGAGCGGAAATAACGTTGCCCTGCTCGTCAATTGTTATGCGCACCACAACGGTGCCCGCTGCTCCTGCAGCTTTCGCGGCCGCAGGGTATTCAGGTTGCGGGAGGATAATCGCTTTGCTGTTCAGTACGCCGCCTGAAAGCGGGCCGCGTTTCCTGGCGCGACGCGCATCATTAGCTTCGCCGCCGTTTGCGTTGTCGGGGGTTTCTGCTGGTACATCTCCGGACGCAGGCGCGTCAGCATTTGCTGCTTCGACCGGCGCGGGCGGGTTCTGTGCGGCAACGGTTGCTGGCTGCGAAGTTTTTTCCGGAATTAAGAATGAACTGAAGAACTGCTCCTGCGCTTCGTCGTTTTTTTTATTATTTAAGAACACTACAGCATAGAAGCGCTTCCTGGTGGCGAATACCCGCGCGGTTCCCGAAAGATCTACGCTGCCCTGAGCAGCCGAGTTGTCGGCCGGCAAACTACGGACCGTCACACGGTATTCGCGTCCCGGGTTGCCTTGCAGAACTTTCTCGCCGACCAATGTTAATTTCGCCACTGCTCCCTTGCGAAGCTTTGGCGGAAACAGGTTCTTGAAAGCATCGACGTATGAATTCAAGCGCTCTGCTTCTGTATACAGGGCCGGATTGGATTTGATCCCGCTCAGCGAAACAACGGCGAACACCGGTCCGTTTGGAATTTGCGAAATGTATGTGTTCGTGTTCAGTTCGAACTTGTGATAAGGCTCTTTGCCCGACTGAGCAGTTGAGCCTTTCGGCATTTGTACTGAAAAATCTTCACCATCCGGGCGCAGTGTTTCCCATTCAATAGTCTTCACTGAAGACTGCGCTGAAAGAAATGAAGATAACGTGAGTAGGAGTAATGCGAGCGAGGAGACTTTCAAAGTGACCAATTTCATATTGCTGACTCCTGGTAAAATCTTAGTCCGGGATTCGAATTGATTTTAGCGAATTATTGCCCGCGAATTAAAGTTGCGCCACCATCTCAGCCGGGTTCCAATAGGCGTACAGTGTCTCGATCTTGCCTGCCTCGTTGACTGTCAAAACGTCGATGCCTTCGAAATGCACGGCGCGTCCTTGTTTGCTGGTGCCTCTTCCGGTCCACTTAACTGCGGCGCTGTTGCCTGCGATAAAGACGTGATCTTCAGTGAGACCGACCTCTTCGAAGGCAGCCGTGATTGTTTGAAAAAACTCGGCCAGCTTCTGATGTCCGTCAATTGGCAGTGCGCCGACAGGATCGTGACTGACGCCATCTGCGGCGAACGTGTTCACCCATGCCTGCTGGTCCATTGCGCGCAGCGCTGCAAAGTATGCCTTAACTGTTTTTGCTATTGTTTCCGGTGACATTCGTAATCTTCCTCTCTCGATCTGCTTGTACCAACATGCGCCGCAGAATTTTCCCCGACGCAGACTTTGGAATCTTATCAATAAACTCCAGCTTGCGAATTCTCTTATGCGGAGCCACGCGCCCGGCAATGAATTCCATGATTGCCTGCGGGCTTGCTTCACCTTTAAGGACGACGACTGCCTTGGGCACTTCGCCAGCCTCATCGTCAGGGTAGGGAATCACTGCCGCGTCCGCCACACACGGATGCGTCAGTAAAATCGCCTCCAGTTCCGCGGGCGGTACCTGAAAACCCTTGTACTTAATTAATTCCTTGGCGCGATCGACGATAAAGAAATGGCCGTCTTCGTCAGCATAGCCAACGTCGCCCGTGTGCAGCCAGAATTCCGGATCGATAGTTTGCGCCGTGGCCTCAGGACAATTCAAGTAACCTTTCATGATTTGCGGACCACGCACGCAAACTTCGCCTTCCTGGTTTGGACCCAGCGGTTCGCCGGTCGCGAGATCGATTATTTTGCATTCAGTACTCGGTGCGGGAGTTCCGACTGAGCCAAACTTTACCTGGCTTTTGTCGGCCGGCGAAGAGTGTGTGACCGGACTTGTCTCGGTCATGCCATAGCCCTGACGAATGTCACAGTCGAGTCGGGCCATGCACGCGCGCGTAAGACTTTCATCCAACGGGGCGGCCCCGGAAAAGATCGTGCGCAGCGTCGGCAGTTGATAATTATCGACAACTGGACTTTTGCTAAGCGCGAGCACGATCGGTGGGACAATGTGCGCCAGCGTAACGCCGTATTTTTGCACGGCTTGAAGAAACAACTCCAAATCAAAACGGCGCATGGTGACGATCGTAGCGCCTTGATACAACCCCATGTTCAGAACCACGACCAGGCCGTAGATGTGGAAAAGCGGCAAGACACAAATCAGTGTATCGCTGGAAAAAAAGTAATCGAGTCCTTCCATCTGGCACATGTTGGCAACCAGATTGTGATGGGTGAGCATGACGCCTTTGGGCAGGCCAGTCGTGCCGCTTGAATAGGGAAGGGCGACTAGATCTTCACGTGGGTTGATTTCCGGTTCGGAGAAATTTCCATCGTTTTCCAACAAAGAAGCGAATGGCGTTGCGCCTCCCGCTTCACCGAAGACAAACACTTCTTCGACGTTCGCCTCGTTTGCCGCAGCGCGTGCTTTCGCCAAACATTCGGGAACGGTGACCAGGAACCGTGCGCCCGCATCCTTCAGTTGCTGACCAATTTCATGTTCGGTGTAGAGCGGATTGACGGTGGTGCAGACGCCGCCAAGCGAAGCGACCGCGTGAAAAGCGATGGCAAACTCCGGAACGTTGGGACTCAAAACTCCGAAAACTTCATGTTGCTTGAATCCACGCGCTGCCAGACCGGCAGCCGCGCGGCGAATCGAATCCGCCAGTTGCGCATAAGTTATTGTTCTTCCCGTCTCTCCTTCTATTAATGCAGGCTTGTCGCCGAGCGACGCAGCATTCTGGAAGACAAAGGAAGTTATTGAGACTTCTGGTATGGAGACTTCTGGATAGGGGCCACGGAAGATCATGATTGGGGTGCTTACATTATCAGGTGACGTTGCTTCCGCAAAAGGTTTATATTGTCCGATAAACGTTAAGAGACTCTGAATAAGTGGTCAAAAGTTTGCCCTGAGCCCGCGGAGCGCGGCGATAGCATAAAGGCTGGGGTGGAGCGGAGCGGAACCCCAGGATCGTTCAAGTAAAAAACAAAAGCCCACGAAGTGGGCGACAGCCGTTTACTACAGGTAAATCCCAGCGTTTGCGCTATCGCACGCTTCGCGCGCTCCGGGTTTTTTAACTACAGTCGTCCTGGGTTCCGCTCCGCTACACTCCAGGGCGGGGTCCCCAGCCGAGCATCTCGGCTGGGGGTGCTAGACTTTATGCTTCCACCCGCTGCGCGGGTTTGGCAACGCCAGCCCGCATTGACTTGTTGAGACCTTCCTTTATTTTGTCGCGGCGTCACGACAAGCTAAAGCTTATCGGACATCAAACTGACCGCTACCTACTAATGCCAATCACGAATCAGAGAATCTAGTTGGCACATGCGCGCTCATGACGGAACCCGAGTCACGTCCACTCAACATCATCTGCCTTGCGACCTACTTCAAAGGCGGCGACTTCATTCGTGAATGCAAACGATTGGGTTGTCACGTGGTCCTGATCACGAAGGAAAAGATGCTCCAGGAAGACTGGCCGCGCGACTGTATTGACGAGTTAATGGCCGTGCCTAACGATGCGGGTCCGCCGCTGTTCATCGACCTGGTCGCATTTTTGGCGCGGGAAAAGAAACCTGATCGGGTGATCGCTTTGGAAGAGTTTGATGTGATGACCGCCGGGCTTATCCGCGAACACTTCTGCCTGCCAGGCATGAATAGTTCGACTGCGAGAACGTTTCGCGACAAACTGCGCATGGCTGAGGCGGCGAAAGCTGCGGGTGTTCAGCTCCCTGACTTTGTGCCTTTGATTTATCCCGCCGACATCGCTGAATTCATCGAACGCGTGCCGCCGCCATGGATTTTAAAGCCGCGTTCGGACGTTTCCGCGATTGGCATTCGCAAAGTGGAACAGGCAGAAGACATTTGGCGCATCGTTGATGAACTGAACCAGCGTGATGATTTGCGCGAGCGCGCTTCGTATTATTTGCTGGCGCGATTTATTCAGGGCGAGGTCTTCCACGTCGATTCAATTGTTAACAACGGTCGCGTCGTATTCGCGGGCGCGAATCGCTACGGGCGCCCGCCGTTGGAAGTGGCGCATCTCGGCGGCGCATACATTTCTCGAACCATCGCACACGGCTCGGCTGATGAAAAGAAATTGTTCGAGATCAACCGCAAGCTTATTGAAGGACTTGGGCTGGAACGTGGAGCCGCGCACGCTGAGTTCATCAAGAGCGATGCCGACGGGCTTTTCTATTTTCTGGAAGTAGCCGCGCGCGTTGGCGGCGCTTACATCGCCGAAGTGCTCGAGGCCGCCACCGGTCTAAACCTTTGGCGCGAGTGGGCGAAGATTGAAGTCGCCGATGCGACGGCGCAAAGCAGACGGCAGGAGCAGGCGGCACGAGCAGAGCAGAAGCCCGAGCTTCAGGAAGGGCCCGGTCCAACCAAACTTAAGCAGTTGCGAAAAGAATACGCCGGCATCGTGCTATCGCTCGCCAAGCAGGAACATCCCGACACCTCTGCTTATGACGATCCCGAGATTGTCTATCGTGCGAAGAAGCGTCATCATGCCGGATTGATAGTGCGTGCAAAGAAACTGGAACGTGTTGAGGAATTGCTTACTAACTACGCAATGCGCTTTGCAGAGGATTTTGTCGCCGTGGTCGCGCCACTCGAGAAAGCAGAGTAATCAAAAGTGTGGCTGCGCAATAAAAGAGGCGGGCAGTGCCCCGCCTCTAAATCACACTATCGAATTTCTTATCCGCGAACATCCGCGTTCATTCGCGGCTAGCTTTCTTCCTCACTTCAAATGCTTATCAAACCAGTCAAGTACAGTGTGATACCAGAACGCCGAATTCTGCGGTTTCAGAATCCAATGTCCTTCGTCGGGAAACAAAACTAATTTTGATTCCACTCCTTGTCGCTGTAACGCCGTGTAGAGTTCCAAACTCTGCGTATAGGGAACGCGGAAATCGAGCTCGCCGGCAGTGACCAGTGTCGGTGTTCTGAAGTTGCGCACAAACATGTTAGGTGACCAACGCGCATACATCGCCGGGTTGGACCAGGGTGTGCCTTTGAATTCCCACTCCGGAAACCAGAGCTCTTCGGTGGCGCCGTACATGCTGGTCAGGTTGTAAACACCGGCATGCGAAACCAATGTCTTGAAACGAAAACGCGGATCATTGTTATGGCCGAGAATCCAATCGATCATGTATCCGCCATAGCTCGCGCCGGCGGCGCCAATGCGCGTCCGATCAATAAATGAATTGCGACGCAGGACATCAGCGACACCATTCATAATGTCGACGTAGGGCTTGCCGCCCCAGTCGCCGCTGATTTCGTTTGTGAACTGCTGCCCATAGCCGGTTGAGCCGCGCGGGTTAGGCTCAAACACCACGTAACCGTCGTTTGCAAAGACTTGCGGATTCCAGCGATAGCCCCAGTTGTTGTTGAAAGCGCTTTGTGGCCCACCGTGAATGATGACGATCAGCGGATACTTCTTGTTGGGATCGAAATCAACCGGCTTGATTACAAAGCCCTGAATCTTTTTACCCAGGGCGCCGATCCATTCCATTTCTTCAGCCGGCTTGAGGTTCGCCTTCGCCATCAGCTCGCTGTTGATGCGAGTTAAGGCAATAACGCTTCCGGCATTTCCACGGAAGATTTCGGCGGGTCCCGCCAGGGTGCTGCTCACGAACACGAAGGTGTTGTCGGGAGCAACTTGCAAGTTGCTCGCGAAAACATTGCCGGCGACTTTTTGCTGTTGTCTGCCGCTGACGGCAACTTTGTAGACATTTTCATAACCGCGATCGCCGGCCGTGAAATAGATCGTGTTGCCGTCGGGCGAGAGCGTAACTTCGTCAACACTTTGATCGAAGCCGCGCAGCAGCTCGGCGCTTGTTCCCGCAGCGCGGTTGTAAGCCATCAGCCGCCAGCGATCAGCTTCAAAACCCGCGGTTGCTTGTGAACGATAAATAATGTACTTGCCGTCGGGCGTGTAGACCGGCGTATCTTCGTAACCGTGATTCCTGCTGGTGATGTTGCGCGCTGGGCCACCCGCTGTTGGCACGATATAGATGTCACTATTGGTTGAGATTGCTTCGACCTTGTCGGGATTGTGCAGGTAAGCGAGTTCTTTCGAATCGGGCGAGAAGGAATAATCAACATCGCCCGCTACTGCGTACGGCGGCGAATCGAAATCGCCGGGAGTCAGATCGCGCGCCACGCCGCCTTTGCTCGCCACTAAAAACACATGCGTGCGTTTCTGATCGCGCCACTCAACCCAGTGCCGAAACAGCAAACGGTCGGTGACGTGCGCTTTGACTTTGCTTTTTGCTGCCGCCTCATCTTTCGCGCGGTTGCAATCGTCAGTCGCGCATTCCGGGTAAACATCGGAGACGAAAGCGAGCCAGTGGCCATCCGGCGACCATACCGGACCACCGGCTCCGGTAGAAATTTTCGTTATTTGTTCTTTGTTGCTTCCGTCTGGTTCCATCACCCAGAGCTGATCGCCGTTCACATAGGCAAGCTTCTTCCCGTCCGGCGACCAGCGCGGCGAACTGGCAGAACCAGCGCCGCTGGTTAGTTGCTTCATATCGCCACCGGCACTCGACATGATATAGATTTGCGTCACGGTGCGGTTCGCATCAAAGTTAACGTCGCCGATAGTGAAGGCGACGCGTTTTCCGTCCGGAGAAACCTGCGGGTCGCCAACACGTCGAATCTTCAACAGGTCTTCAACTGAGTAGCGAGCGCTCTGTTGTGCGCTGGCGAACGATGCGAACAAGATGAAAGACAGTCCGATTGCAACGAGGAAGCGTTTCATAGTTACCCTCTTCAGAGTTTTTCGCTGGTTTTTGGGATAGCGGTAATATTATGTCACTAGTGGCAGCAGCGTGCACGTTTTCACGGCCCGCCGCGCTGGTGGACATCTTCGAACTAAACCTCTGCATGTTAGCGTTGCACAAAGACAAATCCTGCAATGCGAAATGCGGCCAGATAATGTCAACGTGCGCAAACCTAGCTTGTCGTGGGTCAACGAATACAGAACCGGGAGCGGTAGCGACCGGGTCCGCCACTCAATATAGTGGTAAGTAATAAGGAGCTTTTGCAAAATAATTCAATGAGTGTTGTGTCCGCGACCCGGTCGCTACCGCTCCCGGTTCTGTATTCGTTGACCCACAATGTAAATAAACTCCGGTAGGCTCCAGCAGAACACTGAGATTGCACAGAGAAGAAAATCTGAAGCGACTCAACTTGTCGCCACAATCCAATTAATGGTTCGCAGAATCATACTCGCCGTACTCCGCTTCGCCTTGCGCGTTTATTTTCGCCGCATCGAAATAATTGGGTTGGAACACGTCCCGCTCAAGTCGCCCGTCATCTTCGTTCTTAATCATCCCAACGCCCTGGTCGATCCTGTCTTTCTTTTCTGTCTGGCGCCGCGCCGCGTTTCGTTTCTCGCAAAAGCGCCGCTGTTTCGCATGCCGGTGCTCGGGTTTTTCATACGCGCGCTTGACTCGCTGCCGGTTTATCGTCGCAAGGATGAAGGCGAAGACGTTTCACGCAACGAAGAAACTTTTGTGGCTGCGCGAAAGCTATTGGCTGGAGGCGGCACGATCGGAATTTGTCCGGAAGGCGTTTCACATAACGAGCGCCGGCTACTGCCAATCAAGACAGGCGCAGCCAGGATCGCGCTGGGCGCTGTCGCTACCGGCGAGGTTGCCGATCTTAAGATCGTTCCGGCCGGCCTTTATTACACGTCGAAGACGCAGTTTCGCAGCGGCGTCTTGCTTTACTTCGGAAAGCCTATTGACGTGCCTCCGGTTTCGCTGGAAGAGAACGGAAATCTTCCGCGCGCGGCGGTGCGCTTGCTTTCCGACCGAATCGAATGCGTCCTGCGCAACGTGATACTCAATGCCGAACAGGAGGAAGCGCTGCAAACGATCACGCGCGCCGAGAAAATCTTTTCGGCGGAAGCGGATGATGATGAAGCGCGAGAAAGCCTGGCCCAGGAGCTGCAACTTCAGCAACGATTCATAAAGGCCTACACAGTCTTGCGCCAGCAGGCGCCTGAGCGTTTGCGCCGGCTTGAGTTGCGCATGAGCCGCTTTGAACAGGAACTAATCCAGGCCGGTGTCGATCCGGATGATTTCTCGCCGCCGCCATCACCCGCCGCGGTGTTGCTGCACATTCTGATTCGCATCGGCGTATTTGCGATCCTGATCTTGCCGGCGACAGTCGGAGTGGTGGTCCACTATCCGGCTTACCAGCTGGGGCGGTATCTGGCGACACGGTTTTCTCGAGACGAGGAAGACGTCGTTTCCACCGTCAAGATTATTTCCGGGATGTTATTTTTGCCGTTGACTTGGGTGCTGTTGGCGGCGCTCGTCTACAAATTGCTGAATTTCGAAGTGGCGCTGGCGACGCTTTTCCTAATGCCGCTGCTGGGTTACTTGGCAGTGCGATTCTTTGAGGAGTTTGACAAGTCGATAGGCGGTTTGCGCGCCCTCGCATTCTTCTTGATGCGCCGAAGATTTTTTGTCCGTTTACTTGCCGAACGCAAGGCTATTCACAGAGAAATCCTGGCTTTGGGTGAAGAAACTGCAGTCGCCAGCCAGTAAATAGTTAGTCGTTGAAATGAGAGCGAGGGAAGTGGGGGAGTCTAACCCAGTTGCAATTTATTTCTTGCGCGCTTTTGCTCCGGCTGAGCTCCTTGAACCTTTTGCGGCCGCACGCCGCTTGCCGCCTGAGGCCCTGACAGATCGGCCTTTGCGACCTTCGCTCTGAATCCTGCCGGCCTTCATTAGGCTCTCGTAACTGCCACGCACTACGTTTCGCGCTACTCTCAGTGAGTTTGCCAGCTCACGTTCACTCGGAAGATAACTGCCTACAGTCATCGCCCCTGATTCGATAAGGCTTGTGAGTTGGTCCGTGATCTGTTTGGTCATCGACTCAGGACGCTTGCGGTTGACACGAATAGTTGTTTTCACTATTGACTCCTCCTCCACTCGATCGATTGTTTTAGGGGTAAAACAAATTCTATGCAGCCATCATTGATGTGTCAACAGGACCATACGGTCTAACGGGAGGGGGCTAGTGGAGGTTCCGGTACGGGAGGTTCAGCTACGTTAGATTTTCCATTTACCATTTATCATTTTTCATTTGCCATTGTGTGTCGGTCAAGACTGGTCTCAGCGATTGAATGACAAATGAAATGACAAATGGATGACAAATGAAAAATGATAAATGGTAAATCACTACTGTCCCAACGTTACTTGAACAGGATCAGTCATTTGGCAGCAGCAGTAGATGGGATCTCGTTAGTACTACGAAAGCAACGATCAAATGTTAAGGTTTTTTCAAGGGCACTACGATCATGGTCCCATGCAA
>WNFS01000833.1_pt1 | contig 31670 bp, 30 predicted proteins | sample 5400141 | NCBI WGS metagenome assembly WNFS01 (sample SAMN13153358, study PRJNA577476) | soil metagenome | isolation source: 60 cm saprolite under Madrone tree | place: USA:California | collected 2016-06-14
CTGCGCGCTCTGGCATTGATAGTGTAATCAACTCGGGTGTCGATGCGATCGTCGCTCCGCACTTGACTAACTCGACCGGACCCGCAGTGGCGGGTTATCCAAATTTATCGATACCGGTGGGCATTCGCGATAGCGGCCGACCGGCGGGAATGCTCATGTACAGCACTTTCCTGCATGAACCGCAGCTAATCGGCTTCGGCTACGCATTGGAGCAGGCACTGAACGTTCGCCAGCAGCCGCAGTTCCTCGGCTCGATTATCCCGATCCCGAACGGCGGATTTTGCACCGGCCATCAGAATCATGGCCAACCGCATCTGCCGCACGGCAAGATCTTCTAAGATCGCGACGCTTCAGTCTTGAGCATGCGAGCAGAATGACCATTCTGCTCGCGTGACCATCTTCCTTAGCTGCGGCTTTGCGGTGAAATCCTAAGCCTCAATCGCTGCGAGAATGGTGACGTGAAATACAAAGCCGTTGATCGAACTGTTATTGTTTTGACCAGAACAGTTCACCGCCGCTTCGATTCTTAATTCAACCTGTCCCGATTCATCATCCCAATCGGCATCGACGTTTAAAATTTGCCAGCCGAAATTTGCCGGCGTCGCATTGATGCTGAAACTAGTTTTCGCCAAAGAAGCTGTGGCAATTGCTCCAAAGAACTGTTTCCGAGTCAGGACTGGGCCAACGAGGACACTGAACGTTTCTTTTTGTTGTACGAAACCGGATCCCTGAGAACCTGCGAATACTCCTCCATCAAACTGTCCATCGATTACGAAGAGACGGTCTGCATCTTCTGGACCAGCAACTACGGCTTCGATCTGCTGAGGATTCTGGATTTGATTGGCTGCGATCCTGACTGCCATATGACCTCCTGGTTTTTTGGTGCGATAACTACTTTTCTGTCTTCGATTGGATCAGACAAGCCAAATAGTTGCGTTTCAGCCGGGCCGAGAGCAATTCTCCGACAATGACGATCTTCCTCGGCTGCGGCTTTGCGGCGAAGTATCACGAGGGCGGGGGAAATTTTTCGGTGCCGCTCCAATGGATGCTCGGGCTGCAACGACTGAAGCTGGATGCAATCTGGTTGGAGTTACTGCCGGCGACCGATGATGTGGCAGCGGACGAGGCGAAGATCAAAAACTTCCAGAGGCAACTGCGCGCGCACGGATTGGCTGGTCGATACTGTTTGCTTTATCAAAAACCCGCATCCGACACGCACGATGTGGCCGGGATGTGCTGCATCGGAATTTCAAAACGTGCATTCCTTGATCGCCTCCACGGACCGAATGTTCTGCTTAATCTCGCTTACTCAATTCATCCGCCGTTTCTGCTGAAGTTCGAGCGCCGGGTCTTTTGCGATCTCGATCCGAGCGAAATCTTTTATTGGATGACGAAGATGGAAATGGGCCAATCGTATCACCACGAATTCTGGACCATTGGACTTAACGTTCACGGAGCCGACTGTCGGCTGCCGAAATCGTCCCTTCGCTGGAAGACATTTTACCCACTGGTGGACACGAAATTGTTTGGGCGACAACCGCGGCCGCGCGCGCCGAAGCTTACAACTGTCGGACAATGGTATTGGGGTGGCGCCGTGGAGGTTGCCGGTGAATTTCCTGATTTATCGAAGAAACACGCGTTCGAGCCTTATCTGAACCTGCCAACTTGCATACCGGAGGCGCAGTTCGAACTGGCGATGAACATAACGGCCCAGGACCCGGAGCGGGAACGGCTACACCGACTCGGCTGGAAAATTGTCGATCCGCATCGGGTGGCCCGAACGCCGAGCGCCTACCGCCGCTATCTTGCCAGCGCGCTAGCCGAATTCACGGCGATTAAGGGCGTTGATGTGGCGTGGCGAACCGGCTGGATCAGCGATCGCGCTGCGGCTTTTCTTGCTCTCGGGCGGCCGGTGATTACCGAAGACACTGGCGCCAAACCTTATCTTCCTGCGAAGAATGGATTCAGTTTTGTGCGAGATGCGGACGAGGCGGAAGCCGCTGTGAAAGAAGTGCTGCGGGATTGCCCGCGGCTATCCAGGCAAGCGCGCGATTGTGCCGTGGAAGTTTTCGATTCGGCTAAAAACCTTCGCCGAATTCTCGATTTTTAGGGCCCCTCGATTTGGCATTGCAAAACGATTTTCGGGTGATACTCGTTGTCCCGTTATGGCTGACTTAATCAAAGCTGCGGAGCTGAAGGACCGCATGAAAAAGGTCCCCGAATGGGAGCTGGAGAAGAAACATATCGAGCGCACTTTCGAGTTTGATGATTTTGCCGATGCGATCGATTTCGTAAATGCTGTAGCCGAGGTTGCGGAGGATGAGGAACACCATCCCGATATCGACATTCGCTACAACAAGGTGCGTCTGGTTCTCTCAACGCATAGCAAAGGCGGCTTGACCGAGCTTGATTTTGGTCTGGCCGAACGAATCGATACGCTGTCGGAATAGGCGTCGGAAAATCCCAACCTCCGAGTTCCAAAGAGATTCCAAGCTCTAAGGCACAGCGCGTCGTCGCGTTGGGTTTGAGATTTGGATGCTGAGATTTCTCTGGAATTCGGGGATTGGGATTTTGGAGCCTTTGGCCTAAGTCAGGCGCCCTTCGTCGGCATCGATAAATTGGAACGCCGTCTCAATGTCCGATCTGTCGGACATTCCGGCCTCGGTTTTCCGGCGGTTCAGTATCTCGGATACTTCGTCGTTCCAGCCACGCTTGCGCATGAATTCGTTCCAGACGTAAATGTCGTCTTCCGACGGTCTGCGGCCAACGCTGAAGCACCATTGCAAAATCTCCTCATTATGACCGCCCTTTTTCACGCGCTCGACTAACTGATCGTAATTCACTCGGAGCAAACGTACGCATTTCTCGTCGAACCCTTTTCCAAGGTTGGCGTGATAGTCTGAAGGTAATTCGTCTTTGGAGTGCAGCCGGATTTTGTCGAGCATCCGGCCGAAATAGAAAAGGCCACCTACCTTTTCAGAAGGACTGCGAAGCGGAACCGTTGCCACCAGATCAAGTTCGAACTCTCTGCGGCATCGTTCAAGCGACTGAAAACAATCCCTCACCTCAATCCTCTCCCTTTGGCGAAGGGAGAGGCGAGCTTCCTCGCATTGCGGAACTGATCAGCATGTCGCATAGGATTCGCCTCTCCCCTTGGGGAGAGGACCAAGGTGAGGGGAATATTTTTCGCTTAACCAAATCTCGATTCGGTGCGTTAGTTGGTCTCGATGGATCGGATCGTTGGAATCGAAACCGAATACGGCTGTCTTCTGAGTGAAGACGAACCGCACGTCAATTCGGAGCTGTGGCCGGCGAAGGTTAAAAACTATCTGTTTCGAAAGGCAGATGCCGGCACGATCGATTTGCATTACCGCGACTACGAGGAACCGCCGGGAAATGGAGGATTTCTCCTCAATGGCGGACGTCTCTACCTCGACATGGGACATATCGAGTATGCGTCACCAGAATGTTTGCATTTGCACGATCTTGTGACCTACGAGCTAGCCGGCGACGATTTGCTGCAGTCTTCACTCGCGGCGCTGGGTGCGGAGGATCGTGTGTCGTTCATCAAGAACAATGTGGACCATCACACCGGAGCGACGTTTGGCTGCCACGAGAATTATCTGATGAAAAGGGAGGCGCAGTTCACGCCTCCAATTCTCGGAACGCTGCTAACTTTTTTGGCAACGCGGCAGATTTTCACTGGATCAGGACGAGTCGGTCAGTCGAATCCACTCGCGTTCGATTTCGAGCCGCCGCAATCGGAGGCCCAGGTCAATTTTCAGCTCAGTCAGCGCGCCGATCACATTGTCAACGACATTTATCAGTGGGTGCAATTTAATCGCGCCATCATCAACGCGCGCGACGAGCCGCTTGCTGATTACCGAAAATATCGCCGGCTCCATTTGTTGATCGGCGATTCAAACATGAGCCCGTATGCCGCCGCGTTAAAAATCGGGACGACTGCCTGTGTTCTGTCACTGCTGGAAGAAGGCCGTTTGCCGCGAAACCTTGTTCTGGCTGATGCGGTGCAGAGCACGCGTGATATCTCTCGTGATCCCACACAGCGATGGGTCGTCCATCTTGAGAATGGCAAAACCATCAGCGCACTCGACGTGCAGTGGGAATTCCATCAGCTCGCGCAGAGGTACCTGCACAATACCAGCGCGGAAACCAACTGGTTACTGGAAAACTGGGGATTCGTTCTCGAAGCAATCCCACACAATCGCCAGGCGCTGATCGGCGGCGTTGATTGGATCACCAAGAAATGGTTGCTGGAAGAGTTTGTCGAAGCCGAAGGACTAAGTTGGGACGATCCGTGGCTGCAAAGTATCGACCTCGAATATCACAACATCGATCCACGGCGTGGATTGTTCTTTGGCGTCACGCCGGGCAAGCGAATCGCGGAGTGGAACAACCACGTCCGGCGTCCTGGCGCGACGCATGTGCCTCCGGCTAACACACGCGCATCAGGTCGCGCGCGCGCAGTCGCGTTTTTCCAGACCTGCAATTTTCCTTATGTGATCAACTGGGATTCGATCGCCTGCGACAGTCGCGATTTTCTCGTCATGGGGAATCCGTTCGAAACTTACAATGAAGAGGTAGAACGCTTTTTGGCAAAGCCGCGCGTGACGGATACCGGCACCGATTGTGCTGATCGCTAAAAGTTCGACCAGAGTGGGGCGCCGATTGCAGCGAGGTTACTGCAGCCTTTGTAGCGAAGAGATTCCGTAGTTCTCTTGAAGCTCCGGGGCTTCGGCGGCGACTTGTGCTGCATCGAGCTCGATCTGTTTTGGATCTTCTTCGGTCTCGATTTTGATGAAACCTCCGATTGGTTGTTTCACTGCTTCAGCTAGCTCGTCTAACGATTTGATTTCTTTTCCGTTAACCTTCGTCACGGTTAGATACGCGAGATCATCATAGCCGATTGTGCTGTTGGCAGGAAGGACCTGGCTGAGAATCACAACGCGGCGATTCCTTTGTGGAAACAGCTCGGCTTGAAAATGGTCGAGATAAACCAAACGCTGGGGAGCTTCCCGTTGCCAGTTTAGTCCCCATTCCTTGAGATATTGACGGGATAGCTCCTGAAAAATCAGGCCTCCGACAACATAATATCGCGGTGGCTGATCGAGATAATACGGGGGACTAACGTAGTCTTTCGCATCGCGATGTTCCAAAGTCACATTTAGCTGCATCGCCTTGCCGTTACGCTGAATGCGGAAAGGGACAACATCGCCGGCGTAAGCGTGCGCTGTCAGCAGATTTGTGAATTCGATCTTCCCGTAAAGCCGATCGACGTAATTGCCATTTTGGTCGATTTCATTGTTCCCGACCGCTGTTACGATATCGCCAACCTGGAGGCCAGCCTTCATCGCCGGCGTGCCGGGTTCGACATTCGTAACGTAAACGCCGCCTCCTTTGCCTTTTTCTCCGGAGAACTCACGTAGCTCCGGATCGCGAGTTGGGAAAAATGAGAATCCAGCGGAAGGAAAACCACGATAGTTCTGGCTTTCGGCCTCTTTCAAAAAATGTGTGATAATTGGCGCGGGGATGGCGTCCACCAGTTGCGAGCGCGAATCGTAGCGCAGTAACAATCCAGCCAGTTTGTTATTTTTAACCAGGGGAACCGTGTAACTGTTCTCCCGATACTGCATTGGGAGGCTGATGCGGTAAGTGAGGAATTGGCCAACGTCGACGGGGTAGGGCATCATTTGCACCGTCGTCACCAAACCTTCCGTGGCGAGCAAGGCGCCCGTCGGTTCCAATTGCCACGCCGCGAGCCGGTCGCCGACCACCGTATCAGGTGTGATTTCGAGCGGCGTAATTCCGTCGAGAAAGGTTTTCTCGGTTGGTTCAAGAAGCGCCAGGTTCGCTTCGTAATCAATTACCTGAACGTTGGCTGCCGTTTTCTCACCCGACTCCGCGCGCTCGAGCTCGACGAAATTTTGGTTTGCAACAAGGTCGGCAGTAACTAGGACACGGCCTTTGGACAAAACTGCTCCAAGCGCTCGCTTTGAAAACGGCGCTTTCTTTTGCCAGGGGCGAAAGTAATCATAGCCTTGGCCCGTCACATTTACGCGAACCAGCGCCAGTTGTTTTTGCTTACCTGGCACGGGTGGAACGGCAGGCTCTTTTTTTGCCAGCGACCCACTAGCTCCGACAAGAATAATCCCAAAAGCAATAAGAGAACGTCTTAACATATTAGATTTTGTTGGCCTGGGCCGGCGCGCTTGCCGACGTTCGTTCCTCAAGATTTTGCTCTTTCGCTACATTGTAACGCGCCTTGATGCGTTCGCGCGCAGCTTCCACCTTATTGCGATCAAGCACCAGCGGAGGCCCATCGCCAATCATGCGAATGACCAGCCGCTCGGGCCCTTGGGCAAAAATAGTCGCCAATTCATCCAAAGTCCGAATTTTCTTGCCGTTTACTTCATCTACGATCGCACCGCGGTAGGGAGCCAGATAGGTGTTAATCGGGTCCGGCAAAATGTTGCTCAACACAATGACGTCCGGATGCTGCAAATAAATTTGCTCCTGAACGAAATATTCGAAGAAATGACGGAGGCGCAGATCCGTTGTCCGGTACGCTTCCAGCATGTCCAGGTTCAATGGTTGAAAGAGCAGACCGCCGTAAAGGACGTAGCGGGGTCGCACATCGTAACTGTGGCCCAGGACCGAGTACGGCCAGGGTTTGTACAAGTTAATTGTCACCGTCATCGGCTGCTTGTCGCGCAACATATCGAACTTAACCGAATCACCCTTGAACTTTCTTTCGACGACTTCCTCGAACTGAGCGCGCTCGCCTTCTAGCTCAACACTCGCATCACTGGCGATCGGATGACCGTCGATCGCAAGTAGGACGTCACCCGGCCGAAGAACGCCATCTGATGGGCCGGCCGCGATCACAGAGCTCACCAGCACGCCGCGATCGTCATCCTTAAGTCCGAGAAACCGTCTCTGGGCGGGATTTTGTAATTTCGCGTAGGTAATCGCCAGATCGGGATACTCGTCATAATGCCCATTGCTGATGTCCTTCAAAAACCGGTTGATTACCGGCGTGGGAATCATGTAGGCCACGCCTTGAGCGACGTCGCCGCTGTAACCTTGAAAAGCGACTCCGACCACTTTGGCGTCTTGCATCACAGGGCCGCCGCTGTTGCCCGGGTTGATCTGCGCGCTGATCTGGATTGTCAGATGCTGGTCAACAGATGAATGAGTATAGAGTTGGAAGTCAATTCGTGACACGATTCCGGTCGTAACCGACATCCGTTCGCCGCCAATCGGGTAACCATAGGCCGAGACGGTTGATTCCAGTGCAGGAATTCCGCCAAATTTAAGCGGCACCATATTTTTGAAAAAATCCGGAGCTGGCACTGTGATTAGCGCTAAATCGCAATCGTTCGCGATGAACTGAACTGTTGCCGGGTATTTATTCGGATCGCCGTCGCGTTCCACGGTGAGATACCGGCTGTTGGCGACCACATGCGCGTTGGTCATGATGCGATTGCCACTGATCACAAAACCGGCGCCGACGCCGCGCTGGAGCGCTCCTGCATTCCATGGCGCCCTGTAATCAGGCTCGACCGATGTTGCTGTGATTCTGACAAGACTTTTCTGGACCGGCCCGTTTGGTTTGGGCGGCGCAATGGGAACCGGAACCGGCACTACTACCTGCTCAGGCGGACTCGATCTCGGAGGTCCTGGCTGCCGCGGAACCTCTGGTTCAACAGGAGGAGGGGCTGGCGTGCTTTGCTGCGCGTCTAAAATAGGCGAGAGCAGCAAGGCAACAAAAATAGCAACAAAAACACGCTTCATGGGCAGAAAGGCTGGAACCTTAAACACGGTAATCGAAAATCAAGACTGGGATGTAAACTTGCAACTGGTGTTGGGGACATACTGACATGCCACACGCCTCATGCGTTCAAATCAAGGATTGCAGCCTTACGACCAAGAATCCCCTTGTCGATTAAGATCAACTCGCAACACCTTCAAAGCAATCCCCTGTGGTTCATCCGCCGACGATCGGCTCAAATTCCGGCGCGATCGAGAATCGATTTGAGCACCTTTTCCGCCTCGAAGAATTCTCGAGCAAGATCGCAGGCAGCCCGCGAATGTTTTGCGTAATCGCGATTGATTTGTTTCACCGCGTCAACAATTTCCCCCAAAGATCGAAAGGCTAAGAGCCCTGCTTTCCCGCCATAAATTTTGGTGAAGCCGGTTTCCTGAATGATCACCGGGCAACCTGCTGCCAGGTAGCATGCGCTCCGGTCGCTGAACCAGCCGGTGTCAAGCCGCACGTATTGGTCCTTGGCGACAGTGAACTCGCCTTTGGAGCGCTGGATGTAATCGCGATACAGCCAGTAATCGACGCTCATTTGCAGCGGACAGCGCAGGCGCCAGCCGTTTCGTTCGAATTTTCTGCGAGTCGCGGCGTGGTCGATGTTTGTCGCCAGTTCAAATGTTTCACCGGCTTTTTTCGGCGCGGCGATGAAACGCAGAAATTCACGCGACTTGCTCCAAAGATATTTCCGTCCGCGCCAGGTGATGTCTTTCAACCCGCTTGTGGACCAATTTGCGACTGACGTAAAAACTGGTGCATGCGAGGCCGCACGACTGGTTTTCCAAAGATCTGTTACAACCGGTTGCCGCGTCGGGAGCCATTTGAATGCATGCGTCGGAACGGGAAAGCGTTTCGTACCGATATTTTCGCCAAATGTAAAAAGCGCGCGATGCCGTCGCAGATATTCGATTGTCGATTTTACTCCCTTGTTGATCTTGATTTGCTCAACGCCGGGGTCGCTCTCGATGTAAAGAATGCGATCGGAAACAAGCAGGTCGTCATTAAATTCCTGCGTCCCACAAACATTCAGGATGGCATCAGCTTCGCGATAGAGTTGCCGGATTTTTTTTAATGGCAGGCCGGCAGTTGGATTGCCTGGCAAATAGCGCGCGCAAAACCCCCAGCGATTTTTGAATCCGAATTCTCGCGATAGCCGGCTCAGGAGCCGCGCTGCGTAATCGAATTCATTCGTGATTTCGAAAGTTTCCGGGTTGTACGGCAGGCGCGCGGAGTCTTCGATGTAATAAACATTATGCCCGAGCCGTTGCAGGCCGACGACATAATGAATGTGCTGCCAGATCACGCCTGCGATCGGCATCGAGCCCATGAAACCCATAAAAGGGCTCTGCACGATTCACTGATCACCAACCCCTATTCACAATTGCCTAACGGCAACGGCCGGGTTTCCCGCGACGACTGTGTTCGGTGCAACGCTTTTGGTGACCACTGATCCGGCAGCCACAACCGAGTTTTCACCGATTGTGACCCCTTTCAAGATCACGGCGTTCATCCCTATCCAGACGTTGTCAGCGATTTTAACTGGAGCAGTTTTCAACTTGGGGCGGGCCGGCCTGGCCTTGAAATAGGGGGCAAGAGCTTGCGCGTCGATCAGGCGCTGTGCCGGCTCAAGAGGATGAAAATCGGAATCGGCGATACCGACATTCCATGAAACAAGGCAATAGGATCCAATCTCGATTTTTTCCTCCGCCATAATCAGGGCGCCATTGAGCAGCGTGAAATCGCCGATCGTGCAATGGCCATTCTCGCCGATCGCGAATGAGCAGCCCGCGTAGCACGAAACATGCTCGCCGACAATTACTGCGCGCGGCTTCTTACTGCGGAGCTTTCGGAAGATTTGCGCGGTCTCGCAATAAAATCCCTCGCCAAATTCAACATTACGCGGAATTGGCTCCGGCCACCAATCGCCTTCGACATGTCCGTCTTCTTTAACGTTGCTCACGAAGGAAAATGTCCCGAAGTGTAAAGCTTCGCGTAAAGGCCGCCACGCGCCACGAGTTCCGGGCCGCGGCCTTGTTCGACAATCCGACCGTGTTCGAGCACAATAATTTGGTCCAGATTGTGAATCGTCGCGAGGCGATGTGTCGCGATCAACGTTGTCCGGCCACGCATTAGTTCCTTAATGGTTTCCATAATCGCAGATTCGGTAGCGGGATCGAGCGCCGAAGTCGGTTCGTCAAGCAACAGGATGGGCGCGTTTTTCAGAAATGCTCGCGCGATTCCAAGGCGCTGCCGTTGACCGACGCTAAGATGTCCACCCCTTTCACCAACAGGGCTATCGTATCGCTGCGGCATCTGACGAATAAACTCATCCGCCTGTGCTCGACATGCCGCTTCAGTAATTTCTTCTTCGGTTGCATCGGGGCGGCCGTAGGCGATGTTTTCCCGAACGGTAGTTGAGAACAGCAACGTGTCCTGCAGCACGATCGCGATCTGTGCCCGCAAACTTTTCTTTGTGATCTGGCGAATATCGCGGCCATCAAGCATAATCGAACCGGTAGTCGGATCGTAAAAACGCGGCACCAGACTGAGCAGTGTGCTCTTACCGGCGCCGGTGCCGCCCGCGAGTCCAACGATTTGATTCGGTTCGATTTGAAGATCGATGTCCCGCAAGACGCATCGATCCGGCGCGTAGCCGAAACTTACCGTTTGAAATGCAATCGCACCTTTAGCGGATGAAATGGCAATCGCGCCGGGAAAATCGACGACGTCATGCTGCCGGTCCAAGATTTCGAAGCACCGTTTCGCGCCTGCAGTCGCGCCTTCCATTGCCCAGGTTGTGTACGTGAGCGATTCCAGTGGCTGGTAAAGCATTAGGAGATAGGCGCTGAAAACCAGAAGCGAGCCGAGCGTGAGCGTCCCGCCCAGAACGTGAAGCGTACCGATATAGTACATCACCGCAGTGCCGACCACCATCAGCGTGCTGATCACGAGCGCGCTATTCACGTTGGTCAATGTCAGCCGCAGGTTAGCTTGTAAGCTCTGGGCCGCTTGTTGCTCGAATTGGCGAACTTCAAACTCTTCGCGTCCAAACGCGTGCACCATTCGGATCGAGCTCAGTCCCTCCTGCGCCTGAGCTAGGACAGCGCTTTCCTGTTCCTGAATGGATGTCGATTCACGCCGAATCCGATGCGCAAAAAGATAGATGGCGCCGACAACCAGGGGAACAATTCCAAGCGAAACTAGCGTAAGCTGCCAGTCCAGTTGCAGCATGATGACGAAAGTTCCGATCAATGTGATTACCGACCCAAAGATATTAGTGAATCCTTTGTTGTAGATTGTCTGAATCGATTGCGAGTCGTACGCCACGCGAAAACTGGAATCGCTCGAGCGTCGTGCGTCGTGGTATTTGAGTGAGAGCGACTGGAGATACGAGTACAAATCGGTACGTAGCTTAAGCAATGCCTGGAGACCGATTTTTACGAACAGATAATTTGTAATCCAATTGATAATCCCCCAAAGAACCTGGATACCGATGAGCGCCAGACACAGCAGCAGAATCCAGAAGCGCCAGTCGGGGCGCATTGCTGATCCTGCACGCAGAAAATCGTCAACAATGATCTTGAAGGGCCACGGCTTCAGGAGGTTCAGGCCTATTCCCAAAAGGGCCAGGGACAAGCCGAAAATCGTTTGCCCTAAAAACGGCCGGTAGTAGCGGAGAACGCGCCGATAGATCGACATGTAATTTTCAGATTGCAGATTGCACTATTTGTATTGAACTACACGCGGCCTGAATGCACTGAGGCTAAATCCGAAATTCATTAGATGCATCATCTTCTTGAAACGTGGTTCCATTGGGTGCTGACTGGCGGTTACCCTGGAATCGTTCTGTTGATGGCAATGGAGAGCTCAATCTTCCCGGTCCCCAGCGAGATCGTCATTCCGCCAGCTGCATTTTTGGCGGCGCAGGGAAAACTGAATCCCATCGGGGTGGTATTGGCCGGGACATTGGGATCATATTTGGGCTCAGCCATCACATACTGGGCATCGCGGTTCGTCGGACGTCCGCTGATCGTAAAGTATGGCCGGTTCATTTTGCTGACTTCAAAAAAACTGGAGCGCGTCGAGCATTGGCTGGCCCGCTACCAAGCGGGTGGGGTCTTCTTTGCACGTCTGCTTCCGGTGGTTCGCCATTTGATCTCAATTCCGGCAGGGATTGTTCGGATGAATTTCTGGGTTTTCAGTTTGGTTACGATCACTGGATCGGCGCTTTGGTGCTCAATTCTGGCTTACCTCGGCGACAAAGCTTATCGGATCGAGCCGGAACTTTTGACGAGCCCGGAGGCGCTTGTGCGCTTCATCCACGGACAATCGCGCGGGATTCTGCTGGTGATCGCGCTTTTTGCAGCTTTTTACATGCTCACGCTACGGTTGATGAAGCCGCGTTCCAACGCTTAAGCAGCGCGCTGGCAAACCTGGCGACAAAAGATCGGATAGGTCCGTTTTCGATATTCGGATTTCGGATTTTTAGACCGCCGCCAAAAACCCCGCTGCAGGCGGCTTAAGCGAGACGCTCCCTTCGATAGCGGGAGGCTGCCAAAGATTTGTGTTTGAAAATTGAACAAAAGTGTCGCTCGGCGGTCAGTCCTAAAGTGCACAAGGAGTGAATAACCGCACGCATGAGCATGGACGAAATATTCACAAGGGAAGATGGCATTAAAACTGCCTGCAACAGAAATGGTAGGAATGGAAACGACATGAAAAGGAATCGCCAAATACTAAAGCCGCGAACCAGATTTTCACTGGGTGATCTCATTCTCGCCGTCAGTTCCTGCACCAGCAGCAACAAAGAGACGGTCGCAACGGTTGCGGACCTTCTAGCCAGCGGACAGGTGCGTTTGCACGACAACGGACGTTTCCTGCGCGCCCGCGTTTGTTAAACGCCCGATCGGCGAAACGATTTCAACAAGTCGATCCGGCGTTTCATCGCTGGCGAATTCTCTTTTCGATCCTGGTCAGGTCGCTTCAGAGCGAGGCCGGAAAAGCAGAGTCTATTGCATGGTGCTGCTGTAGGGTCCGTTGTCTCAGCGGACTTGCGTTTTTAAGCCTGATGCGCTGAGGACGGCGCACGCAGCAGCATCGACTCGCAGCGTCTGGCTCGGTAGTGTTGAGGAGTCAATCGCATCAACAAAACACTTTTCGGGTAAGTCGGTCGCTTTTATCTTAATGCAGTGATCGACCGTTATTCCCGACCAGAGATGAGCAAAATCTGGTCGGACGAGCGCAAGTTCCAGATTTGGCTGGATATTGAGGTCCTCGCCTGCGAGGCGATGGCGAACCTTTGCCAGATCCCAAAGGAGGACGCCGCCGAAATTCGGAAGCGGGCGCGATTTTCGATTCCTAAGATCCTGGAAATCGAAAAGCGAACGAACCACGACGTCATCGCTTTTCTCGAAAACGTTGCTGAATCAGTTGGCCCGGCAGCGCGCTGGATCCACCAGGGGCTGACCTCGTCGGACATATTGGACACGACCCTCGCTGTCCAACTAAACGAGTCGTGCCAAATTCTTCTGGAAGATCTGAAATTTTTACGGACCGCGATCGGAAAACAGGCGCGTCGGTTCAAAATGACCCCGATGATCGGGCGCAGTCACGGAGTGCACGCGGAGCCGATCACGTTCGGGCTGAAGCTCGCGCTTATGTTCGATGAATTCGGACGCGCGGAGGAACGTCTCACTCAAACACGTGAGCGCATCCGTGTCGGCAAGATAAGCGGAGCGGTTGGTACGCATGCGCACATAGATCCGAAGATTGAGCGCGCGGTTTGCGAGAAGCTCGGCTTAAAACCGGCACCGCTCTCAACGCAGATCGTCCAGCGCGATCGCCATGCGGAATTTATGACTGCGCTCGCCGTGATTGCCTCCAGCATTGATCGTTGGGCGACTGAATTTCGTCATCTTCAGCGGACTGAAGTTCTCGAACTTGAAGAATTTTTCGGCGAAGGCCAGAAAGGCAGTTCCGCGATGCCGCACAAGCGCAACCCGATCACAAGCGAGCGCTTGAGCGGTCTGGCGCGCGTCATTCGCGGGAATGCAGTCGTTGCGTTGGAGAACGTGGCGCTGTGGCACGAGCGCGATATCAGTCACTCCAGCGCCGAGCGAATTATTCTGCCGGACTCATGCATCCTGCTCGATTACATGCTCGTGAAATTGCGAGACATCGTCGAAAAGTTGCAGGTCTATCCGGAGCGAATGGCGCAAAACCTCGCTCTCACGAAGGGCCTGTATTTCAGCCAGTCGGTCTTGCTCGCCCTTACGCGAGCGGGCGCGGAACGCAAAGCTGCGTATGAGGCGGTGCAGCGTGCCGCGATGAAAACGTGGAAAGGCGAGGGGACGTTTGCCGAAAACGCAAAAAGCGAACCGGAAATCGCAAGCCGGCTGTCCGCAGCCGAAATTGATAGGCTTTGTTCGCTGGACATTCATTTCAAACACGTCGATGCAACGTTCAAAGCTCTCGGCTTGGATTAACTCGGCGTCCGGGATTCCGGCGTACACCCTTCTTTGTGTGCTTTGTTGCGCGCTTTGTCACTGCACACAGCATTACGATCAGAAGGAAGCCGAACGTTACATTATTGAGAGCGAGCGCCAGTGGGCAGAATCAGTCGCCAGCGGCGACACGACTGCTGTTCAACGCATCCTTGCCGATGACTTCGTCGGCGTCGATCCGAAGGGCCGGCATTACGATAAATCGGGAATGGTTTCCGACACGCGGAAGGCACCGAAATATTTCGTTTCGAATCATCTCAACGCCGTAAAAGTGAGGTTCTACGGCGACACAGCGATTGCGCAAGGAGACGAATCCTGGCAACAAACACAGCGGTGAGCATGGACGATTTGTTTGGACCGACACTTGGATTCGGCGTAACGGCCGTTGGCAAATCGTTGCAGCGGAGGATCTGATCGCGCCCGAATCCCCGCGTTAACGATTACTAGTCATTCGTATCGTAGCGCCTCGATCGGATCGAGGTTTGCGGCGCGATAGGCGGGATAGAGTCCAAAGCCGATGCCGATCGCCGAGCAGACGAGCAACCCGGCAAGCGCCCAGCCATAAGGGAAAATCACGTCCACTTTGATCCACGCTGCCAGCAGATCGCCGACCACGATTCCGAGAATGATTCCCAGAACACCGCCGGCCTCGGAAATGAAAACGGCCTCGGTCAAGAATTGCCGCAAGATATCTCGGCTGCGAGCGCCGATCGATTTGCGGACGCCAATTTCCTTCGTGCGTTCGGTCACGCTCACCAGCATGATGTTCATGATGCCGATTCCCGCCGCGACGAGCGCGATGAGACTTATGACGAAGGCGCCTACTCGCACATATCCCGCTACGTTAACAAACGCGCTCTTGAGCGAGTCGTTGCTGTAAATCTCGAAATCGTTCGCCTGGTCTGGGCGCAAGCCGCGCGCGATACGCATGGCGCCAATGCCGCGATCAAATGTGCGATTGTAAGTGTCTTGTGTGAACGCTTGGGTCGCGATGTTGACAGTGCGTTTCGCTTCGCCGTAGTCCTCGAAGAAGCGTGTGATCGGCATGATGCAAAGGTCGTCCTGGCTTTGGCCAAAGGCTGTCCCTTTTTCGGCCAGCACACCAACGATCGTGTAGGTGTGCCCGCTGACGCGAACAACTTTGCCAATCGGCGTTTCGTGCGGAAACAGTCTTTTCTCGACCATCTTTCCCACAACGATCACGCGCCGCGAAAGATCGACGTCTTCATCGTTCAAATTTCGGCCATAACCAAGCGTGTAAGCATTCGCAGTGAGAAAACTTCGGTTCGTTCCGACAATGAGAAGACTCGGCGTTGTCTTTACTCCGTTGTAAACCGCCTGGCCTTTCACTTCATAACCAAAACTCTTGAGGCAAATCTCGCGCGCCTCGCCTTCCATCAATCGATAATAATGAAGCGCCTGTTTGTAGGAAATGTTGTGCCGGTTGCGAAATTTTTCCTGCACGTCGCCGCTCGCGCTGACATTGGCTGGATATTTGGCAAACTGAAAAATATTCGACCCGAGAAAGCTCAAGCCGTTCTCAATTGAGTATTGCAACGCACCGATCGCAGTCATGACTGAGATTACTGAAAAGACGCCGATCGTGATGCCGAGCATTGTCAGCGCCGAGCGCAGTTTGTTCGCGCCCAGGGACGACCACGCCATCTTGATAATTTCGCTAAATAGCATCTCTTTTTTTACTCGTATCTGAGCGCCGTGACGGGATCGAGGCGGGATGCTGTCCAAGCCGGCGCGAATCCCGAGAATAAGCCCGTGAGTATTGAAACAATCATGCTCACCATCACGAGGGCGACCGAGAAGTGAATCGGAAACGAGGGGAAAGCTTTGCCGATGCCGAAGCACATTAAATAAGCAAACACGAGTCCGATAAATCCGCCCAGGAGACAAAGTGCTGTCGATTCGATAAGGAATTGCAGCAGGATCGTTCGCCGCCGTGCGCCGAGCGCTTTGCGTGTTCCAATTTCTTTTGTGCGCTCTTTCACACTAACGAACGTGATATTCATGATGCCAATTGCGCCGACGAAAAGGGACAAGCCGGTGATAAAGAGCCCGGCAATCGCAATTGAGTTCTTCACCGGATCGAGCGTGCTCTTGAAGGCCTGTTGCTCGTTTATCGAGAAATCGTCCTTTTTCTCCGGTGGCAATCCGCGCACGCGTCGCATCAAGCCGGTGAGCTCATCCTTCGCATCGGCGAGCTTGGTCTTGTCTTTCACTTTCACGCGTACGTCCGATTCGCTTTTGGCCGAAAAATATTTGTTAAACGCCGCGAGCGGCATCGCCACCATGGAGTCCCAACTGAACAAACCGAGAAACGTCCCTTGTCGCGTATTTACGCCAATGACTTTGAACAATTGGCCGTTGATCAGCACTGATTTGTCGATCGGGTTTTCAGAAGGGAAAAGCGCGTCGGCCACGTCATAGCCGATTACGACAACATTGGCCCCGCCACGCGATTCGAGTTCGTTAAAGAATCGCCCGGACGTACAATCGATTGTCGATGTTACGATGAAATCTGATGTGGTCCCGAGAACGAACACGTTGTCCACTTGATTGCCGCCATATTTGATCGACCGCATCAAATTCGATGTCGGTACGGCCAGAACCAGATTGGAGTTCGGTGTTGCCGCGATCATGCGATTCAAAGTCTCGGCGTATTCGGTTTTGATTTTTTTGCGATCGCGATAGTTCCACCAGTCGTCCACCGGCTTCCACGGCCATTGCGTCACATACAGAACGTCATCGCCAAGCACTGCCATGCTTTTATCGAAACCTATGGATATCCCGTTCACGGCGGTGCCCATTAACGTCACCGCGATGATGCCGATAATAACCCCGAGTGCCGTGAGCGTTGAGCGCGTCAGGTTCGAGCGCATCTGCGCGGCCGCGATCTTCCAACTTTCGCTCAGCTCGTAAAGAAGACGTTTCATGCCGATGGTTATTTCACAACCGGCATATCGAGCTCTGCAATAAATCCAGCGTGATCCATCTCGATGAGTCCGTCGCGCAAATGCACCGTGCGCCGCGCGTGCGCGGCGATGTCCCGTTCATGCGTCACAAGGATGATAGTGTTGCCGCGTTGATATAAATCCTCGAACAACTCCATGATTTCTTCGCCGGTTTTCGAATCGAGGTTACCGGTCGGCTCATCCGCTAGGATGATCGACGGTCCATTCACGAGCGCTCGCGCGATCGCTACGCGCTGACGTTGACCGCCGGAAAGTTCATTGGGTTTATGATGAATGCGATCACCCAAGCCGACATCTGCCAACACCTGGGTCGCGCGTTCCTCGCGTCGTTCGGGCTTGACACCAGCATAAATGAGCGGCAACTCGACGTTACGCAACGATGTTGCTCTCGGCAGAAGGTTGAATGTTTGAAAAACAAATCCGATCTCGCGATTACGAACGGCCGCGAGCTCGTCGTCATCCATTTCGGCAACGTTTTTGCCGTTGAACTCATAGCGGCCGGAACTCGGGGTATCAAGGCAACCGAGCATGTTCATGAGCGTCGATTTACCGCTGCCGCTCGGGCCCATGATGGCGATGTATTCGTTGCGGCGAATCTGCAACGTCACGCCGCGCAGCGCGCGAACCATTTCCTCGCCCATGACGTAGTCTTTAGTAATGTTCTCAATGTCGATCACGACTGGCCCGAGCGGCCTGACTGAATTTCGAGTTTCCATCGTAACGTCGACAGTCGCTCGCCGAGACTACTTCATTCCTTCTTTATCAAGAGCCACCTTGGCGCCGTCTTTCAACTTTCGGCTGATCGCACTATAACTTCCCGAGATTACCTCATCGCCGGGTTGAACGCCGCTTTTGATTTCCGTGTAAGTGTCGTCGGAAATTCCAGTCGTCACTTTCGCTATCTGTGCCTTGTTGCCTCTTTTTACGAATACAACCTTCGACAGTTTTTCGCGTTCTTCCTTCTGCGCCACTTTCTCCGCCCGCTCATTGACGAACTCCGCGTTGTTATCGCCTTTGTCGCGCTGCGCTACCTTTTTCCTTTTATTTTCGATTTCTTCTGGACTCAAATTGCTCTCGCCGGTGCGAATCGTTACCGCCTGCATCGGTACGGCCACGACGTCTTTCACCGCGTTCGTCTGAATTTCTGCAGTACAACTAAGCGCGGGTTTGAGTACCACATCGTGGTCTTCGATTCGAATTTTCACCTCAAAGTTGGTGACCTCTTCTTGTGTGCCGGAGCCGGTTGTTTTTCCGGTGTTACCAATTTGGTAAACGGTGCCGTGAAATTTCCGATCGGTGTAAGCGTCGACTTTTACTTCGACCTTGTCGCCCACCTTCACATTCACGACGTCGTTCTCGTTCACATCGACGCGCGCCTCCATGTGGCCGAGGTCAGCCACGCGCATCACTTCTGTGCCAGCGAATTGCCCCGTGGCGACAAGACGTTCACCCTGTTTGCTGTTGAGAATTGTGACGGTGCCATCGATGGGCGAGTAAATTGTCGTCTTCGACAGTTGATCGCGCGCCTGACTCGAGCCGGCTTGCGCCCGCTCAATTTCGTGGAGCGAACTTTCATAGGTATTTTTGGCGACGTCGGAAGCGGCCTGCGCTGCGTTATATTCCTGCACCGAGATCAGCTTCTTGTTGAACAAGTCCTCCGCTCTTTTGAAGTCCTGTTCCGTCTTCATCATGGTCGCCTTCTGCTGAAGATTCGTCGCTTTCGCCGCGCTGATCGCTGCTTCCTGTTGTTCCACCAGCGCTTTGTACGAATCCGGCCGGACCCGCACGAGTAAATCGCCCTTCTTCACTTCCTTTCCGTCTTCCACCGGTAGCTCGATGATTTCGCCTGCAACCTCAGGGGAAATTTTTACTTCTAGTTCCGGCTGGACTTTTCCCGTTGCCGAAACCGTTTGCACGATCGTTTTGCGAATAGCTTTCTCAGTTGTGACCGGAATCGGCTTCTCACGCTTGCTCCAGATGATCGACACGACGATCCCGAGTACGACCAGACCTATCGATCCATAGATGATTTGCTTTTTGCGTCGGGCGCGACGCTGCTTCGCCGTTAGCGGCGCAGGCGCAGGCGTGCTTATAGCTTGGTGCATTGCAGGAGGGGTTCCCGGAGTTAACGCGTGAGAATTAGTTGCTTGTTGGACTCTTGCAAACGAAATCCCGTTCATGACAAACTTGGGATGCGGCTAAGAACGGCTTTAGATTCAATTAATTACGAGTTCGTTGGATGACCCGATATTCGCTGCTAATCGGACGGACTGGTTTCGCGGCGACCCCGAATTTGGTGAATCGCCCACCGCGCGTGCTCCGCGATCAGTGGCTCTGGATCGGCTGCCGCGCGTTCGAGCGCAGGAATGTCGGACGCGTCGCCTGCGTTGCCCAAGGCGACACACACATTGCGTAGAAACCCGCGACGCTTGATTCGTTTGATCGGCGAACTTTTGAAAAGCGCGCGGAACTCTACGTCAGTTAGTTCCAAATATTCCCGTAGCGACATGCCGGTTGTTGATTGGCGTGCCGAGAAAGCTGTTTCGTGCGAAACCTGAGCGAACCGGTTCCAGGGACAGACATCCAAACAATCATCGCAACCGAAGATCCGATCTCCGATAAGCGGGCGAAGCTCGAGCGGGATGGAGCCCTTCAATTCAATCGTCAAATAAGAGATGCAGCGGCGGGCATCGAGTCGATGCGGCGCTGTAATCGCACCAGTTGGGCAGGCCGTGATGCAGCGCTCACATGTTCCACAGCGATCAGGGACCGGCTGATCCGGCGGCAATTCGAGCGTCGTCAAAATCTCTGCAAGAAAGAACCAGGTCCCGAACTGTTCATCGATTAACATCGTGTTTTTGCCGTGCCAGCCGATACCGGCCTGCGCGGCATGATCACGTTCCAAAATCGGACCGGTATCGACATAACATTTTTGCTGTCCGCCGAAACTGCGAAGAAACCGGTCGACCTCGTCGAGCTTTGCCCGGATCACTTCGTGGTAGTCATCGCCCCACGCATAGCGCGCAATCTTTCCGGTAGCGGCGGTCTCTGACCGCCGAGGGGCTTGTTCGCCCTGAAAATAATTCAGCCCCAAAACCACAATCGATCGCGCGCCGGGCAGAACTTGCTGCGGATCGCACCGCTTCTCTTCGCCGCGCTCCATGTAATTCATTTCGCCGTGCGCGCCCTCGCGCAACCATTCGCGAAATTCAGTCGCATGCGCCGGCTCGCCGCAAGCTGCTATGCGACACGAATCGAAACCAATCTCGCGCGCAAAGGACACGAGCTGTGCCTTCAATTCCGCTGGCGAAATCTGAACGGTCATGTTATAGCCCCGATCGGTGGTCTTACTCTAAAATTGGCGCCGAGTTTCGTAACGTTAGTCAGAATTGCCACGACAACTTCCTCCTCTGTGAGCACCGACGTATCGACGCGAATATTTGCAACTTTGGCATAAAGTGGCAGCCGCGCTTGTAGCATTCGCGCGAACGCCTCTCGTGGATTCTCGCGGTCCAGCAGCGGTCGATTCCCGGATCGCGAAGCGCGTTCGAATAGCGTTTCTTCATTGCCGTCCAGCCACACCACGATGCCGAGGCGTTTTATAAAGTTCATATTCTCTTCTCGCAATGCGATTCCGCCGCCCGTTACGATGATCGTCTGTTTAGCGGGTGCCAGTTCACGAAGTGCTTGAGTTTCCACGTCACGGAACGCTTGCTCGCCATATTTGGAAAAGACTTCGGGAATTGAGATTCCAAATTTCGAAGCAACGATCTTGTCGGTATCGAGTAAGGCAAGCTTCGTCCGTCGCTGCAGGCAACGTCCAACGGCCGATTTCCCCGCGCCCATCATCCCAATGAGAACGATCGATTTGCCGGTCTGATTCACGGGCGCAATATCTCATTAACACCTGGCTTCAGCTAGATCCTTACGCAGCAGGATCGGGGAAGCCGGGCTTGGCGTTTCACAGAAACGCCCTACAATTTGCCCATGCGTGAATCGAAACCTGTCGTTGCCATTATTATGGGCAGCAAATCGGATTGGGAAACGATGCGGCATGCTACGGAAATGCTCGATGATCTTGGTGTGCCGAACGAAGCGCGCGTACTATCCGCTCATCGCACCCCCGAGGCGACCGCAGATTTTGCGCGACAGGCAGCCGAAAGGGGGTTGCGAGTCATCATCGCCGGAGCGGGCGGCGCAGCGCATTTGGCCGGAGTCATTGCTGCTCATACGTGGCTACCCGTTCTCGGCGTTCCGATTCAGTCGAAGCTCCAAGGACTCGACTCTCTGTTGTCCACCGCGCAAATGCCAGGCGGGATTCCCGTTGGCACATTGGCAATCGGCGAAGCGGGCGCAAAAAACGCCGCGCTGCTGGCCGCTGCGATTCTCGCCACGTCCGATAAGATAATTCGCCAGAAATTGGAAGCGTTTCGCAGGAAACAGTCGGAAGCGGTACTGTCCGCGACATTGCCAAAGTGAAAACAGTGATTTCGACCGACCGCACTGCGGCGGTTGAACTGCTGCGCAAAGGCGAAATCGTCGCGTTGCCCACCGAAACTGTTTACGGCCTCGCTGCTGACGCGCTCAACCCGATTGCGGTCGCAAAAATCTTTGAAGCGAAGGAACGACCCCGGTTCGATCCACTAATCGTTCATCTGCCGTCCGGTGACTGGTTGGAAAAAATCGCCAATCTTCGGGAACTCAATCAACAACTGATCTCAAAACTAGCCGCCAGATTCTGGCCGGGGCCGTTCACGATAGTTTTGCCGAAGCACGAAATAGTTCCTGCGATCGTGACCTCCGGTCTCGATACAGTCGCAGTTCGAATCAGCGCGCATCCTGTTTTCGCCGACATCGTATGTGAGTTGGCTCACCCGCTGGCTGCACCGAGCGCGAACCGATTCGGTCGTGTCAGTCCAACGACAGCGCAGCATGTTCTCGATGAGCTCGACGGACGAATACCGCTGATCGTCGACGCGGGGCCAACTGAGCATGGGCTCGAATCGACGATTGTCAGCGTGCGCGGAAACAGCATCGACATCTTGCGGCGTGGACCGATTACCGCAGAGCAGTTATCCGAATTTGCGAAGGTCAATATCGTCGCATCACCGGTACGGAAAATTTCCGCGCCCGGACAATTCTCATCGCATTATGCGCCGAAGACGCCGTTGCGTTTGATTGATGACGCTAAATCATTTTCCACGGAAAAGAATCAGCGCGTCGGACTGCTGGCGTGGCATCCTGACTCAAGGAAGGGTGATCTTCAGTTCGCCCAGCGGCGCGCTGGAGACCGCCGCTCATTGAAGTTTGTTGCGATTCGCAATCTCAGTGAGAAACAGGATCTGCGCGAAGCAGCCGCAAACTTATTCTGTTTCTTGCGCGAGCTCGATCAATTGGATGTCGATCTTATCCTTGCGGAACGAGTTCCCTCTCAAGGACTCGGTGCGGCGATTCTTGATCGGCTCGAACGTGCGTCGCATGGCCAGTCTGTCGCCCCAGACATGCCTGAATGAATCCTTTGAACAGCGGGTGCGGCTTGTTCGGTTTGCTTTGAAATTCGGGATGATACTGGCAGCCGATAAAATACGGATGATCGCGCAACTCGATCAATTCAGCCAGGGTGCCATCCGGTGATGTTCCTGAAATCACAAAGCCTTTTGCATTCATTCGGTCGCGATATTGCATGTTGAACTCGTAACGATGCCGGTGCCGCTCCGTTACCTCGGTATCGCCGTAGATTCTTTCCGCTACCGTGCCTTTAACAATGTTGGTTGGCCATGTGCCCAGCCGCATACTTGCACCTTTGTTGCGGACACCACGCTGTTCTTCCAATAACGAGATGACCGGCTCTGGTGTGTTCTTGTCGAACTCAGTGCTGTTTGCGTTTTTAATTCCACAGACGTTCCTTGCGAATTCAATCGTCGCCACCTGCATGCCGAGACAAAGACCGAGATACGGAACCTTGTGCTCGCGCGCATAACGCGCGGCATTGATTTTTCCTTCAACTCCGCGAAGGCCAAATCCGCCAGGAATCAGGACGCCAGCCACATCCTTTAATTGGGCATCGACACGATGCTCCAGGGATTCGGCGTCAATAAGTTTGAGATCGATTCCGCAGTCCTCGCCGGCGGCAGCGTGGGTGAGTGATTCGTAGATGCTCTTGTACGCGTCGCGGACGTCCATGTATTTGCCGACTACGGCGATCTTGACGCGTTTGCTTGGGCTCACGACACGCTCGACGAATTTGCGCCAGTCTTCCAGATCAGGCGCAGGCGTTTCCAGATGCAAAAGATCGCACACCAGTTGGTCGAGTCCCTCGGCGTGCAGCGTCAATGGTACTTCGTAAATCGTGTGTTCGACGTCCCGCTCCTCGATGACGGCCTTTTCCGAAACGCTGCAGAACATCGACAATTTGCGACGCACATCCCGGTCGAGCGGTCTTTCTGTGCGGCAAATCAACACCTGCGGCTGCAGACCGATCTCGCGCAGCTTCGCCACGCTTTGCTGCGTCGGTTTTGTTTTTAATTCGTGCGCGGCCTTGATGTAAGGAACAAGCGTGACGTGCATGTTTATCACATTTTGGGGCCCGACTTCGAGAATGAACTGGCGAATCGCTTCCAGAAATGGAAGACCTTCAATGTCGCCAGTCGTGCCGCCGATCTCTGTAATAACGACGTCGTATTTACTTTCATCGGAAAGCTCACGGATGCGATCTTTGATCACGTTAGTGACATGCGGAATCACCTGCACGGTCTTGCCGAGGTAATCGCCGCGGCGCTCCTTTAAAATGACGGTCTCGTAAACCTGGCCGCTGGTCAGGTTGTTGTGCCGCGTGAGGACGCAGTTGGTGAAGCGCTCGTAATGTCCAAGATCGAGATCGGTCTCGGCCCCATCGTTGAGCACATAAACTTCCCCGTGCTGGAAGGGGTTCATCGTCCCGGGATCGACATTGAGATAAGGATCGAATTTTTGGAAAACAACACGGAGACCGCGCGCTTCGAGGAGTGTTCCAAGTGAAGCGGCCGTCAATCCCTTGCCCAGGGAACTAATCACACCGCCAGTGACGAAAATGTATTTCACGAAGCCGTCCTTCGTTTTGCGTGAGCAAGCTTTTGCTCCAGCGCTTTTGCGTCGGCGGGTGTATCCACGCCGGGCGAACCATGAGTAGTAACGAGCACATGAACTTTTACACCATTTTCCAATGCGCGCAATTGCTCCAACGACTCGGCCCGCTCCAGAGGACTCGGTTTCCACTTAACAAACTGGAGGAGCGCATCTCGACGAAAACCGTAAATGCCTTGGTGGCGCAGATAGCGAACGCGAAAACGGTTGGCAGGATAGGGGATAATGCTTCGCGAGAAGTAAAGAGCGCAACTATTCCGATCTACGACGACTTTGTTTTGATGCGGTGATACTGCTTCGGTGGGATTTTGAAACGGATGCGCGGCAGTAACAATGTCGATCCTTGCGTCCGAGCGGAGCTTCTCGACGAGCTGGTCGACTAAACGCGGATCGACCAACGGTTCATCGCCTTGAATGTTAACCACGAACGCAAAGTCTTTCGCATGGCGTGCCACTTCCGCCACTCGATCGGTGCCGCTACGGTGTCTCGGTGAAGTCAAGGCGACCTCGGCGCCCCAATTGAAAGCGGCCTCCGCGATCCGCATATCGTCAGTGGCAATGATCAGCGCGTCCAGTTTTGTTGCGCGCCCGCAACCTTCCCACACATAACGTAGAAGAGGTTTCCCGCCAATGAGATGCAATGGTTTTCCCGGAAAACGTGTAGAACTCCAGCGGGCTGGAATAATGCCGACGGCCTTGTTCATGCCTTGAAGCGCGAATGAGCATTCGCTATCACGATCATAATGGAATCCCTCGATTCGCTTGGCGTGACCGCGCAGTCATGACGTTGTATTCAAAATAATTTCTGCGGCGGCAGGCAAGTCCTGTGCGACCCAATCCGCTTTGCTGTCGGTCGCATCGCGTTGAGGGCCAGTTTTAACTCTAATCGAGCGAACACCCGCGTTGTGAGCGCACTCGATGTCAATCTCCTTGTCGCCCACTAGAAATGAGCGGGAAAGATCAATTTGGTGTTCCCGAGTGGCCTCAATGATCATTCCGGGCGCAGGCTTGCGGCAAATGGAATGTTGCCCCGGCAGGTCGGGGCAAAAATAAGTCGCATCGATCAAACCAACGCCCAATTGGCGCAAGACTTCTGCTTCGACGGTTCGATATTGCTCCAGCGTAAGCAGACCGCGACCGATGCCGCTCTGGTTTGTAATGATGATGAGTTTGAACCCGTTGGATTTCAAACGCCGCAGAGCTTCGGGCGCGCACGGAAAAATGTTCACATCACTGGGGTCTGAACAATAATCGCGGTCCTCAATGATGGTACCGTCGCGATCGACAAAGACCGCGGGCGAGAGCGTATCAGTCATCTTCGCTGTCCTCTCGAAAACTGGCGATCAGTTCATCTCGCGCCACAGTTGCCGTTCCAAGCTTGCTCACGACAACTGCGCTTCCGTGGTTGGCGATTTCCGCCGCCTCAATCGGAGTCGCTCCGCAGACGAGTCCAAGCGTGAAGAGCGCAATGGCAGTATCGCCAGCGCCGGAGACATCGAAAACTTGCCGTGCCTTGGTTGGGATGTAGTGCGGCGCTTCGTTTCCCTGAAAAAGCATCATACCGTGTTCGCCGAGAGTGATGAGAACGTATTTTGTTTCCCATCGCTTAAGAAGCGCTTCGCCAGCGCGCCTGAGATCGACATCGTGCGGCGGAACAGTATCAGGATCGCGGCCGGGAATACCAGCGGCGAGCAAAGCTTCGGCGCGGTTTGGCTTAATTACCGTGACACCATGCCAATCAACTAAATGCCGGGGATTGGGATCAGCCGCCACTATTTTACCGGCGGCCCGCGCCTCCCGCGCAATCTGTGATACCAGTTCAGTTGTTACAAAACCCTTGCCATAATCTTCGAAAACAATGGCGTCGCTTTGCGGGATACTCTTGCGCACCGCGGCGACTACCTTTGCAATTTGCGCTGCCGATGGGCTGACAATTTTTTCGCGATCGACACGGACCACTTGCTGGTGGAGGGCGAGGATGCGGGTTTTGACGATCGTGCAAAAGGTTTCATCCTCGACTGCGTTGGAGGTGTCGATGTTTTGCGCGCTTAATAATTCTCGGAGTTGCTGACCACTACGATCTTTACCGAGCATTCCAATTACACCGACGCGGTCCACAAACTCGCGTAGGTTTCGCGCAACATTGGCAGCGCCTCCGGGATAGAATGATTCCCCAGTCACTTCTACAACCGGAACCGGCGCCTCCGGCGAGATGCGACCGACCTTCCCCCACACAAATTCGTCCAGCATCAGATCGCCAATGACTGTGATCCGCCTGGATGGCGCTCGATCGAGAATCTGCTCTAGTCGCTTAAGATTCATAGGGCATGAAGACTGCGATGCGGCCGAGGGAGCGATGCGGTTCGATTAACGTGAGTCAAATTCTTTTGAGCGGCGATTTGTGTACGGCAGCCGTTCCGGTTAAAGTTCGCTCCATTAAATCCTGAATACGAAGCTGAAATCAACAGTCGAAAGTACCAAATGATTCCGTTTACAAGACATCTTAAGGTAATTGTAGGTGTACTCTGTGGGTCTGCGATGTGCGCAGGCGCCGCCCAGGCCCCACAGCACATCAACATTAAACAACTATCCACTACTGTGGAAGACGTTGTCGTGCCGTTGCCGAATGAAATTTTCGGGGCACTGAACAAGTTAGGCGCGGTGAACTGGAAGCAACACGTCCGCAGCGACAAGGGACCGAATTTTACCGAGAGGCCGCGTATCGCTCTTTTGCTTGGGACGGTGATCGCCGACGGTTTTATCGCAGTGCAAGCGGAAGACGCAGCGACCGTAAAAGAGATTGGGCAGCGCGTCCTTAGCCTCGCCAAGGGCATCGGCGTGGGAAATTCAATCACGCCACATGCGAAGGCCATCATCGAGGCGGCCGACAAGCGTAATTGGGAAAATGTGCGGCGGGAATTGGATCGGACGCAAAACAGCGTGCAACAGGCAATGAACGAGGTGCACGATGAAAAATTATCGCAGCTTGTCAGCCTCGGCGGATGGCTGCGCGGTACCGAAGTGTTGACCTCTGTGGTGACGGAGCATTTTTCCAGCGATGGCGCGGAGCTGCTGCATCAGCCAGATTTGCTTTCCTATTTTCAGACAAGGCTCCACGGCATGCCCGAGTTTAATCTTCCAATCATCCGTCAAATTCAAGACGCTCTCGTCGAGGTGAAGCCTTTGATTGACGTCGGTGATCGGCGCATTCCTGCTGAATCAGTGAAGAAGGTCAATGAGATCACAACGCGGCTCGGCCATGGAATCGTCACCAGAGACTAAGATTTCGATGAAACGATTCGCCAAAATTACGTTCCGCACAGGCTCTTTGCTGCTGATTCTCATGGCACTGCAGCCCGCGATTTTCGCGTCAGTCGATGACGCTCAGGCGTTTGCTCTTCAGGCGGCCGAACCATATGTTAAACAAGGATTCCAGGTGCGTGAGGATTATTGGGGAGGCGACCTTGGCTCTGGAGAAAAAAAGGCAGTGCGCCAGCAATTGTTCAAAGGAAACGAATATTGGTTCTGGTTGGGAACGGAGGTCGATAAGGCAAAAGTTTCCGTTCACGTTTACGATTCGGATGGAAAGCTGGCGGAAGAACCGGACGGATGGGAGAAGGGCCACTTCGCGGCTGCGCACGTGATTCCAAAAGCGACCGGCAGCTACTTCATTATAGTCAGTGTTGAGGAGTCGCCAGAGGAACGCACGCATTGGGCGCTGGTATATGGTTTTCGGTAAGGGACGATGCTGATCTGGCAATCGAAATGCCGTGCGTCTCGCGCGCATGTCGCGTCAGCTGAAATGCTGGCGGCAAGTTCGAAGAATGACTGAAACGCGCACCTTGCAATTTGAGAGCCCACGCGCTTTGCAGTCGCTCTACGCCAATGACATTAAACTTTTGAAGAATCTCGAGGACTCCCTTGGTGTGAAGGTTACCACGCGCGAAGGCTGGGTGAAACTGGAAGGGGACCGAAGTCATGTCGATAAAGCGCAGCAGGTGTTCGAACAGCTCGAGAAAGCGCGCCAGCAAGGCGTAGACATTCAGAAACACGAGTTTAATTACGCCCTCAAGGCCGTGACCGAAGAACACGATCAAAACCTCGGCGAGATTGTTTCGACAAAAATCACAACGTCGGCGCGCAAGCCACCAATTGTGGCGCGAAGCGCGAATCAACGGGCATACGTTGAGGCGATTCAAAAGTACGATGTCGTTTTCGGAATTGGACCGGCTGGCACCGGAAAGACCTACCTTGCCGTCGCAATGGCTGTCGCGGCGCTCAAGAAGGAGCAGGTGGCGCGGATAATTTTGACGCGCCCTGCCGTGGAGGCCGGTGAAGCGCTGGGTTTTCTGCCGGGCGATCTCGAACAAAAGATTACTCCCTATCTGCGTCCGCTTTACGATGCGTTGCGCGACATGTTGGAGCCGGAGGAAATGGAGCGCGCGATCGCGCGGCAAACTATTGAAGTGGCTCCGCTGGCATATATGCGCGGACGCACCTTGAGTAACGCCTTTGTCATTCTCGATGAAGCGCAAAACACCACTACCGAGCAGATGTTTATGTTGCTGACGCGAATCGGTTTGAATTCCAAATGCGTGGTGACCGGCGACGTGACACAAATTGATTTGCCGGCCAATAAGCGCTCTGGCGTCGTCGAAGCCTTGCAGGCGTTGAAAACCGTACCCGGAATTGCGACTGTGTATCTCACCGAGCGCGATGTTGTGCGGCATGAGCTGGTTCGTGCCATCATTGGCGCATACCAGCAGCATCGCTCGCCCGCGCCGGCATCGCGCAAATAAAGAACAATATGTTCGATTTTGTTAAACGCGGGCGACTTATCAAACGCGGCCTGGCCTCACGGAAGAGGCGACGGCGCCGGGCGCGCAGCGAGTTAATGCGAAATCTGGAATATTCGCCTTACGCGAAGTTACTAATTTTCGCGATCTTTGCCGGTGGCCTCGCATTTCTCGTCTTTAGCGGCCAACAACCGGAACCGACGAAGAATTTTGTAATTGCTCTGCTGGTTCTGGCCACCGCGATTACACAGCTTTGGATTAACCAGCCAAAGAGTTTTGCGCAAAGCTCGCGAATTCTTCTCGTGTTCGCCGTTATTCTTGTGCAGCTGGCCGTCACGAAACTGTTGCTGGTCATTTGCAACAGCGGCAACTACCGATTCTTGAAGCCGGAAATGGCCGGACTGATTACGCCCTATGCGTTTGCGCCCCTGGTGCTGAGCGTGTTGCTGGGACGGCAGCACGGCCTCTATGCCGCATTTTTTGTGAGCTTATGGAGTAGCATGTTGTTTGGTCCAATTGACGCCCCTCTTTTGATAACCAGTCTGATCAGCGGGTTCACTGCAGTCTCTCTCACCCTGCAGGTGCGTCGGCGCAGTAAATTGATCCGCGCTGGTTTCTATGTTGGGCTCGCGATTTGGTTGCTATCTCTGACGTTCGGTTTGATTGGGCCGATCAATTGGTTTTACCCAACCGCCAATGACTGGGGCATGATCGGCCTACAAAGCGCGCTCGCCATCGGCGACGGGATCGTCACCGCAACAATCGTTGGCGGCGTGCTGCCGATGCTGGAGAACCTTTTTGCAATCACAACGGATATTTCCTGGCTGGAAGCGTCCGATTTAAACCATCCGTTGTTGCGACGCATGACCATCGAAGCGCCCGGCACTTATCATCATAGCCTCGTCGTGGCCAATCTCGCTGAAGCCGCCGCGGAAGCGATCGGTGCAAACGCGACGCTCTGCCGCGTCTGCTCTTATTTTCACGACGTCGGTAAGCTGGTGAAACCGGAATACTTCACCGAGAACATGAGCTTCGAACGCAATCCGCACGATGACCTCGCGCCGACGATGAGCGCGCTGATCATCATTGCTCATGTGAAAGAAGGCGTGGATCTCGCGCTTAAGCATCGCCTAAATCAACGCATCATCGATATTATTCAGGAGCATCACGGCACATCGGTGGTTCGTTATTTTTATCAACGCGCGCTTCAACAGCATGAAGACGCACGCGCGGGCGGGAAGATTATGAAACTGCGCGAGGATGACATTCCAGAGGTGCACGAAGAAAGTTTTCGTTACAGCGGACCGAAACCACAGACAAAGGAAAGCGCCATCGTCAGTCTGGCCGACACTGTGGAAAGCGCCTCGCGCAGCCTGGAGAAACCAACGCCGCAAAAAATCGAAACGCTCGTGAACGAGCTGATCGAGGAACGCATTAGCGACCGTCAACTGGATGACTGCGATCTGACGCTTGGCGAACTGAAAGTCATCGCAGATCGCTTCCGATTCACTCTGCTAATGATGTTACATAGTCGAATTGCTTATCCGAAGCCGGGACAGAAGCTCGCACCGCCTCTCGACGAAACTTTGCGTCCCGACGTAATGGCCGCCACACGCAAACCTGAAACCGCTCCGCCGGTTTCCGCGGCATAAGATTTGGTAAGGCGCGACCTTCGAGCGCGCCAAAACTCTACAATTCCGCCGGGCGCGCTCTGGGCTCGCGGTCTTTTGAGGTGGCTGTGCTCGGAACAGTGACGAAGGGGCCGCCTTCCATCGGCGTGACTTTTGTGAAAGCGACATCGGGCATTTCGCTGGGCAAACCTTCCAGTGGAAAGTCCTTTCGCAATGGGAAGAATGGATAGCCCTCCCACATCAGGATTCGTCGCAGATCGGGGTGTCCGTTGAACTTGATCCCCATCATGTCGTAAGCCTCGCGCTCGTGCCAGTTCGCCGTCGGCCAGATGTCGGAAATGGTATCGACGGCGTTAGCTTCTTCGGGGACATTTAGCTTCAGGCGCAGATGGACTGCGTGCGCCATCGAGTAAAGATGATAAACGATTTCGAAACGCGGTTCCTCGCCGAAATTGTCGATGCTCGTGACGTCGATCAGATAATCGAAAGAAAGTTCTTCGCGGCAAAACTCTGCGATCTCACGGAGGTCGCTCGCGGCAATCGTAAAAGTTGTTTCCCCGCGAAATTCAGTCTTGTTCTGAATTTTTTCGCCGAACGATTTGCTGAATGAGTCGAGCAGTTCCTGGCTGGTCATGCCTTATGCCGTTGTAGGGCAGCCGCTCTGCCTGTCAGGTGACAGCGGGTAGCAAGCGAAGTGCTTGCCCTACGATTCCAAATTCTAGCACAAGTAATCATGCGAGTGCTTCCTCAATGCGTTCGGCCAGCTCCGGCTTCTGGTTCCTGAACGAGCG
>WNFS01001756.1_pt1 | contig 31655 bp, 33 predicted proteins | sample 5400141 | NCBI WGS metagenome assembly WNFS01 (sample SAMN13153358, study PRJNA577476) | soil metagenome | isolation source: 60 cm saprolite under Madrone tree | place: USA:California | collected 2016-06-14
TCCGTGAGTTTGTGACCGAAGCGGTCAAGGATAAGCTGGCCGCGGATGCCAAGACCTCCGAAAAACCCTGGGTCAAGCACATGGGCAAGCTGAAGCATTTGCGCAAGGAAACCGAGCGCATCAACCGTCTTATTGAAGAGGACTCCGAGAACATCGATGCGGAGATGTGGCGTTGATTTTGGACACTAACGCCTTATCCGCCGCGGCAGACCGCGAACCGGCCGCCCTGGAACTAGTCGCACGTGCAGAGCGTGTAGCCGTTCCCGTGATCGTTTTAGGCGAGTACCGGCTTGGGATCGCGCAGTCTCGCCACTACACAAGCTACAAGAACTGGCTTCGGGACTGGATTACTGCGGTGTCTGTGCTTGACATCGAGGAGGAGACCACGCAGCACTACGCGGCCATTGGCCTAGAGCTGAAAAAGAAAGGCAGGCCCATTCCCACTAACGACCTCTGGATTGCTGCACTCTGCCGCCAACATGGCCTTCCGCTCCTAAGCCGGGACCGCCATTTCGATATTGTGTCTGGAATCCAACGGCTCGATTGGTGAGACATCTTCTACTCAGAGCTCCCATCTATCAACTCGAACCATCCAAGCTTTCGTTCTCGTAGCGTCATATCTTCACAAATTTCATCGATCGCTTCGTACTCCATTCGGTGTCTCTTTATGAACTCCTCATACGTCTGGCGCGACTCCCAGAAATCCATCGTCAAGTACACGCCACGGCGCAACGTATCGCGCACCAGCCGCGTCTCTTTATAGCGGGAATCGTTTCGGAACAGCCGGACCCACTCCCCCTCCGGCCCATAGGCGTTCTCGAATCTTTCTTCACCACCCGGCTTGACTTCGTACTCCCACAGCGCTACAAACATAGAGGTCCCATCTCCTGCTCGTTGGACGTTCGCCATTCTGCAAGCAACTTCTAGGGATTGAGTGCGTCGTCCGGCCGAGTGTAACAATCCGATTGGATACTAGCCAAGTTGGCAAGCGCGTCAGCGCAAAAACATGAGCTGTAGTTGTGGCAGTCCGTCGAGACTGGCGGACGGAGGCGTTTGTGGATCGAAAGTACGGACACCGCGGTTACCGCGACGCAGAAAAGCAAGATAAGAAGGATAAGTCTCACGACCGTAAGCCACCTGCTGGCGGCCCGCGCGGCGCCGATCAATTCGGTCCCCGTACTCCGCGCATGGTTGGCACGGTTACGCGCGCCCGCTGTGCCAATTGCGGCGCTGTGCTGACTCCAGGGTTCGATGCCAACGGCACTTGCCCTAAGTGCCAGTTCGAATTGCACTGCTGCAAGCAGTGCCGCTTCTTCGATTCTGGCGCGCAATTCGAATGCACTCAGCCAATCCCGGAACGCATCTCCCCCAAAGACGCCAAGAATTCCTGCACCTTCTACGAATTCCGCATGACCATCGAAAAGGACACCGCACCCACCTCCTACACTCAGCCGAACGCCCCCGGTTCCGCGCCTCCCAATGGCCCTCCGCGCCACACCGACGCGCGCCAGGCCTTCGAGAACCTTTTCAAAAAGTAGCCAGTTTCTCCCCAGGTTGTCATCCCGAGCGTAGCGAGGGATCTGCTTTCGCCTCAATTCTTTCCACGCCGACCGCTCTTGCCTGTACTAGTGGCCAGTTTTTTTGCTGCGCACACCTGTACGCCGCCAATGCTGCCTGAACTGCTGAACTACGTTACGTTGGTCTCGGAACGATAGTTCGTAAGAGCCCTTCCAGGGCGTCCCCGTCCCGGTTACAAACTTGCCCGACCTTGAGGAGAGAGCGATGACGTCCCAACCGAACGCAAGAATGAAAGGAATACCGGCCTGCACGTTCCTGGCGATGCTCCTGCTTCTGGCCACCGGCAATTTGCCGGCGCAAGAAGGCCGTAAGCCGATTTCGAGTCCCACACCCGCTTATCCCGAGATCGCACGGAAGCTCCATCTTGCGGGCGTCGTGAAGGTGCAGGTTGTGATCGGCACCGACGGTAAAATCAAGGAAACTAAAGTTATCGGCGGCCACCCGTTGCTCGTGAACGCCGTGGAAGAAACGCTGAAGAATTGGAAGTACGCACCGTCAAGCTCCGAAACAACCGCCCTGCTGGAGTTCAACTTCCATCCGTAGAGTGGCCGCCCCCCGCCCACCCGTCATTTCGAACCGAGCAGGCCGACCTTTTCTTCGCATTCGCTCTTGCGAATGCGTCGGCCTGCGCAGAGAGAAATCTCTCTTCTCTTGCACTTCGCATTTGAAGCCTACGATTTCCGGTGTCACAATTCCCGCTCGTGGAGCGCACCTTCCACGTCTATTTCATGGCAAGCAAATCGGGCGTCCTCTACGTCGGCGTAACCAGCAATCTTTCTCACCGCGTCGGCCAACACAAAGAAAAAACCCTTCCCGGCTTCACAAAAAAGTACAACGTTGCCAACCTCGTCTGGTTCGAACCCCATGCGAGCGCCCGCTCGGCTATCTCGCGTGAAAAGGAAATCAAAAAATGGCGGCGATCCAAGAAAATTGCCTTGATCGAATCACTAAACCCCGAATGGAACGACCTCAGCCTTAACCTTTGAATCGCCTTTGTTCCGCCCCGCTGCAGCCACAGGGAATCTGCTTCATACTACAAAGTACTTGACAATAGGAAGTGGCCGTGTACCCTAATCCTATCCGCCTCGCTTAGGCGGCGGAGACCTCTCCGATGGACACCGCGCTTCCCACCCAACCTCAAAGTTTTGGCAAATCCCCGTCTGGCCCCTTTCGCGAAATCTTAACTGACGCCGCCCGGTTCTGGGAGCCACGCCGCGTTATCTATAACCTTGTCCTCGCAGTCGTCGTTGTAATCTGGCTTGTAGCGAGTTGGCCTCATTTCCGCCCGGCGTTTACGTTGCACTCGCTCCTGCTCCTTTCCATCCTTGCATTGCTGGCCAACGTTTGCTACTGCGTCGCATACCTTGTCGACATTCCTATGCAGAGCCTGTTTGTTGGTGACGCCCGCAGACGCTACCGCTGGCTACTTTGGGTGATAGGAACACTCTTTGCCATTCTTTTCGAAAATTACTGGATCGTCGACGAAATCTATCCCTTTGTCAGCTGATACCGGAAGCGGACCCGTGCTAGAGATGTTGGCAGGGGCGGTGGGGATCGAACTAAAAGCGATGTTGAAAACGCGTAAGTTACTGATTCTATTAGACAACAAAAACGCCAAAAACACCGGATTCGCCGAAGTGAGGTACACGCGGGGTACACGGAGAAGCGCACACGTAGAGCGCACAGTCAAGGGGGGATGAAGGGTGAAGATCGAACTTCCGTCAAGCAAGCCCCGCTGTGCGAAGGCAGAGACACCTACATTTTCCACTGCGGCATTGGCATTTTTAGAAGAGCTTTCCGCAATTCCTCGGCGTCCTCAGATTCTATTGCAGAAAGTAGAGGCTCGAAGGAAGGGTGTACAAGACTGCGAATTTTATCTGAGCGCGCCAACTGGTCAAGCCCTTCGTCAATCGGAATGCCATGCTGCTTCAGCGTCTCGATCATCGCTACGACGGTGCAAAAAGCGTTCTCGTACTGCTTCATAACGGCCTTGAGCAGATTGCGAAGTTCCGCAGCCGTAGCTGGCTTGGTCATGGCGCAAGAGGCTATATCAAGCTAAGCGTAAAAACAATCCATCGTTATCTCTTATCAGGCACAAACGATTTAGGCGTTGTCCCGCCGGGCATGACGGGTGTGAACCCCGGCTGTGACTTCCGTGCTTTGGTAAACTCCTTGTGTGAGATGTAGCCCACAATTAGATCTCTACTGTAAACAAAGCAACCATCATCGCTGCAATCGCTCAAGGACAAATTCCACTCATTTGCTGTGGGGTCAACACATTTACCGTTTTCGTCGAATTCGGTGCAGAGGCGAAGCACGTTGGGTGATGCTTGCTTGTGGGTCGTTGGCTGAGCCGGTGCCCACGATCTCAGCACCGGGCGCATAGCGAGCAGGAATAAAACAAGCACAACGGCCAATGCTGACGTGCTGCCGAAAACGACAGCAAAAGCTTTGCCCATCACAGCAAAGAAGTCTTTCATTCTGTGCCCCCTGTAATCGCTCGCTCTCCTTCTTAATAGCGCAAACGAGCTTTCAAACCAAACGGTAAGACGAACGGCCCGACCGTGCCTTGGGCAAAACTTGTCTTAGGTTCGTAGACTGCTACGCTAGAAAGTGGAGGCTTAGGACATCGCAATCGATTGCCTAACCACACAGGATGCGCGTTATTCCGCTGTTTGACACCAACATTTTTACCCATGCCCGTGATGGAACGATTTCGGGCAGGGATTGGCAGTTCCTATTGCGTCATCGGCCGCGGAAAGGTTGGCCTCTGAGTGCGATCACGCTACTCGAATTATTAGTTGGCGTGCACCTCGTTTCGCCGGAAAAGTTCGACCAGTCGAAGAGGGCAGTGGTGCTCGCGAGGGAATTGTCGAAAGGACGAGTCCTCGACGAGCCTCGGGTGCTGCTGTGTGAGAACGTCCTTCACACGGCGTTCCCATCGAAGTTGGAGCCAATTTCAACTAGCGTGCTTCGGCAAGTCATTGAGGTAACTTGCCACGCCAATTCGCAAGAAGAAATCGTTGAAGGCCGCGTTCAATACAAACGCTCGCTGTACGGGAAAAATCGTTCAGCCGGAATCAACACGGGCTTGATCGAAAAGCTTATGGCAGGACCGAAAGAAATGTGGGTGAGAACAATCGAGGCGCAGTTGACCGAGATTGACCCAGACTGGCGGGAACATTTTACGGAAACGGGCGTCCGGCTCCCTGAACAATGGAGCAGCCGACTGGATGAGGCGGAGGTATGGGAGCAATTCCGTCTCAGGTTCAGCGAATCGATTTTGGAATGGTTAGGAGCACGGACAGGCGGTCCAAACCCGCTCGAATTTAGCCAAAAGATTGATGCCGTCATTCGATTCACGAGCTGGGTCGTGTGTGAAAGTTTGCTGCGTTACTACACCTATGCCAAGCACGAATCCGACGTATACGACGAGTTTCAACTGTATTACCTCGCCGACGAAAAATATGTCATTGTTACTAACGACCAGAAGTTGCGACATAGGACTCTCGAATCCAGCCAGGCCAGTAGAATTCTCTCCTTCGACCAGTTTGTGAAAAGCCTCTAAACTGGGGTGTGCAGTTGTTCCTCTACCCATTGGCGATATCAAGTCAGTGCTTTGCTCGTCGCAAGTTAACGCGCTTTGTATCGAGACCGCACGGCCCGAGAGAATCTCCCACGATGTTGCCGATTTTTGTTGATAGAATCGGAAACAAATCGCGTGGGAATGCCCGGCACGCAGTTTGGTTTCGGAGTGCGCTAAATATGGTTCGGCTTTTCAAAACCATTCTCAGCACAGTCTTTGCCGTTGGATGGCTGGTGGTTCTCATTTGTTCGCCGTTGCATGCGCAGAGTGTTCGCGACTTGGCACGGAAGGCGTTCCCCTCGGTAGTTCTTCTTGTAATGGCGGGTGGCCGCGTCATAATTCCGAAAAACGCCTTTGGGTGGCCTTGCGGGTTTGCTTTTTGCAAGGGTGGGGCTTATCTCTTATCTCTTGCCTCTTGTCTAATTTCTAATAATCTAGCGACGGAAAGGGCAAAGAGGGGGGATTCATGAAGAAACAGAATTTCACCACTACACTTACGGTAGACCAAACTCCGCAAGAAGCCTTCGCTGCCATCAATAACGTTCGTGGATGGTGGTCAGGAGAAATCGAGGGCGACACCGACAAACTCGGCGCCGCGTTCACTTACCGTTACAAAGATGTGCATCGTTCCAAACAAAAGATCACAGAATTTATTCCTGGCAAGAAAGTCGTTTGGCACGTGTTAGAAAGCTATCTCAGCTTTGTGGAAGACAAAAGCGAGTGGAATGAGACGGACATTATTTTTGATATCTCTGAAAAAGAGGGCAAAACGGAAGTCTGTTTTACACACATAGGTCTGGTACCCCAGTATGAATGCTACGGTAGCTGTTCGAATGCATGGGGCACGCTCATAAACGGCAATCTGCGCAAGCTGATCACCACGGGTAAGGGTCAGCCAGACGCGTTTGTATAGGGACGCATGAGGTATTTGAAGAAGCAGGAGCGAACCGACATCGAAGCCGTCGGCGGGTGCCGCAGACAACTAAATCCAAGACGATCTCAGGGTGCCGCACACGCCGTTTTTGCGTGTGCGGGTTTAGAGTCAAATCCCTGCGCAACGTAACTGAGATCAGGTGGCCGACTGACTCACTTTCCGGCCTCGTCGAGACTGTTAACCTCCTTTCCGCTCTCTTCATTTCTACATTCTAGTTTCTGCCTTCTAGTTTCCTCTCCCGCCACACGGTGAGCTCTACCCCTTTGTTTTCTTCTCTTTGCAAAATCTTTCGAACAAATGATTCCAACTTGCTAAATACTAGTACTATAAAAGTACTTGACAAACTATGTAATTTATGCCAGCATGGATTGTGATTTATCGACGACACCTTACCCAGAGCGGCCTGCGCGACGGGCACTGCCAAGCCGTACCGAAATCTCCCTCCCTGCGAACTCTGTGTCTCTGCGTTAAGCTCTCCGACCCTTTCCTTCCAACATTCCCCTTGTCTCCCATCTTCCGTATCTTCTTCCAAGTTCCATATCCCGCAACTCCTTTGTTTGCCACTCTTGCGAAAACTGCCGGGGTGTGTACCAACAATTCCCATTCTGGAACTCACCAATCACGACTCCAGTCAGCTCACATGTCGGACTGTCTCTACCCCCTATCCCCCATTCCCTACACCCTATCCCCTTTCTTCTCACACTCTTGCGCACTCTTTTGCGCTTTTTTGCACTCTCCAAAAACTCAACTCTTTTCTTTTCAATCGCTTCCGCACTCTTCGTCAAAAAACAAGGGAAGGGCTATTTGTTGACTAGCTCTTCTTCATCTCCGTGCCTGGCGCTCTCCCCGATCCGGTTGGCGTGTCTCCGTGTTAAGCTCTCCGACTCTGTGAATGGCGCCTGCTACGCTTGCCCCGAGCATCTTAGGGACACTCCCGGGGTGCTAATTCCGATTCTTTCTTTAGACCTTCACCTTTTAACTTTCAACTTTCAACCTTCCCTGCGTCATTGCCTCGTTACTTCCTTACTTCCTCTTCCCATCGGAAACAGCATCGGCTCGGCGGGCGGAGCATCCGCAATTTCCTCGAGCTGCGGATACTGTCGGCGGAGTGGTTCCGGCACCTTCACTTTCGAGCCCTTCAGGATGCTGATGAGCTGCAAGGCATTGACGGCGGACTTCCCTTGAAAGTGATTGTTGGTGATCACGAAAGTGTTGCGCGCTTGGCCCGTGACTTTACGGACCCGCGTGCTCCACGGCGCCAACTCTTCGGCGGAGTAGAGATAGTTGTAGCGTTCGTGCGCGGGGATTGCCGCATCGTCGCTGAACCAGGTGTCGTAGCGCCGTCCGTGAAGCCGCACATATCCGACGGCCCCGGTAGCCTGAGCAGACGGCCCGAGCGATCGCCCGATGATCGGCTGGTCGATATTGCAAAAACTGACGCCGCTGCTGCGCAGCAATTCCAGCGTTTCGGGAGCATCCCACGAGCCGTGGCGCACTTCGACCACCAGCGGATAGTCCGCGAAGCGCTTTATCAAGGCCGAGAGGTAAGCGACTGTCTCTTGCGTACGATGAAACGAAAAAGGGAATTGCAGCAGCACCGCTCCGAGCTTGTTTGCAGCAAGAAGCACGTCGAAGCCCGCGCGAACGGCGCGTTCATCCTCCGCAGCGGATCCCGATGTCACGGATCTTACGTCGTGCGTGAATCGCTGCCAGAGTTTGGCAGTGAACACAAAGCGCGGATTCGCCGCCACGCGATCGATCCATTGAGCCGCATGGTCCGGACGCAATGGCTGGTAAAACGAAGTGTTGATCTCGATGGTGTCAAAAAATTCCGCAAGGTAAGTCGCCTCGTGGAATCCTTTGGAGCGTCGAGAGGGATAGACGTAGCCGGCCCAGTCTGGATAAGACCAGCCCGCGGGGCCGACTCGCAGAATATGAGTTGGCGCGCCACTTTCCGCGCCGGCATCGGCACCGCCGGGACTTGCAGTCCCGGGACTTGCGGCACCGGAACTTAAAGAAGCATCGGCTTCATTCGACGGCCGTTTAGTTTTTGATTTGCGCCGCGGCATGAAGTGGCGCCCGCCGCGGCGGGCGCCGCAAGCAGAGTAGAAGGAAGGGAGGAGAAGTGTCAACGCAAGCAATTGCCAATAGTCCGGCCCCGGTTGCTCCTCGCTTCACGGGCTGCTATGCTTTTCGACGATGTGGTGCAAGAAGCAGATCCGCGTCTCCCTCCCTCTTTTCAGCTTTTCCTACAGGTGCACACATGAAACTCACCATCAATTACAAGCATGTCGAGTCGCACAAATCCGTCGAAACCGAGGTCGAGCGTCACCTTGGTAAATTAAAAAAACTGCTGCAAAGTTACTCAGCGGATCTCGTTCAACTTCATGGCGCCTTTTCCAAAACGCCGCGCACCGATGAGACTTCCTTCACGCTGAACTTATCTCTGCCAACCGGAACACTCCATGCCACCGGTGTGGGCGCCACCGTGCGGACCAGTTGCAAGAAGGCTTTTAGCGAGCTGGAAGCCCAGGTGAAAAAACACCAGGCCAAGCTGCGCAAGGATTACGAATGGCGGCGCAAACGTCCACTCCCCAGCGCCGAGGCCCTCTTGTAAATTTGCTCCGGCGCGGCTATGGAGATGCGGAAGAGAGCAGGATGTTTTTCCCGCCCTCTCCGTTCTGGTTCCGTTTGTTCAGTCAGCCGCGGCAACTTGGTTCCTGGAAGTGAGGACCTTTTGTATGTCCAGGCCTAGTCCTTTGGCGACGCCTGCCCCATAGGCGGGATCTGCCTCATGGAAATGCTGGATCTGCAGCTCCTGAATGCGCTGGGGTACCGACTTCATGCTGGCCACGATGTTGCCGATTAAGCGCTCGCGGGCATCCGGTTTCATCAAGCGGAACAGATTGCCAGGCTGCGTGTAATAGTCGGCGTCGAGACGGTGATTGTGACGGTCGACCGAACCGGTGATGGTCCGCGGACGCTCGCGGAAGGCGGGATCCTGAGTAGGACCGTTAAAACTGTTTGGCTCGTAGTTCGCCGCCGCGCCGGAGTTCCCGTCGAAACGCATGGCTCCGTCGCGGTTGTAAGTATGAAATGGGCATTGAGGCTTGTTGACCGGCAGGGAGTCATAGTTCGCGCCGAGCCGGTAGCGGTGGGCGTCCGGGTAAGAAATCAGGCGCGCCTGAAGCATCTTGTCGGGCGAGTAGCCCATACCCGGGACGATGTTCTTCGGTTCGAACGCTGCCTGCTCAACTTCCGCAAAGTAGTTCACCGGGTTGCGGTCGAGAACGAGCTCACCGACTTCCACCAGTGGATAATCTCGATGCGGCCAGACTTTTGTGAGATCGAACGGATTGATGTGGTACGCTTCCGCCTGTTTCTCCGGCATGATCTGCAAGCAAACGCGCCACTTTGGAAACGTCCCGTTCTGGATGGACTCAAATAAGTCGCGTTGCGCGTAATCAGGATCTTTACCACGCATCTCGTCAGCCTGTTCGCGCGTGAAGTTCCGGATGCCCTGTTTTGTCTTGAAGTGCCACTTCACGTAAAAAAGCTCGTTTTTTGCGTTGATGAGGCTGAAGGTATGACTGCTGTAGCCGTTCATGCGGCGGTAGCCGTCAGGAGTGCCGCGGTCGGAGAAAAGAATGGTGACCTGGTGCAAAGATTCGGGGGAAAGCGACCAGAAATCCCACATCATCGTGGGGGACTTCAGGTTCGTTTCCGGATCGCGCTTCTGGGTGTGGATGAAGTCGCCGAACTTCAGCGGATCGCGGATGAAGAAGACGGGCGTGTTGTTGCCCACCATGTCCCAGTTGCCTTCTTCGGTGTAGAACTTGAGGGCGAATCCGCGCGGGTCGCGTTCCGTGTCCGCGGAGCCCTTCTCGCCGCCGACGGTGGAGAATCTCAGGAACGCCGGGGTTTTCTTTCCCTTGCTGGAAAATAACTTGGCTGTCGTGTACGTGGTTAGTGGATTCGTGCAGACGAAGTATCCGTATGCGCCGGACCCCTTGGCGTGAACCACGCGCTCCGGAATGCGCTCGCGGTTGAAGTGCGCCATTTTTTCAAACAACAGGAAATCTTCAAAGACCACTGGTCCGCGCGGGCCCACGGTCAAAGAATTCTGGTTATCCCCTACCGGGCGCCCGGCATCTGTGGTCATTGTTTTGCGTTCATCTGACATTGCGTGCTTCCTCCCACGAACAGAATAGGATGGCGCCACCTATACATCCAATATATCGTTCGTATAGAATGGATAGGCATTGCCTATAGGTACGGGAGATGGAACTCCATCAGCTCCGCTATTTTTGCGCCATCGCCGACACCGGCAGCTTCAGCCGCGCGGCGCAGCAAGCACACGTGTCGCAGCCGTCGCTTTCGCAGCAGATTGGCAAGCTGGAAGATGAATTGGGGGCGCGGCTCTTCGATCGCCTGGGCCGCAGCGTTCGCCTCACGGAGCTGGGGCGGGCGTTTCTGCCCCGCGCGCGAACAGTTCTTCGCGACCTGGAAGCAGCGCGCAGCGATGTCGTCGAGCGCAAGACATCTATCGCTGGGACGGTGTGTGTCGGAGTGATCCCCACGATTGGCCCGTATTTTCTGCCAGCGGTCCTGGCTTCCTTTTCCAGGAAATTCCCGCAGGCGCACGTCACCGTCGTAGAAGAGATCACTCCGCTGCTTCTTGAGCGACTTCGGGCGGGTAGCATGGACATCGCGATTGTTGCGCTGCCGCTGCAAGTCCGGGGCCACGAATTCCAATCATTCCCTTTGGCCGAGGAAAAACTCTATGCGGTGCTGCCCAAACAGCATCCGCTAGCAAAGCGCCGCACCGTTGCTCTCGGAGAGTTGCACGACGATCCTTTTCTCCTACTGCGTGATGGCCATTGCTTCCGCGAAACGGCTGTGGCGGCGTGCAAACGGGCCAGGCTGCAGCCAAAGATCATCTTTGAGAGCGGCCAATTCAGCAGCATTCTGAGCATGGTGAGCGCGGGTCTCGGCGTGTCGATTATTCCTGCGATGGCCCTTGAGAAGCGGCGTGGCTGCCGCTTCGTTCCACTGGGGGACGAGCGTGCCGGGCGAACCATCGGGGCGGTCACGTTAAACGGAAGATCCCTGAGCCGGGCGCATGATGCTTTCCTGGCTCACCTCGGCGCAAGGTCAACAAGCAATCATGGCTGATTAAGCAGGCCGGGCCGCTCTCGCCCTAGGCTTAAAACTGCTCGCGGGACATATACTGGCCGGAGAAAAATCGCCGCTGTTCTTCGCACCTTTTACTTCACGAGTGCTTTCTCTGCTCGATGACTTGCGATAGTAACTTTGATCAGGGGCAGCGGGTGACCTGCACCGCGCAGCACCCACTGCCCCACTCAAGGCGAGCTGACCTTCCCGTTCTCTGTTATTGCAGGCGAGCCCCGAGAACGTAAGGATCGCTGGACTGCATGTCCAGCACGGAGAAGCGCCTGTGCCGGACACAGTAGATGACCACCGAAATGCCACTCGTACTGCCGGTGAGGTTGGCGGTTCCCGTACCCCGGCCGGTGGAACTAACCGTATAGCTGCCGCTGGCCGCGGCACCGGCTGTGGATCCTGCGCTACTGATGACGTCCAAGGCTCCGGAGAATGTGCCGGCGCTAGCGGCTGAGGGCGTCAGGACGCCGAGGACGTGGTGGGCGGCCGGCGTCGCTCCATTACCGCCGGTGCCGAGACTCTCGCCAATGATATATGGCGCGCCTGGGCTCTCGAAACTAGTCGAGTTTTGGGGAGTGGTATCACCCATAATTACGCTAACGCTTTCGTCCATAAACCTGCCGTCGGCGACAGCGTGAATGGTGGGCCCGGTGCCGCTAACAGTACCGACGCCGTTGGCGTCTATTGCGTACGATGTGTACGGCGAGACGCCCGCGGAGGTGATAGTGCCGCCGAAGTTCTCGTCCAAGACACCGGCAATCGTGCCTGAGGTTGCCGTGCCAGTGGCGACGGCGCGAACGAGCAAAGCGACGGCGTGGCCGGTCGTAATGGTGCCATCCGTTGTGCCAACCCCGGCCAGGATGCACGCTCCGGGGGCAGCGCAGGCGTTGAACCCGCTGGTACCGGGGGGCACCACCTGCGCAAGGCCGCCCAGGATAGGCTGGTTGGCAGCAATAGCATCGGTCTCACCGAGAAACAGACCTAGCAGGCCGGTCGCGGACGTACCAACGCTATAGAAAACGAAATTCAGGGTTGTGCTGGTGAAGGGCGTCCCGCCGCTGATAGTGATTTGGACTGTCCCGCGGCCAGTGTTAGGATCGGGTGCTGAGCAAGAGCCGGTGATCGCAAGGGTTTTGTTCACTGTGCCAGCGGTGTTCGTAACGACATGCTCACCAGTCATCGAGTTGAACGAGCCGGTCGCACCGTTGCACCCGCTGCTCCCGACCTGGAATTCTCCGAGCATCCCCGCGCGTTGGCCCGCACCGTTTACGCCCCCGAGCTGAACGGCAAAGATAGTATTGGCCGGTATCGTGGCGAAAGGCGGCGTTCCGGGGCCCTGCAGGCTGCCCGCAGCGAGCCTCCCGCTGGCGTCGAACTCCTCGATCGCTGCTCCTCCAGGATTGGCCGCCGATTCCAGCACAAAGCGGAAGGTACGGCTACCCGCATTCGAGTCGATGAGTGTCAGCACGCCGCGCCCGTCGCCGCTGGCATCCATCGCGTAACTTCCGCCAGTGATGGAGACATTGGCTTGGGCACCGCTAACGCCGTTGATGTCCTCGACACCGCTGACGATGTGTCCAGAGTTGTCGGCGACGAAGCTGGCTCCCATTGCTACCGGCCCGGTCGTGCCGACGAATCCACCGATGCCCATCAAGTAAGAACCGCAGAGGGTCAGGTTGACGGTCGCGGGGCAATTCAATGTGGATGATCCGCTGACGGTCAGCAGGAAGGTCGCAGAGGCCGTCATTGGCGTCGGTGTCGTGGAGTCGGTGACCTTTAATGTGAACTGGAAGGTCCCGGTCGCCGTGGGCGTGCCGGAAATGGTGGCGCTGGGCGAGCCGGAAGCCAGCGTGAGGCCCGCGGGCAACGTCGAGCCAGCCGCCAGACTCCATGTGTATGGAGTGACACCGCCGGTCGCAGTCACCATGGTGCTATAGGCGGAGCCGAGTGTTGCGTTCGGCAACGGGCTAGCGGTGGTAATGCTCGGCGCGGACGCATTGATGGTGATCAAGTAGGTCATTTTCTGCGTGACCGCAGGCTGCTCGGAATCTTTCACGTCGATGATGATGTTGTTCGTCGTACCCGCGGTCGTGGGCGTACCGGAAATTGTGGCCTTGGTGGAATTCGAAGCGAAACTCAAGCCCACCGGCAGCGCGCTGGACGCCGAGTCCAGACTGAAAGTGTATGGCGGCACGCCGCCTACGGCCGTGATGTTCACGCTGTAGGAAGTGCTGACAGTGCCGTTGGGCAGCGAACTGGGAGAAATGACGATCGCTGGCGCAGTGATCGCCAGCGTGTAGGTCTTCGACGCAGTCGCGGCTGTGGGCACCTGAGAGTCGTGTACGTCCACGATGATGCTCGTGAACATTCCAGCCGTAGTGGGCGTCCCGGAAATCACGCCCTGGTTGTTGCTGTTCGTTAGGGCCAGTCCCGCCGGAAGCGGGCTTGAGGCCGCGTCCAGGCTGAAGGTATAAGGAGCAATGCCGCCAGTTGCAGAAATCGTGGCGTTGTAAGCGGTGTTGAAGGCACCGTTTGCCAAGGAGGTTGTTGTGATGCTGAGGGGCGCGGGCGGATTGATCGTCACGGTGTAATTCTGTGAGCCCGATTGAGGCGGGACGCTCGAATCGGTCACCTGAATCGTGAAGGCAACGTTGGTCTGCGCCGTTGCCGGTGTGCCACTGATTTTCGCGATGGTGTTGTTGGAGGTAAGCGTCAATCCGGCGGGCAACGTCCCGCTGCTGACAATCCATGTGAAGGTCGGGCCCAGGCCGCCGCTCACGGAAAGGGTCTGGCTGTAGGGCGACCCCACGTTGCCGTTCGGCAGCATAGTCGGACTGATGACCGGCGGCGGAGGCAAATTGATGGTGATGCTTAGCGCCTTCGAAGCTGTCTGCTTCGGATTGCTGCTGTCCGTCACCGTAACTGTGAAATTGGATGTGGTATTCGGACCGAGCGGCGTTCCTGTGATTGCCCCTGAACCACTATTCAGAGTCAGACCCGCCGGCAACGCCCCGGCGCTGATGGAGTAAGACAATGCTCCAAAGCCCGTAGCTTGAATCGTCTGGCTGTAAGCGGTTCCCTCAACGCCGGCTGGAAGTGAAGTCGTGGTGATCGTCGGTGCCGGGGGCAGATTGACGGTGATGCTCAGATTCTGAGTGGCGGATTGCGTTGGATTACTCTTGTCCGTCACCTTAACCGTGAAATTCGAGGTGCCATTTGGCCCGGTTGGGGTCCCGGTGATGTGTCCGGAAGTGTCCATGCTCAGTCCAGCGGGCAATCCGGTCGCGCTAGTTATCGTGAAAGTGTAGGGCGTCAGGCCGCCTGTAGCAGCGATGGTTTGGTTATACGCTGTGCCCTCTACATCCGCAGTGAGACTGGTTGTGGTGATGGCAGGCGGTGGCGGCAAGTTGACCAGGATGCTGAGATTCTGCGTGGCAGACTGCGCTCCGCCATTGCTTGAATCCGTAACCTTCACAGTAAAACTCGCGGTACCGTTGGGTCCTGTCGGTGTGCCCGTGATATGCCCGGACGAATCCATACTCAGTCCCGCAGGCAGGCTTCCGGTGCTGACAGTCAGCGTCAGCGTCCCCGCACCCCCTGAAGCTGCGATCATTTGGGTGTAAGCCGTGCCCTCGGTGCCGGCAGGCAGCGACGTCGTGGTAATGGCGGGAGGGGAGGTAATGTTAATGGTCACTGCGGCCGACGCTGCGGGATTGGCTACGGAGGTAGCGGTTACCGTGGCAGTTGGATCCGTGGCAGAAGAGGACGCGCTACGAATCGCCACTGCCGGGGTTGTTGCCCTTGCTACAGCGCCGGCAACGGGGGCGTTATAAGTCACCGAAGTGGACGTTTGGTTGGTGAGTGAGCCGGGACCAGCCAAACCCCAGGTGACGCCCTGAGTACCTGCCCCGCTGACAGTAATGGTTACGCTCTGACCGTTGTCGAGCGCCTGCGTGGAGCCGGATGGGAAAGTCAGCATAATTGGTTGCGACCCGCTGCTGCTGCATCCGGAACACGCCACCACCAAAACTAACAATAGCCACAGAGCTGTTCGACTCATGGCCTTTCCCTTCGCTCGGGCAATCTCAGAAGAATGTTCACGAATTCTCCGCATCGATTTTCCGCACAATTGCCTCTGGCTGGATTTCATGGCACTTTTCCTCCGTGCTGATTGCAGAAAGCAACACCAACGCCCCGCGGCCTGAAGCGCGCCGCAATTGCCAAGCATGAGACTGACGAGCAGGGAAGCTGCTTTTTCTAAAATAGAGTGCGGAGAATTGCAGAAATGTATCAAGAAAATTAGAGCATCGGAGGTGGCTGGGAGTTGACGTTAAGTACCGCGGCCAGCCGGAGATATTTTGTTGCCATCTGAGTCCGACGAGAGCGTTCCGAGTTACAATTTCCTCCGTCCCCCCGAGGAAAGCTGGAGAGGCCCCAATGATGGAGGAGCAGGTGCCTGCGGCGGCCGATGTGGAGCTGGTCGCAAGCATCCAGAGTGGGCATTCCGGAGCCGAAACGGCGCTATATGAGAAGTATGCCGCGAGAGTTTATTACCTGGCGCTCCGGGAATCACGTTTGCCGCACGACGCCGAGGACGTGCGCGCGGAAACGTTCCTTCGGGTCTTTCAAGCCATCCGAGGAAACCACTTGCGCTCAGCAGCGTCGCTCGGCGCGTTCATTCTTGGGACGACCCGCAACGTTCTGCATGAACTGTTTCTGCGCCGACGCCAAGCGGGCAAGTCGACGCAGCCTGAAAACGCCGAATTGCCGACGCCGCCACACGAAGAGCTCTTTCTCGACTCGGAGGTACAGCGCGCCATCGAACGAACCATCGTGCGGCTGAAGCCGCGGGAGCGTGACCTGCTACGCTTGCATTATTACGAGGAACTGCCCACCCACGAGATCGCGCGGCGCGTGGGCATCGCCCCGGAACGCGTGCGCCTGGTGAAGTCTCGTGCTCTCAAACATTTTCGCNNNNACTTGATACAAAAGGCAGGTGAGAGACCACTTCTATATGATGCATCAGCGGATCGAGAAAGAAGAGATTATCGAGCGGTACGTCCGCGGCCAGCTAGGGGCCGAGGAGCGAAAAGCCTTCGAGGAGCACTACTTCACGTGCGAAGAGTGCTTCGAGAGGCTAGAGGCCACCGAGCGGTTCATCGCCGGAGTGCGCGACGGCGGCAGCCGGGGCTTGCTGGCCGGAGAAGTGGAAGGCAGCCCACGGGGTTGGAGCTGGAGCGGCTGGCTGGTTCCGTCGTTGGCCGCGAGCGCATGTGCCGCAGTGGTGCTTGCGGGGTTCAGCGGCTGGCTGTACTTCTCTGAAATGCCAAGAATGCGCCAGCAGCTCAGTCAGTCTGCGGCGGAGCTGCGCGCTCAACGGGAAGCGCGAGCCACGCTTGAACATCAAATAGCGAGCAGCATTCAAGCCGAAGCGAATGTGCCCCTCGTCATGCTCCAAGCCACTCGAGATGTTCAAGCTATTCCCAACGAAGTGAGCGTTCCCGCTGGAGCAAAGCATTTGGTTCTTTGGGTGGAGGCGCCGCTGGGAAAATCCCATCGTTTTCGGTTAGAGGTGGACACTGCAGACAATCGCCCCGTCGAGACGCTCGACAACTTGCAACGCAACACCTATGGCGCCCTGGCCGTCAGCCTCCCCGTGGAGGCATTGCAACCGGGAGACTATCGCGTTAGACTCACGAGCCAAGAACGGCCCCCTGCGTCTCTTGTGGGGGAATACCGGTTGAAGATTCGCAAACCTTAAATTAAGTCAGCCGCACGATATGATCGTGGGCCTCCGGAATTGCATTGTTCTGGCGCTGCGGGCCAGCGTCTGCTGCGCTATTCTGCTGTCAACCGCCGGAGCGCAACAGCCGCCTCCGGCTCCTCCACCGGCGCAATCCCCGTCCAACCCTGCTGCGCCAACTGATCCCGCCGCGCAAATCGATGAGCTCATAAAGCAGTGCAATGAGCAGATGAACGTCAAAGGGCAATTCAAGGAAGCCGAAGAGTCAGCTCAACAAGCATTGGATCTTAGCCAAAAGTTAGGCGACAAAAACCGCATTTTGAAAGCGATGCTGTACCTCGGCTCGGCCTTTTTTTATACAGGGCGAACGCCGGAAGCGCTTGAAACAATGCAAAGAGCTGCGTCCCTGGCGCAGGAAATTGGCAACAGAAAAGGCCTCTCTCGCGCCCTAAACAACATTGCAGGAATGCTCGGTGAGCTTGGACGATTTGAAGAATGTCTCAACTACCTGTACCAATCCATGAACGTAGCGCGGGAACTGGGCGACCAGCCTATGCAATACACGGTCCTGACTAATATTGGCCAACTGTACCTTCGGTTAGGAGATCCGGACAAGGCGGAAGCTCCCCTTATGGAGTCGCTCCGGATTGGCCGCGAATTGAAGCACAGCGACCTGGTGAGCAATCCCTCGAAAGTGGCAACCGAGGGCTCCCTCGAGCTCCTTGGCGAAATGGAAGCGGCACGAGAACACTATCAGCTGGCGTTGAATTACTTCCAGCAAGTCCGCGACAGTCATCCGGACAGCCCACAAGCGGTAATTGGGTTGCTCGACGGTATGGCTGTAATTCACCAAAAGCTCGGTGAGCCGCAGAAGGCCGTGGAACTTCTCACGGAGGCAATGCGGATGGCCGAGAAGGCCGGCAGCATCTCGTATTCGACGATTGTTGCCAACTTGGGAGAAAGCCAGGAATCGCTCGGGCAATTAGGCGAAGCTCTGGCGTCGGAGAACCGCGCTTTGGATGCTGTTCGTCACGGTGGCGGAAACCCTGACTATGAATGGCGAATCGAGCGGCGCATCGGGCACATTGAACGTTCGCTCGGCCACAATGAGGGGGCGTTGACGCATTATCAGAACGCTACTCACGGAATCGAGCTCCTTCGCGTGGTCGCATTGAACACCGAACCGGGGCAAGCAAGCTTCGTGGGCCGCAGCCGCGCGGTTTACGCCGAAGCCGCCGATTTGCTTTATGACCTTCACCGCGAGAGCGAGGCTTTGGAAATGGCCGAACGCGGCCGCGCCCGGGCTTTCTTGGATATGCTGGCGCTTTCTCGAACCGGCCTAGCGGAAGAGCTGACGCCTGAACAGCGCAAGCGCGAGGACGGGATACAGGCACGCATTTCCGACGTGCAAAAGAGTCTATGGAAGGAAAATATCTCCCCGGATGAAGAGAGAAAACTCAAAGGGGAGCTAACCTCAGCCGAGGATGATCTCGAGACTTTTCATCTCGAGGTGCGGCAGAGCGACCCGCGTTACGCGAGCATCCGGTACCCGGAGCCTATCAGCATCAGCCGCATCCGGGACGAGTTGCTCGACGAACAAACAACGCTCGTGGAATTTCTTCTGGGTGAAAAACGGTCGCTGGTCTGGGTTGTTGCCAAGAACAAGCTGATAACCGGTGTTCTGCCTCCGCGCAAAGAGATTGAAGAGCAAGTTGCCGCCTACCGCAAGGCCCTGACGGAAAGAGCCCAAGCGCTCACACTCCGCCGATCGTTTGTTGACGTGAATCGACTGGGAGAAAAAATGTACGCGTCGCTGCTTCAGCCAGTGGAGGGCGCCCTCACGCTCAGCGGCAGGCTGATTATCGTCCCCGACGGGGTGCTGCACTATCTTCCGTTCGAGACGTTAATTCCCAGCGGACGCCGCGGAGCGCCCGGCGAAAGTCAGCCGGCCTATTTAGTGGAAAAGTTCGCAACGGTTTACGCTCCGTCTGCGTCCGCTCTTGTGACGGTTCGCGCGATAAACGGGCAAGCTGCTGCGCCGACGAAGGTGCTTCTAGCGTTCGGTGATCCCATCGCGCCACCCGCACCCGAGCGGAAAACAGCCACCGACAATGCCACGCGGACGGCGCTTCCAGGACTGGACACTCCGGTCACAGACGAATACGGGGAACGCGGTTTTTCTTTTACCCGGTTGCCCTTCACGCGTGAGGAAGTGCTTGGAATCAGCAAGCTCTACAGCGCCGCACAACGTGAAATTTATCTGGGGGATCAAGCGCGCGAAGAAACTGTCAAGAGCGAGAAGATGGATCAATTCCGCTATATCCATTTCGCGAGCCACGGTTTCATTGATGAGTCCAAACCAGGCCGGGCGAGATCATGCGCCTCAAACTAAACGCGGACCTGGTCACGCTTTCCGCCTGCAACACAGGTCTGGGCAAGCTGGTGAATGGCGAAGGAATCCTGGGCTTGACCCGCGCGTTTTTCTACGCCGGTGCGCGCAACATCACTGTCAGTCTTTGGAATGTGAACGACTCCTCGACCTCAGCACTGATGAAAGACTTTTACGAAAATCTCAACCGGGGAATGTCAAAAAGCGCAGCCTTGCGCCAAGCGAAGTTGACCCTGTTACACGACAAAAAAGCCGCATGGCACCACCCTTATTACTGGGCAGCATTTGTTCTGGTCGGCGAAGGCAAATGAAGCAAAGATGGCCGCGGCCGTGCAACTCTACGGTGCGGCCAGAGATGAAAGGTGGAAGCCGCCCACCTTAGCCAAGCGTGCAGCGCTCTCGCTGTCAGACGCTCAGCACAGGACAAGGAGCGTCACGCGCTATTGCGTAGCTGAGATCCCAGGGTGCCGGACCGAGGACTTCTTCCTAGCACCAGCACATCCGCCCGCGCCAGTATATAAGTGCCGCAGTGTCAGCGATTTAGGCGCTTTAAAATATATGTTACAACGATTATCGTGATAACACATCCAATAGAACGGAAAGGGAGGCAGCGATGAGCACACTGGCTGTACTGCAAACCGCAACGGCAGCCTTCTTGTGGGTGACGAGGTGACCATCACCCTCGACCTCCAGTTCGTGAGGGCTTGAATCATTTGCCGACCGGCACACATCCAAAGTGCTGTGTGCCGCAGAAAGGGGAAAGTTATGTCACTCCGTCCAATTAAACAGATTATTCAGACCAAGCCGACTCTGGAGGGGGCTGGTGTAAAACTGCAGCGCGCCTTCGGCTTCGGCAAGACAAAGGAATTCGATCCGTTTCTGCTACTGGACGATTTTCGCAACGACAACCCGGAAGACTACCTGGCCGGATTTCCGTGGCATCCGCACCGTGGGATTGAAACGATTACCTATGTGCTCGCCGGTTCGGTGGAGCACGGCGATAGTCTCGGAAACAAGGGCAAGATGACCGCCGGCGATGTGCAGTGGATGACCGCCGGCAGCGGCATCCTGCACCAGGAGATGCCCAAGGGTGATACCCAGGGGCGTATGCACGGTTTCCAACTGTGGGCCAACCTGCCTTCATCGCTGAAGATGACCGACCCGCGGTATCAGGACATTCCGTCAAGCGCGATCCCCGAGGTCACCGACGATGACGGCACACGAGTGCGCGTCGTCAGCGGCGAATTCTGGGGCAAGAAGGGGCCAGTCGAGGGCGTAGCTGCTGATCCGCAGTACCTCGATATTTCCGTTCCGCCGAGTCAGCGGAAGCGGCTCAAGATCGAGACGACGCGCAATGCCTTTGCCTACGTGTTCGCGGGCTCCGGCACGTTCCGCGACGCCTCGGATCCCCGAGCGGTTCTCACCGAGCAGGTGGCGAAACCGAACGCGGCGCCGGTCTACGATGCCGGCAATCACTCCCTGGTGCTCTTTGACCGCGGAGACGAGATCGTGGTGCAAGCTAGCGAGGAGGGCATCCGATTCCTGCTGGTATCGGGCAAGCCGATCGAAGAACCGGTCGCTTGGTACGGCCCGATCGTGATGAACACGCAGGAACAGCTACGCCAAGCCGTTGCCGAACTGAATGGCGGCACGTTCATCAAACATCGCTGAAATCAACACTAAGACGAGTAACCCCTGGGCGGATCGGCCTGCTAAGAGGTCGTTTCGCCCAGTGCTATTTCATTTGACGTGCTGAGAGATTGCCGGGCGTATTGTCAGCAAGCCGGAAGCAATTCGGTTACTCCCGCGTAGCCCGTAATCCCGGCTCGGCGACCAAAACTTTAGATATACAATCGGCTGAGTGGACCACCACACAGTAGCGGTTGTCAGCATCACGGGGACCTGCCTTGATGTGCTGGGCAGCCTCTATCTAGCCTACGACCTATTGGGTGGACAACACGGACCGTTGCGGCTGCTTACCCGCGCGGTAACATACGCTGTTGTCTTCGGTGTTGGCTACGGCCTCGGCCTTGGTCTTTTCTTTGGCTTGGCTTCCGGCATCGCCGCCGGGATCACTCTATCGATTGAGTTCAGCCGGGCGGCGCGCGGGCTGGATCATTACTCCTTGTTTTGGGAAGGAGTGTTTTCCGTCATTCGCGGATTGGCTTTCGGAGCCGGACTCTACAGGATTGTGGGCTTCCGATTTGCAGTCGCCTTTGCCATTCTCATCACCATAGGCCAAATCTTCGCCTACTCTCGCGGTGTGCGTCCTTCACTCGCTTATACATCTGCTCTGCGTCCACGGCTGACGCCCCGCCTGTTGTGGGCAACAGTGGTCCGTACGGTCGGCTACACGGTGACTGCTCTGGTTTGCAGCGCCTTCATCCGCCACGTGGATCATCCATGGTTTTTTGCGACTCGCGTAGGCCTGGTGACCGGCATCGTTACCGGTGTGGGAATGACATTCAATCCTTACATCGAATACTACGCCGACAATCTCCCGGAGCGGCGGCTTGGAGTATTCGGCATTGGACTCATCCTTTGCGGTTTTGCGCTGCAATCGCTTCAATATTGGCTGGCGCTATTTGATGTGCGTCTGACTTAGGCAGTCGTCCTCTCACGCTCCTTCTTTATTTTGGAGAATGGTCCGCAATCCGGAAGTTGGAATGAATTCCCTCGTTTGACATTCCGAGTAGCTCGTCACTCGGGAGTGATTCGAAAGGGAGTCGAAGCCTTACGCCTAGCGAGCCAGCCACAGCGCATACCGAATCGCTTGGAACACGGTCCATTGATGGTGGGCTCGCAGAATGCGATACCAATCCAGGAGGGATGGCGATTTCATGATGGCAGTCCTTTCGCGACACTCGAAAACATGGCTTCGATGGGTCGTGTATTCATGTCATGTCGTAGCTTGCAGAATGGACAGGAAAAGCACATCACGAGATGGAATGGTTTTTCGCTACCACGGAAGGTTTTCTGGCGCGTACCTCCATTAGGGTAGTCAAGAACACGGATACATCCGGGGTGAACTTTGAAGACTTGCTGCCCCGCTCCTGCAAAGTTGGCAAATGCATCGCATCGGCTGTAGGATGATGAAGACCTCAAGAAAATGACCGCGCTCCACGATTGTTAGCGGACGGAAGATACCGCACCGCCGAGGAAAGACTTGACCCGCTTCGACCCCTGCCGCGAGCGAGTATGCCGTCCCCGTTTCGACCGATGGAACCTGGAGAGACCCGCCCATGCAGTTCAAAGCAGTCGCGCCCCGGAAAGAGCTCTTCTGTTCTTCTTTTGCGTTTTCTTGATTGGGTGTCGTTCTGGCCAGAACGGTTTCAAACCTTCCATCGAATTCACCAAGGTTCCTCCCGCGCGTGAAGGCGGTCCAGCCATTCTTGAAAGGATCGAGGGACGTGTCGTGGGAGCGCATTCCGGGCAGCAGTTGGTCTTGTATGCGAGGAGCGGACAATGGTGGGTCCAGCCGCTGACGAACCAGCCGTTCACCAAAATTCAAACGGATTCGAAATGGAGCAACTCCACGCACCTGGGGACTGAATACGCAGCCCTTCTTGTCGAGCCGGGATACCGTCCGGCGTCCATAATGGACGCGCTGCCAGCGAAAGGCGGTGCGGTCGCTGCAGTTGCGACTGTCAAAGGTGAACTGACCCCGCCGGAAATCATCAAGACGGTGCGCTTCAGTGGATACGAATGGAAAGTCCGGACAGCTGACAGCAACCGCGGAGGGGGCATAACCCACTACGATCCCGCAAACGCGTGGACGGACGACGGCGGAGCACTGCATCTGCGGATCGCGAACAACTCCGGTGAATGGACCTGTGCGGAAGTAAACCTTACGCGAAGCCTGGGGTACGGGTTGTATCGTTTTGTCGTACGGGATTCCTCTCAGCTAGAACCGGCGACTGTCCTTAGCATGTTTACGTGGGACGATTCGGAACAGGAGCATAATCACAGGGAACTCGACGTTGAGATTACGCGCTGGGGTGATCCACTGAGTAAGAACGCACAATATGTGGTTCAACCTTACTATGTTCCTGCAAATGTCGCCCGATTTGTGGCGCCATCCGGAATCTTGACCCATTCTTTCCAGTGGGAACCAGGAGAGGTTTCGTTTCGAACGGTTCGGGGAACCAGCTCGCGTAACGGATCACGCACGGTCGCCGACCACGTATTCACATCGGGAGTCCCCGCGCCCGGCGGGGAATTGATCCATATTAACCTCTATATCTTCGGGAGCGCCGCGAGGCCGTTGAGAAATCAGAACGAGGCCGTTATTGAGAAGTTTGAGTACCTTCCTTGAAGTTATGAGCGAGCGACGCCGACTACTGAAATGGCTGGCGGCAGGTCTAAGCCTTGCGTGTGCTTCCGGAGTGGGAGACGCGAAAGAGCCAAGAAAGGCGATGTCGCAGTATGTGCGCGAACGCTGGGAAAGTGACAGAGGGTTTCCCAGCGGGCCGGTCTATGCCATAACACAAACAGCTGACGGCTACCTGTGGATTGGGACGGCAAAGGGGCTCATAAGATTTGACGGATTGAACTTTCATCTTTTTCAACCGTCGAGTGGCGGAACAGTTCCCAGCGGTCTCGTCCTGGGGCTGATGGCGGATTCAGAAGGAAATTTATGGGTAAGGCAGCAAGGCGCAGGATTGCTGCGCTACCGCGACGGAAAATTCGAGGATCTCTCGAACAGTCTCGAGAAGCCGGAAGTTGCAGTAACAGCGATGTGCCGCGGAAAAGACGGCCAAGCCTTGTTTTCGGGGCTGATCAACGGCATTGTCCAGTTTTCGGGGGGGAAATTCTCGAAGCTGGCATCAATGCCCCCGTTGCCGAACTTTCTCGTGATTTCCATGGCGGAAATGCCCGACGGACGAATCCTGACAGGTACCCGAGACACGGGCCTGTTCCAATTGATCGCAGGCCAAGTATCCCCAGGTCCGAGAGAGTTGCGGGACCTGAAGATCAACACTCTTCTTTCCATTGATGAGCAAGAATTGTGGATCGGAACGGACAATGGCTTAGTGCGCTGGAACGGAAAAGAGTTGCTCAAGACTCGAATACCGCCTGCGTTGACCCACGCTCAGATTCTCGCTATGGCAGGTGATCGCCAGTCGAGTACCTGGATTGGAACAGCGGACTCGTTGTTTCGAATCGACGCTGTCGGCGCATCGTCTTTCGATGATGTGAATCAGCACGCGGGCGGAGGTGTGACAGCGATTTTCGAAGACCGGGAGGGCAACGTTTGGACAGGCAATACGCGAGGCCTGGAGCGTTTTCGTGATAGCGCGTTCACAACCTATTCCGTTCCAGAAGGCCTGCCGTCGGAAAGCAACGGACCTGTCTATGTAGACGCAGACGACCGCACATGGTTCGCACCTTCTGAAGGCGGACTGTATTGGCTGAAAGGGGGAGTCGTCAGGAGCGTGAACATCGCGGGGCTCGACAAAGACGTCGTTTATTCAATAACTGGTGGCGGCGGCGAGCTGTGGATTGGAAGGCAACGCGGCGGCCTGACGCGCCTACAGTTTAAGGCGGGCGAGTGGGGGAACGAGACGTACACGCAGGCACGAGGGCTGGCGCAAAATAGCGTTTATGCGGTTCATCAAAGTCGTGGCGGAGCGGTTTGGGCTGCGACACTGAGCGGAGGCGTGAGTAAGTTGATGGACGGCAAATTCTCTACATACACCACGGCGAGCGGACTGCTGTCCAATTCGGTGACTTCGATTTCGGAAAGCTCAGACGGCACAATGTGGTTCGCAACTCCCAAGGGCTTGAGTGCGCTTTCGAATGGCCGTTGGCAGTCTTTCACCTTGGGGAATGGATTGCCATCGGAGGATGTGATCTGTCTCCTGGCAGATTCAATGGGGGTGCTTTGGCTCGGTACATCCAGGGGTCTCGCTTCGATTCGTTCCGGGAGCGCCTGGGTGCCGGACGTGGTGCCGGATGCATTGCATGAACCGATTTTGGGCATGGAAGAGGATCGGAATGGAGGTCTGTGGATCGCGACAGCAAATCATGTGCTGCGCGTGGATCGTGTCAAACTGCTCGGAAACAAGATCAGCGAGGGCGATGTGCGCGAATATGGACTTGCCGACGGCCTAAGAGGTACAGAAGGGGTCAAGAGAAACAGGTCGGTGGTTGCGGATCGGCTTGGCAGAATCTGGTTTTCGATGAACCGCGGGCTTTCGTTTGTCGATCCTGCTCAAGAGGCAGGCAGTTCCGCTCCCGCGCTGGTCCATATCGAAGGGATAACTGCGGACGGCAGCGCGATTCGTTTGCAGATCGGAATGAGAATTGAGGCAGGGCACCAGAGGTTTACCTTCAGCTATGCCGGTCTTAGCTTATCTGCGCCGGAACGCATCAGGTTCAGGTATAGGCTGGATAGCTTCGACCGAGACTGGAGCGAGCCGGTGGCCGAGCACGAGGCGACCTATACCAACCTTGATGCAGGCGCGTACCGCTTCCGCGTGATGGCTTCCAATAGCGATGGGCTATGGAATAGCGCGGAATCCGCAATGCAATTCGAAATCGACCCGGTATTTTGGCAGACATGGTGGTTCCGGCTCTCGGGCGTATTGGTCATCGGACTCGCGATCCTGATGTTCTTCCGGCTCCGGGTGATTAGACTGACCAGGCAGATGAATATGCGCTTTGAAGAACGACTGGCGGAGCGCACGCGCATAGCCCAGGAACTGCACGATACTCTGTTGCAGGGCTTTCTCAGCGCGTCGATGCAGTTGCATGTGGCAAATGATTATCTGGGTGTCGATTCGCCTGCGAAACCTCTTGTGGGGCGGGTTCTCGGACTGATGGACCGTGTGATCGAAGAGGGCCGGAACGCAGTTCGGGGGCTGCGCTCATCGAAGATGCGTTCTCCCGATCTGGAACAAGCATTTTCACAGATTCGGCAAGAATTTCCAGTGCAGCCTCAAATTGGGTTTCGCGTCATCGTTGAGGGTACGCCTCGGCCTTTGCGCCCCGTTATCCGCGATGAAGTCTACCTTATCGGCCACGAGGCGTTGTCAAATGCATTTCGCCACGCTCATGCAAGCGACATCGAGGTGGAACTTGAATATGAGGCGAGCCACTTGCGCGTGCTCGTACGCGACAACGGCGGCGGAATCGACCCTGCGGTTGTGCGCTCGGGACGCGACGGGCACTGGGGCTTGTCTGGGATGAAGGAGCGTAGCGAAAGAATTGGCGGGAAACTGAGAGTCTTAAGTCGTGCAGTCGCTGGAACGGAGGTTGAGCTGTCCGTGCCCGGCCAAATTGCTTTTGAGTTTCGATCAGAGAAACGCCCCATCAGGTGGCTAACCAGGCTCTATCGCGCAAAGAGGAGAAGAGAAAAGCAACAATCCGGAAACGAGCAAGCTTGATGACAAAAGAAGATCCGATCCGCGTCCTTACTGTAGATGATCATCCTCTGCTGCGCGAGGGCCTGGCCGCGATCATCAACAATCAGCCGGACATGGTGCTGGTAGCTCAGGCCTCCAACGCGCAGGAAGGCCTTGAGCAATTTCGGAAACACCAGCCGGATGTAACGCTCATGGACCTCCGTCTTCCGGACAAGAGTGGCATCGACGCGATGATGGCCGTCCGCGCGGAATTCCTCGAAGCACGCGTAATTATGCTGACGACCTTTGAAGGCGACGTGGAAATTCAGCGCGCCATGGAAGCGGGAGCCCGCGGATACATGCTTAAGAGCATGCCCCCCAAGGAGCTGGTTGAGGTGATTCGCCAGGTCCACGCGGGGAAGAAGCGCATTCCCCCGCAGTTGGCAGCACAGCTCGCGGAGCATTTGAGTGACGAAGACCTAACACCGCGAGAGATACAAGTCCTCGGTCAAATTGCGGGGGGAAACCGCAATCGCGACATCGCGGAAAAGCTCTTCATCACAGAAGAAACCGTAAAGGTGCACATCAAGCACATCATGGAGAAGCTCGGGGCTAGCGATCGCACTCAAGCGGTCGCGATTGGCCTCCGCCGCGGAATCATCCAGCTGTAGGAAGCGGAGTCCGCGCAAACCCGTACCCCAAAAGTAGTATGAAAAGATTCCGCCATGTGGGGTTTCAGGGGTCCGAATATTTGCGTATCTTGAATTGTAATGCGTTTCTGAGGGCGCCCAAGGGAGATACGCCCTGCAAAGATTATATTCCACGTTTCCGGGTGGCCGGCCCGGCATAGGCCTGCTGCTGTTGCGCGGCGCGGTTGGTCTTACGGCGACCGCTGAAGGGATTTTCTATCTCTCGGGTCCTTCCAGCCCCTCTTCGGGCAAATGGTTACTTGGTTTGATATTGATCGCGAGCGGAGTGGCCCTGACGGCCGGATTTCTTACTCCGATTGTGGGGGTCTTGGTGGGGCTATGCTGCCTGGGGACGGCACTTTCATTGTTTCCCGCACCCTCTTGGGGCATGCACGATGCCAGGATGGTGGCTTTTGGAATGATCGTTACAGCTGCCGCGCTGGCGTTACTGGGGCCGGGAGCCTTTTCCCTCGATGGTCGCTTGTTTGGACGCCGCGAAATTGTGATTCCGCCCTCATCGCGCCCCCCGGAGTCTTGATGTACCAGGTTTGGGTGCTGTTCCTTAGACTTAGTCCGGACCCTAGTTTTTAAAACGACGTCTCCACCGACCGAAAGTGGTATTCCGAGTCACCCCTGGAGTGGTACCCAAAAACTATTCCATCTCGTGATGTGTTCCCGGACTCGAACATGCATAGTGCAACGCGCGAATAACCTTCAGTGCGTGGGGGGCCACATGATCTTGGAAAACTCAGCAATTTCGACCGGGAGAATGAAAGCGCGCTCTGTCAATTCTGAATCTCAGGAGCCTGCTGAAAGGACGCTCATGGAAGCTGCCAAGGGCGGACACTCGACCGCCTTTGGCATGCTTTGCGAACGACATGCGCAGCAACTCCTTGGTGCTGCGCATCGTATAACGAGAAGCCGTGAGGACGCCGAAGACGCCGTTCAAGACGCACTGCTCAGTGCATTTGTTCACCTGAGGGACTTTGACGGCAGGTCAAGCTTCGCAACCTGGCTCACGCGCATCGCAATCAACTCGGCGCTCATGATTCTGCGGAAGAAGCGAAGCGCACTTGACATCGCCATAGTGCGTACCGATAATCCCGGCACGGATGGCCGGGGGTACGAAATGGCGGATCGCGCACCAAATCCAGAAAGGCGCTACGCGCAACGCCAAGAAGAGAGAATTCTAAGGAAAGCCATCCAGAGGCTGCGGCCGACCCTCCGGGAAGTCGTTGAGATTCATCAACTCCAAGAACGCTCGATGCGGGAAACCGCGGAAGCCACGGGCATCTCGTTGGCCGCGGCTAAAGGACGGTTGTTCCACGCCAAGGCGACGCTCCGCAAGTCGCCGATGTTGAAGCTGGTGTACCAACATCGATGCGGCCGTGAGTTTCGCGCTTTGTCGGCCGCGTGATGACGAATGAGCAGTGCAAGCGGGCAGAAGAGTGGAAAGCCAGCCAGAAAGGACGATAAGAAATGAGAAAGAATAATGCAGGTGGATCCGCTGCTGCGGCGCAAGCCGCTTTCGAACCGACGGCTGATCTTGGCCGTGAAGGAGTGGCAGAGATATCCGAGGAACTTCGGCACCTCCTCGCCGACGTGTTTGTGCTTTATCTGAAAACGAAGAATTTCCACTGGCATATGAGCGGCCGCCACTTTCGCGACTATCATCTGCTTCTTGACGAACAGGCCGAGCAAATTTTCGCCATGACGGACGACATCGCGGAGCGAGCGCGCAAAATTGGCGGAAAGACGGTGCATTCCATCAGCGACATCTCCAAACATCAACGGCTGAAGGACGACAACCGAGAGTCCATCCCTCCCGAACAGATGCTGGCTGAACTTCGCACGGACAATCGGGAACTCACGCGCTTTTTGCGCCTGACACACGAGGTTTGTGATAAGCACAAAGATGTCGCAACAGCCAGCCTGATTGAAAACTGGATCGACGAGACAGAGCGGCGGACGTGGTTCTTGTCAGAAATAGTAGGCGATCTTTAGGCAGTTCATCATTCTAGGGGCTAAGGAAGCAGCAGAAGAGGAGGAAAGATGGCGACGATCACAACGAAAGATGGAACACAGATTTATTACAAGGATTGGGGCAAAGGACAGCCCATCGTATTCAGTCACGGGTGGCCGCTCACCGCGGACGATTGGGACTCCCAGATGCTGTTCTTTGGACAGCATGGCTATCGCGTGATCGCGCACGACCGGCGCGGACATGGCCGTTCCTCCCAAACCGGTGGCGGCCATGACATGGATCATTACGCCGACGACCTAGCGGCGCTGACCGCGCATCTCGACCTCAAGGAAGCGGTGCATGTCGGCCACTCGACCGGCGGTGGCGAAGTCGTGCACTACCTGGCACGCCACGGCGAAAGCCGCGTGGCAAAAGCGGTGATCATTAGCGCGGTGCCGCCGTTGATGGTGAAGACGGCGGCCAATCCGGGCGGGCTGCCCAAAGACGTGTTTGACGGGCTTCAGGCGCAGCTCGCCGCCAACCGAGCCCAGTTTTATTACGACCTGCCGGCTGGACCATTCTATGGTTACAACCGGCCTGGCTCGAAACCCTCTCAGGGGGTGATCTGGAATTGGTGGCGCCAGGGCATGATGGGAGGCGCCAAGGCGCACTATGACGGCATCGTCGCCTTCTCCCAGACAGACTTCACGGAAGATCTGAAAAAGATCGACATCCCCGTGCTGGTGATGCATGGTGACGACGATCAGATTGTTCCGATCGGCGCGGCAGGTTTAATGTCCGCGAAGATACTCAAGAAAGCAACGCTAAAGGTCTATCCGGGCTTTCCGCATGGCATGCCCACAACCAACGCGGACCAGATCAACGCTGACTTGCTCGCGTTCATCGGCCGCAGCGCTCAAGCTGCGGCGTGATTGAGGATTTTGCCAGCCTCTAGGCGACCCGCCGTTTTGTGAGTGGACGCCGTGCTCGCTTAATTCGCGGCGCGTCGTCAAGCTTGCAGAGATCATGTTCCGGAGAGTAAGCAAAGCGGCTAAAAGGAGAACATTATGATCTTAAGTGCATTTACTCTCTTTCACGTCGTGTTGAGCTTGGTAGGAATTGTCTCGGGATTCATCGTGGTGTTCGGCCTGCTTACTGGGAAAAGGCTCTACGGCTGGACGGCCCTTTTTCTAGCGACCACGGCTTTGACGAGCGTGACCGGGTTCCTATTTCCGTTCCACAAATTCATGCCTTCCCATGCCGTCGGCATCGTCTCCTTGCTCGTCTTGGCAGTGACGATTCCGGCCCTGTCCGTTTTCCACCTAGCGGGTCCCTGGCGCCGCCCTTACGTCATCGGTGCAGTCATCGCTCTTTATCTCAACGTTTTTGTTTTGATCGCTCAGCTTTTCATGAAGATTCCCGCGCTCAAGGCTCTTGCGCCCGCGCAATCAGAACAGCCGTTTCTCGGGACGCAAGCCGTGGTGATGTTGATCTTCATTGTGCTTGCGATTCTGGCAGCCAAGCGCTTCCCGGCGGAAGCCGTCCGCGCAGCCTGAGCGCCCTCGTCAGGTTGGAAAGTTTGGGGTACCCTGCATGTCAGGCGGAGCATCAGACTTTTATAATTCCACGCGAAACGGAAACATGGATTCCTGAATCCAGGGAAAGGTCTTACCGCCGGAGGGGAACATGAACACGCTTTCGAAATATAAGTTCTGGATAGGCGGAGCATTTTGCTTGCTGGTCGTCGGCCTGATTGTTGGTGCGCTGCGCCCAAAACGTGTATCGGGGGCGCCGGGCGGCGGGCCGGACGTTGAGGTTGTGGACGTGGAGAAGAAGGACGTTCCGATTTATGGCGAGTGGATCGGCACGCTCGACGGACTGACAAACGCCGACGTCCGGGCGCAAGTCACCGGCTACATAATGCGGCAGGGCTACCAGGAAGGCGCGTTCGTCAAGAAGGGTCAGTTGCTCTTCGAGATTGACCGGCGGCCCTTTCAGGCAGCGCTCGACCAAGCAGAAGGACAGTTGGCGCAGGCCAACGCTTTGCTTGCCAACGCCAAGGCAGTGCAAGGCAGAACTCAACTTGATGTAGAGCGTTACGCCCCGCTGGCCAAAGAACAGGCAGCGAGCCAGCAGGATCTCGATAATGCCGTCCAGAATAACTTGGCCGCCAAGGCCACAGTAGCGACAGCCGAAGCGCAAATCAAAACCGACGAGGCGGCCGTCGAAACCGCCAAGATCAA
>WNFS01000462.1_pt1 | contig 31592 bp, 28 predicted proteins | sample 5400141 | NCBI WGS metagenome assembly WNFS01 (sample SAMN13153358, study PRJNA577476) | soil metagenome | isolation source: 60 cm saprolite under Madrone tree | place: USA:California | collected 2016-06-14
ACGCCCACGTATCTCACGCTCTACGAGTTCGAGCACCCCAAGGTGTCGGAGAGCGCCGAGTGGCTCGCCCAGCGCGACGCCTCACCGGTGACGCAGCGCATACGCCCGCACATGCGGCACGCCGCGGGCTCTCCCGGCATCTGGGTGAAGACCGTCCAGGGCTGAGGCAGATCTCAGTGGGAGGCGAAGTGCTTCTCTAACTGGTCAACAAGGTCAAGCTCGGCTTTCACGGAACGGGCCGCCTCGGATTTATTCTTGTGCTCCACCGCCTGTTCCATGGCCGCGAGCGCCTTGCTCACTTTCGCTTCCAGATCGGGCGACTTTACTCTGGGCGCGAGCGCCTTCCACTGCTGCTTTGCCACGCTCACGGCCTCGGCCATGTCAGACCAGCGGGTCGGGACAGCCTTGAGGTCCGCGTTGTAGCGAAAGCCGGCATAGTCCAGGAGGTTTACTTCGGTGGGAACCTTGGCTCCCTCCGTTACCGAGCTGACAAGGACCCGGTAGACTTCGATGGAAGCCAAAGCCACCGTGGCACGATCCTGTTTCCTGAGGGCCGCGTTCAAAGCTGAAAGCTGTGTGTCAAGCTCCTTGCCGGCCTGATCGGAAAGTAAGGTCCGGACGCGTTTCGCAGCAGCGTCCGCTTCCGAAAACGTCCTGGCGAGCGTCGGCTGAGAAGCCGTGAATGCGGTTTCGGCCAATTTCTCAAACGGCTCAGCCGCCGCTCGGACGTCCGCGTCGCCGGAAGCATTCGACGTCCCCGTCAGCATCAAGACGGCCACACACGCGGCGAATCGGGCACTCGTCAAGGCTGACATGTGAGTCTAGGCGAGCTCACGGCGCACGCGCGGGAGGACCTCGCGCGCCATGCGCGCCGTGTAGCCGCTCTCGCCCTCGTCGGGCGACGGCGGGTTCGGGATCGGGTGCAGGACGACGTAGTCGAATTCTACCGGCGAGCTTCGGAGCACGTCCGTCAGCCTGGTAGCGAGGTCGCCCGGCGCGCCGCGAAGGCTGAACGCCTCGGCGGCGCTCTCCGGCAGGAAATCCACGACCCGGCCGCTCATCTCGAGATCCGTCGCGTGGTGGAAATCGGGCCAGACCTTGTGCTCCCGCTTGAGGGTCTCCGGGTCCGCCCCCGTCCAGGCGAGATGCGGCGGCTCGAAGAGCGCCGGGGAGTACTCGTAGTAGCCGGCCGCCATCGATTTCGCCATCGTCAGCGCTCGGGCGGGATCGTCTACCAGGACGGTATGGAACACGGCCCCCAGGCGCACGGAGGCGGGATCGCGCCCGGCCTCGACCGCGCCGGCGCGAATGGCCTCGACGGCCGTCGCGATATTCGCTGGATGCGTGCCGACCCGGATGAAGACGCCGTCGGCGACGCCGCCCGCCATCCGGAGCGTCTTCGGGCCGCCCGCGGCGATCCAGATCGGCACGGGCCGATGGTGCGGCAGCCGCGCGGGCCGCTCGGCGCCGACCTCGACCGATTCGCCATCCAGCAGCGCGCGCATCAGCCGCGTGGGCGCGCATCAGCCGCGTGGTCGCCTCGAGCTCCTTCACCCGCGCCGGCTTGAGCCCCGCCAACCTGACTGCCGTGTCACCGATGCCCCAGCCGAGAATCGTGCGCCCGGGCGCCAGCTCGTCGATGGTGGCGATGGACGACGCGGTGACCGTGGCGTGGCGGTTGACGGGATTCGCGAGCAAGGTCCCGAGGTGGATGTGCTTCGTCGCGCGGGCGGCCGCGGCGAGGAGGACATAGGTGTCGCGGCGCCGGAGCTGCGAGTCCGGCTCGAGCGCCGCGTCCCAGCCGAGCGTCTCAGCGCGCTTGACGTCGGCAGCGAAGGCGTCGACCGAGCGCGAGTCGAACCGGTTCAGGCCGAAGCGGGGGACCTTCAATATCCTTTCTGCTTGTCGATCAGCGCCAGCAGAGGGCGCCCGGCATTGAGCCGCCGCAGGTTCTCGCAGAAGGTCGCGATCACCCGACCCGCGCGGCGCGGCGAGCCTCCCGCCGTGTGGGGCGTGACGATGACCCGCGGGTGACGCCACAGGGGATGGTCCTTCGGAAGCGGCTCGGGATCGGTGACGTCGAGCCCGGCGCCCCAGATGAGCCCCTCGTTGACGGCCGCCAGCACATCCTCGCCCCGGATGATCTCGCCCCGCGTGACGTTGATCAAAATGGCGTGGCGCTGCATCTGGAGGAAGCGCTCGCGGGTGAAGAGATGGTGCGTCGCCTTGGTCATCGATGTCCACGCCGAGGACACGCATGCCGAATGCCACCGCGCGCTTCGCCACGGCGCGGCCAGTGCCGCCGAAACCCACGATGCCCATCGTCTGCTCGTAGAGCTCGCGCTGGTGGACGCGGATCGGCTCGCGGAGCCCGTAGTCGGGCGTGCGGATCGCGGTGTGGAGGCCGCGCGTGAGCCCCAGAAGGAGCGCGAAGGCGTGCTCGGAGAGGTGGATGCCGACGTCGCCCTTCTCGCTCGCCAGCGGCACGTTGCTGTTCGCCAGCTCGGCGTTGAGGATATTGTCCACGCCGGCGCCGATGGAATGGTAGAGGCGAAGCTTCGGGGCGAGAGAGAAGAGATCGGCGTGCACGCGGCCGAAGAGGATGTCCGTGTCGGGCAGCTCACGGCGCTGCGTCGCCTGGTCCTTGGCCTCGACGATGCGCGCGCCCGGGCCCGCCGCCTCGAGGATATTCGCGCGATCGGCCTCGCTCAACCCAGCCACGATCAAATTGGGAACGAAAAGTATTTTCATCGAAACCTCAGGCCTCTCATCACCCTGGGCCCCTCACCCTACCCTCTCCCCAGAGGGGAGAGGGATGAGGAAGGACTTGCCACCCTCTCCCCCATCGGGGGAGAGGGCAGCAGTTCGAGCTGAGCGGCTCGGCCGCGAGGCGAGGGCTGAGTAGATAAGGGGGCGGTTCATGCCGCGAAGTTGTAAAGGCGCGCGGCGTTTCCGCAGACGATCCCGCGCCGCACGCTGTCCGAAAGGTGAGCCGTCTCCTTCTGGATGTACTCGCGCGAGTCCGGCCAGATGCCGTCGGGATGCGGGAAGTCCGAGCCCCACATGATGTTGCCCGCGCCCAGCTCGTCGACGAGCTTGAGGCCCACCGGGTCCGTCTGGTAGGTCGCGAAGCACTGGCGCCGCCAGTACTCGCTGGGGGGCATCGTCAGCGAGAGGTCCTTGAACTGATCCTCCCACTCGCCGTCCATGCGCCAGAGAATGTACGGGATCCAGCCGATGCCGGCCTCGCCCAGGACCACCCGTATGCGCGGGTAGTGCTCCAGCACGCCGCCGTAGATCATCGACATCAGGATCTGGGCCATGTTGATCTGGAAGCCGGTGATGTGTGTCGCGAAGGCCATGCGCGCCAGGCGCTTCTCCTCGTCCGTCACCTCCGCGCCCGCGCGGGTGAGATCCGAGCCCATGAAGACGAGCTTCTGGAGAGGGTCGGGCAGCCGCGTGCCGATCGTGTGGAAGTGCAGCGGCAGGCCGCTCGCGTTGATCACGTCCCACAGCGGATTCCAATACGGGTCCCACAGCGGCTTGAGATCGGGCGAGTTCGCGATGTCGAGCCCGCGGACCGATCCGCGCTTGGCGACGCGCTCGACCTCCTCGATGGCGGCATCGATCGGGTTATTGGGGATCGACGCCAGGCCCGCGAAGCGCTCGGGCTTCGCCGCGCAGAAGTTCGCGAGCCACTCGTTGTAGACGCGCATGACCTCCACCGTCGCCTCCGGGTCGTTCATCCGGCCGGTGGCGCCCAGGATGCCGTAGAGCACCTCGGCCTGGACGCCATCCCTGTCCTGGTCCTTCACGCGCAGCTCCGGATCGCTGAGGCGGCGGATGCCCTTCTTGCCATCCTCGTAGAGCCCCGTCGAGGCCATGCGATCGGCGCGATGGATACGCCCCGGCACATACTCGCGGCCGGCCGAGCCCATGCCGTTGACGTGCCCGAGGCTTGCGCCCTTCTTCGTCGTCCATACCGGGCCCTTGGGCCCGGGGGTGACGTACGGCATCCGATCGCGCATGGCCGCCGAGGCCTGCGTCGTGAAGAGGTCGGTGGGCAGCCAGCAGAGGTCCAGATGACAGTCCGCGGAGATCATTTCATAGCGCATCTGGTCCCCCTACTTGATGAGGCCGTAAAACTTCCCGGCGTTCTCGCACACGATCTTGTGAGTGGTGGCGGCCGGCAGGTGGCCGAACTGCTCCTCGATGTACTTGGACGACTCCGGCCACACGCCGTCGCCATGCGGGTAGTCCGAGCCCCACATCAGCGTCTCCTCGCCGATCTCGTCCACCATCTGGGTGCCGATCCGGTCGAACTGGAAGGTGGCCTTGCACTGCCGCCGCCAGTAGTCACTGGGCTTCATCGTGAGCCCGAGATCGCGGAAGCGGTCCTCCCACTCGAAATCCATCCGGTCGAGGGCGTAGGGGATCCAGCCGATGCCGCTCTCGCCGAAGGAGATGCGGATCCTCGGGTAGCGCTCGAGGACGGCGGCGCCGATGACGGCGGCGAGGATGTTGATGAGGTTCATCTGGAAGCCGGATACGGCGGTGAAGAGCGCGGCGCGCTTCGTGAGGCCAACCGCCTTCTCCCGCACGCTCGGCGGCATGGTCGGGAAGGTGTGGAAGTGCAGCGGCAGGCCGACCTCGTTCACCGCCTGCCAGAGAGGCTCCCACACTGGGTGCCACATCGGATCCATGTCCCACGAGCACGACAGCTCGAGGCCGCGCAGCCCCATCTTGGCCACACGATGGATCTCGGCCACCGCCGCCGGGATGTCGCCGTAGGGCAGGCAGGCGAGGCCGATCTGGCGGTCGGGGTAGTGGCGGCAGAAATCGACGAGCCAGTCGTTGTAGATGCGGAACATCTCGGCGGCCGCCTCGTGATCGTCCAGCCGCGTGGCCGCGCCGAGGATGCCGAAGATGATCTCGGCCTGCACGCCGTCGCGCTCCATGTCCTTGATGCGCAGGTGCGGATCGGTGGGGCGCCGGATGCCCTTCTTGCCGTCATCGTAGAGTCCCGTCGAGGCCATCGCGTCGGCGCGGTAGTGCTCTCCGGGGGCGTACTTCGTGCCCGACGGCCCGACGCCGCCCACGAGCCCGAACGAGGCGCCGTTCTTCGACGTCCAGCGCGGCCCGTCCGGCCCGTCGGTGACATACGGCATGCGGTCGCGGATGGCCGCCCGGGCATTGCCGGTAAAGAGATCGGGCGGGATCCAGGGCATGTCGATGTGGCAGTCGGCCGAGATGCGGGTGTAGTTCATCGTGTCACCCCCGAAAGAGTCGGTTCACGGCTTGAGACGCACATCCTCGTACGGCGCAGAATACGGGTGGAAGGGGATGAGGGCAAGCGCTGGTTCTGCGACCCGCGGCCCGACGCCACGGATGAACCCGTTCTCCCAGATCGGCGCGAAGATGCCTTTATCGTGCAGCACCCGCTGGATCTGGTGGAGCAGCTCCTCGCGCTTGCGTCGGTCCAGCTCCCGGGCCTGCCTCTCGAAAAGGTCCTGAACCTCGGGCACGACTCCAGAGGCGAACGCGCCGCCCTTGACCGCGACGATCTGGATCCGCGACGCCGCGTTGCCCGAGGGACCCAGGCCCCCGAAGACGACCCCCTTGAGTCTGCCCTCATGCCAGGCGGAGAAGAAGGCCGCGCGCTCCATGGTGCGCATCTTGACACGAATGCCGGCCGCGGTCAGGTAGTTCGCGATGGCCTCGCCCGCGCCTTCATAGGGCGGCGCGATGGTGAGCTCGCCCCCGTCGAAGCCCTGCGGATACCCCGCCTCGGCGAGCAGCCGCTTGGCCCGGGCCGGGTCGTACGGGTCGGGGTCGATCGGCAGCGCGTACTCCATCGAGCGCGGGACGATGTTGCCCGTCAGCCCCGCGTATCCCAGCTGCTCGGCCTGGTTGAGCGCGGCACGGTCGATGGCGAGGCTCGCCGCCAGCCGGACCCTCTGGTCGCGCCACGGCGAGGCAGGATTCCACTGGTCGCGGAAATCGAGGAAGAAGAGCGCGTTGCTGCGGACCGCCATGAGCCTGAGTCCCGGCGTGCGCCGCACGTCCTCGGCGATCGGCCCGTTCAGGAAGTACGCGATGTCCACGTCGCCATGCTTGAGCGCGGCGGCGCGGGTCGTCTCGTCGGGCAGGCTCCTGAAGACGAGCCGCTTGACGCGCGGAACCTTGCGCCAGTAGCCCTCGAAGGCCTCGAGGACCACCTCGATCCCCGGAGTGACGCTGACCACGCGATAGGGGCCGGCCCCGACCGGCGCCTTCTTGAAGCCGTCCTCGCCGACCTTCTCCACGTATTTTTTCGGCACGACCCACCCGGCGCTGGTGGCCGTGGTGCCGTAGAACGTGATGAAGTCCGGCCACGGCTCCTTGAGGCGGAACTGGATGCGCCGCGCGTCGAGAACGCGGACCTCCTTCACCTTGTCCTTGAAGAGCTGCGCGTTGGCGCCGCGATAGCGCTCGAAGGAGAACTTCACGTCCTCCGCGGTCAGCGTGTCGCCGTTGTGGAACTTGACGCCGCTCCGGAGCACGAAGTCGTACACGAGGCCGTCGGGCGAGAGCGACCACGACTCGGCGAGGCAGGGCGTCGCCGCGCCCGAGGGCATCGGCTTGAGCAGCGCGTCGTGGACGGCGTAGAGCGTCAGGAATGGCGTGATCGTGCCCTCGTTCTCCGCGGGATCCAGCCACCGGGGGGCGAGCGTGAAGTGGACCGCCCAGGTTACTTGACCCGACGGGCCCGACGGAGGCGGATCAGCCGCCTGCGCCGCCGCCGCCGGGGACAGAATCGCCCACGCGAGGAGGACGACGAGAGCGAGCGAGCTCACATCGAGATCGCGGCGCGGGAGATGTGGCCAGGCCCGCCCTGGCGCTCACGCCAGTCGGCCTGCTGAAACGCGTCCGAGATGCGCTCGAGCGGGAACACGTGGGAGACCACCCGCTCGAACGGGAACCGCTTGAGGTTGCGGCGCAGGAAGGCCAGCGACTGCTCGAGCGCCCAGGGCGAATAGTTCGAGGTCGCGACGAGGCGCGCGTTTCCGCGCACGAGGGCGGTGGCGTCGTAGGAGAAGACGTTGCCGGGCGCGATGCTACCCACCTCGAGGTAGCAGCCGCCACCCCGCAGCATGCGCAGCCCCTCGGGAATGACCTCGGGATAGCCCACGAGATCGGCGACCACGTCCGCCCCGAAACCGCCCGTCAGCTCCTTCACCGCTTCCACGCGACGATCCGCTGTCGGCAGGTCGACGGCGCTGAGCGTGTGGTCGGCGCCGAACGCGCGGGCCAGCTCCAGCCGCTCGGGCAACCGGTCGATCACGATGACCTGGTCGGCGCCCATGTCGCGAGCCACCGCGACCGCGTTGATGCCGAGGCCACCCGCGCCCTGGATCACCACCGAGTGCCCCGCGCGGAGCCCGGCGCGCCTCAAGCCGTAGAGCACCTGCGAGAGCGCGCAGTTGCTGGGGGTGGCGATGTCGTCAGAGATCTCGTCGGCGATCTTGAAGATGAAGTGCCCGGGGCGCAGGTAGTAGTAGTCGCCGTAGGCGTTGTTGAAGTAGGGAGGTGTGCCGGCGACGCGGTTGGGGCGCGTCTTGCGCGGGCAGCTACCCATCTCGTCGTGGAGGCACACGGGACACCGCCCGCACGGGAAAAAGTAGCAATACGTCACGCGGTCGCCCTCGCGGAGCGGCTGGCCCATCGAGTCAGCGGAGACGCCCGCCCCCAGCCGCTCGACCCGCCCGCACATCTCGTGGCCGAAGGTGAGGTCCTGCGGGCTCGCGCCGTAGGTCTCCTTCATCTCGCCGCGCCAGATGTGCAGGTCGGAGCCGCAGACGCCCGCCCGGGTCAGCTTGACCAGGATGGCGCCGGGCTCGACCTCCGGCACGGGATACTCCCGCAGCTCGAACTCGCCCCCGTACGCCCGCAGTACCGCCACGCGTCCCTTCATGCTGCCTCCTCGAGAGATCGCAGCCGAACCGTTACCTGGGTTTCCGCGCCGCGTCAGACCTTGGGTGTGGGCGCCGGGGGGGCCGGCGCCGGCGCGCCGCAGCTAGGGCAGTGGCTCCACGCGGCGTCGAGCGGGCTCTTGCACGAAGTGCAAACCCGGGACGGGGCCGGGCTCGCAGAAACGGGGGCCGCAGGCTTGGCCGCGTGCTCCTCGTCCTCCGTGGCGATGCCCTTCTTGAACTCCTTCATCGATTTGCCCAGCGACTTCGCCAGCTCCGGCAGCTTACTCCCCCCGAACAGCACCAGCACGATGACCAGAATGACCATGAGCTCTTGGGCACCCATGCCAAACATGTCTGTCTACCTCCTCTTTCTTCGATTCTAGGGCCGGCGCGGGGCCTGTCAAGCAATGACCCGACGAGCGCATGTCGGGTTCATGGCGATGCTGCGGACAGCTCATCGAGCAGCGTCCTGGCGGTTCGCAGATCGGCGGTGTCGAAGCCTTCGGTAAACCAGCCAAGGATTCCGGCGAGCGTCTGGCACGCCTCGGTCCGCTTGCCTTGCCGGCGGAGCAGCCGGCTGAGGCTCGTCGCCGCGCGCAGCTCCCACGACCGCGCGCCCTGACTGCGGGCGATCTCGATCGCCCGACGGAAGGCAAGGGTGGCCCCCGACTGGGCGTCGGCATCCCCCGCCAGCAGCAGCTCTCCCTTGAGCCGGTACAGCTCCGGGTCCCAGAGCTGCGATTCCGTCGTCTGAGCCTTCTCCAGGGCGGCACCGACAGTGTCGAGACCCTCTCGGACGTGGCCGTACTTCAGCTGAGTGTCCGCGAGAAGTCCGAACACGAATGATTCGAAGAGATGGTTATTGGCGAGGTATTCGTCGATATCCCGCCGCAGCCGCTCGATGATCGCTTCATCGCTCCCGTGTGCCGCCGTGACCCAGCTCTCAAAGATCCTTCCGAACGCCAACCAATTCAGAACCCCGGATTCCGTCGAGAGGGCAATCAGTGCGTCCGCCGCTTCCCTCACCCCTTCCACCTCTCCACGAAGCTGATGGGCGACGCCCAACAGGGGTAGCGCGTTGGCGATGCTTTGCGAGTGAGCGAGATCCATGGCCAGGGCAAGGCCGGCGCGACTACGATCGAGCGCGGCCTGCGGGTAGCCGAGGACCCAGAGCGCCAGTCCCGAATGCATCCGGCAGCACACTCCGGGATCATGCCCGCCATACAGCAAGGCGAGCGATCGGTCCTGCTCCTGATCGTAGAGCGCCATCCCCTGCTCCCCATGTGTCCGCGCCGCCTCCGGCTCGCCGATATGTAGCGTGGTCGGTGACATCGCATGGTGCGCCTCGAGGCGGAGCACGCGATCGCCCAGGCGTTCGGCGACCGCGAGAAGCTCCTCCGCGATCGGGCGTGCTATCTTGAAGCCTCCACGGCCTGCCCCCGTAAACAGCCAGAGTCCCCACAGCGCCTGAAAGAGCTCGGTCGGTGGTTCCCCGAGGCGCGCGCAAAGTTCACGCGCGCGCAGGTAGGTGCGCTCGACTTCCGGCGATCCGAAGCCTCGGGTTATCTGGATCGCGGGGCCGAGCGCCAGGAGCAGCCGCAACTCCCGGCGCATCTGTTCGGCGCCGGGCGGCAATCTCCCCGCGAGCTCGACGCCCTGTGTGAAGTACGCGACGGCCTCGACGTTGCTCGATCGTTTGAACGACTTGGTCCCCGCTTCATAGAGATATGTGACGGCCTGGTCCCAGATTTCCCCCTTGACCGCGTGATGAGCGAGCTGCTCGGCCTGCTCGCTCAAGCGGTCCGCGTAGAGTCGCTGGATCGCTTCAACGATCCGGGCGTGGAGCGCGCGGCGGCGCTCGCCGAGAAGAGTCCCGTAGGCGACCTCGTGCGTCAACGCGTGCTTGAAGGTGTGCTCGAGCTCAGGAAAGAGATTGGTCTCGTACAAGAACTCGGCGGACTGGAGTTGGACGAGGTGCTGTCGCAACTGCTCGTCAGGCAGATCCGCGATCGCGTGGAGAAGCCCGAACGGAACGTCCGTTCCGATGACGGAGGCCGCCTGGAGTATGGCCTTCTCTGCCGACGGCAGGCGATCGATCCGCGCCGCGAGCAGCGCCTTCACGGTCGCCGGCACCTCGACCGTGCTCAGCGGCCTCTGCAAACGGTAGGCACCGCGCTCCCCCGCGAGACCCTTCGTCTCGACGAGGGTCCGCACGCTCTCCTCGAGAAAGAACGGCGTCCCCTCGGTGCGCTGGATGAGAAGGGGCTTCAAGCCCTGCACCGTCGGATCAGAGCCGAGGAGCGCGTCGAGGAGCTCGTGCGCGCTGGCCGCAGGCAGCGGGTCGATTCTCAGCTGGCGATAGTACATCTTGGATCCCCACGTGTGCTGGTACTCCGGGCGATAGTTGACGAGCAGCAGGATGCGGGCCGTGGGCAGGCTCTCCACCAGCGCATCCACGAGCGCCTGCGTTTCGGCATCGATCCAGTGCAAATCCTCGAACACCACCACGACAGGCTGGACCTGGCTCTCACGGAGAAGCAGCCGCTTCACGCCCTCGAGAGTCTGTTGGCGTCGCTGCGGAGGGTCGAGACGCTCCCACTGCGGATCGTCGGTGGAGACGTCGAGAAGCCACAGGAACGCCGCCATGAACGGCTCGAGGGCCCGGTCGAGCGAAAGAAGCCGACCGGTCACCTTTTCTCGAATGATTCTGGCGTCGTCTCGCCCCTCGATCCGAAAATAGCTTCTCAGCAGCTCGATGACCGGAAGATACGCCGTCGCCTTGCCGTACGACACCGAGACACTTTCGATGACGAGGCAGTCCTGGACGCGGTGGGAGCGGGTGAACTCGTAGTACAGACGCGACTTCCCGACCCCTGGCTCACCGACCACCGCGGTGACCTGGCCTCGGCTGCTTTTCACGCGGTCGAGCCCCTGCGACAATTGCTCGATTTCGGCGGTGCGGCCGACGAACTTCGTGAGCCCGCGGGCGGCCGCCGCGGCAAAGCGCGAGCGGACGGTGGACGCCCCGAGCATCTCGTACACCTCGATCGGCTCCGCCAGGCCTTTCACATGGGTCGGCCCGACCGGTCGGATGACGACGTGCCCCTCAGCGAGCGCCAGGGTGTCGGGGGTGAGCAGCGTCGATCCGGGATCCGCCAGCTGCTCCATGCGCGCCGCGAGATGCGTCGTCTGTCCTACCGCGGTGTAATCCATGCGCAGATCCGAGCCTATCGCGCGGACGACAACCTCGCCGGAATTCAGGCCCACGCGGATCCGAATCGGTACGCCTTCGACGCGCCGAACACCGTCACTGTATTGCCTGATCGATTCCTGCATCCGCAGCGCCGCGTAGCACGCGCGCACCCCGTGATCTTCGACCGCGATAGGCGCCCCGAACAGCGCCATGATCCCGTCGCCCATGACCTGGTTTACCGTGCCTTCGTAGCGGTGCACCGCCTCCATCATATGTTCAAGAACCGGGTCGAGAATCTTTCGGGCTTCTTCCGGATCACGATCGGCGAGCAGCTCCATCGAGCCTTTCAGGTCGGCGAACAGCACGGTGACGTGCTTGCGCTCACCTTCCAGGGCTGCTTTCGACGTGAGGATGCGCTCGGCGAGGTGCTTCGGCGTGTAGGACTCGGGAGAGCCGAACCGCAGAGCCGGGGGCGGCGCGACGGACAACCCCGTCGGCTGCGCGCACTCGGGGCAGAACTTCGCCGTCGGAGAGAGTTGCCGGCCGCACTTCGTGCACGCGCGGGCCAGCGGTGCGGCGCACTCCTCGCAGAACTTCGCGCCCGCCTCGTTCTCGTGCTGGCACCGTGGGCATTTCATCAGTAGGAGGTTCCTGAACGCAGTCCGGTTGGCTTCAGAGGGTCACTGTCTCACTCATGCTGACCTGCGCGCGGTGAATACGAGGGCGCGCAGGGCGGACCGGACCGGGTGATCGCCCAGCTCTGCCGTGATATTCCTGGCGACCGCCCGCTTGATGTCGCCGAGCGATTCCGGGCGGCGCTGCATGATGGCGCCCAGGATGGGATTGCCCTCGATCAGCCCCATCGCCGCGTCGGCCGCCGACGGGCTCGTCCCGATCACTTCAAGGTGTGTCCAGCTGATCTGTCCGAAGCCGGCCCGTTCCAGAAGAGCCCGGATCGGATCGGGGTCGTGGAGGCTGAAAGGCACCGTGTAGAACGTCGGCGGGTCGGCCGGGAAGAAGGTGGCGACCGTCTCGTGGGCGAGTCGCGTGACTGGGTTCCGAGCGATCGCGTCCCAGACGTTGAAGAGGAAGCGGCCTCCGGGCCTGAGCACGCGGAAGGCCTCGCCGATGCCGGCCGCCTTGTCCGGGAAGAACATCAGCCCGAACTGGCAGACGACGGCGTCGAAGGAGCCGTCCGGGAACGGCAGCTTCGTGGCGTCCGCCGTCTGCCACTCGAGGAGCCCAGCCTCCGCGGAGACGTGGCTTCGGCCGTGAGCGATCATCGCCTCGTTGAGGTCGGTGGCCACCAGCACCCCGTGGCCCCGCATCCGTTCGAGCAGCCGCTGCGTCACGATGCCGGTGCCGCACGCGGTTTCGAGCACGCGCATGCCCGGCTTGAGGGTGAGACGTCCCGCGAGGTCATCGGCGAAGCCGTGAAAGAGGAGGGGACCCAGGTACCGGTCGTAGTTGGCCGGGATGTCGCCGACGAACGCCGCATTCCGGTCAGCCATGAGCGCTCCGTTCACGCGCGCCACTCGCGCGGGCCGTCGTCTGCGTAGCCGCACTGCTCGCACGGGCTGTAGTAGTGCGCCGCCGGCGGCATGGCGACGGCCAGGCGGAGCGAGAGCCCCTCGCCCACGTTCCGGATGTGGTGGACGGTGCCGCGCGGCACCCACACGATGTCGTCCTTGGCCGCCTGGATGACGGTACCGCCGGTCAGCTCCCACTCGAGACGTCCCGCGAGCACGACCCACCACTCGTCGAACTCGCGGTGCCAGTGCGGGCGATTGCCGCCACCGGGCGCGCTCGCGATGAGCGTGACGAGCTGCCGCTCATCCGCGATGATGCGCTTCGCCCACGGCGCGGGGCCCATGGTGGCGACGAGATCCGCGACCCGCGTGTGGAGGACATTGGGCCACGCCGCGCCGGCCGTCGCGGGCGGGCACGGACCGTCCGCCAGCCTGCCGATGACGATGGTGACCGGTCCGCCGGTTTCGGCCATCTAACTCACACCCAAGCCCTCTCCCTCGCCCGGAGTATCGAGAGGGGAAGCGGCCATGGGCATTGCCTCCCGTCCGGATTGGAGCACTGACTTTACCTGCAGTGCCCGGTACTCTAACATGGGTTCGAATTCCGTTGGGGCCACCACTCCATGGCGCAGGATTTTCCCGGGTTTCTCGCTGTGTTGGACGCGAAGGCGGGAGACTCCGGAAGACCTCGATGTCGCCGCAGAGTCATCCCGCTGGCCATCCGCGCGATCAGCGCCTTGATGGATCAGGTTTCCCGTGCAGGGAATGCCACGCGGAGTGATCAAACACCACGATTGAAGCGTCGCCGGGGCTGAGGTATCGTGACCCCGCTCGACCAGCGGCCCCGCAGCTCCCTGGCAATCTCTCAAAGGAGCGAAGATGGCGAATTCGGTGGGATATCACGAATCAGAAAGCAAGCTGCGACCGGAGACTCTGGACAATCACCGCGCGTTCACCTCCATGCAGGAAGAGCTCGAGGCGGCCGACTGGTACGATCAGCGCGTCGACGCGGCGACCGACACTGATCTGAAAGAGATCCTGGCCCACAACCGAGACGAAGAGAAGGAGCACTTCGCCATGCTGCTCGAGTGGTACCGGCGGCGTGACACCAAGATGGACGCGAATCTCAAGAAGTACCTCTTCACGAGTGGTTCGCTGGTAGCTCAGGAGCAGGCCGGCGCTGGTGGTGAGGACGGCTCCGAGGCCTCGGCCGGAGGCAGTATCGGCTCGCTCGGGCTCGGCAGCCTGAAAGGGGGCCCCGGGCTATGAACAACCTGAAGCGAGAGCTCGCGCCCATCTCGACCGCGGCGTGGAAGGAGATCGACGCCGAGGCCACCCGCGTCCTGAAGCTGAAGCTCGCCGGCCGGAAGCTCGTGGATTTCGACGGGCCGCTTGGCCCCGCCGCCGCCGCCGTGAACACCGGGCGCCGGGAGCCGCTCGGCAGCGCGCCGGCCGCCGACATCGAGGCTTCCCGGAGGCAGGTGCTGCCCCTCGTCGAGTTGCGCTCGTACTTCGAGCTCTCGCGCGAGGAGATGGACGCGGTCGAGCGTGGATCGAAAGACCCAGAGCTCCAGCCTTTGATCGACGCCGCCACCCGCATCGCCTACGCCGAGGACACCGCGATCTTTCACGGCTACGCGGCCGGCGGCATCAAGGGCATTGACCAAGCCTCCGCCCATCCCATCTTGCCGATTCCGGACGACTACCAAGCGTATCCGCACAGCATCGCGGAGGCGACGCGGCTCTTGCGCCTGGCCGGCGTGGACGGCCCCTACGCAATCGCCATGGGGCCCCGCTACTACACCGGGCTCACCCAGGCGGTGGGCGACGGCGGCTACCCGGTGCTGAACGTCGTCCGGAAGCTGGTGGACGGTCCGCTCGTGTGGGCGCCCGCCGTCAACGGCGCCGTAGTGCTGAGCCTCCGTGGCGGCGACTTCGAGCTGACGATCGGCCGCGACCTGTCGATCGCGTACCAGAGCCACACGGACAAGGTGGTGCGGCTCTACCTGATCGAAACCATGGCCTTCCGCGTGCTCATGCCCGAAGCGGCGGTGGCGCTCGCCCACAAGGACGGCAAGGGATCCAGGAGGCGTTGAGTGCCCGAGGGACTCTCCGGCCGCGGGACGTATCGCGACCTCAAAGGGGCATGAAGGACTTCCTCTTTGGGTAGTCTTTATCGACCCGGACGGTACGGAGATCCTACCCGGAGAGGACCTCGATGACGATCTCAGAACTCTGGCGATTTCCCGTGAAGTCGATGGCCGGAGAAAGAATAGAGCAGGCAGCGATCAGTTCCCTAGGAATCGCAGGTGATCGTGTCGTTCACGTCGAAGATGCGCGAGGCCGCGTCGTTACGGCAAGAACTCACCCGCGGCTTCTTGGACTCCACGCAACGCTCGGTTCCTCCGGGGAGCCGCTTGTTGAGGGTAAGCCCTGGACTGAAAATGAGGTTCTTCGTGATGTGATCAAGATCGTCGGGTCCGGGGCCCAACTCATCCGCGACGACACCTCCGACCGCTTCGACGTTCTCCCGCTGCTGGTCGCGACCGACGGCGCCATCGCTGCCTTCGGCCACGGCGGGCGCCGGCTCCGCCCCAACATCGTCATTGCCGGCGTGGACGGCCTAACTGAGCGCTCCTGGCCAGGGCATTGTCTGCGTATCGGAGACCTTGTCATTGGGGTGCAGGATCTTCGCGGCCGCTGCATCATGACCACCTTCGATCCCGACACCCAGAAACAGGACCGCCAGGTGCTGAGAGACATCGTGGAGAAGTTCGGCGGCAAGCTGGCCCTGAACTGCTACGTGATCCGAGGCGGCGAGATTCGAGTCGGGGATATTGCGGAATTGATCCCTGAGCGCAATTGCGAAGGAAGGCTGGGCAAACAATAGGCGAGTTCACGACATCCTCAGACCGCGTGGGGTCCGGGTCTTCAGGGACGCGTCGCCTTGCCCGCCGAACCGAAGACCTCCATCTTGTGCTCGACGACCGCGCTGACCGCGTCGATCACGGGCCCCATGAGCCTGATCAACGCAAACTCGTCGGGCCGGGCGACTAGCTGCTGCTCGAGCGTCGTGCGGTACGCTCTGCGCATCTCGGAGTTGATGTTGATCTTCGAGATGCCGCGCTCGACAGCCCCTCGGAACTCGGAGTCGGGCGTACCGGACCCGCCGTGCAGGCTCAGATAGCAGGGCACGGCGGCGCGAATGCGCTCGAGCAGCTCGAGGTCGAGGTGTTTCGGGACTGGGTAGAGGCCGTGCAAGTTGCCAATGGCCACAGCAAAGGTGTCGATCCCTGTCGCCGCCACGAAGGTCTGGGCGCCGTCGGGCGTCGTGAAAGTCTTCTTGATCTCGGCGTAGTCGATGGCCTCAGCGTGGACGTTGGAGCTGCCGCCGAAGTAGTGAGGCTCGCTCTCCACGAGAGCGCCGGTGGTCTTTGCATACTGGACGACCTCGCGCGTCGCCGCGATGATCTGGTCGTGGGTGGCGTCCTTTTCGGCCTGGCTCAGGTCGATGTGGATGAACTCGAACCCGGCGTCGATGGCCGCCCGCGCGGCTTCCACGCTCGGCGAATGGTCGAGATTGATGTACATCTCGATGCCGTACTCGGCTTTGTAGTTGTCGACCATGGCGCGCAAGTTTCGCAGACCCATCATCTCGACTTCGCCGTGGCTCGCCTCGACGAGGACGGGACTCTGCTTGGCCGCGGCGGCGCGAGCGATCGCGATTAGCGTCTCCTGGTTGTCGACGTTGAAAGCGCCGAGGGCGAACCGCTCCTTCCGGGTGCGCGCGTAGAGCGCGCGCGCGGACTCAATGGCAGCCATAGGAATCGTTCCTCCGTCCGAGCGTTCCGCCAGGGCTCGCTTTGCCGGCGCAACGTAGTTCGCGGGCTAGAAGTGAGGGGGGCCCTGCTAGAGCCCGCCCGTGACGTCGATGGTGACGCCGGTGACGAAGTCGGCGTCAGCCGAAGCGAGAAAGCAGATCACGCGCGCCTGGTCGCGCGCCTCGGCCATGCGGCGGAGCGGCGTCCGCCCGATTTCCCGCGCCTGCTCCTCGGCGGTCCGCTGCTCCCAGCGCGGGCGGATGCGCTCGGTCAGCGTCATGCTGGGCGCGATCGCGTTGACCGTGATGCCGTGCGGCCCCAGCTCGTGGGCCAGCTTGGTCGTAAACGCCATGATGCCGCCCTTCGCGGCCGCGTAGGCGCTGCTGCTGCTGGCGCTGATGCCGCGGCCGGCGATCGAGGCGAGGTTCACGATCTTGCCGCTCTTCTGACGCTTCATGACCGGCGCCACCGTGTGGCAGCCGAGAAACGTGCCCTCGAGGTTGAACGCGATCAGCCGCTGCCAGTCGTCGAGGCTGAGCTCGTCCACCGTGGCCGCGGGCCGCGGGATGATCGTGCTCCCTCCGACCGCATTGACCAGAATGTCGATACGCCCGAGGTCGCGGACGGTTCCCTCGACCGCGCCCTCCACCTGCTTGGGATCGAGCGCGTCGGCGCGGCGGGCGTACGCGCGCCCCCCCGAGGCCTTGATCGCCGCCACGGCCGCCTCGAGCCTGCCGGCGTCGGTGTCCACGGCGACGACGGCGCCACCCTCGCCGGCGATGATGTCGGCGGTGGCCCGGCCAATCCCACTCGCCGCCGCCGTGATGAGCGCCACCTTCCCGCCGAAGCGCATAGCGTGTCCCTCAGCTGGAACTATTCATGGAACGCTGTCCCGCGTCCTGAGCTCCCCCTCACCCTGCCCTCTCCCCCTCCGGGGGCGAGGGGATCGAGCGCCGGCCCCTTCGCGTAGGCGATGCTCACGGGAGCATTGGCCTCGAATGGACTCCAGAGGCCGAGCTCCTTGCCCATCTCCCGGACCGCAGGGAGCACCTCCTGGCCGAGCAGGCGTATGCAGGTCTTCGCGTCCTCGTGGCTGACGAAGCCGTCGCTCGTCCAGAAGCCGAGAATGGAGGGACGCGTCTCCTCGAGGAGCCGGCGGAGCTTCGCGATGACGGTCTTCGGCGTCCCCGCGATGATCTGCTGATCGCGGATCTGGTTCTCGAAGGCGGCTCCGCGGGGATTGGACCGGCGGCCCACCGCGTACTCGACGAACGCCTTGCGGTACGACGGCGAAAAGTAGCCCGACGGGCTCGACCACACCGGATGGGCGAGACCGGTGAACTCGCCCTGCATCCACATGAACTGCCGGGCATTGGCCATCGCTTTCTCTTCGGTCTCCGCGACATGGCAGCGCTGCAGGTAGCCGCGATTCTCCGGTCCCCCGGTATACCCGGCCTCGGCCGCGACCGAATCGTACAGCTCCCAGATCTTCTTGGTCGCGTCGATGGCGGTGCTGAGCGCGATGTAGGGGTAGCGCTGGCGCGCCGCCCACACGATGGTCTCCTTGCTCACCACGCCCGGGATCCACACGCGCGGGTGCGGCTTCTGCAGCGGGACCGCCCACGGGTTGACGACCCGGTGCTGGTAGTGCGTGCCCTCGAAGCGGAAGGGCCCTACCTGCGTCCACGCGCGGACGATCAGCTCGTGCGCTTCCTCGAAGCGCTCGCGATTGTAGGCGGGGTTGACGCCGGCGGCGAGCTGCTCCTGGCCGCCGCCGCGGACGAAGCCCGACACGAGCCGGCCCCGGGAGATCATGTCGATCATGGACAGCTCTTCGGCGAGGCGCACCGGGTTGTCGGCCAGGGGCAGCGGGTTGCCGAGCAGCACCAGCTTCACGCGCTTGGTCATCGCGGCCAGGATGGACGCGAAGACGTTGCACTTGGCCTGCATGCAGAAGGGCGCGTTGTGGTGCTCGTTCAGCATGATGCCGTCGAAGCCGACTTCTTCGGCCAGCGCGTAGTGCTCGAGATACTCGTTGTACAGGCGGCTGCCCGCCACGGGGTCGAAGTGCTTGTTCGAGAACATGAGGGCCGTGGCGCCGAACTTCAGTCCCTCTTCGGCCGAATAGGCCGACATCGGCTGCTCTGTGAAGTACATCAGATGCATAGTGGTCTCCCGGTCAGCAGCGGGTCACAGCGGGTCTGTCCCTCTTCACGACTCGGCGGCGAAGTCCATGATGAGCTTGGCAAGCGCCTCGGGCTGCTCCATGTCCACGAAATGGCCCGATCCGACGACGACGGCGAGGCGGCTCCGCGGCAGCGCCCGCGCGTACGCCTCGCCGCATTCGAGCGGCACGACCTTGTCGCCGGGCCCCCAGACGATGAGCGCGGGCGTCTGCACCCCGCTCAGCAGATGCGGTAGCGTCGGGCTGTACATGTAGGGCTTCCACGCGATCCGGAACGTCATCTCCCTGTTGAGGTCCCACTGCTCGAGGAGCGAAGTCGGCGGCTCGGCGCCGAAAAGACGGTCGAAGACGCCCTGGTCCTCGAACCCGGCGCGGACATAGTCGATATAGCTCACGATGGCCTGGTCGAAGATCTCACCGTGGACGGGCTTCACGCCCATGGCGCCGACCAGGACGAGCCGGCGAATGGCCTGGGGCGACATGGTCGCCATCTCGGCGGCGATCCAGCCGCCGAAGCCGAGGCCGACCAGGGACGCATTCGTCACGCCGATCGACGCCAGGAGCAGCTGGTAGGCCACCGCGACGTCCCGGACGCTACGCATCCAATCCGGGCGCTCCGACCCGTCGTACCCCGGATGCGACGGCAGGTAGACGGTGAAGCGCTGCGCGAGTGCGTCGTAGAAGGGCAGGCGTTCCAGGCTCCCGATGTCGTGCGACAGCACGAGCACGGGATCGCCGGTCCCGCCTTTGCGGAGGCGAAGCGTCAAGTCGCCCACCCGGACGTGCTCCGTCGTCCACGCCGTGTCGGTGGCGAGGGTCACGGGCGTCACACGCGCTCGAGGATGTGCAGCCCGCGGCCGCGGTCGATGAGGTACAGGAGGCCGCGGTCGTCCACCTCCACGTCATTGCTGGACACGCGCGATGCCCCCTCCGGAATCGCGGGAAGGAAATGCGCGACTTCCCGCGGCGCGTGCGGGTCGGCGATGTCCACGATGCGGAGGCCGTGGGCGAACCAGGCCACGGGGATTTCCGTCCCGGTGACGCGCTCGCACGGCTGGTGGCAGCCGGTGAACTCGGGCTGCGGGTTGCCATCCACGCCGGCCACCTGAAAGGTCGCGAAGGGCGTCGGATGCCGCTCGTCGGTGATGTCCACCAGCCACAGGAACGACGGCGCCCCCGGCTCGAGCTTCGCCACGTCCTCGTCGGCCGCGATCATGACGCGCCTGCCGTGGAGCGGGAACGGCACCGGCAGCGCGGTGTGGGTCGGGGTGATGAACGGCGGGCTCCAGTCGAGCCCGGACACGAACGTGGGCTTGGCCATGTCCTCGATGTCGAGGATCACGAACCCTCCGTGCCAGTAGCTGACGTAGAGTCGGTTCCCCAGGCGTATCGGGTGGTGGCACCGGTGCTGGCGCCCCGACCACGACGGCGTCTCTCCGCCCGCGGTCCACTGCCCCGGCATCCACCACCGGCCCACCTCCTGCGGCCGCGACGGATCGGCGAGGTCGAGGATCATCACGATGTTGCCGACGTAGCCGTCCATCTCGGGAGAAATGTAGGCGTAGCGCCCGTCGAAGGTGAAGCGATGGACGCCGGCGCCGCCGCAGCGCCAGAAGGTGATCTCGCTCGGCCGGGCCGGATCGGACACGTCGTAGATGCCGAGCCCGCCGGACGCCCCCGGGGGCGGCTGGTGGGCGGGCTGGGCCTCGCGGTTCACGAGCATGAGATCGTTGGCCGCGCGGACCTTGTGGGAATGCGTGCCCGCGGGAACCTCGAGCGTGGCGAGCTGCCTCGGCGCGGCCGGATCGCTCACGTCCACGATCGAGGTGCCGTGGGGCGCCTTCATGTGCGCGATGTAGGCGACCTGGCGATCCACGACCACCTGCCCGCCGCCCGGGCAGTCGAAGTACCCGACCTGTTTCAGCCCGTGCGCGCTCGCTCCACCACCATTGCTCATGCCGTGCCGAACATGGTCAGTCACGGCTCCCGCCCTGGAAGCGCAGCAGGATCAGGAAGAGGTTGATGAAGTTGAGGTACAGGGACAGGGCGCCCACGATCGCGTAGGACCCGCTCTCACCCTCCGGAATCGCCAGCGCCATTTGCTTCAGTCGCTGCGCATCCCACGCGGTGAGCCCGGTGAACACGATCACGCCGATGACGGAGATCAGGAACTGCAGCGCCTCGCTGTGCCAGAAGATGCCGACCACCGACGCCAGGATGAGACCGATGAGGCCCATGAAGAAGAAGTGCCCCGCCCCGGCCAGGCTCCGTTTGGTGGTGGTACCGAAGAGGGCGAGGGCACCGAACATGCCCGCGGTCACGACGAACGTCGTCGCGATCGACGCGCCCGTGTACATGAGCAGCACGAGCGACATCGTCACGCCGTTGAGCGCCGCGTAGAGCACGAAGAGCCCTATCGCCGTGCTCGGGGCGAGCCGTGTCGCGCGGCTCGAGAGGTAGAACACGAGGCCGAGCTCCGCGAGGATCAGCGCGAAAAAGAGGATCTGGTTCGACGCGATTGTCCGGACCAGCGCCGGCGACCCCGTCACGGTGAAGGCCACGAAGGCGGTGATGCCCAGGCCGGCACACATCCACCCGTAGACCATTCGCAGGAATGCGGTGACGCGCGCGGCGTCGGCCGCGGTGGGCAGGGCCGCCGAGCCACGCGTGGTTTCAAAGTCGGCCATGGTGTTGCCTCCTTGGGCGGGGGCGCGTCACTGAAGCGGGGCCGGGAACGCGCTCTCCTAGCGGAGGTTGTAGAGCTTCATGACGTTCTCGGAGGTGATCTTCCGGCGGACGCGCTCGGGGATCATGCCGAGGTTCTTCTCGATGGTCCGCCGGGACTCGGGCCAGATGCAGTCCGGATGCGGATAGTCGGCGCCCCAGATGATGTTGTCCTCGCCCACCAGCGGGATGATCGGCTCCATGTACTGGTCCTGCTGGTAGGTGGTGTAGCCCTGGCGCCGGAAGTAGTCGCTGGGCTTCATGGAGAAGCCGAGGGCGCGGCCGCGGTCCTCGTACTCCGTGTCCAGCCGGTCGAATACGTACGGCAGCCACGTCACGCCGGATTCGCCGAGAACGAACTTGAAGTCGGGGTACTTCTCGCAGGCGCCCGAGGCGATCAACGACACGAACACCTCCATCGTGTCGAGCTGGAAAAGCGCCGAGCGCACGAGCCGCCACTGGAGCGTGTACTCCTTTTCCATCTCGGGCGTATCCGGGGTGCGCAGCCCCTTGAATCCGGTGGAATGGAAGGAGATCGGGAAGTGGCACTCGGCCGCCGCCTCCCACAGCGCATACCAGTCGTGGTGGTAGAGGGGCAGGCTCATCCGCTTGAAGGCGAGATCACCGCCCTTGAGGCCCATCCCGGCGCAGCGCCGCACCTCGGCGGCCGCCACCTTCGGATCGTTGTTGGGGATGATGGCGAGCGGAAAGATCCGGTTGGGATCGGAGCGCTTGGCGAAGTCCGCGGCCCAGTCGTTGTAGACCTGGTTCGCCCACGCGCGCTGCTCGCCGCTGGCGATCAGGTCGTTGATCATGAGACAGCCGTAGACGATCTCGGCGTCGAGCTCGTCGCGGTCGAGATCGGCCAGCCGCAGCTCCGGAGTGGTCGGCCGGGGCTTCGCGCCGGGCTGGCTGTCCCACTCGAAGCCCAGGTCCTTCATCTCGTCGATGTGGCCGAACATGCCCTTCTGGTACTTGAGGAACCCCGGCCCCACCCCGTTCCACATCCCCTTGTCCTGCGCATCCACGAACCAGTGGAGCCCGTCCTCGAGCTCCTCGACCCGGGGTGCCAAGAGCTTCCACTTGGCCGGCGCCTGCGACGACCAGAGATCAACGGGGCAGTAGGTCAGGTCGATGTGGTTGTCACCGGAGATGAGTCGCTCGGCCATGGCACCCTCCTTGTCTGGGTAGGCAGGAGTCTAGGCGCACTCGGAGGCCGTGTCAAAAACTTCTCACCGGCGCCAGGCCGGGCTCGAGCGAAATGGTCGCCAGGGCATGATCCGTTCGCTTGTCAACCAGTCTGACCCCGTTGGCCGATCGTCAGCGGCAACGTGAAGGCGAAGGTCGAGCCGACGCCTACCTGGCTCGTCACCCAGATCCGGCCGCCGTGGAGCTCGACGAACTTGCGTGACAGGGCTAGCCCGAGCCCGGTGCCTTCCACCTTCTTGTCCGCCGTCCCGACCTGACGGAACTCTTCAAATACCGCTTCCTGGTCCTCCCGGGCTATGCCGACCCCCGTGTCGGTGACAGACACCTCGACAGACCCATCCACCGGCGCCGCGCGAACCTCGATTCGGCCTCCCTCCGGGGTGAACTTGATCGCATTCGACAACAGGTTCAACACGACCTGCTTGAGCTTCCGCTCATCGGCCCGGATCGCGCCCAGGCGCCCATCCACTGCCTGGTGCAAGGCAACGCCGCGACGGCCGGCGCGTTCCCGGACCAACGTCAGCGCGTTGTCAATCGCCGCGGGCAGGTCGAAGTCCGTCAACTCGAGCTCCATGCGCCCCGCCTCGATCTTCGAGAGATCCAGGATGTCGTTGATCAGGGACAGCAGGTGCTGGCCGGAGGCGTAGATGTCCTTGAGGTACTCCTCCTGCTTCTCGTTGAGATCGCCGAACATGCGTTCGGTCAGCACCTCGGAGAAGCCGATGATCGCATTGAGGGGTGTCCGGAGCTCATGGGACATGTTGGCGAGAAACTCGGACTTGTGCTGGCTGGCGGCCTGTAGTTCGCAACTCTTTTGTTCGAGCTCCCGATAGAGCCGCGCGTTCTGGATGGCCAGCGCCGATTGGGTCGCGAAGGTCCGGAGCAGCTCAATCGTCTCGGGCGGGAATTCGCCGGGGCGGTTGCGGGACACGACGAGACACCCGATGAGCTGGTCGTCACGGGCCATCGGCACCGCCAGGATGGCTCGGATACCAGACTCGAGCAGGTTCTCCCGCAACCGAAGGCCGTACGCCCCCGGCATGGCGATGTCGGGCATTTGGGCCGGCTCCAGCGTGATGGCGGTCTGCCCGACCACCCCTTCTCCTCTCCGAACCCGGGTCGTCCGGCGGGCTTCGGCAAGGGTTCCGCCCGTCTCAGTGGCCGCCCGGTGGACGAACTCCTCGGTGCTGTCGTCATACTCGAACACCACGCCGCCGTCCAACCCCGACAGGTGGACGGCGCGCGAAACGATGGTGGTCAGCACTGTCTCCAGATCGAGCGTGGAGCTGACAGCGCGCCCGACCTCGCCCAGCGCCGTGAGCTTTTCGACCGACTGCGTTAGCTCGGCCGTCCGAGTCTGCAGTTCCGTGAACAGGCGCACGTTTTCGATGGCGATGACAGCCTGGTCGGCAAAAGTCTCGAGAAGTTCGATCTGGCGGGGGGTAAATCCCCCTGTCTCTGTCTTGCGAAGAAAAATCGTCCCGATCGCTACGCCATCCCGCAACATGGGCGCTGCCACGGCCGAACGGATGCCGTGCTGCTGGGCCAGCCGCAGAGACACTGAGAAGGCCAGGGGGTCCAGATCGTCGTAGTTGCGAACATGACATGTCCGGTTATCGCCGATCGCGCGTCCCATCACGTGTCCTTCGAGTGGCAGCTTTATGCCCGTAAGCGTAGACAACGGACCGTCATGAGCGGCGATGAAGACGGCATCGTCTTCGCGTAGCGCGATCACCGCGTCGAGAGCACCACAGAACCGGCGCGCGGCTGTCACCACCGCCGCAAGTACAGGTTGCACGTCAGTCGGCGACCTCGAAATGACCCGTAGAATCTCCGCTGTTGCTGTCTGCTGCTCTAGCGCCTCCTTCGTCTCGTTGAACAGGCGCACGTTCTCGATGGCGATCACGGCCTGGTCGGCGAAGGACTGCATCAACCCTATTTCCTTGTCGCTGTAGGCTCGCACGCTCGCGCGCGCGACAAACAGCACGCCGACGCATTCACTCTCGCGCAGCAAAGGCAGCATCAGCGACGACCGGACTCCCATGCTTTCGTACACGCCCCGCTCGTGGACGGGAAGTTCAATCGCCGTCCAGTCCGGTATGTGCAGCATGGTCTTGCCGAGGAATACGCGCGACGGGAAGTTGGCGGCAGGATCGATCGGCACGTACTCGGGGTTCGGCGGCAGGCCGACGGCCTGGCTGCCGGAGTGCATCGCCATCAAGCGGTATCCGTCACCCTCACGGCGCAGCACCCCCGCCACCGCACCCGACAGCAGCCGAAATGCCGACTCGGCGATTGCGTCGAACACCGGCTGCACATCCGTCGGCGAGCTGCTGATGACCTTGAGGATGTCGGCCGTGGCCGTCTGCCGCTCCAGCGCCTCTTTTGTTTCGTTGAACTGCCGCACGTTCTCGATGGCAATCACGGCCTGGTCGGCGAAGGTCTTGAGCAGCTCGACCTGCGAGTCGCTGAACGGGATCGCCTCGAGCCTTGCGACGTTGATGGCGCCGATCGCCGCGTTGCCCCGCAGCATCGGGACAGACAGGATGGCGCGGTAGCCGATCGCGCGGGCTCGCTCCGCATTGTGCGAGTACTCCGCGCTGCTCTGGGCGTCTGCGATCGAGATCACGCGACGCTCCCGGATGACCTGGGCCGAGATGCTCTGGCGCCCGGGCGGTGACGGATACGCGGCCCGGATGACGTCCAGCGTCCCGGGCGAGCGACCATCGTCGGCAGCCACGGTGATCATTTCGCCGTCGAAGCGAAACACGACACAGAAGGTCGCGTCACACAAGCGCGTGGCGCTCGATGCGATGGCGTCGAAGACCGGTTGTACCTCACTGGGCGAGCTCGAGATGACCCGCAGGATCTCGGCCGTCGCGGCCTGTTGCTCGCGCGCCTCCGCCTCGCACTTCAGCGCCTCCGCCAGGCGCTTCTCGAGCTGGCGGTCGCCAGGGCCTTCCTTCTTCCGCGGCATCCCGGCGACAGGGCGCTTGGCTTCGACCTTCGCCTTCGCGGGCTTTGCACCTCGACGCATTAGTTCGTCAGCCCCTCGCGCTCGAGCGCTTCACGGAGGCGCGTTTCCTCGACGCGCACCTGGGTGGCGGCGCGCTCTTCCTGGAGCATCATGGCGATGCGCGAGTCGCGCTCGCCCCACCCCCGGTTCAGCGCCTCGGTCAGGTCGGCGAGGGCGAGGTTCGCCACGCGCATCGGCACGCCCTGCTCGCGGCCGAGCTCCGTGGCGAGGGTGACGTCCTTGTGGGCCAGCCGCAGCGCGAAGTTCGGCGGGTCGTACTTGCCGCGGAAGAACTGGTGCGGGATCCGGTCGAAGGTGCGCTGGCGACCACCCGCACCCTGGCGCACCGCCTCCCAGAGCGCCAGCGGCTCGACGCCGGCCTTCACGCCCAGCGTGAAGACCTCCGCCAGCGCCGTCTGGATCGCGTACCCGGCGCAGTTGTGGACGAGCTTGGTGACGGAGCCCGCCCCGATGGGACCGACGTGGATGGGCTTGTCCCCGATGGCGTCCAGCACGGGCTTGTAGCGAAGGAAGACGGCCTCGTCGCCGCCCACCCAGAGCGCGAGCTTGCGGGTGCGCGCGCCGCTCGGGCCGCCGCTCACCGGCGCGTCGAGCAGATGCACGCCCTTCTTCGCGAAGACGTCGTGCACCCGACGGACGACGGCGGGCGAGTTGGTGGTCAGGTCGAAGTAGACCTTGCCCTTGGTCATCCCGCTGAGCAGGCCATTCTCTCCGAGCGCGACCGACTCCATCTCGGGTGGGCCGGGGAGCGAGGTGAGCACCACCTCGGTCGCCTCGGCGAGCTGGCGCGGCGTGTCCGCCCAGGTAGCGCCGGCACCGATGTGAGGCGCCGCCGCGTCGCGCTTGATGTCGTGGACGACCAGCTCGTGGCCAGCCTTCTGAAGGTTCGACGCCATGCTGGCGCCCATGATGCCCAGCCCGATGAAGCCGACTTTCATCTCGACCTCCTTATTTCGTTGCGTCGAAGACGTTTTTTGCGATGCGCGCCGCCGTCATGGCAGTGGGCCACCCGGCGTAGAAGGCCATGTGCGTGATGACCTCGCTGATCTCGTCCCGCGTGACGCCATTGGCCAGCGCGCGCTCGATGTGCCCCTTGAGCTGGTCGCCGCGGTACATCGCCGTCAGCGCGGCCACCGTGATGAGGCTCCGGTCACGCTTGGAGAGCCCGGGGCGCTCCCAGACGTCTCCATACAGCACCTTCTCGCTCAGATCGATCAGCTTGGGGACGACCCCGCGGACTTCCTCCCTCGCTGGTGATGCAGCTGCGGGCGTGGCCATGTCTTGCCTCCTGGTTGGTGTTTGCACAACGGTGAGGAGTCTACTCCATCCCTGGTGCTCAGGGGAGCTACACCAGGCAGGCTGTCGAGAAGGGCCCAGATGCGAGGCGGCGAGCGCTGCGGCACCCCGAGGCGTACTCTCTGTACGTTGAGGGGTGCCGCAAGCTCGCCCCAAACTGTAACTACGTCTGGGTCGCAGATGGGCCCTTCTCGGCAGCCTGCTAGATCTGGCCGAAGAATGTGAGGTACTCCGCACGCAGCACTCGCTCGAGCAGGAGCAGCAGAACCGCCCCCGGCGCCATCAGCACGAGCGCCGTGACCGAGGCGATCTGAAGCTCGTAGCCCTGGCTCGCCGTGTACATGTACACGGGCAGCGTCGTCACGAAGGGCGCCCCCACGAGGAGCGTGCCCGTGAACTCGTCGAGCGAATAGAGGAAGACCAGGAGCGCGCTCGCCACGATCCCGGGCACCGCCAGGGGCAGCGACACCGTCAGGAAGGCCCGCGTCGCGGAGGCGCCAAGGTTGTGCGCCGCCTCGTCGAGGGCGGGGTCGATCGCCCGGAACACGGCCGTCATCGTCCAGACAGCGAACACCAAGCCCCCGACCAGGTGCACGAGCACCACTCCCGGCACCGTACCCGCCAGGCCCCAGCGATAGAACTCGCGGGTGGCCGCCGCGAATACCGGCAGCTGCGGGAAGGCCTGGGGCAGGAGGAAGGCGAGGAGCACAAGCGTCCGGCCCGGGAACGCGAGCCGGGCCAGCGCGTAGCCGAGCGGAATGGCGCAGAGGAGCGCGCCCGCGGTGACGAGGACGGCGATGCCGAGGCCCGTCTTGAGCGGGTCGAGAAAATCCGCCGTGAGCATCCTCGACCAGTAGCGGAAGCCCAGGCGCTGCGGCCACGCCGCGGGATACGTCCAGCGCTCGGCCAGCGACCACACGCCCAGGCTCAGGAGCGGACCCACGATGACGCAGGCCGTGAGCCCGAGGGCCACCAGCCTCAGCGTGAGGCCGGCGAGGGTGCGGCCGCCGGGGGGGTTGCTACCGGGTGAGCCGTCGGACATAGACGAGCGCCGCGCCCATCGCCAGGAGGTAGGAGACGACGCCCAGGGCCGAGGCCGTCTCGAAGTCGCCGTGCTGGCCGAACCGGTAGTAGACGTCGATCATGAGCATCTGCCCGCCGCTGCCGCGACCGAGCATGAGCGGAATCGAGAACGAGGCGAGCATGGAGGAGAAGATCAGCACGGCGCTCACCGCGAGCGCCGGCGCCGCCATGGGCACCAGGATATCGCGCGTCACGCGCGCGGTGCCGCTGCCGAGCTGGCGGGCGGCCTCGAGGAAGTTCTCGTCCACGCCGCGAAACGCACCCAGCAACAGGAGTGCGGCCAGGCCGAGGTGCTTCCAGGCGAGGGCGACGGCGATCCCGGCCCACGAAGGCGCGAAGCCGGGGAGGTACGGGCTCCAGACAACACGGAGCGCATGACCCACGACCACAAACGGCACGAACAGCGGCACCTTCAGCAGGAACTCGACGGGGCCGAAGGCCCGCGCGCGCAGCCATCCGCAGAGCGGGATGGCCGCGGCGAAGGTCAAGACCGACCCCGCGGCCGCGACGCCCAGCGTGTAGAGCACGTCACCGGCGTAGAGCCGCCACACCGTCCCGTAGTTCGCGAGCGTCCACTGGCCGTCGCGCGAGAAGCTCGCGACGAGCGAGACGCCCACCGGCCACACGAACACGCCCCCGAGGATGGCCAGGGGCGGACTGCACGCGATGGCCCAGAAGACGCGCTCGCCCTTTGTTATCGGACGATCTCCTCGTAGGCCAGCGTGATCATGTCGTGGTACTCCTTGAGCGGCATCTGGCGCGAATAGCGCGCGAGGTCCTGGGCCGACACGCCCTTGAAGAGCAGCTCGCGGCTCTTGGCGCTGATGAGCGGCAGCACCTTGTCCGGATCCACGCCGGGGTACCAGCCGAAGCGCTCCACGATGGCCCGCGCCTGGACCTCGGGCGTGGCGATGTAGTCGATGTAGCGCGCGGCCAGGTCACGGCTGGCCGCTTCGCGCGGCACGACCAGGTAGAGCGGGTAGATCGGCAGGCCGGGCGCGGGCAAGGTCGGCGTCACGGCCTGATCCATGCGCCCCTCGTTCTTCCAGGCCACCAGCTGATCGATCCAGACCACACCCATCCAGATCTCGCCGCGGTTGAGCGCGTCCAGCGTCCCCGCGTTGCCGTTTGTGATCACCACGTTCTTGTTGAAGTCGCGCAGCGCGGTGATGGCCTCGCGGATGGCGCCGTCCTTGCTCTTGTCCACCGGGCCCTGTGTCAGCTGCTGATAGAGGCCCGTCTTCCAGTAGACCCAGCCCATGGTGAAGCCGACGCCCGAGACGCCACCCTTGATGCCGTTGTAGCCGAAGCGGCCCGGGTTGGCCTTGACCCAGGCCGCGAGCTCCTCGAAGGTCTTGGGCGGGTTGGCGACCTTCGAGGGATGGTACGCGATGGCGATCTGGTTGTGGAACATCGGCACCACGTAGCCGTCCACGTTGACGCCGAAGGCCTCCTTGACCTCCGCGCCCTTGACCAGCGCAGCGTTCTTCATCTGCGGCACGAAGCGGAAGAGCAGCCCCTCCTTGGCCATCTGCGAGGCCACGGCCATGCTCACCAGCGCCACGTCCAGGTCCCACGGCTTGCGCCCGGTGTCCGCCTGCGCCTTGATCTTGGTGTAGATGGCGCGGCTCGCGGGCTCGCCCGTGCCCGTGCCGACGACGTTGAGCTCGACGTCCGGTACCTGTGCCTTGAAGCCGGGACCGAGGAGGCTCTTGTGGACCTCGACCACGTTGACGTCGGCGCCGATGGCGACGTTGAGCCGCGTTTGCGCGGCGGCGGGCGCGACGAGCGCGATCGCGGCGGTGCAGACGGCCACGAATTGGAGCACGTGCATGTTGATGTCTCCTTTCATGAGGGAGGGAAGACCCGCAACCGGCGAACGGGCACCCTGATCTCGACGGCGCCGGGCTTGGCGGGAGCGGGCCCGTCCACCAGCAGGACCGAGTCACCCACCCGCACGTAGTGGCGGTAGTGCGCGCCCAGGAACAGGCTCTCCTCGAGGTTGCCCTTGAGGGACGACGTCAAGCCATGCTCGAGCGGGGCATCGAGCGACAGGTCGGATGAGCGCACGATGGCCAGCACGAGCCCGCGGAGCGGCCCGTCGTAGGGCAACGTCTGGTTGCCCACCCGCAAGAGTCCGGCCTCGGCGATGGCGTCGAGCCGGTTCGACACGCCGAGGAAATCCGCGGCGAACGCGCTCGCAGGCTCCAGGTAGATCTCCTCGGGCCCGCCCTCCTGCACCACCAGGCCCAGGTGCATCAGCACCACGCGGTCGGCGATGGCGAGCGCTTCCTCCTGATCGTGCGTCACGTAGATCATGGTCGTGCCGATGCGCCGCTGGAGCCGGCGGACCTCGATACGCAGCCGCTCCCGCACCTTGGCGTCCAGGTTCGAGAGGGGCTCGTCCAGCAGCAGCACGCGCGGCTCCACGACGAGGGCGCGCGCGAGCGCCACCCGCTGCTGCTGGCCGCCCGAGAGTGCCCCCGGTTTGCGCTGAGCAATTCCCGCGGCATCGCCGATCTCGACCAGGTCGAGGGCCGCCAGAACCCGGTTGCGGATAGCCTCGGACGGCAGTCGCTTGCGACGAAGCCCGTAGGCGACGTTGTCGAAGACGCTCATGTGTGGCCAGAGGGCGTAGTTCTGGAAGACCATGGCCGTTCCACGCGCCTGCGGCGGCAGCGCCGTGACGTCCTCGCGGTCGAAGAGGATACGGCCCGCATCCAGGGCGACGAAGCCCGCGATGGCCCGGAGCAGCGTCGTCTTCCCACAGCCCGATGGGCCGAGGATCGCGGTCAGCTTGCCCGCCCCGAAGTCGAGCGTGGCCCCGCGAAGCGCCTCCACCGCCCCGAAGCGCTTGGCCACCGCTTCGATGCGGACGGAGATCATGGGAGCCGGCCGCGCGCGCGGCGGGCGGTCCTGGCGGCGCGGAGGGCGCGCGCCACTGCGGCTTCCGGCGTCGCCACGCGGATGATGGGCACGGGCCGGCCCGCGGGCTGACGCAGCCGCCACGTGCCCAGACCGACCACGGGGACGCCGAGCTTGAGCGCGAGCGCGATCTCGGAGAGGGTGCCGTACATGCCGCCCACCGCGATCACGGCATCGCACGAGCGGACCAGGACCACGTTGCGCGCCTGGTCCATTCCGGTGACGATGGGCACGGTGACCCAGCGATTGGCCTCCTGACGCCTGAAGCCCGGCAGGATGCCCACGACGACGCCGCCGGCCTCGGCCGCGCCCCTCGAGGCCGCCTCCATGACGCCTCCCAAGCCGCCCGAACAGAGAGCGGCGCCGGCGCGCGCCACGGCGGCCCCCACGCGCCGCGCGAGGGCCGCCGTGCGCCTGGAGCACCTGCCCTCGCCGATAACGCCGATGTGCACAACGGCCGGCATCGGGACTTCAGGCGATCTTGATTATGCCGGGCTCGACCTGCTGGAAGCGGTCGGCGACGAGCGGGTCGTGGCCGGCGACGATCAGCTTTTCCTTGCCGGCGAGGGCGTGGATGGTCTCGAAGGCCTCGAGCATCTCGGGCAGGTTGGTGATGATCTGCACGGGCTGGTGCG